>Ga0209935_1005147_pt1 | contig 11304 bp, 7 predicted proteins | sample ThiBio_1000_plan_2_FD_183958 | JGI IMG/M metagenome (GOLD analysis project Ga0209935, IMG submission 183958) | Wastewater bioreactor microbial communities from Cape Town, South Africa - Thiocy_cont_1000_plan (SPAdes) | ecosystem: Engineered > Bioreactor > Thiocyanate-remediating >... | reverse complement strand
GAGTTCGAATAATTGTTGAATGGCGTTTTCATAGATATACATTTCTAATTCAGTTATCAAACATATTGTTTGTTCAAAACAGTTCTTTTTCGATCATTACAATATTCGAAAGAAATAGTGGCGGCCGCCCGAGTAATTTTTTATTTTGTGATATTCGACTGATGAATAATCAAAACTGTTTTATTTACAAATCTCGAAGAAGTTGAACATTCGTTTGGTGAGCTTGATTCGTTTGTCGCATAGTGTTTTTCGAAACAATATAACAAATAAAATTTTTAAAAAGCTAAAAATAGTTGAATTATTTGTTGGTATGAATAGTTCATATTCACTCGCATATCAATTAGTATTGATATATCAGATGTTTCTGTCTAATAATGAAACGAATATCTGAACAAACTGTTGATTATTCATATTCAAAAATGATATATCGTCTTAATAAAATTATTATAAAAAATCCTTCTTTTGTAAAGATGAAGTAAATTCGAATCGATAGATTAAAGGTATGTTTCATTTTTTAAATTCTTTTCTAAATTCTTAATTATTTATGTTTTATTTATCAATTTCATATATTCTTATTTCAATATTCCAAGACAATCTTTATTTTACATTTTTATATAGAATTTGACCAACTGCTTTTCTTTCTTTTTACTTTTCAAGGTCAATATCCACCAACATAAACAAAAAGACTTTTATTTTATAGTTAGCATTTTCTTTTTTTTTCTTTTTTAATTTTCAGTTTCATCAATTTTTATCAATCACTCAAATAAAATTTCAAAACAATTATATCGATCTTTTTCTCTTTAAATCAACTTTTTTTTTTCTAATAGTTTGTCATTTGCATTTTATTTTGTTTTATTTAATAAACAAATTTCGAAAATAACTTCTCTCTTTTTTTATTTCGTCAAATTTCAAAGAATCTTGGATTTATCATTGTGAAAACATGAAAACTATAGAAATTCGAAAAAAAAACAAAATATTAGGATTTTGTCGGTTTCATCTCGGTTTCTGTTGATTCTTGGACTTAGAAAGATATAAAATTGATAAGTAAATAGTATAATCGATGCAGGTTGAGGAGCTCTATCTGAATCTGTGATTAATTTTATTGTAATACGCATTGGAATCAATCTTTTCTAGAAATATTTGTGGTTCTGACGGACTTTTAAGGTTTCTGGTTAGAAAATCCCGATATTCGATAGAACATGATGAGCTCTACTTGAAACACTAAAGAACTGGGTTGGAACAGGTGTTGGGTCGAATTCTTACTAAAATCGAAATTGCAGGCAAAGAAAAACGAAAGCTATTAAAGAATGTACTTAGGGCATACCAAAAGTATCGAGATTTATACTACAGCACAATAAAGAAAGATCGAAAAAAAAATTCCATTTCATATATATTTAGTACCAACTGTGCCCTCTATAGCGATACTATTTTACCAGTAATCGGCGAATGATATAATACGAAAAAAGTGAACTAACATCATGCTCTGTAATTTCTGATAAATAAGCAAGATTTTCATTACTATAATAGAGTGTATGCTGCACTTGAGGTAGTGTCGAATTCATCCACGATGATTTATATACTGTGTTTGCTGGTCAAGCTCTATCGCATGGCACAGTTGCCAAATGAGCAAAGTGTCTTTCCGGAGAATAGGAGTTGATTGAACATCAGCATGGACGTGTTTGACCTGTAACCGATACAATATTCGAAAATATTAGAGAGATTCGTTGCCTTATCAATAATGATTCTCATCTTAGGATTGATAATATAGAAGTAGAAACTTGTACGAGTCGTGACATTATTGAACGATTCGTTTCTGCTAATTTGGAGACGAAAAAATCACTGCTTTCGATGGGTACCCAGAATCTTGACTCATATTAAGAAGCCGACAAAATTCGAATTTATCAAAGAAATCTGATGAAATTCTAGCATAAGGACATGGTGATTATATGAAGTGTTGATTGACAATGAATCACAATTTTACTCGACGCAATTTGACAGCAAATCATCGAATGTTATTCTGGCACTAATTGAAAAAATGGCTCCTACCGACGTTCAATATCACGATTTTGAGCAAAAAATCGTATATTGCATTTGTATCAAAAGGTCTAGTTCTATGCTGATTCATCACGTTGATGAAGGAGACACCAATGGCTGCCAAAATTATATAAATAATTGTTTGAAACTTTGCAGTAATAAAATAGAGAGACAAATATTCACATCTGATGCATATGCAATAAAACTTCATCATGGCTATGTCAAGAAAATGCTCATGAATATGTTTGCCATCATCTCGAATCAAAAGATTTCAACATTAATTGACCATTAATGAATTCTCCTCACTTTGTTTCGTCTAGCAATCGATTTGTCGATTGAACTAAGCATGCTTTTACTGATCAGATTAACTTAACATCTTCATATACTGCTGTAACCGTGACCAGAGGTCTAATTTACAAAGATGACTGTAAAAAAATTCCTGGTAATGAGCTAAAATGGATGAAATTGTGCACATATAATCAGGATAACAACTTCGAACATTTGATGGAACAAAATCTTTTCTAACTTATTTATGCGTCGTTTTTTCTTTAAATCTCGTTATTTTTGGTATGCCCTAAGTATGAGAGACCATATATAGGCGACATCTAGAATCATCAATCTATTGATACGAACAGAAATTTCGTGTTTTGTTAATGCTCCGATGAACATAAGAGAAAATAAAAGAAATTAGTCATCATATACAAAGATTAGAAATAAATACAGTTGAATTCAATGAAACCTATATATTCATTACAGTTTTATAGACTAAAAGTAAAATCTTTCTTTTTCTCTCGGCTCTTTAACCTACAGGCGAATAGTCCTCGGAGATACTCGAAATCCGCTCAAAAGATATCCTACGTCGTCGGACAGATATGATTCAACGATTATTTCAAGTTCACGCAACAGATCTCGATTTGAATGAAAATGATCGAATAACTTATTCGATTCTTCCACCTTATGATTATTTATTCGAAATAAATGATCAAGGTAAAGTATTTGCTCTTGATTCGTTGAATCAATCATCATTTTATCCTATTCGTATTATGGCCAACGATCATGGTCAACCGAATCAATTAAATTCAGTTCAAAATTATTCAAAAAATCACTTCAATTCAATTGAAAAAGAAAATAATCTCACACTTATTGAACAGAAGAAAAACGGTCGAACATTAGCCTTACATGATCATTGATTTATTTATATTATTTTACTTCTCATTACGATTAGTCTCTCGTTTTGTTTTCACAATTTTATATTCAATCAACGAAAAAAACTTCAATCAAAATGATCAAATGTCGTGTGAATTATCGGATTCAATGAATGAACACATTTCAGCTAGTTTATTCATCGTTTAAATAAAATCTCACCTTGTTTCTTTTCTTCTTTTTGTACAATTTTCAAATCAATGTGTGTATGTGCGTGCAGTTATTTCTCAGGAAATATTGAATTTTTTCTTCGCAGTAGACTATATTCTAAAAAAATATGAATGATGAATATCACAAAACAAACAACAAATCATTATGTTTGAATGGTCACATTGAATTTGAAACATAACAAAAATGAGAAAGTACATTTAGTAATGGATTGTTGAGTAGCGAAACATTCCATTAACCCTGGTGAAGTATCGTGCAGGGCGGCTGAGAAGTATGTCATTCTTCGAAGAAATGGTACATGTCTATTGCTCTGATTGTTGTTGAAATCTGGTTTGTTTTTCTTGAATTTTATTCAATTAAGAATTGTCAATTGCGTAGGAGAAAAAGAAAACATTTGTCGTCTCACAGAAACGAAAAGCTTGTTATATAAAAGGTGACATGATGAAATCAGAAAACTAGAGCATTTTGTTAAATTGAATAGAAAGAATGTCGAAATTTGGAGAACCATATATGGTACGTAAAACAACTCGACGACCAGCAAATAGCGGTAGTTATCAATATTATAATGATGTAAGAAAAGAATCTCATTAGAAAAAAAATAGAATCATGTTAAACATATTTCTCTAGGATGAAACACCATCACCAACCCCAACACCATCTTCACGATCAGAGAAAACAACTAAAATTCATAGATTAAATAAAAGTGACGATCTTCATTCTGTAGGCACAACAACTAAGTGGTCAACAAGAAAAAAAGTCATAGTTGGATCACTAATAGGTCTTGGATGTATTGCTGTTATTATAGTTATTGTCGTAGTTGTAGTGCTAACTAGATCATCAGGCGGTACAACAGCAACATCTTCAAGTGGAACTTCTCTATCTGTAGCTTGGCTATTTGATAATACAACTACAGATTCAACAGGTAATTACAATGGTTCTTTAGTAAACGGTGCAACTTATGGTGTAAGTACTGCGACAATGCCGTATCTTGGTCAAGGTCAAACACTTTATTTAGTACAATCAATGAATCAAAATCAATCATTTCAAGTGGACAATTCAGTTTTGAATTTAGCTTATACAAGTTTTACGATTGAAGCATGGATATATCCATCGATTGTGACAGGTGATAATGGTATTTTTGGTATATGTCAATGTTCATCTTGTTCAAATCAATGTTTATATTTACTTATTCGAGGAGCTCGTTTATATGCTGGTTTCTATTTAAATGATATCAATGGTTTACTAACAGTAACAGTAAATACTTGGCATCATATTGCATTTGTTTATAATTATGAAACACAACAACAAATTTTATATATAAATGGAGTTCAAGATAATAGTAAATCAAATTCAGCATGTCTTCAAAGAACGAATGCAACTATTAATATCGGTTCAACACAACTTTTATTGACTAAAAATTATTTTTCAGGTCATATTGATAATTTAAGAATAGTTACACGAGCTAAATCAGCAAGTGAAATCTTATCTGATGCATCATTAATCGCATATTATTCATTCGATTTACCTTCACCTAATTATGATAGTGGTCCAAATGGTTTACATGGTTCATCAGTAAATACTGCATCAGTCACTGGACGTGTTAATCAAGCAATGAGATTTATCGGTTCATCATCTTACTTTCAAGCATATGGATTTTATCAATTAGGATATGGTGTTTATGCTAATAGACCCTATTCAGTTTCAATCTGGATTAATCCAGCATCAACTGCTGCATGTGCATTTCTTCAACAATCGACAACAGCCACTGGTGGTTCATGCTTTAATATGTTAGGTCTTTGGACATACACTGGTCAAACAGCTCAAATAATAGCACAAGGTTATGCTTGGCCAGCAATCGTCGGACCTTTTATAACGATAAATACTTGGATTCATATTTCATGGACATTTAGTTTAGCGAATGGATATGCATTATATGTCAATGGAAATTATTATGGTACGACTGGTTATTTTTCGTATACTGGTACTACTGGAGTTATTACATGGTTACAATTAGGATATAATTTTGGTTGTTCAAGTCAATATATAACTAATGCAGCTTATCAAGGTTCAATTGACGAAGTTTATTTGTATAATCGAGAATTATCAGCTACAGAAGTTCGAACACTGGCTAATCCATAGAAGATATTTCTCTCATCAAAATACCGGTTGTCGTCGTAATGGAACTAATCAACTCTTTTGTTTTCATATGTTTTATAAGAATATTTTTTGCACTTTTTTCAAAGTTTTTAATAATAAACATACAGAAAAATGAGAAAAAATTGACTCTCATAATTAATGTGTCATTGATAGGAAATATAACTGTGTATTTGATTTTACCGAACAAAAATCATGTTTTTATTTATACTAATTAGGTGCATCTACATATATGTGTATAATATTTTGAAGGCACATTTTATTGAAAACCGTGATAAAATAAAACTGACACCAGCTCGAAAAATAGACAAAAGTCAGGAAGGGAAGTATGAATAATTTCTTCTCTTAGATAGACACTATATATACTCAAGATACTTGTTTGCTATTTTCATGTTCATATCGAACTATTTTTGTGTGCGAAAAAATTACTAGTAAGGATGCAACCGGCAGTGAAAATGTTTCTCATATTTATTGGCATGGGTGTTCTCTCAGTTATCACCGTAGTTGGCGTGGCTTTGATAGCAATGGGCAGTAGTGGGGTTTTCTCATCCAAAGATACTTATGTTAAAACAACAACAACCGGAACAACAACAGGAACAACAACAGTTAGTACCTTGATTTTTGACAGTTCGGATCTTACAGCAACAGCAATAGTTAGTACCTTGATTTCTGACAGTACGGATTTTACATTGACGCCCTGAACACCCTCAAGAAAAGGCAATTTTTGAAAATTATTTATACAAAAATCGACAATCCAAATAATTACGCATTGAACACATTTTCTAATATTCGTTTTTTTTTTACTTTCTTTGTTTTATCCACTTATAAATAAAAAGCCCGAAGACATATCTAATCCGGGATCGAAAACTCCATTCTATTGAACATTTTGATTAAATCATCGAATTGTTCTTTGTTTTGAATAATAGTGCATTATACATGAGCTAATTCCATATTTTAATCAAATTCAAATGAACATTTATGTGTTGTTCTTATCAATATGTTATAATACATCGAAATGGTCAATCATTTTCATATTTAGATAACAATATTCGCATCAATATATATGTATAAAATCGTTTAAAATTTCATTAAATATGTTGAAACAAATTACGATACACGAGATTATTTGAAAATTCTATCGGTTTCATAACGATTCGCAGATCTACAAACAATTTAACATTTTAGTCATTCGATTGGATTAGTCTTTCGAGTCGTTTTTTTTTCTCTTCTCTGGAGCAAATATGTAATTTAAATAGAATTGTACATATGTTTACATAATCAGTTGTCGCCTCGTGTGTATCCTAGTAAGAATAATAGTAAAAGAAAAGTCAATTATATCGAATTGTCATTTGTGTCTTGAGGTAATGGTGGTATTTTTTGCTTGCAAACATAAATACATTCTATTCAAACGACATATTATACATATGTCTATGTTTTTGTTGTTGTTTGTACGCGTGTGTGTGTACTCAAAAAAAAAGTTGATGCTCTTATTTGCAAACTTCTTCTCTTGTTTCATCTTCGTTTGTCTCTCTCTGCGTTATTCTGTTGAGTGTTATTGTTGATCTATCATCGAGTGAAAGCGATAGAAAAAAAAGAGGGAGAGAGAGAGAACGAATTGTACCACTTTTACTCTCTTTCTCTCTCTTCATTTTTTATGTGTACACTCCATTTGTCCATCGTTTTACTAGTATATAAGCGATATCTCTTAACACACGCGTAATCAATGATAGAAATATACAGATCGATATTCACTCCTGTCCTTCAATTGCGCTTGCATTGTCTATTGTATCGATCATCATCATTACCATCATGTTAGTATTGTTCTCTTTCATATATATTTTGTTTTTCATTCTAGTGATAATAACAATGATATTTATGATCAAGATTGTGTTTTGATTTATCGTTGCAACGTTGACACTGTTCAAAAACATTGATTAATGATATTCATGAATCGAGCAACTTGTTTTTCCCTTTTATTATTCTCATATACTTTAATTTTCTTGACAAAACTCTCAACAGCAAATAGTGAAAATGATTCCAATGATGATATTGAATTAGCAGGCGACATGTGAGTATAATATCTAACAAAACTCTCGAATCGACAGATAGATCTAAGGTAAATGTTGACAATGACGAAACATTGACGTACGTAGACAAGATCAAAAGACTATTCTTCGAGAAAGTTAATCATGTTTGAAGAGCGATATCCGTTTAGACATGTGTTGTTTGATTGATACGAATTGCTTTTCGTTCTATTTCAGGCCAAACGTCTGTGCGAAAACAGAGACACGTAGTTTTACTAAATTAGTTCCATGCATCAAAAGTTATGATCATTTAGTTAAAGTTTGGTCTCATAATTGCACAAATGGTCGTCGTATATGTCACGTCTATGAACCAAGGTTCAATAGAATTTTATGATTAAAACTAATTTCGCCTTCTTATTATTCGCAGAATTGAATACTATCGAAGTGAACAAACGATAACAACCGAAACGAATGTGACAACTTATCATTGTTGTCTTGGATGGACACGTTTAGTTCATGACTATGGTTGTCCTATTGGTAAGAATCAATATTTATTTTTTCTTCAGTTCGAAATAATTGCCTAGTAACATTTCTATGAGTTCATTTTAACCTTCAATATATTCGAAAAAAAAACGAATAAGAGCAATATTAATGAACGATTGAGTAATACATCAAAATTCACCATAAATGCTCGTTAGAAACAAGTATCCACTTGATTTTTTTTCATGTTATTACATTCTCTTCCTTTTAATCGAAAAAAAAAACGCGTCCACGTTCATCCAACAGTTTAAAAACTGGTGACGATATCATTACAAACGCATTTACACATGCACATATGTATATTTATTGTTCATCACGAGGGGTTGATTTGTAAATCGATGACCATGAACTAATGTTCTCTCTCTCTCTTTCTTTCTTTATTTATTTGTTTGCGCGACTGCATAGGTGTGCATTGACATAGTTATTATAGAGAAAAACGAAGTTCAAATATTGTCTATCTCGGGTCAATTGTAAAATGATGATCAATTAGATAACGAATGTCTAGTCAACAGATTGGAAGGCCGATAGTTTTTTGTTCAATGAAAACTAAAATGTCTGTTTTTTTTCAAAGCAATGCAACCCAATCGAGTGCAAAGAAAAATTCCTCTCCGACATGCATATGCTCATCGATTAGATTCAATGAATCGTGAGTTTAAAATCAAAGCAAAAAAAAAATTTTATTCTTGTTTCATGAAATTGAATACTCGTGTCGATAGATCGTTGTCCACATAATCGGTTTGGTTTACATTGCGAATATTCATGTTCTCAGTGTATACACGGAACGTGTAATTGGCGTATGAGAACATGTGATTGTCAATCAGGTTTTAGTGGAACATTTTGTAATCAATCGACTGCTATTGTGAGAAATTCAATTGATGACACAATTCGATGCCAATTATGTCACAAAGGAAATACGGCTTCATGTCATATGGAAGTAGGTATTTATTTTATCTTCAATGATATGTACTTATGTTGTTTTACGTCATTCTTTAGACCGGCAAGTGTCAATGTTTGCCTGGACATCATGGTACTCATTGTGACGAAGGTGAGTTATTCAACAATCCACAGAAAAAGAGAGACTTCTATTTGAATTGACAATGAAAACAGGACGTGTAATCATTTGTGAGTATTTATTTGATCAATATTTTATGTATGCGTGTGTGTTGACCGCTTAGAATGATATTTGAATTCGTATTTAGTTTTTTAAAAACGTCATTTGAATATTTTGAAATAGATTGTCCGAAGAATTTTTATGGTCGTGATTGTCAACATCGATGTTCTTGTCAAAATGGAGGCAAATGCGATGCAAATGATGGACATTGTTTTTGTCTGTCAGGTTATACGGGCAGTCGATGTGAATTGTTATGTCCACAGGGAACATACGGTCATTTGTGTTTACAAAAATGTCAATGTGGAAGTGATAATGTTTGTCATCCGCGAACAGGTTCGAGTTTTTCATCAAATAGAAGAGAATTGTTTTTAATTTGATTATTTACAGGAGAATGTAGTTCGTTATCTTGTAATGGAAATCCGAAATGTTTAGTAGAAAGACAAAGATCGAGATCATTAATATCTCCATGTCCCGAAGGTATTTTGAAAATTTGATTTCGAAAACAAAAAAAAAAGACGAACACTCTTCTCTTGAATTCAATAAAAGGTTTCTACAATCCACCACAATGTCGACAAAAGTGTATGTGTATGAATAATGCTCAATGTGAACCATTAACTGGTCGTTGTCTATGTCATTCGGGTCATATTGGACGATATTGTGAACGATGTTCGTATAGTATTTTCTTGTTCAAATGTGACTTCAGATCGATTGTTTAGCTTGCGAACGTGGCTGGTATGGGCCAGGCTGTATACATCGATGTGATTGTCTTAATGGAGCAACATGCGACGCTCGTACAGGTATTTGTCTTTGCGGAATGGGTTTTACTGGGAAATTATGTGATCAAGGTTAGTCAAATGAGGAAAATACAGAGATTGATCATTGATTTGAAATTAAATAGAATGTCCTGACGGAACATTCGGACGAAATTGTTCCGAAACATGTCTATGCAAAAATGGTGCACGATGTAATAAAGTTACAGGTTGTTGTTCATGTTCACCTGGTTATTTCGGATCGACTTGTCAATTCGGTATGATTGACTTCAAATAAGATAAAATAATATTGTTTTTTTTTGTTGTGAATATAGAATGTCGTTCATTCACATATGGACCATATTGTTCAAAAACTTGTAATTGTTCGAAAGATACATCTGATGGTTGCGAAGGTCGAACAGGTGCATGTCGATGCAAACCTGGTTATCATGGTGATCGATGTGAAATACGTAAGAACCTTTCGATTTCAATAAAAGGAAAAAAATAAATCAATTTTTCAATTTATTCAGCATGTGTGCAAGGTCAATGGGGCGCCGGTTGTTTGCATAGATGTGATTGTAATGGAAGTACATGCAATTCTCAAACGGGTTTATGCGATTGTCCACCTGGCCGAACAGGAATTCGATGTGAACAAGGTATTTGAACACAAAATCAAACGAAATATGAAATCAATTTGTTTGTTTTACAGATTGTCCAACGAATACATACGGACTCGGGTGTAAACCATGTTCATGTCAATCATTTCAGTTATGTGACACCTTAACCGGCGAATGTCAATGTCCATCGGGTTGGAAAGGTGATGCTTGTCAATTTCCGTTGACTGCAAATGGACCTGGTTTGTATTCGATATTTTCTAGTAATTTGTGTCTTGTTTATGATTTATGTTTAGATAAACCTGAACGAGGAGATTTGTATAAAAAAGATAAATAACAATTGAATTGCTTGATTGGATCAAATTTATTTTTATATTATGTACTTGTAAACTTTTGAATTTCGCTGCGTTTGTAGTCATTTGAAGAAGAAAAAATAAAAATTGGTTTTTAATTATCGAAGCAATATTTCATTGAAAATAATTATTCATGAAAAGGAGAAGAAGAAAAACCATATCAGAAAGCAAATAAAAAATGTGTTCATATTTTCTTCAAATAGTAATATTATTAATTTACCAATGCCCATTGCCATCTGTTTCCCAATTCGGATAGATTGTTTCCAAATCATCTTTCGTAATAATTCGTTTTTCTCGAATACGATAGAGTTGTTCGAGTTTGTCGTTAACTGGTTGATTTGGTAATGGACGAAA
>Ga0209935_1005143_pt1 | contig 11313 bp, 8 predicted proteins | sample ThiBio_1000_plan_2_FD_183958 | JGI IMG/M metagenome (GOLD analysis project Ga0209935, IMG submission 183958) | Wastewater bioreactor microbial communities from Cape Town, South Africa - Thiocy_cont_1000_plan (SPAdes) | ecosystem: Engineered > Bioreactor > Thiocyanate-remediating >... | reverse complement strand
TTTTGGCATCTCCTATTTTATTGACAAAATATAGGTAAATAGGAAAAACGAGCGATATATAGGACAAATTATAGGACTTGTCAAAAATATAGGATTTATAGGAAATATAGGTCGAATCCGACCCCAGCTCTCTTATCTATCTATATTACTCACTAAATCACGTCACTTTATTTGTAAGTTTCTTTTCTCTTTCTACTGTTGGGTTTTTTTCGGCATGAATCAATGTTTTGATTCGAATGGGTTTATTCGATTGTCTTCCGTAATTTCTTTGCTCTTTTATATTGCTTTTTTTCTCGTTTTCTTCCAATATACATTTAAAGAAATAGTATACGTGATTATGAAGAGAAAAACAAACCGATGACAATCTGATCACCATTTTTTTCGTCCTACACACATTTATTCGCAAGTAGAATTCATCGAGAATCAATTCTCTTAACCCTCAACACCCTCACCTCAACACCCTCAAACAAGCTTCTCACTTGAAAAACACCGTCATATTTCGACGCATTATTGCTAACCTTTTGTCTAGCTGGGAGAATTACAACGAGATCCCAACAATATTATTATGGGTAGATATGGGACAAGCTATCGTATATAGAGATAAATTCACGAAGGAAGAAGAGACCAACTTACCTGTATAATGCAATGTCGACGACTGAAGCACACACAAGACGAGCGAAAATATTTATATAGAGAAGCGTAGAAGATGATAACTCAGCGAAATTGATAACATTTTTCATCCTATCTGTTCTGCGTATATTGCCCAACGAAGCACGCTAATCTATTTGGATGTTTCTTTTCTTTTTCTACTGTTGGGTTTTATTCGATTGCCTCTCGTAATTTCTTTGCTCTTTTATATTGTTTTTTTTTCCAACATACGTAATTGTGAATAGAAATCGATGACAATCTGATCAGCTTTTTTTCGTCCTTGACATATTTATTCACAAGTAGCATTCATCAAGAATCGAACGAATTGAAAGTTGCAGTAACGCATCATAGTTTGCAGACAAGGTTTTACTTATCAGTGGTGAAAATCACTAACTATATAAATACAACACTTCGACATGATTACTACAAGCAGCTTGTCGCTCATTCTCGGTTAAACGCTATGCCTGCGTGTTCTACCAAACTAACAAACTTAATTACATGTAAGAAGAGATTCTATCTTTGTATTACACGAGTCCATCATCTTTACGCAACTTACACTGGAAATCGTACACTACACTGATTCAATGGGAATGCATCCTATTCTACGATGCTGCATATTGTAGGAATCCGTTCTGATCCGGAATGACAGTATATCACTCTCACCCTCAAATACTTTATTTCACAACATTCGTAAGACACTTACGATGTATTACTAAGGAAGCAGCGACAGTACAATATAATGTGGTTGTTTTTTATGTTTAGTATCCCAATATTTATGTACGTATTTATATTGAGCGGATTTAATTGAAATTTTCCTGAGTAGCCGATATATGTAGACTATTAACTATGGTATTTCATCGACAGAACGACAAAATCTATGGTACGTCAGTAAAGCTAGAACTACATTCGGATTTTTCCTGTATGACTATGCTGGTCAGGATGGCCAAATCGAAAATTTCAAAATCAGTAATGTTATTTGAATTTTGCAATAGGATCATACCTAAAAAACCATGAATATACGTATTTTTTAAATAAAAAAGTATATTTCAATCAATAAAATTCTTAATTAGATAAAATCATTATCATAAAGAATAAATTGTTGTTGAATTTTGAATGAATTTCTCGGAATTGTTTTTAAACAACTGAGAAATGCATCGCTCATTTTCAAAGCATTTTTTAAACCAACATCGTTCAAAGACATTTGAATGAAATAATCAAATTTTTGACGATCAATTCGTTTAATACAGTAAGTAAAAGAATTAAATAGCGTATTTGCTTTTAATTTAGTTTTAATCGTAGAAAATAATTCTTGGTTTCTTGAAAGTTTATAATTAAATTGAAAAGTATTTTTCCAGAATAATTGTTTATCAATAACATTCATTGGAATTCCTTGATTTGATATCGATGATTTGATTTGAATATTTTTTATTGAAAAATCTTGAAAATTTGTATGTATATCATTTTGAATTTGTTGAATAATCAATGGATATTCACCATGATAAGTTAAATGAATCATTAGTTGTTCAATCTTTTGATCATTATCATCAATTAGGTAAATAAATAAATAATTATTTCCTATCTTTTGACATTTGATCTTTAATTTTTCAAGAATATCTTCCGAATTGTCGAATAGTATTTGAACTTGAAATGTTCCTTTAATACAGTTCGTTGCTACAAGTAAATCTAATTTCGTTTTAAATTCATCGCTTGTTGTCTTCACAAATTGTAATACGTCATTCATATTTGACTTTTCACGTATTTGATTCATCGTAGAAAATAAATGTGATACAGATGTAAAATCTTGTATTGTTTGATATTGAATTAATTGTTGTGCCATATCTAAAAATCGAATTCCATGAAAGAAATTTTTAAATACGAAATCTTCTCGCGATTGATTTTCAACTGGACTACGTGTTGGCGTATGGCTTAAATTGAACGAATGAAACATTTCATAGAAAGCAACTTTTTTAATTCGAATTGGATCGTAATAATTTTTTTCAAAATATATTTTTCGAAAATCAATTTCTTCCTTTAATTTAAATTCATTCGGTAAAAATAAACATTGAACACAGAATAAATAATTCTTTTTTAATAATTCTTCAAAATTTTCGATCGAATAAACACAGACATCGTATTTACCAAATAATTTATGTAATTCAAATTCATGAAAATAATCAAAATCAGTCTGAAAACGGAGCGGTGGTTGACATTTACGAGTAACAATAATCAAATCCTGATCAGATTTGTTTGTACACGTGCCTTGAGCCCATGAACCATGAAAATATATATTAGTAATAAGATCATCGGTTAGCCTTAGTTCATTTAAGATCAATGAGATTTCTGGAGGATTCATTTTTGCTGCGACTCTTAATAGATATGATTTATCTTGTTTATGATCTTCTTCCAATGGTTTGAAAATGAGATCACATGTTTTCCAGAATTGATCAACAGGAATTGAAATTTTCGAATTGAGCATATTGTAAAATAACCAGAAGAATTCTTTGAAATAATTTTGAAATTCAAATTGTTGAGAGATATGAAAGATATGCACCATTAAATCAAGACAACGATTGAACTGATGTTTGTTCGCCAATTTAGTTGCTTCATCAAATAGCCAGATGAGAAGTTTATTATCTTTTTCGGTTAAAAGAACTCGTTCATATATCAATAATCCTTCGATATAAAGACGATCTTCATTATCTTTAATTGAATCGAATTCCTCAATTGATTGACATTCTTTTTCGAAATTATAAACAACGATTGGTTGAGCAACACTTTTGTCTACATTTAATTTAATTCGTTGAACAAGTGAATATCGTAGTAATTCAATAACCCATTGAGATTGATAGGATTCAGTATCTTTTTTTGAAATTATATGTGAAGCAATAGCGAATTCAAGATCATTGAATGATGCATTATCATGTTCATGTTCAAGTAAGAATTCAACAATATTCATTTGATTATTTTCAGCTGCTAAAACTATCGGAGTTTTGTTTGCAAGATTTTTCGTTCTTGTTGAAGCACCCGCCATACAAAGAAAGCATACTGATTGAAAATGACCTTCCATCACTGCCATAGCTAACGCTGTATTTCCATCATTTGTTTTTGTCTGATCGATATGAGCATAATTATTTTCGATCAAAAATTGAACTATATCGAGTCGTCCTCGAATCGTAGCATCAATCAATAATGGATGAATTGGACCATGATTTACATTCGCATTTCCTATATCGATCAAAGTACGTGCTACGTTAAAATGGGCTCGATCAAGAGCACACCATAATGCAGTTACTTTATTCACTAGATCTCCATTGACACCGTGTACTCGTCCTTCGAGTTCAACCGTTTCTGTTCTGTTTGGAGAATGTGAAAGTATCTCACGCACTACCTCATCATGACCATGCAGGACGGCTATCATCAACAAACTCAGGCATTCGTTGTTCGATGGATTTGTCTTTACCAAAGTCAATAAATTGCGTGCATATCGTCGATCACATAAATATGCACCGAGTTCACTGGACTTACCATCACGAATCAGCTTGAATACTTGACATCGAACAGTTGAAGGATCTTCATTTACCACTGATGAATAGCTTCTATTCATTGTGCTATTGTTTCAGTCGCAGAATAAAAATGATGATGAAATACAGTTATTTCACGTACTTCGCAAGTTTGTTTTACGAGTGGTTGAATCATTCATCAGAAACAGAAAATATATTGAAAAAAAACACGTCCACATTTCATCATTTATGTGCAATTACATTTGCTATGTTCTACTAGATTGACCAGAAAGTTCTGCAGCACTTGCGAAAAAGTTGATTTATATGTCAATTTTTACAGATCGGTGGAGAAAGATTGTTGAAAACGATGATCTTTATTTTGACGAGTAGTTGTTATTGCTTTAAAATAAATTTGCGCATGAAAATCAAATTTTTCGCAAGTGCTGCAGAAGTTTCCGGCCAACATAATACTCCCTTTTGAGTGCATTTTCTTCATTTAATAACTGTAAGAAGTTGGTCAGAACGCCGAAATATTCTACTTATATTGATAAACATACACAAAAAAAAGAATAGAACGATAACGAAAAATGTTTATAAGTCCAGCATAAGAAACAAAAACTTCTTATTTATATTATTTTACTTGCAAAGTATATTCGTGTCGTAATGATAAATTTCATAGTTGCTTTTATATTTCTGTTTTCCATTGGTGTTGCCGCTGATTCATGTCGATTTGAATATCCTGGAAAAGGAGTCATTGATTTAACAACACTCGGGCATACTGATGGAACTCCAGCATTTACATATCCAATCGACACGTTCACAGATGGTTACAGTATGTCGATGATATTCTTCTTGAATTCTTAACAGATTGAATATCCTAGAATATAAATACAACCCATGCAAACCATTCACTGGGCTGTCAATTAATTGTCAAAGCGTGGCTGTTTGTCAGGGTGAGTGTTCACAAATAGAATGCTCGATGTTCGTATCTTGCATAGGAAATTTTTTTGTAGCTGAGACTGCAGATGAACGATTTGAGATGTCTCTTGGCGGTCAGGAAACTGCAACCTGGAGTCTGGGACTTGGTAGCGATGAAAACCCAATCATATCTTATTCTACCCCAAGGAGAACAACTCACGTTATATTACAGTGTTCAACAAATGGTTCAGTAGCATTCGAATTTTTAAGTGAAAATCCAGAGTATACTTATACATTGCGTTTGACACACAAATGTGCTTGTTGGAATGGTTGTTCAAGTAAAGAAATAGTACTTATGAATTTTGATTGAAATTGTATTTTTCTAAGGTACACCTTCAACAACTACGCCAATTACATCGACTACGTCACATTCAGCATCCTGAAAAAGGTATCATCGACTTTAATTTTATCGGACGAACAGATGAAAAGGCTGCATACTCAGACGAAAGCACACGAACAGTATCCAATTTCAGTATGTTCTTCTCTGTTCAACTAATTACAAACATATCTATCTGTTCATGCTAGAATACAGTTACAATCCATGCCGATCATTTTCACAAGGAAGCAGTTGTATCGGTGCAGCTGTTTGTCAAGGTTAGTAGATTTCCTATGTTCGCTTATTCTAGATTATGTTTAGTTTCGAACAATGGGCAAGAGACAGTTATGCTTGGTGGGATATTACATCTGATGAGAATGCCATATTATCATTGAATTATGTGTACGGGAATAAGAAAGTTAATGTGTTCTTACAATGTTCGGAAGAGGGGAACAATGAATTCCAAGCCTATGGCGAAGATCCTGTAAATACGTTTAGATTTCAATTGACTCATAAATGTGCTTGTTGGAATGGATGTTCGAATATATAATTTTTGTATTGCTTGTGGCAAAGTAAATGGACTGAGAAGAAATATTTGAATAATAAGCATAATAAACAATCGTTGATCGAGTTTTTTCTTTGATACTCGTGTTAGTCCTCCTGAAACTACAAGAGTCCCAGGAAATGTCGATCTACTTACATCTCCTACATAAACTCGAGATTTAACTTTTTGAATATTAATAATAGTCATTAAACCAAATATTAACATCAATATTATAGGAAACATTATTGTTAAACAAGCATAAATTAAGTCATTTGAAAAACGACAAGCTTCTGTTTTGCTATAACATTTAATAGGCGCATTTATTACATTCGCTTGAAAACAATAAAATACTGGACTGTAGATAGCAATTGAAAGAATAACTGTAATAATAATTGCATATGTAGCATTTTTTAATGAACTCATTCGACGACGATGAACATCAACATTTGATAAAAACCAACGATCAATAGCAGCTAATAAAATTAACCATGCAGCAATAGTTTTTGAAACAAATTAAATAAATATGCGACATTTACATAACCAATCAATAGTATTTGATAAATCGGGAGTCCAACCTGTTAACATTTTTGTTGTTAAACCAGATAATATAGCAATAAGATTAGCTACAGACGAAATAAGAAAATACAATGAACATTTAGTGAAACGATACAAAGATTTTTGTACACAGTAAGAAAAGTAACCATCAATCAACGAAATAAAAATGTAACTTTACTGCTAGGATCATTAATAAAAAATACAATCGAATTTGTTTTCATGTAGTAGAAATGTCGGTTGGAACGGTTAAACACACTAGAATGATCTTATACAATGAGAAAAAATTATTGATCATCATATTTTACTCTATATCATGCAGTGTCCTAGTATCCTCTGTGTTACATAATGTAGGACACCAGGACATTATTTATCTATGAGAAAACATATTGTTGAACATAATATTTCTATATTTTATTCTTTATTTCATGAAATAAAAAAAGAAAAATCCTCAAGTTTGTTTTTAGTTTTAATTGTTGATCTGCTCTTATTGATTAATAATGATTTTGCGAACAGCTAAAAGACATGAATTTTTGTTAAAGGAATAGTGGCGTAACCAGAAAATTGTGAGTGCTCGGGCAAAATCTGCGGATGCATCAGTAATTTGATTTCTTTCCAATTTATATGAGAACAACTATAAAACTTTGATTTTCACCTATAAAATTCACGGATAATGAAACATACTATTATTATTTGTCAGTAGAAATCGAAATTTAATGTCTTTTACTTTATAACATCATTTCGAACTTATACTTGGAAATTTTCTTTCTCATACTTAATGTAAAAAGGAATAAAATTTTTTCAACATACATAAAAATATTGCCACTCAAAATCAAAATGCTTTCTTATCAGTTTTTGGTAATAAAGTTGTTTTGCATTCTTACACAGTGAATATAATAAAAAAAAACCCACTCCATATCTTAAATACGTGGTGGATTATATATATATATCGCATATATTCTTTTTTTTCTTTTATTTTTACGAAGCGAATTTTTATCAACCTTAACGTCGAAATATAAAGTAAGTAACAATCACCCCATGCATCTGTTCTAATGCTATTGTCCTTTCCATTTCTGAGCAGATTTGGAACCGAGCAGCTTTCACTATTTTTTGTTTTTTAATTTTATAGCATTAAAAAGAGTTTATTTTGTGCGTTTTTCTCGGTTTTGATGACTTTAATTATCAACAGATCTAAGCCCAAATGTCTTAAACTGAGAATTTCTAATCGTTGTCTAGATCTTGCCTTTAACTATTAAGTTCCTGCTCTCCTATCGTGCGTAGTGGCGTAACCGGAAAAATAAAATGAAGAAGGATGTAGCGTATGTTAATTGTGAATTGGTCTAAACGGATGAATTCTGTGATTATAAGCTGATGAGTTCAGATTTTGCGTCATTCTAATTGATTGAAAAATCTTTCGGATCTCGCAAAAAATAAACCGCTTTCTTAATTTTTGCTATTTCGAATAAAAGCTTATTATAAATTGGCAGATCTGTATCAGCTAGTTTAGCATTTTTAAGTGATTGAAACTGGACGTATCATGAAAGCCTGAAGTCAAATATGAGAAAAGATTGACCAATCAAAATGTCCCTCTTCACAAGAAAATAGTTATAGTGAATCCTTCCTACCAGCGATGTTCTGCGCACTTAAAAAAAACAAATTCATTGCAAATAATATACTTTTCATCTCTGTGTTCGTTTTCTATTAGAAAAATGACTGAAGAATCTCAAGATTGGGAAATTGTTAAAGATATTTTCAAAAAATCATGGCCAGTTTTGTCAGCATTTGCTGTACGAGTAGTTGAGTTTATAAAAACATCGGTGGCTTATACGAAAGTGCATTTCCTTAAAAAAATTTATGATATGATGAAAAGTGGTGCAACTCTCTCATCAATCAAAAATGAATTATCGAATGCACCGGAAACATGTCGAACAATTGCTGATGATGTTGATAAGTGCCTTTGCACACTTAGTAGCGAGGGCACCGAATCACTTTGTTCTGAATTGGAGAGAATGATGCAGAAGCAATTCAATATAGTCAGTATAGTCATGTTTCTGAATGCACTCAATGCCCTCTCACAATCACTTATCACATGGCATACACTCTGGAAGTATCAAATTAAAACATTTGAACGAAAAATGGACCGCGTGAAAAAATATATGGAAGAAGCAATAAATTTATTGGCAATGGTGATTGATGAAATCACGCAGCGAAATTCTCAGGCAAAAATTGAACGTGCACTACAGCATCTCGAAGACGCAAAAGTTATTTTACAAGATATTTGTGACGATATTGAAGAGGAAATACGTGATGTCAAAAACCTGAAAAATAATACTATCCAGCAGAGTGTTGTGAACGCTATTTCATTAGTTTCAAATATGATTTCGATTTCTTTATTTCCACCGGCTGCTGTAGCTGGTTGGGGTGCAGTTTTAGCAGGTGCATCAATTAGTATCCATAGTGCGTGTACAATCGGCAATTTAATTGCCGCTGGACATGCACAAGATTTACTTGATCAGTTGAAAGTCCAATTGGCCAACATGCAGAAGACTGAAGTTGATAGACAAATGTTAGAAAATAGACTGAGAGAACTAGTGATGTAAAAGCCAGTAATCATATATATATATATATATATATATATATATCTTAATCTAGAGTAAAATGTTGTATCGTTTTCTTTTCGGGTTATATTTGAATGAGCAATAAAATAATCTAGATGAACAATAAAATAATCTAAATGAGCGATAATAATATTGAACGAGCAATAATAACAAGTAGCGCTCATCCCAGGGATTCGCAGACCCTTTTCTGAAAGAGATTTACTACAAGACAGATATATAGTATTATTGATATTAAGCGTTCTCTTGATCAACAAAAATACCACTCACGACTCGAGGCGCTAAACGTTACATAAAACATAACAAATAAATTACTCTTCTTCTGCAGAGATATTTCAACATAGAATTTTAGAAAATATAAACTCCATAATCATAATGAACTATGCATTTCATTAAAGGAATAGAGCTAATTAATTTTCATGCGGATCAGTATATTCGATTAATAGTCATTTCATTCATTCAGTCAGTTCTTTAAAGGCACAATTCTTTCAATATAAACTGAACACATAGAGTACTCGGAAATCACTGTTCACCATAATAATAAATGTAAGCCGCACCTCGTCGTTCATCCGCGTCCCTGCGGTCCGGCACTCACGACTCGAGCGGTTCAATCTTTCTTTCTTTATAACGCATATACAAAATTTCTCTCACTGTACCAGTGAGACTTTCTAATATAGCCACTTTTTTCAATACAGAAAACTGAAATCCAAAAGCTTATCAGTTAATTAGTTCTCTGATACTTGATTTTGTTTTATCGAAGTCATAGAACATTTCAATTATATCAAAACTTCCTTCTTCCCCCAAGAGACTTCATCGACAGCAATAAAAACGTTTCAGAAAACAACGAAATTGTCCTATAGGATTTCCTCTGATTAAACTTTAAAAAAATTGTGACTTCTCAAAATACTCACTCTTTCTTTAATAACAAGTAACGCAACATTAACGTTGCTAACTCTCTACTGGAAGGCAAATATTACACGTAACGATCGCCTACATAAGCTCTACATTTCTTTCTACGAAAGAAAGTTTGAAATACATATAATGCAAATCTGAAATCTTAATCTTCTATCGGCATCTCAGTTGATCGTACATCCTCAGTTATCATGCACGTGTATTTTCTGTTGAACAACTATTAACCTACATATTACCTCAAATACGTATAGCTTCTATACTTTATTCACAATCTAACATTGATAAGAAGCAAAGTCTCCAACAGAAACACCAACTCATTAGGCGCTTCTCTGCTGATGACTATCTGATGATCTACTACCCACAACTTCTCTATTACTCAAGTTTTTCTATCTAAAACTGTAAGACACACAAGTGTACATATACTCTTAGTAGCAAATCTACTGAGCCAATTCTCTGCAACATTTTCTTCAGGAAAATCAGAATTCTTCTTCACCTACAAATATACGCGATACAACTATCATCTTAATTTTCCCAGCAACATGTGTTCAAGTAAATAGATCCACTCCGACAACAAGTGCAGTTACACTTCTGATTTTCTTCATGACTCACAAATGTTCTCAACAAACGTCTAGCAGCTCGTCAGTGTCGCTCAAGATGTCCGCTGTAAATACCAAACAAGGCTTTCATGAATTTTCAAAAAAACCGAGAAAAAATACTAGATAGTAAATTTTAAAAGCGGCAGTAACACATGATTTTCGTCGAAAACTAACATCAGATTCGAACTCCCCAAGTCCGATAAGCTAGGATCCAACTAACTTCGGACCATAAATGGTCAATATTAGTCACTATAATACGTACTGTTTCCTGATTGGACCGGACAAACAAAGTTTTAAGACTTTTTCCTACCCATTTTAGAAGCCTATAACCCTTTCTTTCAGAAAAGAGAATATATCCCGTATTCATCGACAAAATTTGGACTTGAAAGCTTGTTAGTATCTGGGAAAGTTCCCTCATAGGATATTCATTATTTGATTTGTTTTTAGTGGGAGGAAACCCAGTAGAAAGAAATAGACAAAGCATACCACATGTACGTAAAATTGCAACGATTAATACGAAAAAAGAACCATCAAATAGAAAGAGTCACGCGTGACTGATGTAGGTAAATATTCTTTGCGGGAAAAAACGAAGAATTTCCTACTTTATCGATCGACGATAATCGATTGGAAATATTCTCTATCATAGAGAGAA
>Ga0209935_1005142_pt1 | contig 11314 bp, 15 predicted proteins | sample ThiBio_1000_plan_2_FD_183958 | JGI IMG/M metagenome (GOLD analysis project Ga0209935, IMG submission 183958) | Wastewater bioreactor microbial communities from Cape Town, South Africa - Thiocy_cont_1000_plan (SPAdes) | ecosystem: Engineered > Bioreactor > Thiocyanate-remediating >... | reverse complement strand
TCATCGGGAAAGACCGCGCGCCAAAAGTCGGCCGAGTGTGCGAGGTCAGGATTGCGCAAGATGGTTCGGAGTCGCATCTGAGCGAGCATCAATCATTATCATCAGCATTCTCGCGTACGTCTCGAATAGTCGGGTCTAGATACCTCAAGTTCCTCACTGCGAATCTTTGCGAGCTCGAGCTGCTCTTCGGCTGTAGGCTGCGGCTCGGGAGATGGGGGCGAGGGTGAGGCCGAGGAAGAGGCTGGCGGCGGCGGCGGCAGCGTCGAAGCGGCGGCAGCGCCTTGCCGAGTGGCTAATGCGAGGGCAGTGAGTAAAAGCAAAGGGTCTGCCTAGAGACGACAAGCGTACCAGAGGGAAGTGGTAGTGGGCGTTGGAGGATCACAGGAGGCCGACTGACGCCACCGGCAGCGGCGGCGGCGGCAGCGGCGGCGGCAGCGGCAGCGGCAGGTCGGCGGATTGTAGGCACGAGAGCAGCGCCGCCAGATGAAGCGAGTGCGCGTGGGGGCCGACGTACCACGTCTCCAGAATGTGCCTTACCACGAGAAGGCTCCATTGCAAATGATGGAGACGCAAGTTACTCGCGAGCGGCACACGAGAGAGACGCGCACACACGCACAGCAGCGGGATCGATCGGGTGGATTGCGAGGACGAAGACGACGAGGACGACGACGGGAGAAAACGCGAAAGTCGACTTTCGGTGGTTCGGTGTTTCGGTATTTCGGTGTTTCGGTGTTTCGGTGTTTCGGTGTTTCGGTGTTTCGGTGTTTCGGTGGCGCGCGTTTCTCGCTCCTCCTCGCGCTCGCTCTTCTTTCTCGCTCGTCGCTCGTGGCCGCTGCAGCTCTCTCGCTCGCTTACGTGCTCGCTCTCTCTCTCTCGCTCGCTCTCTCGGCCTTACGTTACGTCTTCTCTTCCTCTAGCTCATTAGCGCCAGCACCAGCTCTACCATGGCTCCTGTGGTTTGCCGTTATGGCACCAAGTGCCGTCGCGCCAACTGCTACTACGAGCACCCAGAGGGCCGTGAGTTGTATGGTTCTTCAGACGCCGACGCCGCCGCCCCCGCCGTACCTGCTGCGGCTGCGGCGGTTCAGTACGTGTCGGCTCCACGTCAGCCGCACGTCCCCGCAGGCGCTGGCGCCATGGCTAGCGGCGCCTCGATCCTCGGAAGCTCGCCTTCGGCCTCGGGCCCGAGCCCGTGCTGGTACGGCGCCAACTGCCGCCGTCCCGACTGCTACTTTTCGCATCCTCCTACGCGCTCGCTCGAGCCACACGGTGCGGCGCCTCGCGCACAGGCGCAGCCCTTGTTGCCTCATGCGCTGCCGCCGCAACAGCACCATGGCCGTCGCGCGTCGCCCGCGACCGGCTCCGGCCCCGGAGACAGCCCACACGAGGACCAGTGGTTCCCGAGCGCGCGCGAGTGCCCGTGCTGCAGCGGTTACATCTACCGCTGCGGCAAGCCGGCTTGCGTCGCGCAGGGCCAGTGCCACTGCTCGGTCGGTAGCCACCCGGCCGGTACTCCCGAGGTCATGGCCGCTGCCGTCACCTCTCTGCGTGCCTTCTCGCCGTCGCCCGACACACCGACTGGTAGCTGGAATGGCTCGGGCTCGGGCTCGGGCTCGGGCTCTGCTCCCGGCCACTGGCAAGCGCAGTATCAGAACTGCCGCTGCTGCCACGGCTACGTCTTTGACTGCCAAGATCCTACATGCGAGTCGCTCGGCATCTGCGGCTGTGCGGTCGATGACCCCGAGCTCAACGCCGACGACGACGACGACTTTGGCGGCGCCTCGAGCCAGGGTTCGTCATCCTCGGCCGCCGCCGCGCCGCTCCTGAGCGCCTCGGATTACGCCTATATGCAACAGGCCATCAGCGACGAGATGGGTCGCCTCAATCCTGCTGCGATCTCGGTCGACGACTGGTTCCCAGCATCGCGCGATTGTTCTTGCTGTCAAGGTTTTGTGTACCGTTGCGCTAAGCAGCTTCATGGCTGTGCGGACACTTGTTCTTGCCACTCCTAACTCGTTCGTTCGGATATACGTGCTCTCTCTCTCTCTCTCTCTCTCTCGCTCCTTCTACCTTCCTTGTATCATTAGCCAGCTGCAAGTTGGTGGTACACAAATGTGTCGCGTCTCCTTCTCTCTCTGTCTCTCTCTCTCTGTCTCTCTCTCTCTCTCTTGTCATCGTCACTTGTTTGCATTCCTTCACATGTGCCTTTTGCACAGTATTGTTCTTGGTTCTTGCAATACTCGTGATGCTTCTTACAGGTCGCGTCCCCATCTCTCTCTCCCTCTCTCTCCCTCTCCCTCTCTCTCTCTTTCTCTGGAGTATTTTTGGTTGCTTGCTTCGTGCAAGTATGAGTCTCATCTACTCCACTCGCGTTTATTGTGCTATTGTATGGATGATGCGTCACTGAGTTGTTAAATCCTCTTTCTTTTTGTTGTATGTTGATATCTCGTGCTCACTGCGTACGTGTTTCTCTGGCGCCAAGAACGGAGATGTGACATGGCCAGTCAAGCTTGCTATGCTGCATATATGTATGTGTGTCTGTGTGATAGCACTGCATGATTTCTTTGTTTTTGCATTGCTATACTATCAACGGCTTGCTTTGCAATGCAAAAAGTAGTCGACAGGCACGCGTATCTATATTTTGGCTGCGCACTCTTTGCCGTCGGTTCATACACTCACGCATCGAGATCGATGCCAAGCCAAGAGCAACAACGTATAAAGTCGTTCTGTTGTATCACCGATCCACCGATCCACCCATCCATCCATCCAAATGCATGTCTTGATGTGCTTGCTTCAATGCACCAAGCTGCCATTTCCGGGAGCGAATCAGTCGGTTGCGATGCGCATTTTGCGTCTCTTCCGCTAAATCCGATGCATCTTGGAGACTAGGGAAGGTTGATCTTCGATACGCAGTGGTAATAGCCGTCGGCATCAAACTTGCCGCGCTCCGAAAGGTGGATTGCTGGCACGCTTTCGAGAGTGAGAGACGCGTTAGTGGTACTTCCAGTAGGACCGCTTCGATAGGAGCTCGCATACCGAAGCTGCGCAAAGCTCTCCGAGGCAAACGAAGAGCTGAGGAGGGGCGAGGCGTCGAATGGAATCCGCGGCGTGGCTGCAGGTGCTCGAGGCCCCTTGCTACCACCGGGCTTGCCGGTGGCCGAGGTGGTGGAATCTTGGGGAACGAATCGGTGTCGTGTGTTGAACACCGTAACGTGGGGCTTGAAGTCGTAGTCGGGCTGTTTGATCAATCCAGCAGCAAAGAACGAATCGACCAGAAGTTCTTTATGCCCGCGATGGTACGAGCGTGAGTGCGCGCACTAATCATGACCATCATGGACCACGCGAAGGCGTACTTGCGATTGCACGCAACCGATCAGTGCCATCTGCACCCGTCGTCGATGATGATGATGATGATGATGCCTCTCGTACTCCGAGGTACATGACGTCGACTGCATGCGGGTCGTCAGTCATGTACTCGAGACCAACGAGATTCAACACCAAGCACCGAGTGCCGAGTAGATCGTAGACCTCGCTCGATGCAGCCTTTAGAACTTGTGTGGCCTTGTCGAGTTCGTTCTACTCGCCGTCAGCCACACTCACACCACCGTCAGCATGGTAGTTCTGTCTCTCAAGTCGAGACAACGAAATGGCGATCGGTGAGTGCTGGTGGCATCAATGATGGCCGAACGTACGCGCGAGAAGAGCTTCAGCATGGCGATCGTGAGGTGCAGTTGCGTCGGACTCACGGTGATCGATTGGTGCATGCCTTCGATCGGAGGTGAGTGCTGCAGTGCAAAGCGATGGAGTTCGTGCACTCGCTCCTGTAGTGCTTGGTCGTTCAGCGGTAGCGAGAGAAAGTGCGTGTACGGCAGCGAGTCTCGTGCCTATGCCACGATGGCACGAATGCACGCACGCATATATCAGCAATCGTTCGTGCGAAACACAGGAGCGCCGCTCGCTTGATACCGATGCAAGAACGAGATCACAACGAGTCTTTGCCGAGAGTACTGCCGTGCTAGTTTGGCCTTTGATAGCTATGGTCGCACGCACACACGCACACACGCAGCCGCTGATCAGCTCGAGCACGAACAACGACACGTTGATTGGCGCATCCATCCAGCTCGTACTGACGGTCTCCTCGAGAGTAGCGGCAGCTCCAGCCTTCTGCTTCGGTATCACGATCGTGGTACGAGTCTCACGCTCGATCGTAGTTCGTTGCTTGCCGCCCTGTGAGTGTGGGAGCGACCGGTCGGTGAGCGACACTCACGCAACCGCGATATCGAAGGCGCAGCTGCGTACCTTGCCGATCAGGAAGCCCATCAACGCCGACGGTACAAGGAACTTGAGGCTCACACTACCATCATCGTGCTGCTCGATGGGTTCGTCGGTATCACTGTTACCGTCGTCTTCTTGCCACTTTGTATGCGAGCTCGTTGCCGTCGTGGAGGCCGACGAAGACGACGTTGCTGCTGCTGACACCTGGCGCGCTCGTAGTGTGCTCTTGCGATAGACTCGATCACCGATCGTGAGCAAGCTGATACCTTGCTCTTGATCGTATTCAGGCACGATAAGCTTACCCATTCTTAATCAATCTGTGTGTGTGTGTGAGAGTGTGAATGGGCCTCTAGTCAGCTCGTGAGCTCATGCGATGCGTATCACAGAGGGCCAGCGAGAGATCGATGTGTGTTGGTTGGTTCATTCGCCTCGTGTCGTGCCGCTGCCTGCATCATCCCTCCATCCTCCAACCAAGGTCAACCCTATCTATCAACAGCCACCTTGTTGTTATCACTCACACATACACACATTTATAACACCACCATCATCGAGCAATGACTGCCGTGAGGCGCTTCACATGCGATGACTTGTTCCACTTCAATGGCATCAATCTCGACAAGCTGACCGAGACTGTACGGCTGCTACCCTCGACCTCGTGCCTATCGTGTGCGCTGCTCTGACGGTGCAACGCCCTCTCTCTCATATCTCGTAGTACAATCTTGGATTCTACCTCATGTACCTGAGCAAATGGCCGGACTTCTTTGCGACCTACGAGACGCCAACAGGGCGCGCGATGGGCTATGGTACTGCCGTGTCGTGTCGTGTCGTGTCGCGCCAGCACCCAGCTAGCTGCTAATCATCGTCTGGTATCTGCTGGTGGACCACGTTCACCAGTGATGGGAAAGGCTGAGGGCACCGGAGAGAACTGGCATGGCCACGTGACCGCTATCACGGTCGGCCCCGAGTTCCGACGAATCGGCCTCGCGACCAGCATGATGAGCTGGCTCGAACGCGTGTCCGAGCACGTATACAATGGCTACTTTGTGGATCTCTTTGTGCGCCAGAGCAACGCCGTCGCGGTTGGAATGTACAAGCAACTCGGATACTCGGTCTATCGGCAGGTGATTGGGTATTACTCGGGCGAGGAGGATGCCTACGGTACGTGTGCTTGCTGCTGCCGCTCTGCTGCGCACAACCACTGCTGCCGTGCCGCCGCCGCCACCTTTATGCTGATTGGGATAATGATGATCGGGACAGATATGAGAAAGGCCTTACCACGCGATGTCAACAAGAAGTCGATCATTCCACTCCCGGCGCCAGTGTATCCAGAGGATGTAGATTGATTCGCTGGACGTATGAATGAACCCGTGCACTCGTATCGATTCTCACGAGCGAGCGAGCGAGCGAGCGAGAGAGACAAGCGCATATAATCCAAGTAGTTGTCGATGACGATCATTGTACGGGTATCGGTGTTACAAGTCGAAGGATAGCGTGAGGGCAGCAAGGCGGAGACTCGGTAGCAGCGAGACAGCTAGTTACTGCGGCTCGAGCGGCTCCTTGTCGCGCAGGGCCTCCTCCAATCGAATCTTGGCACACATGACCTTGGACTGTAGATAGAACGAACCTCCTTTGCTGGGATCGTTGATCTCGTGTAGGTGTTTGAATTTCTGCAGCGAGCGAGCATCGTCAGTATCATGCCGCACGACACACAAACAGGTGCACGCGGTCGTGCGTACACTCTCGATATCGGCAGGTGTGATAGGAGGCCGCAGACTCAGGATCTTCTTTGCTTCTTCGATCGTCATGTCGCCAGCCTTGGACTTGGCGGCCTTGGCAGCAACCTCGGGCGTAATTCCATTGCGAGCAGCATCTGATATCAACGAGAGCGTTCGTTTCGCGGTGAGCAGACCATACACACGAGAACGAGCGCGCAGGCGCGATAGTGATTGAACGAAGGCTGGATCGACATACTGTGGGCTCCAAGCTTCCATGATGTGATAGCCGCTCGTGCAAAGACCCTCGCACCGGTGGCGATCACGCCGAACAAGAAGTTCATGGTTGTGTGCAGGTATGTGGTATGTACTCTCTCTCAAAAACAACGACAGCAGTCTCAACTCCAACAACGATCACGACGACCACGAAACACAACTAATCACCTTGGGACCAAGTGTCAGAGATAGATAACTCTATGTACTCTCTCTCTCTCTCTCTCTCGATTGTCGATCGATCGATCGATCGTGAGGGCGATGGTGATGCTGACGCAACAAGAACAAGAACATAAGACTCGATCTCGATCATCGTCATCCATCCTCTTCCTCGAACCCACACAACACGCGCGTAAAGCAACGCGTATCTCTCCCACTCTCACTTGTGTAGCGCGCACGATGTTACGCACGTCATCTGCTCGTGGCGATCGCACGGTGCAAGCGGGCGATACTGTGATCTTGTTTGGAGGTCGTGAACGTGTGCTGTCTCTCGTGACGGTCAAGGGCGCCATACTCAACCACAAGTTTGGGCACTTTCGACACGATGATATCATTGGTGCGAGCACACCGCAACCAACCAACCAGCTCGAGATACTGATTCTGAATATGATGACCGTGACGATCATGGCGCGTATGACGCGAGTAGGCAAGAAGTATGGCAGTCAGGTGGTAGCCTTCCGCAAGGCCAAAGGAGCCAAGGACCTCGGATATCTGAGTGTACGAGCAGCGTCGTGCACTGGCCTGAGCGTCTGTTGTCGCTCGTTCTTCTTACGGAGCTCTGTGATTAGGTACTCGAGCCAACGCCAGAGCTCTGGCGAGCAGGACCGATCGTTCATCGCACGCAGATTGTGTACACACGCGACATCTCGTACATTGTATACATGCTCGAACTACGCCCCGGCAAGGTCGGTAGACTGCGACACGGAGCACCTCTTGCTTGCTTGCTTGCTTGCTTACTCACTTGATGCTGCTTGCATTGTCTGGATCGATCGATCGATCGTTCGCTGATGATCGGACCTGGTTAATGATGCAGGTCGTTCTCGAATCTGGCACCGGCAGTGGGAGTCTCTCGATGGCGTTTGCTCGTACGATCGCGCCAACTGGCCATTTGTACACGTTCGAGTTCCATGCCAAACGAGCCGAGGGAGCTAGGTACCCAATGTTCATGCTCTCGCCAAGTGCTGTGCAGCGTTGCACGTCGCCAACACCCAACACTGCACAATCAACACAGAGAGGAGTTTGCCAAGCTCAAGTTGGATCACTTGATCACCGTCGAGACGCGCGATGTCTGTGGCACCGGCTTCGGCCGACCGGACGTACGTAACGTGCTACCTCGGCCATCGAGCCGTTCTTGAGAGCTCGGTGCCCCTTGTCTTGTTCTTGCACTGCAACATGTGACTGATGAGAGACATTCGCGTCGATGCCTTGCCTTGACTGACTCTCGGACAGTGCTCAGCTGATGCGGTGTTTCTCGACCTACCACGGCCGTGGGACGTCGTACCGTATGCACGGGCTTGCCTCAAGAACAATGGCAACATTTGCTCGTTCTCGCCGTGTATCGAACAAGTGCAACGCACCTGTGCCGCCCTCCGAGCCCAGGGCTTCCAAGGTTGACCTTTGGTGGATGCGTCGATTGACGCTGCACCGCGCCACGCCACGCCGGAGAATCAAGTGCATCATTCTCACTCTGTGGCCCGCTTGTTGTGTATTGTCACACACAGACGTCTACACGGTCGAGTGTCTGCTTCGCCCCTACGACGTTGGCCAGAGGGCAAGCGTGGTGCCTCCGATACCCGAGTGGTTCTGGGAGCTCACCGATTCTCGCCTGCCGCCACCAACGTTCGTCGGCATGAAACGCCCGCGAACTACCACGGACGACGCTGGCAGCAGTAGTAGTAGCGGTGCCGAGGAGTCCGCCAGTACCGCCCCTGCATCGACCAACAGCAGCGATAGTACATCTGAGACTGGTGACAACAGCAGCTCTGGCGATGAAGGCTACGAGTATACGTGCTTGCCGATTCCCACTGTTGCCGCTGAGGTGCTTCACAAGCCGATCGCTGACATTCGCGGCCACACGAGCTACCTGACATTTGCGCACAAGTCGCCCGAAGTCGCATTTGCGCAAGTTGACGACTCGACGGCGGCGGCAACGGCAAGTACAAGCCAGGATGATGGTACATTGGCAATGGATACTACAACTGACGATTCGAGCACTACGACGAGCTAGCCGAAGCGTCTACCCGATCGTGGCGGCGCGTATCATGATGATCATCGATGCCATGCATTATCAACAACAATAACAAGAACAAGTAATCTATCAACAATCATATGCTTGCGTGAGAGTGAGAGACAGAATGGGCGGTGGCGCCTACCAAGTCGTTCATGCCATGTAGCGAGTTATCGAGAGGCCATGTTGAAGGCATCGACGGCGCGACGCACGGCGGCAGCAATCTCAGCGGCGCCGGGCGTGTCGCCGTGGACGCAGATCGACAGCGCGCGCTCCGAACGAAGCGGCTGCGGCAGCGGCAGCTCACCGCCGCCCAATGTCGGAAAGCTGCGGGTCTCGAGCACTCGCGCCACTCGCGCAGCGCACTGCGCCGGGTCGCGGTGTTCGTGTGTGCGCGAGATCACGAGGCCGCCGTGCTGGTCGTAGTCGAGGTCGGCAAAGAACTCGGGTATGAAGTCGAGCTCGTGGCGCGCGGCGGCGCGCTCGTGCTCCGTGCCCACGAGGCCCATGAGCGGCACGCCGAACGGCTTGACGGCGAGCGCCAACGCATCGGCCAGCTCGCTCGAGCGCGCCGTCATGCCGTACAGCGAGCCATGAGGCTTGACGTGGCTGAGCGGCACACCCTCGCCGAGCAGGATGCCGGCCAGCGCACCGACCTGGTACCGCACCATGGCCAGCAGTTCATCGGGCGTGATGCGCATCTCACGCCGGCCGAAGCCCTGGAGATCGGGCAGCGACGGATGGGCGCCTACGTGCACGCCGTGCTGCTTGGCCAGCAGCACCGTCGAGCGCATGATGCTCGGATCCGAGGCGTGGAAGCCGCACGCGACGTTGGCCATCGTGATGTGCTGCATGAGTGCCGCGTCGTCGCCGAGGCGGTAGATACCAAAGCCTTCGCCCATGTCGGCATTGACCGATACCAACCGATGATCCATCGATCGATGCGTGCTGGACAGGTTTGTGCTGAATGGATGGATGGAGAGAGAGACTCGAGAGTGCGACATTGGCGTCGTTGCTCGGTGGCTCGCGCGCGCTCGCATCAGCTTCAACCATCGAACCATCATCGAACCATCGATCGCCATGTCGTCAACGTCACACAGACGCATCAATCGCATACTCATTGCGAATCGAGGCGAGATCGCCGTGCGTGTGATCAAGACATGCAAGCTGCGCGCGATCGAGAGTGTCGCCATCTGCTCGAGCGAGGACTCGGACGCGCTGCACGTGAGGCTCGCTGATCACGTCGCACACCTGAACGGCTCGGGCAGCGCCGCCTATCTCAACGTGTACGTACAATGACAGCTGCTGATCAACGGCACCGTGATTCGTCGGGCCTTACCTCGCACCACTCGGGTGCATCAGCGCCGAGATCGTGGCTGCTTGCATCAAGTTCGAGGTCGACGCCGTGCACCCGGGCTATGGCTTCTTGTCCGAGAACGAAGGTGCTGTGCGCCTCGCTCTCCACCTGGCGCTCTCGAGTGACACTCGAGTGTGTTGACCGTGAGCAACAGGCTTTTGTGCCGCACTCGAGGACGCCGGTATCGTGTTCCTAGGGCCTACTCCATTGACCATGCGGCAGTTCGGTCTGAAGCACGAGGCTCGTCAGCTGGCAATCTCGGCCAATGTACGTGTGCCGCCGACTACGACCGCTCGGCAGGACCTGATGCAAGACTACCTGCCAACACGGCTTCAATGCGTGCCCTCGATCTCATTCAGGTGCCCGTGGTTCCTGGTTCGGAGCTACTCGAGTCGATGGCAGCCGCAGTCGACACTGCTCGCCGGTTGGGTTATCCCGTACGCTCGCTCATATGGGCCACCCATCGCTCAATTGCATCGATCACATGCATACTCACCATGCTCGTGATGCGCTCCTTCGTGCGCGGTGCGCCAACACCTCCAGGTCATGCTGAAGCTCACTGGCGGCGGTGGCGGTATTGGCATTCAGATATGCGAGAGCGAGAGCGAGCTCGTGGATTGCTTCGAGCGAACCAAGCAGAAGGGCTCGTCGTTCTTCAAGCACGACGGCATCTATCTCGAGCGCTACTACGCTAGCTGCCGCCACGTCGAGGTGCAGCTGTTTGGCGACGGCCTCGGCGACGTGTTGGCGGTCGGAGAGCGCGAGTGCTCGGTACAACGTCGTCACCAAAAGGTGATCGAGGAGGCGCCGTCGCCATTCGTCAGCCACACCGAGGCTCAGCTGTGCCTCCGTGAGCAGCTGTGCGAGGCTGCGTGTCGTCTCGGCCGGTTGGTCAAGTACCGCAACGCCGGCACGGTCGAGTTCCTTGTCGACGATCGAACGGGCAGCTTCTTCTTTCTCGAGGTCAATACGCGACTGCAAGTACGTGCACTCGCGGGCTCGCACACTCCGTCTCGTTACCGTATGACCTGGACCTGAACGAAGCGCCTCCGACATGCAATCAATCGCGAGACAGGTCGAACACGGTGTTACAGAGCTTGTTCATGGCATCGATCTCGTCGACTGGATGATACGACAAGGAGAGGCGCAGCTCAACCATGGTGCCGGAATCGATATGAGTGCGCTGCGTGCAGAGCTCGAAGCAAACCGATCCGACTCGCGTCATGCTATTGAAGTGCGCGTATATGCTGAGAATCCTGCCAAGAACTTTCAGCCATCTCCTGGATTGTTGACTCATGTATGTGTTGTCGATATGGCCAACGAAGCCCTTGCTTGCCCTTGCGCACTCACTCACTCACTCACTCACTCACTCACTCACTCACTCACTCACTCACTCACTCACTCACTCACTCACTCACTCACTCACTCACTCACTCACTCACTCACTCACTCACTCACTCACTCACTCAC
>Ga0209935_1005140_pt1 | contig 11315 bp, 13 predicted proteins | sample ThiBio_1000_plan_2_FD_183958 | JGI IMG/M metagenome (GOLD analysis project Ga0209935, IMG submission 183958) | Wastewater bioreactor microbial communities from Cape Town, South Africa - Thiocy_cont_1000_plan (SPAdes) | ecosystem: Engineered > Bioreactor > Thiocyanate-remediating >... | reverse complement strand
TCACCACACCCACATATCTTGGTAACCTACCAGCACAAAAGGAGAGAAGAAATGAATTGAAGCGATTGAGGCCGAATGCCCTGTAAGTGTGGCCACACTATGACCGGCCTCTAAGTCCCAACCTGAAAATTTGGGGAGGGGTAAGCTGATAGCAGAAGTGGTGGATAGTACAATACTTTTAATGGTTTGATCCGCAGAACCAGTAAGAAGCAGATTTTCCCGAAATTGAAGGCACCAGACAGAACCTTTATGTTCTTGATAAATTGCTTGACATTCTCCCGTCGCTTTGTCCCACAGCCTAACGGATTGGTCCTGTTTCAAAGGGATAGCAAAATTTAGCACCTCCATTGACACAAAGAGAGAATTTTTCAACCTGGGAGCCAGACAGTAGGCGCAGATCGTCAAATTGCAAACAACAAACACGCTCTGTGTGGCCTTCCAACGTATTTACATTCAAGCCTTTAAACGCACCAATTAGGCCAGGTATATAAGGTGCAGAAGTCCTTACCACTTTTTAATTCCCAATACTTGATAAGGTTATCATCTGAGCCAGAGATTATTAACTCTGAATCAAATTGTAAACACCTCACTGGCCCCGCGTGACCAAATAACGTGTTTGGACAGGTCATAGCTGCAGAGTGGCAATAAGAACAAAGAGAGAAATGAAAGAAAGTGTGAATGTTCACCTTTGATGTCCCAAACTTTTATCACTTTATCGATGGAACCACTAACAAGGGTGTTGCCAGCGAACTGAACTGTTGAAACTGGGCATACTGTAACGGGTGTCCACCAGTGGGTATGCTTCTCGAAGATTAAGCTGGGGCTACATTAACGCGGGGGGTGAGTTAGTGTTTGTCAAAGCATATCGCTTCAAAAAGAAAAACTGTAACTCTAAACAGAAATGCTGCTTCATTACGAGAGCAGCCTTTTTGGCCTTACCTGAAGTTTGTGGCCACCCAGTTTGTTTTGTATGCCGTTCCCTCTTCAACCCCTCCCTGCATCACTCTTCACCTCGGAGTTAAAAAGAACCTCAAAATGGTAGGTTGGGAAATTAAGGCTGCGCAATAAAACCGACACAGCGAGCTTGCAAGAATTGTCTGGGACGTGCTTCAAGCCAATGCCTGTTCTTCCTTCTCGGAAGTCAACGCGCGAAGACAAGGTGGCAAGCCTTTTTTCTGTGCTACTGCAAGTTTCACCACGCTGGCTATTTTATTGTGGCTGGTCAGCGATATTGCCGAATAAAGCGTTTCTCTTTGGTGTATACAAGTTTTTCGCCTGTAGAGGTGACTATCATGGAGAGGGTATGCAGGCGGCCTGTGCTTTCTCCAGCTGTTGCTGTTACTACCGCTCCGTTGTTGGGGCCTTTATAATTGCCAGAAAGTGAGGCTCGCATTTACCAGGGTGGCTTGCGAAACGCAAAGGTACGAACCTTCCACGTAGAATGTGACAACAAGGTATTTCTTCTCATCCTTGCCTACGAACTCGCCAGTACTATGTAAGGTGGATTAGTTCAGGACTACGTTTGTGAAAATTTAATTGCTTACCTTACAGTGGAGCCTTTCCTTTCATTCCCAAAGCACACTACTCCCGATCCCAATACACGCTCAACCTGTTGTTGATATTATCAGCATTACCAATATATGTTTCTCTCTTGAATGATACCTCTGAGTCGTTCTTAATAATATCACAAGTACTTGAATAGATCGCTTGTGGGGACGCAGAACTAAACAGTCCATGAAAGAGACTATAGGCTATACGTAGAGATTGATCTAGGGTCAAATTTCCCCTTATATTTACGTACCAATATATATAATCGCAGCGAAGCCAAGTAATGCAAATGAGCCATAACCTACGTCCTTGGTAGTTTCAACTATCTGACTGTGGTGTTAGCTTTGATTTCCTTTGGTGTGAGATTTCTTGGACAAGAGCATACCCGAGAGGCAACCAAGGCTGTTTTCTTTTCTTCAACTTTTTGCAGATTACTTTTAGGCTCTTCCTTTGCCGAATTTCCGCCTGCTTGATCAGAGTAAAATCTTCTCTGCACGATCAAGGTCCAAGGTTGAACATCAAGGGCACCGCTGGGCAAACATTGCTCAGCACACAGCATCAACAACAAAGAAGAATACACAAACGCAAAAAAACCTACCGTGGCCCAGCGTGCGGCTTGTGATGAACCCCTGTTTTTCCGTTTCTGGCCAACAAAATGCTGTGCGTTCTCCGCTGCAACACTTGTAGCTCATTGTGAAAATTCATGGTACTGTCCCACATGTAGCGTTGAAGGTCACTGCTTGCCAACCTGCGGCGCATCATCATGAAGGCAAACAACAGCAAATTTCTTAGAATTGAGTGGAGGTACAGTGCTTTCGCTGGCACTCGCTTTATTTCAGAGCGAAGCATTCCCAGCTTTTATACTAGTTGGCGCGACGAAGCGCTTCTTTTCCAGCTGCCTCTCTTTGAGAGCCACCTAAACGGAGATGTTGAATTCCAAAACAAAAGAACGTTTCAAGCTATTTACCTCTAACGACAATTTTTGATAAGTCCTTCGCCTCCCCTTCAGAGGAGGACAGGCACACTCCAGGAATGGCAGTGGAACACACAACCTCTGGCGAGAATCCATTGGCTAACTCACCCACAACAACATATCCGATTGTATTTACAACATCGCTGCACTAAAGGAGGGTTGGAGAATGGCGTCTTGGAGAGGGGGGGGGGAATGTAGAGAGAAGGGGTAGAAATACCTCCTTACTAAAATTTCCCGCAAAGCTGCACAAAGTATTCAGTTCTTGTATAATTTCATAGGTGGTCAAATTGTCTGTGTCATCGACTTTCGATTAGCCTATCTAATTCTAAAATATAATTTTAAGACATACCATAAGTAATCCACTTTTCGGCTATGGTCGCCATCCACATACACCTGGAAGGCGATTATTGTAACAAGTGGCTACGAAAACTATTTAACCTACCAGTAACAAACAGACGAATTACTGGTCAATTCGCTGTCGGATGTCTGAGAATTAGATCTTTTCGGCCTAATAGCAACGCCATCAGCGGCAAGAAGAGCGGCAAGAAGAACAACTACAACAAGCAACGGCAGCTGCGCGTTCTTCATCTTAGGCGGTTTTAACAATACTGTAACTACAAGAAAATCCATGACAACCTTTCGTTTGCGCATTCTGCATTCATTTACGTGCTGGCCGCAAAATTCAATTCGGGGAAAGTATGGCATAGCGCTGCCTTGAGGCTGCCCTGAAAACCATTGTTGACAATCGAAGCACCGCCCTATAGGAGTATTTGGGAGTAAGTCGTGGAAACAGTTGGATTTTGTCTGTACCTTTTTCGCAAAGATTTGAGCAGTGGTGACGTTGCTCCAATTTGAAGGTGTGAAGGGATCAAAAGCTCTCTCCTGTGCAAACTCACAAAAGAAGTTGCGTCTATTAGTGATGTCCTGCCAGTGCCCATTTTTCACTTTCCGTTCTTCATAGGAAAAGGAGAGAGATGAGCCATTCCAATTCAACAATTCATTGTTCACCTTTCAGAGGAATGATGAATGATGGGAAGGTATGCTGCAGAGCTTTCATCATGTCTCCACCATAAAGAGCAAGTATCGACGCACCTCCCTTGGGGATAGGGAATGAGTGAGGTAATGCTATTTCAGGCAGTATACCGTTTTGGCCATGACCTGTGCGTTAGTTACATTCTTCCACTCCTGTGGTTGCGATAGGTCGATTCCATGCTCTTGCGCGAATTCTTTAAAGAATATCTGGCGGTTTGTTGCATCTGTCCAATATCCTTTAGGCTTTCTTGTTGTTGAAGAATTGGCTGATGGTCGGATTACTGCTTGCGCGGACAGAGTTTCAGAAGAGGCATTTCTAGAAAGCGAAAGAGGAGTCACTTGCCTGGGTCCGTCCTGACTCCTTTGGCCCTTGAATCATGTTGTCGGTCTATTACATCCTCCCATTTCAGATCGTTCCGTATTCTGTATAGAGAAGGAGACTTGGGCTTCCCACTGAGCATAAATCCTCGATGTTTGAACGATACTATGTCTCCCACACGCGGGCTCCACCGCCGAACAAATTCGCTGGTGCCTGGTACCCCAACAAATACTACCCCGCCCGGCCTATAGAGTGTTTAATTACGACAGGAGATACTAATGTCGATACGTACAATTCACATTCCCATTGGTGTGGCCCCACAGAACGGAGAACCCTAGCCTCCGCATCACGGAATTTCTGAGTGTTAGGAGAGGGGGAGATTTGTTCAAATATCGACGGGTATTGTCCTACCTTGTGTTTAAGAAACGAAGAAGATCGCCCATGTTGATACGGAGCCAAAGGGTCTCGGAGGATGATGCCTTCGCCTCCTTTCTCTATGATCTCTTGATAAAAACTCTCCACGTGAGACATGCCAGTGCATATCTCCTTTGGGGCTAACTGGACGCAGTCCGATTTCCCTCTCTGCAACAAATTTCCTATGCATAGGAGAGGTTTGATGTTATTCTATTGTACTCCCTTTCGAATAGGATCGGCCTCTTACCGAGGTGGGTATACCGCTGTTCGTAGGAACCATTGTGGTTGGGGATGTCAAAGGCCATGAACCTGAACTTGGTCCAGTCCACCTTGGAAGGTTCGGCCTTGCCTGATATCTTCAGTGCTTCTTGAAAGCTTTCCCTTCCAAACCTGTGTTGATATTTAATGGGATATTATTATTGTAACATGTTACAAGAGCAATACAGTACCAAATTTCTCCATCCACAAAGTCATCAGTGGGCATGGAATCAATGATATGCTGTGGTATGGACGAAAGGATCGTCCCGTGTCGAGAATAAAACAACTTTTGGTTGGGATTCCATATCGCGCGCACGCCATCATATTTTTCAAACAGCCACCTTATCTTCCAACATTTGTACAAGACAGATATTATCAGGAGGAATGAGGTACCAGTTGGTGGGATCGGTATCCACGGCTTGGTTTAAAAAGCACGCAGTTGTGGGCTCTCCAACTCCTTCGACCATCCTCCTCTTTAGTACTTTGTTGCGATACTGTGGTGGCATTTCCTCTGGAATTGGCTGGGTGATCACCTCATGGCCTGGAAGCAAGTCCGGTCGAAACTTTTTTATCGTCGCCAGCAAGCTTAGCAGCACAATCAGTTGGTATCAATCTAAGCGAGGGAAGGGGAAGGCGGGGAGGGAGGAATGATAACAAACCTTTCGGAGGATCCATCCCACCAGCAGGGAATGGTAATAAGACTTACGTTGTGATCTTTTGCCAATTGTGCCTTCAGTGCATCCCTTGCTTGGTGATCAGCAAGTGACGAATATACATTGTCAACGCTCCGATAATAGTGCAGATCCTTCCAATAGAAGCGAGGAATTATATTCGGCACACAAATTGATGGAGTAAACCTATGATATGATAAATACCTGATACTCAAATGCCAGATGACACGAAGGGATATATATATCCAATTCCAAAAATGCGGCGCCAGTTTTGGGATTAACGAGTCCGCCTTCTTTGCGTGCATTCTTGATAATCTCATGACCCTTCACAAGATCTTTAGTCTATCCTATGCGTTCATATAGGGTGACCTGAAATAACACAGCGACCGCCTTCTCTAATCGCCTCTGTTGTGCAAATCGCCCTCTTAGAGGATATGCCCTTTCCCAGTCGTGATTCGGGTATTTAGTGTTCAATATATTTACAAGCTGAAGCCTTGTTATCTTCGAGGGAAACCCATTCTCCTTCAAATCGGACATGGTCAGTGAATACCAATCATCGGCCTTAACCATGATATTAGTAACGTATGGCATCACGCATGTACCTCCGTTATTCCAAGTCGCTGTTCCACTCTTGCTGTTGCTCGAAGGAGATTGTCCATCTTGGTCCAATATCCCGAAGGCGCTTTTCGGCCTTCTTCAACAAAACGTGCCGAATCCCAAGGGCGCTGAGGATATATTGTCCTGAGAGCATCGGCGAGGCACCGATGGAATCGAAATAATTGTCCTCCACCTTTTCGTTTCACCTCCCCTCTTGAGATTTTATACCAATCTGAGAACTGCGAAGTATGTGTTGAGTGGGGCAGTACACTGTCGCGAGTATACCTCCGAGATATTCCTTTGTTTGGCGAATCGATCTAAAAATTGTTTCTGATAGTTTGGATCGCTCCATGTTCCTGATGTTCCGATAAGATGATGAGAACTAAGATAAGTTATAAGATTACAGCCAGTTTAAAAAACCTTTGGTTATATTCCTGCGCCCATAATTAGTCAGAGGCAGGCAACGCTGCCAAATCAGGGGCCGCTTGAGCGCTTCCCGCGACCTTTGCATGTATTGAGCCGTAGAGTTCTTGGAATAGCCTAGGCAGTTTGTTGGAGGCAAGCGAAAACAGGGGGAGAAGCAGCCTGCTGCATGGGGCTTTGTGAATCGACAGAACCGCAAGTGGACTTGCTGGAACCTGACCATGGTTTCGGGTCAGGTCGCCCTACCTTATTGAAGGTGCTTCTTCTCGGTGACTCGGGGTATTGTTTGTTGATGCTACTTCTAGGCTGGCTAACTTGCAATTCAATCAGGGTGGGGAAGACTTCGCTCATAGGACAGTATCCTGCCTAACATTCGTTCTTTCTACCATTTTCTCTCGGCCCTCGTGGCTCATCCTCCCTCCCCCCCCCCCCCCACAAACGACCATTCCAACAGAACCTTAACTCTGGCAGATATTGCAGCAAGATATTTGTGGAGAACTACAAAACCACCATTGGGGCGGATTTTTCCATTCAAGAAGTAGAAATTGATAATCAGATTGTTACATTGCAGGTATCAAGAATAATTCGGCGAAGACATTGCTTGATTCTAACCATCCATTCACTAGATTTGGGACACAGGTATTTCGTAGTAGCTGGAAAGCGGGTAGTTTAACCTTTCCTTTACAGCTGGGCAAGAGAGATTTCAGAGTTTAGGGATTGCATTCTTTCGTGGGAGTGATTGTTGTATATTGGTGTTTGACGTAAATAATGCCCAGGTAGCCGCGATAGCTCTCTCTCTCTCTCTCTCTCTCTCTCTCTCTCTCTCTCTCTCTCTCTCTCTCTCATATTCATATTCCTTCTCTCTCCCCCCCCCTCTATCATTTGCCTTACTTTGGCTCCTCTGTCAAGTCCTTTGAACATTTGGATAAATGGATGAACGAATTTCTACTCCAAGCCGCTCCCAGCAACCCCGAGAATTTTCCTTTCCTGGTTCGTGTGTGATGTGCTCGAGGGCTTTTGCCTCCCTGAAACACTCACCATTCATTCATCTCGTAGGTCATTGGTAATAAGATTGATATAGATCAGCCAACTGGTAAGAGGATTGTGTACCCTTCTGTATCTTTTATATGAAGATCAGACACTAACATTCATTCTCCCCGACTTATTGAATAGCCGATTCCACTTCACCGCCGCCGGAGAAGAAGAGACAGATAACGAAGGAACAAGCCAAAGATTGGTGCACTACGCATGGGGGTATACCCTATCTGGAGACCAGTGCAAAGACAGATGTAAATGTGAGCAGAGCGTTCCTAACTGTAGCGCACAAGGCTTATAATAACAAGGACAAGGTAGCCTCGTCATCATCTTCATAACATACACAAAAAACATACATACATACAAAAAAAAAAGACAAAAATAAATATTTATTTATTTCGATCAAAATTCGTATCTGCTGGCACTGAGCCATCACCGAATACGAATCGCTAATCTCCTCAGGATGTATTCGTGGCTGCCCCTTTCCGTTGCCCGTTTGACATGAACCGGAAGAAATCATCCGTTGGACTCCTCCCTCGACCTTTCCCTTCATCTCCCTCCTCTTCCGCCAAGGTATGCTCCCCTTCTTCTCGCTCATCCCCTCTCGGACTCAGATCACTTGCTGAGTCCGCCGTCACCTTGTCGGCCAGACTGGAATCGGCGCTGATGGTTCCTTTGTTGCTTTTCTTCTTCGTCTTTTTCTTCTTTTTCTTTGCCTTGGGCTTCTTGGTATTGCTATTCTTACTGCTCTGTTCTACAATCAGGGAGTCCGATGTCGAAATCTTGTGCAGCTTCACGGAGCGGCTCTTCTTCTTCCTCTCGCTGGGAGGCGGCCGCCCCACAATCTCGCTACCCACCGCCCTATCTGGTATCCGCACGGGTGATTCCGATAAGGACCTGCCTACCTTCACCGCTGCCTCCCTCTCCCTCGTTCTGCCTCTCTCTTCCGCTCGCGCTCCTGCATTCTCCGTCGGTATGGGTATCGGACGACCCACCGTCTTCTTCCGCCCTCCTGAGTAGGGAAAAGGGGAACCAGTTGAGAAGATTTGATGATGACCCCACAGGATATATAGATAGGGTTACCAATTAAGTTAGGGGTGGAGGAGTGGATGGAGCCCTTCCGCGGTGCGGTCAGATTGAGTCGGGGATCATGACCTTGAGGCGTCTTGGTCTCAAGTGGCAATAGGGAGGCCTGATGGTATCGAGCCAACTTTTCCTTCTTTTTCTGCGTCCTCTCACTCTCCTATACGTTTAAAACGTATGAGAGCAAGCACTAACAACAACACACAAGGTGAGCGAGAGGACCCTACCTGATGTACATCTTTCCGCGATCGAGCGGTCAGCAAGCCGATTGCCGAGAAGCCTTTCACGCCACCGAGATTCAACTCCCACACGGGTTTCCGTTTAGGTAACTCCTTGGGTTTATCGCCCTCCCTCTCCTTGCTCCCCTCTCGTGGCGGCGCTCTCGTCGGTCTGAGTTTTTGTTTTACCCCCTTCTTATTATTAGTCCTATTGTTAGATTGTTGCTGTGTCTCCTTTGCTGCCGTTTCCTCGCGTTGTGTGGTCTTCTTCGCCGCTTCCCTGGGGGATGTGGTTGGTGTTGTTTGTTCGCTTGACCCTTTATCCCCAAGAACATCTCCTCCGAGAGTGTCTCCCCCCTTCCTCTGAGCCCGGAGAGGAGACGCAGAGTGGGTCTTCCCCACCCTCGCGCTCTGTTGCTTGGCGGCCTTCAGGTTTTTCTTCGCTTTCTCTCGCTCCCTCTTTTCTTTGAACTGTCTGCGCTCTTCTTCCTCATCTTCATCAACCACCCACGATGGATCGACCCAGTACTCATCGCCGGAAGAGTTGGAGTCAGACGTCGTCGAGTCGCTTCTGCCTTCTTCGTCAGAGCTCTTCTCCTCGAAGCTGTCCTCGGTCATAGAATTGAATGACAAGGCTTCGTCTCTTCCCCATGGTAATCCAAAATTGTATGCGATGCTGCTGCTCCGCCTCTGTGGCTAAAGATGTAAAGAGGAAGGTAAATTCAGTAGGAAGGAAGAACAGGGGAAGGTTATGTAGTTACCACTGCGCCGCTGGACTGAGTCAACTCCTTCTGTTGTCGTTTCATTCAAACATGCAACAACCGGAGGTATGGTGTACTTGCAGCGGGCTCCCTATTTCGGAAAGTACGTTTGCCCATAAATGCGTTTTGAAAAAGAGTAGGAGTTTAGTTCACGCAAGAGAGGAGTCTCCGAGTAACCCACAAAAAGAAAAAGATGATTTGTATTTGAGTTGAACTCTCTGTACAAAAAACATTAACTAGCGCATTTTTACATTTACAGGCGTCTCGTCGTTGAAGAAGCTCTCTTTTTTTAAAAGCCTGTTGCGGGGACCAGCTTGAAGGCAGACGGGTTGGCCGTAGGGACCAAGTAGGCAGGTGTTTTGGCCTTGATGCCTTCGGAGGTATCGGTAGCTGTGGCGGTCGTCCCCAAGGGATTGTAGTAATACATAGCTTGGCCCAGCTGTGCGGGTTGCAGTTGTTGTGGCTGTGGCTGTGGTTGTGGCTGGTGGAGGGATGCCTCTGCCGCTGACTGTATCTGGGTGCTTTGAATCATGAAGGGCTGGAGTTGAAGCATCTGGCCAGCGGGGAGAGGCAGGAAGGGAGGCTGCATGACCTGGAACACCACCCCCTGTTGCTGCTGCTGTCCCGAAGCGAGCTGCAGGAATTGGGGTTGTTGGGCCTGTTGTGCGAACTGTGGTTGTGACAGCGAGGGTTGAAGTTGTGGCTGAGGCATAGGAGTCATGACGGGCTTGGGCTGAATGCGAGGGACAGGCTTCACGACGCTCTGGGTGGCTGGTGCTTTCTGGCATCGAAAATTGAATTGAAGCGGCGGAAGCAAGGAAGATTGAGGTTGCAGGGGGCTCTGCTGTTGTTGGTGTTGCTGTTGCTGTTGCGGCTGTTGTGGCAGCGAGATTTCGGGCGGAGGAAGCGGCGATTGGTGTAGTGAGACGAACTGCGGTTGCGGGGAAGACGCGATTCGTTTGCCGAGTGCGGGAGAGGAGGATCCTCCTCCATCCATGTTGAGGATGCGAGAAGGCAACGGGGAAGATACCTCGGCGAAGAGAGAGGCAGCGAGATCCAACTCATCTGCCAACTCCTCACGTGCTGTCGATATCTGATCGAGATGATAGAAGAGGATTCCCTCTAGCCAATGAAACAGGAGGCGGAAGATGTCCACCGTGTCCGCCCCGGCCAGGGTCAACTCTGTCAGGATCTGCGAGAGCAGGAATGACCAGCGCAACCTGAATTGATGCAACCTGCACAACTGCCGTCCCCTGGCAGCTTTTTGCTCTGATGCGGACAGCGATGGAAGGGTCTTGTCCTCCAACACGAACGACAAGCGGGCTTTGCCACCAGTACGCCCACCCGCTGCACTGTTGCTGCCGAGTATGCCCTCGCCTAGAGGGGACAGCCACTTGCGGATGACGATGGTGTCGAGCCATGCGAGCCATTCCTCCATCCTGCTCTGTCTCTCTAGCAGCCAGCCGAGGTCTTCCTTGAGGGCCCTCACGGGGAAGGAGAACCCTCGAGGCCCGGCCCCTATGCTGGTGGTGCCGGGACCGTTGCTGCCATCTGTTGATGCGAAACTGTGGTAACTGCAGACACAGCTGGCCACTGGATGGGGCATGGAAGAGTTTTCCGCGAATTGCGATATTGAGGGAGAAGATGATGAGAGCAGGTCCGATTGAAGCAGCTCGTCGAAATCCAGCATCTCCCAGTCCTTCCACATCCTCTCCATGGTGGACTTGTCTCCGAATCGTTTCTTCTTCTTGCTCGCTTTGTTGCTGCCGTTGATTTCATTGTCGGAGGGCGACAAAGAAGGATCCAGTTTCTCGTCCGCTCCGAGTTTTTCGGAAGAGGTGTTCATTGGCGCGGATGATCCCTTTTTCGTGTTGCGGTCGTTGCTGGCTCCCGTGTTCGTCCAAGGGATGAATTTGACCTCCTTGCGCTCATTCAAGTGGGTGACAAGCTTCACTCCTATGTTGTTGATGGCCATCCTCTTGC
>Ga0209935_1005138_pt1 | contig 11325 bp, 10 predicted proteins | sample ThiBio_1000_plan_2_FD_183958 | JGI IMG/M metagenome (GOLD analysis project Ga0209935, IMG submission 183958) | Wastewater bioreactor microbial communities from Cape Town, South Africa - Thiocy_cont_1000_plan (SPAdes) | ecosystem: Engineered > Bioreactor > Thiocyanate-remediating >... | reverse complement strand
TCCGGACGAGGTCGGCACCGCGCTCGGCTATTGGGCGACGACCTATCTCAGGATGCCCGAAGCAACGGGCGCCGCGCCGATCACCGACGATCCGGCCGCCGTCCTCGCCCAGTCCGCCGCCATCGAGGGCATGCACCATCTCGAACCCGAGACGGACCTGCTCTGGCACACGATCCGCGCGGCCGGCGCCGAACCGGGCTTCGCGCCGGTGGTCGATATGCTCGCCATCAAGTCGGACTGCCTGAAGCGCCTCGCCGCGACGTCGCTGGTCGTCTTCGCCACGGCGATGGACTTCACCTCCCTGCACGCGGTGACCGGAACCCATTGGGTCCGCCTCGTCACGCCGCACCTGCCGGAGGAGGAGCGTCCGCGCCTGATCCGCTATTATTGGCAGATCATCGCCTCGCTGGTGCCCAAGATCGGCTTCCCGACGATCCCCGAAGCGGAAACGATCGAGGCGTGGCGCAATCTGGACGCGCCCGAATGGCCGGAGATCGAGGCGAAGGCCATCCAGTCCGACGACGAGCACGACATCAGCCTGACCTTCTCGGCCCGCGAAGAGCAGAAGATCTATGGCGATCGGCTCTACCGGGTCGTCGCCGCGCGCCGTGTCGGCCTCATCGCATAGGAAGAAGACGTCGCATGCATTCCGATCTCGTCATCTCCGGCGCTCGCACGCCGGAGGGTGATCTCATCGATATCGCCATCAGCGGCGCCACCATCTCGGCCGTCTCGGCAGCCGGCACGGCGGGCCCGGCCGAGCAGCGGCTCGACGCCGCCGGCTGGCTCGTGGCGCCCTCCTTCGTCGAGGGGCATATCCATCTCGACAAGACGCTGCTGGGCCTGCCCTTCATCCCGCATATCCCCGGCGACACCGTCGCCGCGCGCATCGCGGCGGAGAAGCAGCTGCGCCGGACCGTGCCGATGTCGGTCGAGGAGCGCGGCGCCCGGCTGATCGAGCAGATCGCCGCCTTCGGCACCGGCAGCCTGCGCAGCCATGTCGATATCGACACGGAGATCGGCCTCGCCGGCCTGCATCAGCTTCTCAAGCTGAAGGCGCGGTTCGCGCATCTGGTCGACATCCAGATCGTCGCCTTCCCGCAGAGCGGCATCATGGCCGATCCCGGCACGGCGGACCTGCTCGACGCGGCGCTGGCAGAGGGCGCGGATCTCGTCGGCGGTCTCGATCCGGCGGGCATCGACAGCGACGTGACTGGTCATCTCGATACCGTGTTCTCGCTCGCCGTGAAGCACGGCGCGGGCATCGACATCCATTTGCATGATGGCGGCACGCTCGGCGCCTTCGAGCTGCGCCAGATCGCCGAGCGCACGCTGGCGAACGGCCTTCAGGGCAAGGTCGCGGTCAGCCATGCCTTCGCGCTCGGCGATATCGACGATTTCGAGTTCGGCCGCACGAGCGAGCTGCTGGCGCGCGCGGATGTCGCGATCATGACCAACGGGCCGGGTCCGGTCCCCATGCCGCCGGTCAAGCGGCTGGCCGCGGCCGGCGTGACGGTGTTTGCGGGCTCGGACAATATCCGCGACGCGTGGGCGCCCTATGGCAATGGCGACCTGCTGCAGCGCGCGATGCTGATCGGCTATCGTCAGGGCTTCCTCGCCGACGAGGACGTCGCGCATGCCTTCGCGATGGTGACGGCGATCCCGGCTGGTGTCCTCGGCCTCGATGGCTACGGCATCGCGCCCGGCAAGCAGGCGGATCTCGTCCTGCTGCCGATGGCGTCGGTGCCCGAGGCGGTCGCCACGGTTCCAACCCGCCGCACGGTCATCAAGCGCGGCCGGATCGTCGGCGGCGCGGGCAATTTCTGATCCGCACGGAGCCGGTCACAGCCGGCTCCGCGTTCAATTGGCATCCGAACAAAAAGCTGGCATGTCTCGGCAGCGCCGCGCGCCTGCGGCGTGCGGGGATTCGCTCTCATGCCCACCACTTCGCGGGAACCCTCGGCCGCCGTCGCTCCGGCGCCGAAGATGACGCCCGCCCTGACGCTCCTCTTCGCCGTCGCCTGCGGGGCGATCGCGGCCAATCTCTACTATGCGCAACCGCTCGTCGCGCTGATCGCGCCCGATGTCGGCATGCCGCCGAAGGTGGCGAGCCTCGTCGTGACGCTGACGCAGATCGGCTACGGCCTCGGCCTGATCTTCCTGGTCCCGATCGGCGACATCTTCGAAAATCGACGCCTGATCCTGACATCGGTCGTCATCACCTCCGGCGCGCTCGTGCTTACGGCCTTTGCGCCGAGCGCCCTGCCCTTCCTCGCGGCGGCCTTGTTCTTCGGCTTCACGTCGAGCGCCGTGCAGATGCTGGTGCCGCTGGCGGCCAGCATGGCCGACGAGGAGACGCGCGGCCGCACGGTCGGCAATGTGATGAGCGGCCTGACGGTCGGCGTCCTTCTGGCCCGCCCCCTTGCCGGCTTCATTGCCGATCTGGTCGGATGGCGCGGCGTATTCGGTGTGTCCGCGCTTCTCATGATCGCGCTGTCGCTCCTGCTCGCCCGGCATCTGCCGCGGCGCCAGCCCACCGCGCAGCATAGCTATGGCGAGCTGATCCGCTCGCTCTGGACGCTGTTCAAGTCGACGCCGGCCCTGCGCCGTCGCGGCTTCTATCAGTTCGCGCTCTTTGCCGATTTCGCCCTGTTCTGGACCGCCGTCCCGCTTGAACTCGCCGGCGGCGACTTCCGGTTGAGCCAGACGCAGATCGCCATCTTCGCGCTCGCGGGGGCTTCCGGCGCGCTTGCCGCGCCGATCGGCGGCCATCTCGCCGATCGCGGCCATTCGCGGATCGCCACGGGGCTCTGCCTTGCCGGCGGATCGATGGCCTTCCTGCTGGCCGGGTTCGGCCGCGATATCCGCTCCATCATCCTGATGGCCCTGGCGGCGATCGCGCTCGACTTTGTCGCGCAGATGAACACCGTGATTGGGCAGCGCGAAATCTACCTGCTGCCGTCGGCGGCGCGAAACCGCCTGAACGGCCTCTATATCGCGATGTTCTTCCTCGGCGGCGCAACCGGATCGGCCATGTCGAGCCCGCTCTACGAGACCGGCGGCTGGCGCGCGGTGGTGATCGCGGGCGCGATCCTGCCGGCCATCGCCTTCCTCTATTACCTCACCGAGCTGCGTACGAAGCGCGCCTGACGCATCAGCCGCGCGTCACCACGCCCTTCTCGATCAGCCATCGCAGCGCCTCGAACACAGCTTCGAGCGAAGTATAGCGCGGCGCGTAGCCGAGGAGGCGCCGCGCCTTCTCGATCGAGCAGTTTGGGCTGTGCGCGATGTGGTCCCACGTCGCCTCGGCCTCGCGCGTGCTGTGGGTCGCCTTCCATTCCGGCCAGGGCCGGAAGACGAGCTTCGCCTCGCGCCCGAACCAGGCCGAAACGGCCTCGGCGTAGCCGCGCAGCGTCACGGCGGCGGGCGAGACGGTGTGGAAAGCCTCGCCGACTGCCGTGCTGCGGCTCGCGATCGCGCGCATGAACATCTGCGCGACATCGTCGGCATGGACGTGATGCACCGTCTCGAGCCCGAGATTAGGCAGCACCAGCTCCTCCCCCCGCGCCAGCGTCGAGAAGACGGCTGGATCGAAATGGCCGGCCGGGTTGAGCGGCTCCCAGCCCGGCCCGACGATATGGCCGGGATGCACGAGCGTCGCCGGAAAACCGCGCCGGCGCGCCAGATCCAGCAGATAGGCCTCGATCGCGGCCTTCTGGATTCCGTATTCGCCGAAGGGATGCCGCGGCTGCATCTCGGTCGTCGGCACGACGGCGCTCGGCCCATGCACCCAGATCGTGCCGGTGTGCAGGAAGTGTTGCACCTGGCCGACCAGGGGCTCGGCGAGAAGGCGCGCGCTCTCGACCGTGAAGCAGGTCATGTCGACCACGATGTCAGGTCGCAGCGACAGGATCTGGCGGCCGAAGGAGCCATCCTTCTCCGCCGCTTCGCGATCAATCACGACGCTTTTGACCGAGGCCCAGGCCGCGTGCGGCGTATAGGGCTCACGCAGGCCGCGGCTGATGTTCGTAACCTCAAACCCCGCCTCGACCAGCCGCGGCACCAGATAGGTGCCGACGTGACCGCTTCCCCCGATGACGACGACGCGCGACATGAACTTCCTCCCCGGATTGGTGGTGCGACGCAGGACGGCGCATCCCTTTCGCACCACTCTAGTCGTGGCAGACACCGCCGGGGAGAGCCGATGCGGCCATCCGCGCGCGATTCGGCCGCGCGGCCTCAGTCCATCCGGACGCCGCCGGTGATGTTGATGCCCTGGCCGGTCATGAAGCGCGATGCGTCGGACGCGAGGAACACGACGACGTCGGCGACATCTTCCGGCTCCTCGATACGGCCGAGTGGGGTGAGCGTCACATATTCGGCGCGAACGGCCTCCGGCGTCATGCCGCGCAGCTCGGCTTCCCAGATGATCTCGCGCTCCTGCATCGAGGTCTTCACGAAACCCGGGCAGACGCAGTTGACGCGGATGCCTTTCGGCGCCAGCTCGCGGGCGAGCGCCTGCGTCCAGCCGAAGACGGCGAACTTCGAGGCGGAATAATGCGCCAGAAGCGGCGCGCCGACCTTGGCCGCGAGCGAGGCCGTGTTGACGATCACGCCCTTGGGGTTGTGGGCGAGGAAATAGCGCGTCGCGATCTGGTTGGAGAGGAAGACGCCGCGCGTATTGACGTCGAAATTGAAGTCCCACTCCTCGTCGGTGATGTCGACGGCGGGGCGCATCGTCGAGACGCCGGCATTGGCGCAGAGGATGTCGACCCCGCCGAGCCCTTCCACCGCCTGGTCGAAGGCGTGCTGGACGGATTCGCGCTTCGTCACGTCGATCTCGACCGCGAAGCCGCCATTCTGCAGCTCGGCGATGACGTTCTGGGCGCCCATGACGTCGAGGTCGGCGATCGCCACCGTGGCGCCGGCCCGGTCGAGCGCGCGCACGATTGCCGCGCCGATACCCTTGGCACCACCCGTTACCAGCGCCTTGCGCCCCGTGAGATCGAAAATTTCAGCCATTTGCATGCTCCCGTCGCGGCCACGTTGGATAGCGCCCAACAAAACCGAAATCCGAACACTTTACAACGCCGTCCTTCCAGATAATGTGCGGTTATGTGCGAACCTGTTGCAGTATGAACGTCGGAGGCTGAGACCATGGCTGACGACCTTCCAAGTTATGACGCGACGATCGGTTTTGGCCGCATGCCGGCCGGAGCGCGCCAATCCTTGATTCTCGACGTCGTGGAGATGGACGGTTTCGTCTCGGTCTCCCAGATCGCTGCCAATCTCAACGTATCGGAGATGACGATCCGTCGCGACCTCGTGGCGCTGGAGGAGCGCGGCCTGCTGGCGCGCACCCATGGCGGTGCCGTCTCGGCCGCCACCAGTCCGCGCGAGGTCTTCGATCTCGAAGAGCCCGCCTTCAAGCGACGGCGCCATCGCAATGCCCGCGAGAAGGCGGCCATCGCCACCGCCGCGGCGCAGCTGATCGGTCCGAGCGAGACCATCGGCCTCGATGTCGGCACGTCGACGCTCTCGCTGGCGGAATCGATCGTCGAGCGCGGCGACCTCCGCGTCTTCACCAATTCGCTGCGCGCCGCGATGGTCCTGTCCGCCTCGAAGAGCCCCGTCTATGTGCTCGGCGGCGAGGTGCGCAATCCCGAGCAGTCGGTGGTCGGCTCGCGCGCCGTCGGCGAACTCGCGAACTACAATCTCGATCGCGTCTTCATCGGCGTATCGGGCCTGATCGAGGCCGGCTTCTTCGACTATTCGATCGAGGATACGGAGGTGAAGCGCGCCTTCATCGAACGCGCGGGACAGACCGTGATCCTGTGCGATTCCTCCAAATTCGATCATCGGTCGCTGGCGCGGGTCTGTGACCTCACCGGCGCCCAGATCCTCATAACCGACGCGCCCCCGCCGCCGCACCTCGCCCAGGCGCTGCAAACGGCGCGCGTCGAGGTCATAGTCGCCGGCGTCGCTGCGGAGCGCCGGACCGGCTAGTCAATCGGGGCCGCCGGACGGCGCGGCCCCGCAATGGAGATGAAGCGTATGGTTTTCGATTTCTTCGGCGATCGCCGCAAGGTCGTGGTCGGCATGGTTCATATCGGCGCCCTGCCCGGCACGCCGCTTTATGACGCCGACGGCGGCATGGAGAAGCTGATCGCCGATGCCGCAAGCGACATCGAGAAGCTGCAGGCTGGCGGCGTTCATGCCGTGATGTTCGGCAACGAGAATGATCGCCCCTATGTCTTCAAGGCGAGCCCCGCGACGCTGGCGGCGATGACCGCGGTCGTCACCGCGCTGAAGCCGATGCTGAAGATCCCCTTCGGCGTCAATTATCTCTGGGATCCGACCGGCTCGGTCGCCATCGCCTGCGCGACCGGCGCCTCCTTCGCCCGCGAGATCTTCACCGGCCTCTTCGCCTCCGACATGGGCCTGTGGCAGCCGAATGCGGCCGAGGCGCTGCGCCTGCGCCGTGACCTTGGCCGGCCGGACCTCAAGCTGCTGTTCAACATCAACGCCGAGTTTGCCCACTCGCTCGATCAGCGCCCGATCGCGCTCCGCGCCAAAAGCGCCGTCTTCTCCTCGCTCGCCGACGCGATCCTGGTCTCGGGCCCGATCACCGGCCAGCCCGCCGCGACCTCGGACCTGAAGGCCGTGCGTGAGGTGATCGACACGGTGCCGGTCTTCGCCAATACCGGCGTGCGGCTCGAGAATGTCCGCGACGTGCTCTCGATCGCCGACGGCGCCATCGTCGGGACCTCGTTCAAGGTCGATGGCAACACCTGGAACCCCGTCGACGGGGACCGGGTGAAGCGCTTCATGGATGTCGTCGCGAGCATCGCGTGAAAACGCCATGACCGCGCGCGACACCGTCATCGGCCTCGACATCGGCACCACCTCGACGATCGGCATCGCCGTGCGCATGCCGGGCGACATCCTGCATGTCGCCTCGCGTCCGGTCACGCTCTCCTCCCCGCGCCCCGGTTGGGCCGAGGAAGACCCGGAGGAATGGTGGGCGAACAGCGTCGCCATCCTGCGCGAGATCACGGCAACGCTCCCCGGCGGGACGGATTCGCTCGCCGGCCTCTGCGTGACCGGCATGCTGCCGGCCGTCGTGCTGCTGGATGAAAGCGGCGCCGTCCTGCGGCCGAGCATCCAGCAGAGCGACGGACGCGTTTCCGACGAGGTCGACGCGCTCAAGGCCGAGCTCGACGAGGCGGCGTTCCTGAAGCGCACCGGCAATGGCGTGAACCAGCAACTCGTCGCGACCAAGCTGCGCTGGCTGGCGAAGCATGAACCGCCCATCTTCGCCCGGATCGCGACCGTGTTCGGCTCCTATGACTACATCAACTATCGCCTGACCGGCCGGCGCGCGGTCGAGCAGAACTGGGCGCTCGAGGCCGGGTTCACGGACGTCGCCACCGACCGGATCGCGCCGGACCTCGTCGCGCTCGGCGGCATCCCGGCCTCCGCCGTTCCGGACCGCACGGTGACGCATGAGCAGATGGGCACCGTCTCCGCCGAGGCCGCCGCAGCGACGGGCCTGCCGGAAGGGCTTCCGATCTATGGCGGGGCCGCCGACCATATCGCCTCGGCGCTCGCGGCGGGCATCGCGCGTCCCGGCGATATCCTGCTCAAGTTCGGTGGCGCCGGCGACATCGTCGTCGCAGCCGATCATGCCGCGCCCGATCCGCGCCTCTATCTCGATTATCACCTCGTGCCCGGCGTCTACGCCCCGAATGGCTGCATGGCGGCGTCGGGCTCGGCGCTCAACTGGCTCGCTGCCCTGATTGGCGAGACGCAGAGCGTCGAGCGTCCGCATGTCGCGCTGGATATGCTCGCTGCCGAGGTGCCGCCGGGAAGCGACGGGCTGATCTGCCTGCCCTATTTCCTCGGCGAGAAGACGCCCATCCACGATCCGCTCGCCCGCGGCACCTTCATCGGGCTGACGCTGACGCATGGTCGCGGCCATCTGTGGCGCTCGCTGCTCGAGGCGATCGCCTATGGCTTCCGGCATCATCTCGACGTGCTGCTCGACATGGGCCACACGCCCGAACGCCTGTTCGCGTCGGATGGCGGCACGCGCAGCCGGGTCTGGATGCAGATCGTGGCGGATGTCGTCGGCATGCCGCTGCAGCTGCTCGACAACCCGCATGGCTCGTCCGTGGGGGCGGCCTGGGTCGCCGCGATCGGCAGCGGGCTTAGCGATGATTGGTCGGGCGTCAGCGCCCTCGCCCGTCTCGGCGATCTCGTCATTCCGAACGAGGCCAATCGGCAGGTCTATGATACGGGCTATCGGCGCTATCGCGCTTCGTATGAGGCCCTGAAGCCCATCTTCGCGATGGCTTGAGACAAGAAAAGCCGGCGCCTTGCGGCGCCGGCGTGTCGGTGATCAGTTCGCCTTGGTGGTGCCGGCTTTCGCCTTTTGCGAGGGCGACAGCTCAGACGGCTTGACCTCTGCGCCGGTGATGCCCGATCCCGGCTGGACGACGCTGAGCGGATCGGATGTCGGGAACGAATCCTTGAGCTCGCCGTCCAGCTTGTTTTCGTCGCGCTGGCGCGCCTGACGCGCGGCGCGGCCGGGGACGACGGCATTCAGGATCTGATCGATGACCATGATATCCTCCTGCACCGGGAGTGGTGTCGAAGGTTCAAGTCGCGACGCCCGCAATCGTTCCTCGGCCCGACGCACGATCGCGCACCGAGACCAGGGAACAAGCACCGCCTCCGCGCATTGGTTCTTCGATGCACCGCGCGTCAACCGGACGTGACGGCAAGGGGAACGGGGCGATTTTTCCGGTTTCTCGCCTCGGCCAACGAAACGGCAGCCGAGCCCCTGTCCCGCCCGCGGCGCATCACCTCTCCCGATCCCGCACAGTACTGATCGCCCGATCGTGACGCACGGCGGCCCGCTGGGTGCGCTATTCTCCGAGGGCTCTCGCAAGAGCTTGGACGGAGGATGGACGATGATGACCTTCCTCGAGCGCTGGCAGCCGTATTGCCTCGCGGCGCTCCGGATTGTCGCGGCGCTGCTCTTTGTCGAGCACGGCACGTCGAAGCTCTGGGGCTGGCCCTATGTCGACGGCCTCAGCAACCTGCTGCCCTTCACCCTGTTCTGGACCGCCGGCGTCATCGAGATCGTCGGTGGTGTGCTGCTCCTGCTGGGCCTTTTCACCCGGCCCGCGGCGTTCATCCTCTCCGGCGAAATGGCGGTCGCCTATTTCATGGAGCACCTGCCGATCGATTTCTTCCCGATCCGCAATCAGGGCGACGCGCCGATCCTGTTCTGCTTCGTGTTCCTGTATCTCGCCGCGGCGGGACCGGGCGCCTTCAGCCTGGATGGACTCCGGCGCGCTCAGGCGAGCGCGGACTCATAGCCCACAGCATCGAGCGCCTGGCGGATCGCCTCGGCCCCGGCCGAGCTTTCCACCCGCACTGACTTAGCACCAAGGTCGGCAGCGACCGTCGCCTTGGGATCGACCGCATGAACGGCCTTCTCGATCGTTGCGACGCAATGGCCGCAGGACATGTCGGGTACGTTGAGAACGAGCATGAAGATCTCCTTCGATTGGATCGACCAGAAGATGACCCTTCCAACGATGGCAAGGTCAAGAGGATGAAACGTCCGATCCTGCCCTTGACCTTCCCATGATGGGAAGCTCTATCTAGGGGGCGTTCCCGAACAAGGAGGCGCGTCCATGTCCCGTCATGCCCATCCCGAACAGCTCACCAAAGCCGAGCCGATCGACCTTTCGATCGAGGGCATGAGCTGCGCCTCCTGCGTCAGCCGGGTCGAAAAGGCGCTGAAGAAGGTGCCCGGCGTCGAGAGCGCCAGCGTCAATCTGGCCACGGAGCGCGCCCGCGTCGAAGGCGCGCCCGCATCGACCGAAGCGCTCCAGGCTGCAGTGCGCGCGATCGGCTACGACGCCCATGTGATCGACCACAGCCAGCCGATGCACGACCATGCGCATATGCATGACGAGGATGCGAAGCTGCTGCTCCGTGACACGATCATCGCAGCGGTGCTCACGGCCCCGATCTTCATCGTCGAGATGGGCGGGCATCTCGTGCCGGCCTTCCACCACTGGACGATGATGACGCTCGGACCGTGGAACGGCTATCTCCAGTTCATCCTCGCGACGATCATCCTCGCATGGCCCGGACGGCGCTTCTTCGTCTCCGGCATTCCCGCGTTGCTGCATGGCGCGCCCGAGATGAACGCGCTCGTCGCGCTCGGATCCGGCGCCGCCTGGCTCTATTCGACGGTGGCGACCTTCCTGCCCTCCGTCCTGCCCGAGGGCACGGCGAGCCTCTATTTCGAGGCGGCGGCGGTGATCGTCACGCTGATCCTGCTCGGACGGCTTCTGGAGGCGCGCGCCAAGGGCCGTACCGGCGCGGCGATCAGCAAGCTGATCAACCTCGCGCCGAAGACCGCGCGGGTCGAGCGCCATGGCGCCGAGGCCGACATCCCGATCGACGCGGTTCAGGTCGGCGACCGCATCATCGTCCGCCCCGGCGAGCGCATTCCCGTTGACGGGACAGTCGTCGACGGCGCGTCCTTCGTGGATGAATCCATGATCTCGGGCGAGCCCGCCCCCGTCGCCAAGAAGGGCGGTGACGAGGTCGTCGGCGGCACGATTAACGGCACAGGGAGCCTGGTGTTCCGCGCTGATAAGGTTGGCGCCCATACGCTGCTCGCCGAAATCGTGCGCATGGTCCAGGCCGCACAGGGCGCGAAACTCCCGATCCAGGCCCTGGTCGACCGCGTCACCGGCTGGTTCGTGCCGGCCGTGATGCTCGCGGCGCTCGCGACCTTCGTCGCTTGGCTCGTCTTCGGCCCCGCTCCGGCCCTGCCGCTCGCGCTCGTCAATGCGGTCGCCGTGCTGATCATCGCCTGCCCCTGCGCCATGGGCCTCGCGACGCCCGTCTCGATCATGGTGGCGACGGGCCGCGCGGCGGAACTTGGCCTGTTCTTCCGCAAGGGCGACGCGCTGCAGGCGCTGCGTGAGGCGCATGTCGTGGCGCTCGACAAGACCGGCACGCTGACGGCGGGACGCCCCGCGCTGACCGATCTCGAGCCGGCCAACGGCTTCGACCGCGCCGACGTGCTGCGGCTCGTCGCCAGCGCCGAGCAGCGCTCGGAGCACCCGTCGGCCAAGGCGATCGTCGCGGCGGCGGAAGCCGACGGCATTCAGCTTGCCGCACCCGCTGACTTCCAGGCGGTAGCCGGATTTGGGGTCTCGGCGACCGTCGACGGGCGCACGGTCGCGATCGGCGCCGATCGTTACATGACAACGCTCGGCATCGACACCAGCG
>Ga0209935_1005137_pt1 | contig 11325 bp, 12 predicted proteins | sample ThiBio_1000_plan_2_FD_183958 | JGI IMG/M metagenome (GOLD analysis project Ga0209935, IMG submission 183958) | Wastewater bioreactor microbial communities from Cape Town, South Africa - Thiocy_cont_1000_plan (SPAdes) | ecosystem: Engineered > Bioreactor > Thiocyanate-remediating >... | reverse complement strand
GAAGCCACTGTCGCCCATGTCTAAAAATATGAGGCAGCCAACTGACCGACCACTCAATCAATCGAACACGACGTCGATAGAGGACACACACACAAAGACACACGCACGCGTGCTGATACCTCCAACGTCAACGATCGATGAACGACGACGACGGATCAAGAATGCCGCAATGCCAGACAGACAGAGTGCGAGGCAATATCAAACAACGATCACGAGCCGAACACCCAGACCAACATGGGCATACGAACGTTCTCTAAACTCCTGGTCGAGCACGCAGGCGTGTTGTACAACACGAACACAACGAGACACGCGCGTGTGCGCGCGAATGGCGGGAAGCAACAGACAGCAGCCGCGCGGCGGCCGAGCGAGGGAGTGAGTGAGCGGCCACACGCAAGGCGCAGAGGGAGGAAAAAGCCAAACCAAAGCAAACCACCACACAACAGCAAACGCTGCGTGGAATAAAAGACATACGCCGCGCGAGAAAGTTCCGCGGCGGCTTCGTGTGCGATCGCTGTTGCTTCTTCCTTTGCCCTCAGCGAACGAATGCGCGGTGTGGGTGAGTCACAGAGTGAGTGGGTGAGTCACAGAGTGAGTGGCGCAGTATTGTATCCTGGGCGAAATGGAGAGATCTGCCGTATTGAGATTTTGGGAGATATTAGGAGAAGAAGCGAGGAGAGGATGAGGGGAGGAGGAGACAGTTGTTGACGCATAACGTCAACCAAACAACACACGAACAGCACACGCACACACAACCAAACGAACACGTATTCTTCACTGAGAGACAGCACTATCGAGCCATTTCTCTCGTGAGGTGATCATCACACCACACGAGAGAATAAGAATGAATACGACCATTCTCTACTCGATCAATACGCTCGGCCTTGGTTGGGATCTGCTCCCTGATACATAGACGAGATTCGCGTGGCTGGACCCAATAGCATGCCCGGAAGGAGTTGATTGGCGCCCAAGGCCGCTCCTTCGTTTGCCAGCAGCTCGCTTATTGAGCCGTATTGCTCGCCGTTCGGCAGCGAATACCTGTTTGGTAACGGCGTGGCAGCAGCAGCAGCAGCAGCAGCAGCACAGCATGATGAGCATGATGCATTGGAGAATAGCGTACGCATGTTGGTAGACGTACTTTCCGTCTTGTCGCTGCACCGTAAAATTGGCGCACGTCGTTCCTCGCAAGACCGAGATCACAAAGCAGCCGTACGAGTTGGCACTGAAGCGCACCAAGTACGTTCCTTGGCTGCAGCGTGCCAGCTTCTCGCCAGCCTGCTTCGCTGTCACATGGCCATGGAAGTACTCCTGCGTTAACAGCTCATATACCTACACGCGCGTATTTTGCGAGTACGTTGATCATACAATATCAGCAAGAGCCACCAAAGCGAGCTTTTGTGCAGGCCGGCTCTCCTATCCATGCGCAATCAATACGCACCCTCGAGAGGAAGCCAGGAGGCGGAGGAGTCTCCTGCGGCTCCAAGGGACCGAACCAACCCATGGCCTCTCCCCAGCGCTTCAGCGTCACGGTAGGATTGTTTCCCGGTCGCTCTTCCACCAACACGATCTCGAGCGCCTGCATCAAGTCGAGCTCCGACGGCGAATCGGTAGGCGACATCAGGTGCAACGATGTGAAGCGCGAAAAGGCCTCCTTGAACTGCAGCCACGGTACATCATCGGCTGCACCCGCCATATCAAACCAAAAGTTCTGTCATATCGAAAGCAGCCAACCGATCCATGTGAGTGTGTTGCATACATCACAGCGAGAGAAGAGAGAGAGAGAGAGAGAGAGAGAGAGAGAGACGCCATACGCTGGCAACCACATCGCCTCCAGCTGCCTCATAAATCTTTTGCCTGCACTCGGCTTCCTTGCATTCTTCGATCACCGTGTCCATCGACTGCAGGATCTCTGCAAAGGTTGGTCGCATTGCGGGATTCGGAGCCCAGCAACCTTCCAACAGATCACGCAAGCTGTACAAAGGCAACACAGCCGTAAGTATCTCAATCTCTCTCAGCGTAGTCGCGACAATTCAACGAGAGATCAACAAACCTCTTGGGCGCATCGTCAGGAATCGGTGGTCGTTGCATTCGACGTTGAACAGCCTGTTTGAGCTGTGGCATAGTTTTGTAGCCTTGTTGGCGGAGGGCCTAGGAGATTCGAGAAGCACATGTTAGCGAAGCTTCAATGGCAGCTGCGAGCTCTCAGCCAGAGTATACTCTGACGCATACATCGAGGCATGTGACAATCTCCCAAAGAGTGATGCCAAAGGCGTAGACGTCGGTACGTTCGTCGTAGGTGCGGTCTTGGTCAAGAATTTCTACATGGACGAACGCTTAGAATCTGCACGCCTCGCTACACCACCGCCACCGCCGCACATACCAGGTGCCATGTAGATGGGCTAAATATAAATAGGAGCAGCAGCACCACGACCACCACGACAACCCGTCCACCAGCAGTCATGTCACGAATATGATGAGAATAGTCACATCCAAATGGCTCCAACGAGAGAGAGAGAGAGAGAGAGAGAGAGATCGGCATACCGTGCCAACAGGATTTTGCTCCTCCTGGATCTCCTCCTCGAAGCGCGAGAGACCAAAGTCGCACACCTTGACCGTACCATGGTTACAAAACTACAAGGACGGTAACGATGCCATGTGAAACGAATGAGCACATGCATACTCGGCCAACAAGATTGCAAGCAACCTCCTCCCGCTCGAACCACACACAACAAGTACATACCAGCATATTAGCTGTATTTCGTACACCGCAAATTTAGGTTCATGATTGTTTGCCGTGTTCGCCATTGGCTATTAGTGGTGAATCGCATACGATCGGGGCTTGTATTACACATACCAGGCTTGATGTCTCGGTGGACCACAGGCGACGGATTGCGATGAAGCCAGTTCAATCTATCGACAACAATATCATCACAGCAACAAGAGGAACAACGAGCGGTCGTGTGAGCCAATAGAAGATTCATCTGGCGATGGTGCTTGATGGGTATTGTGACGTACCCTTTGACGGCATCCTTCGCCCAAGTCATTCGCTGTGACAATGGCGGCTCGGTCGGGATGACTACGTGGCCCACCAGCTCCGGGCATTGAGTGTGAAGGTTGCGGCGAATACGGCGAAGAACGACCTCCATGTCCTCCTTCAGACGCTCGGAGACTAGTGGCATGCCAGCGATAAGTACATGGCTCGTGTGCAACAATCAAGGCTCGGCAGAAGCGCTGACGTACTGATGAGAATCTTGCCCTCGTTATCATAGCAAATACCCATAAAGAGGTTCACGTTTGGATGGCGCAGTTGGCTGGGCGAGAGGCAGTATCACGCGCACGCGTGTGTAGATAGGTATGAGCGATGAACACGCGCGCGCGCTGGCTCACATCATCTGTCAATACGTACGTGAGAATATCGACCTCGAATCGGACCTTGTCGAGCTCACGCTGCGTCATTTGCTTCTTAATCTTCTTGACAGCAACATCAACACCCCTACGAACGCCAATCCATCGGGCCGGGCGGCGAGAGTGAGTCATTATCGCGCGCGTGTATGTGAAGAGACGAGCCTCGCGAGGTGCGACAGCGGCGCCAGAGGGAGGGAGGGAGGCAGGTACCTCAGCTTTGCGAAGCGGATCTCACCAAAGGCACCACCGGTCGGCGACGAATCATCGGGCGACGTGAACTCGAGCTCATCGAACTCGATACGGCAGCATGGCGCATCGTCGTAGGCCTCCGCGTCCATTGTTGTCAGTGATGCGAGACCTCAAGCCAATCAAGCCAATGCGTGTATCTCCGCGACTCCCTCTCTATCCTTGCTGATCAAACAAAAGTCTTGGACTTCCCCAACAACGAATGATGAAGAAGGGTAGAGAGATTAATGCTCCTCGACAACAAACGCCCTTCGAACAAGAGACTCAGTGTCGGTGGATCGAGCACAATAGAGAGCGAGCGAGCGAGCGAGAGAAGGCCGAGAAGCAACAACAAGGAGCAGAGCGAGAGGCAGCGAGCTCTACGCTCTGCCTCTCGCTCGCACGTACGACAGAGACACAGAGGACGGAGGTGCTGTTAAGGTTCGCTCGACGCTCGCCACTGCATGAACGGGCGAGATACGTATCTTGTTTGCTGTTCTTCGCTTCGCTTCTCTCTCCCTCTCAATCGCGCCAGCCTCATATCATTGTCTCCTCTCTCTCTCTCTTGTGTCCTGTCCTTCGCCCTCCCACCGTCGCCTCGTGTATGGCTACAAAAGAGAAGGATCGAGATCGTTCGTTGGATGCCTATCGACGTATGAACTTCTTGTTTCAGGCTGCACACGTTGCCGTGGCCCACTCGAACCAACCTGCTCTGTCTCGCTTCTACGCTCGCACACTCAAGCGAATCGCCAGTCGTCTCGTTCTATCGCTGTACGTCCGCTTGCTACTCTCGTTCTGCGCCACCCAGGGTGCAAGGTAAGTATCTCATTCTAACTGGCTATCTTTCTCTCTCTCTCTCTCTCTCTCTCTCTCTCTCTCTCTATCGTAGTGGACCCGAGATCAAGCGATCGTTTTGCCCTCGTTGTGAGGTTGCGCTGCTGCCTGCCTTTACGTCGCACTCCAGCGTCGTTTGTACGTTGGTCTTGCTCGCGCCTCTTGCCCATCTCGCTCTACTTGGCGCACGACCAACCGCGTTCGTTCAGTGTCTGAGGGCCAAACCTTCTCGGCGGTCGTTTGCCTCGAGTGCGAGCATGAAACTCGTCTGCCGTGCCCTGAACTACGCTCGGCCGAGCCACTCGGAATCCAAACCTCGATCAACAAGCGAGCGCGGCGTGCTAAGCGCCGCGCCAAACAAGCTTCACGGCGCCAAGTCAATTGCTCGACTAGCACTGAATCTCAACCATCGACAGCCGATCTCGCCACGTTGACTCAGGCTGACTGAGCGCCATTCGTTCCCCTCTCTGTCCGTGTGCGTTCTCAGCTACTTCTTCCAACCCGCCCATATCAACGCTCCTCGCTCCTCTCCCTCTCCCTTCCCCTCGCTCCCTCTCCAACCTGATCCATGGACTCTCTTCCGTTCGAGCTCCTGTGGCAAATCTTCCTCTTCCTCGATGCACGGGCATTCTCGTACGCACCCCACGTATGCCGCCAATGGCTGTATATCGTGCTTCGATACGAGCACCACTACTGGCGCCGTAAGTGCGAGTCACTGAACTGGTCAGTACCACTCGACGACCTGCGCGCGATCTGCTGCTGCTATTCGTTCCGTACCTTGTACGCGCGGCTCAGCATATGGGCCGAGCTACCTCTACCGCGGCCACAAGGCACACACTTCTTTGCTCGCTATCTGCCTCTGCCGCGCCTCCATCAACACCTCCAAGTCTACGACATCCCCGAGCCACAGAATACGATCGACAACGCGCACACTATCTCGATGCAATTCATCTGTGCCCTCTGGCGCTCGCTGGCACATGTGTTTTTCAACGGTGTCCGGAGCGCTGCTCGTACCGACTCTCCGTGCCTCACCTTCCGCAACGACTCCGACATGCTGGTTCAGTTCGACTTCTCAGTAGAACCCTCTCCTTCGCCTCCTCCTCCTCCCCGTCGTCGTCGATCATCAGCATCATCGTCGTCATCAGCATCAATGCCCTCTCCTCGTGATCTCAGTAACATCGACGACTCGAAAGCAATCGCTCATCCGTGCCAACGATTCGGCCACCTGAACCTCCGAATCTCGTCGCAATACTTGGATACTTCGTCGCTACCTGACACCACGATCGTACACACCTTCTCTCTTGCTCTCTCGGCACAGTCGTGCATCGAGTCCGACGACAAACGGCGCTTGTTGAGCGAGCTTGGAGACTGCACTCCGTGTCACTGCCATGCTGACACAGATGGCATCGGTACCGACAATCGGCTCTTTCGTGTGCTACATCTCTGCATCAACTCTCTCATGCTCACCACCACCACACCAAACTGCATCATGCAGTACCCTCTGACTCTCAACGCTTCCAACCTCAAGCAAGGCCCGCGTCGAACTGCTCGTCGACAGTGGTATTATGATGCGTCGCGCAATGAGGCGGCTCTCGATCTCCGTCATGAGCTCGATTGCCGAGTATCCGCCGCTTCCTCTCGCATCGCGGCGCATCTCCAAGTCGAAGAACATGGCTTTGATCACCAATTGATCCAACGCACCATGTGCAACAAGGAGCCGTCCGACCCGCCAGCGCCACGTCCGCGTCAACGTACCACTCCAAAGCATCCGAACAACCGCAACGAACGAGCCATGCCACGCTCGAACATCGTGGCGATCGAACGAATGCTTCGACGGCAACTCTACCGCCACCACATCGTGCCCTACATGCAATCCTGTTCGCCTCCTTGGCTCGAGTCATACGACTTCCAGACCCTTCCGATCGAGCCACTTCGGTATGCCAGCTGGCATCTCGGTCACACAGAGTCACAAGTCCTCGCAGCTCTCCTATCGTAACACGTGTGCCCACTGGCAAAATACAATCGCTTCTATATCGGTGCCACTCTTCTCTTGTAGTAACGATAGAAGTAAGAGAATCTTGGCAATGGCATCGCAAGGGGGAGGTTTGGTTAGGCACGCACGAACGATGATGTTCACAGAGCTCGCTGCCTGGAGCATCACTCTGTTGCTGCCTCGCTTCCCGCGCACGCTACTTCTCTACCTGCTACTGCTGTCGTCGTCGTCGTCGTTGCTGCTGCTGCTGCTGCCGACGACCCACACTTGCAATACCATGGCAGTGCCTCGTTCCAATCGAGATGCACAGCGTATTGCCATGTGTCTGGTGCTGATCAGTACCGCGGTGTACGCCGTGGCGGTCGCCGACACCAACCAAGCCGTGCAGTGGAGCGACGCCGAGGGCCACCTCAACGTCTTTGTGGTGCCGCACTCGCACAACGATCCTGGGTGGTGGTATCCTATCGATGAATACTACTCACGCTGGACCAAGTTTATCATCTCGTCGGTCGTGCAGTCCCTTCAAGAGGTTCGAAAGACTTGCTCGATCGATATCTTGCTCGATAGATACCGCTCGAGCGAGAGCGCGCGCTCTCTCTCTCGCCTACCTGCCAAGTCTTACATTACTGCTGGCTGGGTTGTTTTTATGATACCTTGCGGTCATTCGATTGATTGTAGGATCCTCGTCGAAGATTCGTGTGGTGCGAGACGTCGTTCCTGTACAAATGGTGGCTGGATAATCCCAGTTCGCATGATATCTTTCGCAGGTAGGCCGCGTACCCCCAGACTGACCATGAGCCACTCGCTGCACGATAGCTAACGATAGATTGTCAAAGACTTGTCTCCTCTGGCCAACTGGAGATTGTGGGTGGAGGATGGGTTCAGAACGATGAAGCCAACGCCGAGATGCTCGACATCATCGATCAGTATACCGAAGGCCATCAATGGCTTCGACGTGAAGTCAGCCCAAAGGCACAGCCACTCTTTGGGTACGTGGAACTACTACCAGTTGGTGATTGAGCACAGTCTACTTGTTCGTTCAAGATCATTCATTCATTCATCGATTGGGTTGAATTGGATTGGATTGGATTGGATTGGATTGGATTGGATTGGATTGGATTGGGTTGAATTGGATTGGATTGGATTGGATTGGATTGGATTGGATTGGATTGGATTGGATTGGATTGGATTGGATTGGATTGGATTGGATTGGATTGGATTGGATTGTAACGATCGATCCATTCAACAGATGGGCGATCGATCCATTCGGACACTCTCGAGCACAAGCTTACATTCACGAGCTGATGGGCTTCGATGCAACGGTGATCAATCGCATTCCTGATCCAAACAAGCAGAGCTATCGCGCCTCCAAATCACTCGAGTACATTTGGCAACAAGGATGGATGGGCGATCCCGAGGTGGCTGCCAACAGCGAGGTTCGGCTGTTGTCCGACACGGGCCGCCTCGTGGGTAAGGGATATCCGGGTATCTTTACGCATACGTTTGCGTACAAGCTCTATGACATTCCCAACACGTGTGGCCCCTCGTGGGATATCTGTGCGACGTTCGACTTTGAACGACCGCAATCTCAAACCATTACACCAGCCAACATTCGGTATGCATATTCATACACCAAGCAACTTGTGTGATTGATTTCAGTCGGTACATTTCTCATTGGCAAGCTCTATTGCGCAACGCCATGTGGTGCAATTCAATATCATGCAATCGTACCATAGGTCACGAACGTCTGATCTCCTGAATCAGTACCGTGAGAAGAGCAAGCATTTTGCACACAACAACTTGCTGATTCCGTTGGGCGATGACTTTAAGGTAGGCCGACTCTCGCTGGCTTGTTTCTGTCGCGTACTCTACGTCGTATTGACTGTGCATATGGGCTGTTGGCGCGCCAATGTGTGCAATACTATGTAGTACAAGGCATTCGACCATGCCGTCAAGATGTTTGATAACTATCAAATGATGTTTGATCACATTAATGGCAATCCGGATTTGAAGGTACACCACACGATGGCTACTTGGAGAGTGATGAGAGCCGGTTGCAAGAGTGGCAGTGTGAAACTAAGGTATCGGTGGCCGATGACAGACGACAATCCGATTTGCCACGTTGAAGGAGTATCTTCAACGTACGATGGAGAGTGCCGGAGTTGCGCCAGTGCATCTCGAGCCCCTGCAACCGCAAACGAGCGTCACTTGGGGCGCCTCGATGCTCGATCATGACCACTTTACGTACACGGACCAACCGCGAGAGTACTGGTCGGGTTACTTTAGTACTCGCCCGTACCTCAAGAAGCTGATTCGTACGACGGGCAATGCGATCCGAGCGGCTCGAACGGCATTCGCTCTTGGCCGAACGGCACCGCACATCAAGCAGGATGCGACGTGGTGGCAGGAGCGCTTCCGTCTGTTGCAGAACGGAGCGCGCCAGGTGGCATTGTTGCAACACCACGACGGTATCACAGGAACGTGCCGCATTCAGGTGGCGAACGACTACACCGATCGGCTGGTCAAGGCGCTGGCCGATGCATCTCAAGTCCTGCGCGAAGTCACGGCGCGGCTGGCAGCAAGCGAGCATCGTGAGCTCGACAACGAGATTGAGGTGCTCGACCAATGGGTACCACAGCGCAACAAGGACGACAGCCCATTACAAGAGTTTCGCCTCAAGTCGTCGACGAACCAAGTCCTACCGGTGGTGATCTTCAATCCGAGCTCGCACGAGCGGCAGGAGATTGTGCGGCTCCGAGTCGATTCGTGCCTGGTACGCGTCGTCGATGCCAGCACCAAGCGCGCCGTGCCGTCACAATTGGTGCCACATCTCTCGATGGCGCCCGATGGAAGCTTGAGCGCATCGTCAGCCGGCGGCATCGTGATGTTTGTCGCGCAAGTGCCGCCTCTCGGCTTTGCGACCTATCACATTTCTCTCGCCACTGCCGACCAAGACGACCTGGCATACGTGTCGACGGTGTTTACCAAGGGAATTCGCGGCGCAGTGACGTTTTGCGGTGTTCCGGCCGAGGCGCTCACCTCCTCGACCACGGCCATCGACAACGAGTACCACTCGGTGGTCGTTAGCCTCGAGACCGGCCTGCCTGTTTCGGTGACACAAGCGCGGAGCTCGAATCCGACCGAGTCGATCAAGCTCGAGCAAACCTACAGCTGGTACTCGAGCCGCGGTGGATCGTATTTGTTCGTCCCGACCGACACGGCCACTCCACTTCCGATTGTACGTCGACATGGCTGCTTCGATTTTGGCCGCTCGTGGTCTGCATCATGATGATAACAAGCGAGAATCGACTGATTGGAGCGAACCAGAATGACTTGCAAGTGGTTGTGAGCCGAGGGCCAATCGGCGAGCAAGTGGAATCGCGCACGCACGCGAATGCCATCGATTCATTTGTCGGTGTCTACAAAGTAGAGAGCCTTTCAGCAGCGATCGAAGTACGAATGTTTCGTCGCTAATATCGTCGTGGCTGCTGCTGCTGCTGTCGTCATCGCACTGACCGTGGCTCTCGTTTGCAGGTGAAACATCGCTTGCACATGATCACAGAGACCTTCCGCAACAAGGAATTGGTAATGATGCTTTCGACGGATCTTGAAACCGAGCACACATTTTATACCGACACCAACAACCTCGGATTCCATGTGCGAACCACCGACAAGTCCATGCCGACGCAGGGCAACTTTTATCCCATCACATCTTATGCTACTCTGCGAGACTCCAAGTACCAGATCAATGTACTCATCGGACAAGGAATTGTACGTCATATTTAATATGCGCGCGCTTTCACTCCCTGACGCTCTCTTACGGTCTCTTACGCTCTGTTTGTCTATCAATGTAGGGGGTGGGAAGCCTGGAAGATGGCCAACTTCAATTCATTCTTGATCGTCGATTGTTCCAAGACGATGGCCGAGGAATGGGGGAACCTCTGACTGATAATGCAAATGTTGAGGTACGCGAAAGCGAACATTATCAAGCCATCACGACAGATATATTACGTGATGGCGAGGAAGAAGTCGTAGTGATGGTGGTGGCAGCGGCGCGTACGCTTGCTCACACTCGGCCATTTGGAATTTCTAGATTGCTACATGGATCACCGTCGAACAAGTGACTGAAGACATGCGACCAGTGAAGGCTCAAGACCTACAAGTTCTCTCGAGGGCTTCGTTGGCACTGTCGGCCTCGATCAACACGCCTTTGCGCGTGCTCGGTATTCAAAGCAAGGCTACGAGCAGCAGCACCAGCAGCAACGAGATTGCCACGCTCTTCTCGTCCAAGGTCTCTTTTCTCGAGGCTGGGGCGCTGCCCGATGGAGTGCGCATTCTGTCGCTCCAACCCAAGGGAGACGACCAGTCTGACAGCGGTGGCAGCGACGAACGCGTCATCTTGCGTCTTGCCAATATCGCCGCTACGACTCCCGAAGTTGCGCGCGTCGACATTGGCAAGATGTTCCGTATCCATGCACTGAGCGAAGTTTACGAATCGGCACTGACTCTCCTCCAGACGACGCAAGCGCCCATCTCGAGCTCGGTCATCGAATTGGGCCCGATGGTCATTCGTACCTTTGTCGCTTCGTTGCGCTATTCAAGCGGATACAAGCCGGCGTCGTCTGTAAAGACGGCCACTCGACCGCCGCCTCCTCCGCCAGTCTTGCAACCGCCACCTCTTGCTCTTCGGATCCCGCCACCGCCACCGCCGCAGCCGCTTCCAGTCTTGCAGCCGCAGCCACAACCGCAGCCACAACCGCAGCCACAACCGCAGCCACAACCGCAGCCGCAGCCGCAGCCACAGCCGCAACCGCAACCGCAAGTCATCGAGTCGAAGTCGGCTTACAAAGCCAAGAGCGAACGCGACATCG
>Ga0209935_1005135_pt1 | contig 11329 bp, 17 predicted proteins | sample ThiBio_1000_plan_2_FD_183958 | JGI IMG/M metagenome (GOLD analysis project Ga0209935, IMG submission 183958) | Wastewater bioreactor microbial communities from Cape Town, South Africa - Thiocy_cont_1000_plan (SPAdes) | ecosystem: Engineered > Bioreactor > Thiocyanate-remediating >... | reverse complement strand
TCCAGGATCTTTTGTGCAGGACGCATAATGGTTTCAATAATGTGGGTTGGCTGAACACCAATTCGCGACAGCTTTTCGATATTAGCATGAAGGCGAGAAGATCCGCTTGTGATTGAAGTACACGAAGGACACAAGTCCACAGTTCAGGAGGGAGATGCCTCTTGGTGACCTCCTCCATTTTTTGTTGTTTGTCAAAACAAAAAAAGCAGATATCCTCTCTCGTGCTTCTCCCGCCAAACAGATTCCTTGAAATCATCTCTTCGTGGCACTTTCCCAATTTGCATTCCCATTCAATGTATCCTCAACGCCTGTGTAGCTCAATATCACTTCTGGTGAGAGATGTTAGTCCTCTGGGAGGGTATGGAAGGAAGGTTAGATCCGACCGCATTTCCCGCTCTACTCCTCAGCTTCGGCTGGGTTGGTGGGTACCAAGTCTATTAGTTAGCCTTGGGGGTAGAGGGAATAAATGAGAAATGACACCCTCGCCGTATCAGTCACTGCTCTTCAGTTGGCGAGAATTGGCGGAGGACTGGGTGCTCGATACCAAAGAGGCCGAGCTGGCTAATGCCGGTCTGGAGCAACGAGACTATCATGCGATGTACCAATAAAAACTTTTTTTCTACAAACTCTTTTATTTGTTGGAAAGTGAAGAGGAACTTCCTAAATCATTGATCCGGGCATTTAAATAGATATACCGATAACGAGCGTCTAGCTGATAAATATTGTCTCATCTAGTTCCCCCAACATCGCCGCCCCCAGCACGGGTAACATCATTGTCCTTGCCGAGCTCATCTGTTGGTCTTTCCTTCCCTGTTTCCTCCGTCAAACTCTTGCTCCTTCCTGCTTTTCAGCGATGAACTCTATTGTACCAAAAGCATTCCCATATCCGGGTTATTATCCATCGATCGGAGCACCAGAGGGACTCCCCGATCCTTCCTGCCGAATGAAAGTGACCTCGATGTCGGTTGCGTCGAGTATGGGGCAAAGTTTGAGGATGTGATCCCGCGTGCCGTAGCAAAAGATGATGTATAACACGGCTTCGCCTTTCTCGTTCTTTGTAACTGTGGCTATGAAGGGGATGCCCAAGCTCTCGATACGCCACCCCAGAGGCTCGTCAGCAAGCCGCCCTGTGGACTTATCGAAGAAGCGATCGTAGATCCTTTGTTCATCGGGAGGAAAGGAGTTCTGTAATCGAAGCGCCAGTTCGGGGAACTGTTCTCGCAGCGCTTCGACGGCCTTATTTTCTTCCCTTGGAACAGAATACTTCTTCAATCGCGGCAACATTTGTTCAATGATAGCGGTATAGTGCGCAATCTGGTCCTTAGGCACTCTTAGTTTCACCTGTTGTAGAGCCTTTCCCCCGTTTGGAGTCAGAACAAATAGACCCCTCGGAGTTCGTGACAGAAATCCTTTCGATCGGAACCAAGTAGAAAGGGTGCCGCGAACAGGGCCCTTGATTGAAATCTCGGTGTTGGCTATGCAATACTTCACATCGGATGGTTTGTTATATGCCTGCTTCACACAGCGTTTCAGGATTTTAGAAACGCAAGTCGAAGTTGTTCCGCCAGGTTGCTTCTGAATCGACAGCAAAAGGATGAAGCATCTCACGCATCCTTTGAGTCCCGCCTTTGATGAGGTAACGAACTGTTCTTTATGTTCCAGCTCTGAAGAAGGAGTCAGAGAAGAAGGCTGAGAACGATCCTCCAGTACCGTCACGTTTTTGCTGGGTGTAATGGCGCTAGTCTTGTCTTATTCTCTAGAAATTTAACTCGGAAATTCTACGAATACTTTTGCCTCCTCGCAACAATCTCTCGTTCAGCACACGTGGGTTCAGAAGGAACAGCTGTCCGTATCTTTATTTTGAGTGCCATTTAGCAAAATGCACATTCGGGTAGGCATACTGTAGCGCTTTCCTAAAGCCTCCGTTCGCTTCCTGTAACCTCTTCGCGTTCTGGTGTTCGAAAAACAAAAATTGTGAGGAGTAGTGGCGGAGAGCAAAGAAGGTAACTACCCTACCTTTCGATCCCAAAGTTGCATCATGCTCACTTTGTACCAGTTGTCAGCTACGAGAGGATCAAAGCCTTCTTCTTCTGCTATGGTATCAAAAAACGCCTTGCATCTCTCCGCATCCCTCCACTTTGGTGCCTTCTCCTCTACCCCAACTGCTATGTAGTGCGCGAGTCTTGTCAATACAGAAAAGGAGCAAAAGGGGAAGAGAAAGAAGAAAGGTAGTACCCTGACTCCATTTGGAGAAGGATAGCTCGGGATATGCTTTTCGTAACACCTTGCGAAGCCCACCATGACAACGCAACAATCTTCCCCCGCCCTATTCACAAGCGCGCAAATAGATGCATGAGTGGATAGTTTGGACGAAGCAGTATTAAGGTACCTTTTCGTCAACCTCAGCAAAGGGGACATCATACCAATTCTGTTCTATCAGAGGGTCGAACCCTTGTTGCTTTGCAAAATCGTCAAGAAATACTCTACAATTTGACACCTTCTTCCAATAGTTTCGCTTTTTATGCCCTAGAGTGATGAGGGTAAGTATATACCCAAAGAAAAAAAAACATTGTTAGCCAATAGAGAATAGGTACCGATGACAGGGAAATTGGGTCCTGTGAATGTTCCTTCAAGGGCTTTCTGTAACGAGCCACCAAAATACACCAACAATCCAGCACCCTTTCAAAAAAAAAAAAAAAGAGAAAGGATTTCTTCAACTCCTTGGTCATATATTCTCTTTTTTTACTTACCCCTCGTTCCAATATTTGAGCTTTGGTCACCTTTCGCCAATTAGAGGGTATGGTGGGATCGAACTTGAGTTCACGTGCGAAATCGTAAAAGAACTCCTTGCGGTTTTCTATTCCCTGCCAGTATCCCTTTGGCTTATTCGAGCGCCTCTTACGCATCCCCTTTGCAACTTGTAATTACAGAGTATAAATTTTGGGGGAATAGAAGAAAGGGTGAGAAAGAAAGTTACCTTCCAAGTGTTTCTTTTCTTTCCAGTTAGTTACAACATCCTTCCATGTGATATCCGTTCGCTTTCTGTACAGAGCTGGCAGTTTTGGTTTCTTGGAAGAAAGAAGGAAGCCATGATGCTTGAAGCTAACTATATCTCCCTTCGCAAGCTGGCCGCGTCGTGCAAACTCAGCAGTCCCAGCAGCTGCTATGAATCGGATTCCGTTGGGCCTTTAAGGGGAAAAAGAACAAAAATTAAAAGGAGAAACGGGAAGGGGGAAGATTTGAGAATAGGTACAATTCGCATTCCCACTGATGTTGGCCAACTTGGCTAACGATCTTTGCTTCCGCATCCCTGAATTTCTTCGAAGGAAGTGATTAGTAAATTCCATAAACAACCGAATGTGGTGGGGGAATGAATAACCTTATGTTTGAGATAGCCAGGAGATCTTCCTGCTTTATACAGTGCCAAGGGGTCTCGTAGGATGACACCTTCCCCTCCGCGATCCACGATGTCCTGAAAGAACGACTGCAGGTGCGAAACATCCTTGCAAACAACCTTCGGTGCAATATTCAGGAATTTGGGTCCCGAGAGATCGAGCTTCGATAGCTCTTTTTCTTTGTTGTGGATGATGGGTGTAAGTAACAGTGATGATCATAGGAGGGGGGGGGGAGGTTCCTCTTTTGTTTTCAATTACCTAGCACTGAGTATCGTTCTTCATAGGTGCCCGGTCCATTAGGTATATCGAATACCATGTATCTAAATCTGTTCCAGTCTATTCGACTCATATCTGTTCTATGCGACAATTTCATGGCTTCCTGGAATGAATCCTCTCCGAACCTGAAGGGCGTTAGTAAAGAAGGGATCGGCAGCCAGAGGTAGCAGGAGCTCCCGTACCATAGCTCCCCGTCAAGGAATATAGTGGGCATAGCGGAGATGAAATCAGAGGGTATGTTGAAGGTTTTGCCGAAGCGAGAAAGAAAAGCTTTCTTCTCAGGGTTCCAAAAGGCTCGTATGCCATCATACTTCTCGAACATCCACCTTATATTTTCAGAATATATAGATTGGTTAGAATGCCCCTAATAACTAGTAAGGTTATACGGACCAGCCTTGAGGATCGGCTTCCGATAGAGTAAAGAAAGAGGCAGTGATGGGTTCTCCCACCCCATCCACATTGGGCACTTGCTTAGCGAAGAAATGTGGAGGTGGTTCTGCGGGTATTCCCTTACTGCTCCCAATTGGGATATCTGTTAGGAGCTCTGGTCGGCCTTGCTTGATTGTGGCTGCCAAACTACTCTATATGTTAGCCACAACAACTAATAGAAACAGAGAGTTACCTCTCTTTAGCACCGTCCCACCAGCAAGGAACAATAACTAGAGTTATTCCTTTCTCCTGTGCGGCGATCCTTTTCGTGTTATCTCTTTCTTGTATTTTTTGCAATTCTTGGAATGCATATTCTGCGCCCATGTAGTGATGTTTCTCCTATTTTTGAATTATTAGGAGTTGCCAATTTAAATAGAGGAGTTCTCTTGTTATTATTACCTGATACTCAAAGGCCAGGTTTAGGGATGGTATGTACACGTCGAGTTCTAGGTAGCCTCCGGTATCGGGGTTGGTCAGGTTGGTATCTTTGCGTGTGTTGGAAGAGATTTCTACACCCTTTTGTTTATATCAATGTATTAGAGTAAGAGAGATGAAAATGAATGAATACCGGAAAGAGGGAGGCGACAGTTCTTTCCATATGCTTCTGTTGGGCGTAGCGTCCTTTTAATAAATACACCTGCTCCCATTTATATCCGGGATAGATCCCTTCCAACAACTCCGCAAGCTTCGGCTTAGTTACTCCACTTGGGAATCCTACCTCATGCAAATCCGCAAGAGTGATTGAATACCAATCCTCAGGCTTGCATATAAAAGTGTTATTAGCCAATAGGAACAAAGAATTCAATTCTTTGAAGGCCCGGGGGGGGGGGGAAAGCAATGGGTAAATAGTTTACTTTTCCTACTCCAAGGCGTTGCTCGGCGAGGCGAAGCGCATCTATGAGGTTTGCTTTGGTTTCCCAATGATGGTCGGCCACTCGCGAAGAAAACTTGGTCAGATCCCATGGGTAGGTAGGATATATGCTCGTGAGAGCCTCTTTGAGGGAAGGATAGATCTTCATCAGAGCCAGTCCGCCACTCTTCTCCACTTGTGTGCGAGAAATACGATACCAATCTGATAGCTAGCAATAACATTAGATGTGTATCTTTCAACTATATCCCCAAACATGCGATTCAACATACCTCTTGAATTTTAAGGGTTTGACCAATCTTATCCATCAATGCACGTTGATGTTCAAGGTCCTTCCAGAAGCCGTTTGTTGGCCTTCGTTCGGTGCCGAAGGACAAGCTGTCCCAAGGGAATTCTGGATAAGAGATTCGTAAAGCAGCCTCCAACGTTGAATGGGCAGTAAGGATGCCACCTCCTCCCTTCTTCCTCACATCTTTTGCTGGAATGGAGTACCAATCAGATAGCTAAAATATGAACAAAATAATAGATTATTTTCAACAATTCTATATCTAATTTGGTGCTGGGATCAATCGAGCGTCATACCTGCGCTACCCCGAGGTCTTTGCCTAGTGTGTTGAAGAAATTGGCCAATAGTTGTTTGTCGGTCCACCTGCTTATCCGCGTTTTGGGCCTCTTTTTCCGCGGTGGCAGCTCCACATCGTTTGGTTGGCTGCTGGGAGATTGTGCAGCTACTGTATATCCACGACTAAAAGGTTGGAAAGCGCATCTTTGGCAGCACAACACCCTTGCGCTTGGAGAACGAAGGCGCATGAGTTTGTTGCCTCAAGACTTGATTTCGAGGAAGCGGCAGAAGGTTCGCGGAACAAGAGAAGGAAGCAAAGGCACAGCAGCTCACACAAAATGACTGCGCACGACTATTTGAACAGCCAGATCGAGCACCTTCAGATGAAGTATGTAGGAACAGGGCATCCAGATACCACACAATAGTAAGCGCGCCATTAATTTTGCTCTATTTTACTATTATTTTTGCGAATAGTTCTAACAATTCTTCTTCTTCACAGCGAATGGGCAACTAATCAGCAACGAGACAGTATCGCTTCCTACATGGGCCATTTCTCAATGTTGGATTATTTTGCCCTTGCCGAGAATGAATCTATCGGGAGAATACAATACAACCTGCTACAGGTACGTATTTGCCCTCATTTTATAAAAATTAATGGTTACTGACCCTCAACCTTTAAATTAGAAAATGTTACAACCTTGCGGTCCGCCTCCCCAAGTTGATGAAGAAAATACTTAATTTTAACAGCTTTCTGAACCAATAAACCCTTTTGACCTCTTCTTACTCCTTCTTATGTGGGTTCTCGGAAAGGTTGGAACTTGTTCTTATTCTTCTCGTCCAAAATGGAGGAGCACCTGGTCTATGAGCCAATTAAGGCTGGCTCTATTGACGGCACGGACGTAACGCCGCACGATCATGCTATTGTAAGAGCCCTACAAGCAGATTGTAAGTGCGGCAACCAAACATTTTTCGCTGTTAATTGCATTTGTAGATGATCCATCTCGGGATCCCTCCATCACGGGGAAGCCTCACAAAACAGTATTCATTGGTCGCTTGAGCTACGACACTACAGAGGAAACGCTGAAAAATATGTTCGCCAAGTTTGGCAAGATTAGAAAGCTCACGCTTATACGAGATTTAGGTATTTACTCGTCAAATCACTTACAGAATTTGATCATTGGTTTCAGTGACGGGAAAGTCTCGCGGCTACGCATTTATCGAATATGATCACGAAAGCGACTTCAGAGAGGCGTACAGGGTATGGTTGATTGTCATGCTTGATCTCAAAGACTGTTGTAGGCGGGAGTCAATCTCTTCATTGATGGTGTGAAAGTGTTGGTGGATGTGGAGCGAGAACGTGCTATGGAAGGCTGGGTGCCAAGACGATTGGGTAGGTAATCTGTGCTTAATGCATGATTAATCTCTTTCTTGTGAAGGAGGTGGCTTTGGCGGTAAGAAAGAATCGGGGCAACTTCGATTCGGAGGCAGAGACCGACCTTGGAAGCGGCCTATCATGAATCCACTGTAAGATACCCTCCCCCCTCTCGCCCCTCTCCCCCACCCCCCACGACACAAAAAATACTAACTCAGCTGTAGTGGAAGAGGCCGTGGAGGTCGCGGTCGTGGTAGGAATGATTATAGAGGAGGAAGAGGAGAGTATCGAGGCGGGAGGGGTGGGCAAAGATTTGAAGGACAAGACAGAGAACAGCAAAACCAATACAACAATAACGGAGGAGGAAGGAGAGGATGGGAGGGCCAACAACAGGGACAACGTCAATATCAGGATAGGGGATACAATGAGAGGGGAGGTAGTGAGGGAAGGTACAGGCAAGAAGAACAGCCGAGGGGAGGATGGAGAGGCGATGGGCGAGGTGGTGAGGATTACAATCAGAGACAAGGCGGGTATTAGAATAAGTGCGTTTGAGTTTATTCGTAGGTGAACGCTTTGGCTCGCTACACCTTCATGAAAGAAGGAAGAACTACCGCAAGAGGGCGGATAGCTCATCGAAGTGATACACAAAATGGTCGGCGCCTTCCTTCACCTTCTCTCTTGCCACGTTGCCGCCGAACCCAATAAAATATGATGCAGGAGGTCTGGCCTCCAAGTCTGTTGCTCCTATTGGATGATGATGTGTTACTTTATTGTGCATAATGGAGTTTTTGGGGGGGGGCGGGGCGGAGTTACCATCTCCAATCATGGTGACTTCATCGATTGAGTACTTCTCTTTGACCATCGCGATGACGCGAGACTTGCCTCCGCTCTCGGAGGTGGGTTGGCTTTCATCGAAGCCGGCGTACTCGCCTGAATCTTTATCGAACCGCAGCTGATTCGCAAAGATGTCTTCGGAAGAGATATTCAACTCCTTCGCGACAGGCTCTATCAGTTCCCTGAACCCTCCCGATACCAAGAAAACCCTCTTCCCCTTCTGTTGCAATAATTCTATGAAGGTTCTTAGGTCATCCAGTTAGAATTGCTTGTTTCTTTCCTCACTGTAAAGTACTTTACACCCGGCGTGAGCGCTGGTGGATTTTGCTGGAGGAAGGATTCAACTTGCTGTGCAGATGGCTTGATGATATTAAGTCTCGCTACGAGCGCATCTCGAAAGGATACACCCCCGTCCATAGCTTTCTTCGTCCTTGTATGACCTAAGACAAGTCTTTGGGGGGGGGGGGAAGCTGTACCATTCAGCCACAGCCTCAGCAGTGTTACAGTGTCGTGCGAGTTCATCGATTCCTTCAAAAGTACACACTGTGGAATCGACATCAAAACAAACCGCGCCAGCGCGTACTAATGCTGCTCTGGTCTTGCCTTGTTTTTCTTCCTCCATATCTTGTCACACGAAAGAAAAATGAATTCCTGGAACGGAGGTTTTCCTTTTTGGTAGCTTGCTGTGCCTCTTTGACTGCGTGTCTCGCGGCGGTTGAGTAACACTTGACAAGTCGAGCTTGGTCAACCTCGCTCGAGCACATACACGCAGCACAAACCGCTTTTGATAGCCCTCTCGTTCTTTGGGGATTCTGTCAAGAATGAAGTCCTGGTTAAAAGTGGTTGCTGTGATAGTGGCGGGGTCGTTAGTAGTGGGGATGCTTCTTACTAATGTGGAATTGATCATCGAGATACTCGACGCCCACTTCTTCTTCCACAAACCTGTGAGCACGGGATGGAGGGAGCGAGAACTGATCAAGAACTATACCGCCATCATCGCGGGACTGAAGAAAGGATGGGCGGTTTCAAAAATAGGCGGGGTGGAGGTATTTTCCCCTTACAGAGTACCTGACGACGGGTCTCCTCGCGTGTGCATCTTCATGGCAGAACATCGGTACCACCCTCCCGTCCTCTCCTTTTTCCTATCCTACGCGCTCTCTCGCAACTGACCGATTTTCAATAGAAAACCTGTGTCGGAGTTCAAAGATAAAGGATACACCGATTTTGGACGATATCTGGTACGTTAGAGCACTACGCGCACATACATACATACACACACACACACAACATAAAGGCGTTCTTGTATGCGAAGTATCATGGATACGATTTTGCGGTGGCTACGAGTACGAAAGGGGTGCAGGGGGATAGGGCGTATAACTGGATGAAGGTGTACCATCTGCGGACGTTTATGAAGCATTACGATTGGATTTTGGCGCTCGATTCGGATTCATACGTCCATGGCTTCAATATGAGCATCGAGTATGCCCTTCGACGATTCACTGGGGATGAAATGTTTACTGGTGAATATCTGAACTCCATTATGAAAGAAAAGAAAAGAAGAAAGAAAGAGAAAAAACGAACGAAAAGGGAAAAGTACCTAAAGATTTTTTTCTTCCTTTTTTCTAGGGGGGAAGTACATAGCATTTGCGGAGGAGAAATCGCAGTATTGGGTGAACTCGGGTAACTTTGTGTTGAAACCTAGTCCCATCATGGAAGAGATGTTCGAGTATTGGTGGCGCACACCCATCGACAACAAGACTCTTGATTGGACTCGCCACGCTTGGGCTTTCGACCAACATGCCCTAAACAGGTAATCACCATTGTTAGGCGGTGTGTGTGTGTGTGAGAGAGAAAGAGAGAGAGAGAGAGCGAGAAAGCGTTAATAATTCTATTCTTACCTTCAGGCATGTGATACCAAAATACAAGCAATATATTACGGCATTGCCCAAGTGAGCTTCCCTGTTCCCTTAACACAACACCCACAACACACACAACACATATACAACATACTCACACATACATGATGGGTAGGGAGGTGATGATGAATATGGATGACAATTTGGATAAGGCGCCAGAGAAACCTATATGGATCAAACATTGGACGTCGGGGCATTCGGGAGACGTTCGTAACAAGGAGTTGATGAGGGGGTTGGTCTATATGGTTGCGAAGTTATTGGATCCTTACATCGAGGAATCCTTAAAGGACGATGATATATTACAGAAAAAGAAGAAATAAATAAATACTGTAATAATTATTACCTTTTTTGAATCTGAAGATAAAAGAAGAATTCACTACGTGGGAGGTAACAACGTGTTAATAAATAACATTTAATAATACCTTGTTGTTGTTATCTTCATATATATGGAATAGATAGAGAAAGAGAAGGGGAGCTATTCATAGAACCGGAGGGCACCATCGAGGGAGGCGATTTCCTTCGGTCTCGTCCAATAGCAGGTCAGACACCTTTGCAGTTTGATGACTTCGACGTTTCCTCCATCCCCATCCACAGGCTCTTTTTCTCCCTCGTTGCCTTCTTCTTTCTCTTTCTCTTCTCCCCCTTGTTCTTCTTCCTTCGTATTCCCTTCTTCTCCTTCTATTTCTTGTGTTTCTTCTTCATCATCTTCTTCTTCTGATTCGATGGGGCCATCGATGACCATCAACCCTTCGCAGTTCCGTTTGGGGTTTTCACAAAAATAGTGATCGTTCATGAATTGATCAATCGTCCCTTTGAGATCCGAACATCTCGGACACCAGCAATCGAAGCAGTAGTTATTCAGCTCTTCCTTGCGTGCGTTTGTGTCCCACTGCAAGGGTACATAAGTGATAGTGAGCTCTTGCCCTTTTTTATACATAGACATTAAATCACATGCAAAAGGGGAAAGAGGATGTTGATACCTTTCTTTATGGGACACAAGGCCCGATAGATCATGTCCTGCTGTTCATAGGCTCTTGCTACAGTGGGGAAGCAAGAGTGATTGAACATCGCCGCGCAGTTGTATACGGCGACCCCGTAGTCGGTGATCCGTCGCTTGGAGGCGAACGCGCGAGAAAAAGAGTTGCTTTCCACCCTCGCTATGAATCCCATCACTTGCTCAACGTTTAAATCTGCAATCGGTGGTGTCTTTTCTAGGAGTAGATTAAATTATGTAATGTGGATTTTGGGAGGATTTACTGTTAGATGGATCAGTGTAGGCGTTGAGTACGGCGGTAGCTCTGAGTCTTATCATCTTCAGTTTCGAGCTCGGGAAACTGCTCTTGTTGGAGGCCAATGCAAGGAACTGTGCCCAAGAAGCTCTGATGATGTCGTCCTCTTCCGGAGTAGGGGAGAGAGGTTGTTTGCCCGATTTTTGTTGAATCCGCTTTTGCGCTTCATGGTATCGTAGGCTGACGATTTGGATTAAGAGGCGGATCTGCTCCAAATCTTCTTGCTTGAATTTCTTCAAAACAGATGCATGAAAACGAGCTAATGCGTCACATTCCGTTTTATAATGCGGCCGTAAGCTTGGTCCTTGAGAAACTCTTTGGCCTACAGTGAAAGATATTCGGTCAGGGGGACGCATGGGATGCGAGATGAAAAGTATTTTTACCTTCA
>Ga0209935_1005134_pt1 | contig 11329 bp, 14 predicted proteins | sample ThiBio_1000_plan_2_FD_183958 | JGI IMG/M metagenome (GOLD analysis project Ga0209935, IMG submission 183958) | Wastewater bioreactor microbial communities from Cape Town, South Africa - Thiocy_cont_1000_plan (SPAdes) | ecosystem: Engineered > Bioreactor > Thiocyanate-remediating >... | reverse complement strand
TCTCTCTCTCTCTCTCTCTCTCTCTCTCTCTCTCTCTCTCTCTCTCTCTCTCTCTCTCTCTCTCTTTCATATGGACCTTTTTGTTTATTTTGCTTTTTCAAAAGGGGCAAAGACAACTTTGTCTCAATCTATCTGGACAAGATGATCGCGGGCTTTTGTGAACAGTCCATATTCAATCTGATCGACTTTGACGAGAATCGAGCCGATCCTCAGAAAATCGATGACTGGAGGATCGGGGTGTTAGGTACCTACTCCCCCCCCCAATTGATCCCCTAACAACTTGTCCTAGCTTTTTTGAGCAGCCTTGTTCAAAAAGTGAACTACTTTGCTGGCAAGCACATCAAAGAAGAGAGCAAGAATAGACTACGGCAATATTGCAGCGATGTGTATAAGCTTGACAGTGTCACAGCTACCGAGAAGTTGAAGGAACTACTGAAGGCCAAAGCGGAGGACCTACTACCCATCTTGCCTGATCTTGATACCCTGTTTGAGCCTTTACAGGAATAAAAATGATTGTTGGCCAAATTGACGAAGGACACGATGAAGACCTTCCTCCTTGCCGCGTTGGTGGGTTGGTTCTTCCTGGCCTTGTTAGCAAGTGGTGCGCTTCCCCTCCTATCCTTGCTAAAATCGCGCCACCTTCTTAAGATTTATATCTTCTTACATTTAATCGCAGGTGAGGGGCGAAGTGCGCCATGCATCTCGCAACTCCCCGCCTTTGTCAAATCTCTTCTTGCTAAGCAGGAATACAACCACACCCTTTGGGGAATACTCGTGCAAGGCGCATCTCTCGGACCGCGGATGGGGAAAGTATATTACCATCAAAATCCAGACGTTTTCATGGTCCCCGCATCGAACAACAAGCTAATCACGTCCGCGGGTCTCTTTCTTCTCACCAACGCAACAAAGGGGTTCGTTTACGAGACACCTTTCTTGATATCAACTCAAAATGGACCCTCGGCGCCCTCGTTGTGCGTTGCTGGGCGAGGCGATCCTTCGATCCTTCAGGATGCTTTGGATGAGGCGACATATAAATTATTCTCAGTGGATGTCGTCCATATCAATTCGATCGTGCTTGATCCGTTTTATTATCAGGGCGACGGCCAACCCTTCCCAAGTAAGATATCAAAATAATCCCTAGAGAAGATTTTCGGCTGATTATAATCGCATCTAGCATCTTGGGAGTGGGAGGATATGCAGGCTTATTATGGAGCGCAACCTGAGAGCATCATAGTGGTACCCACCCCTAACACAACCACAACAACACGTCACTCTACCTTTAATTAATTTGCGGCAACAACTAGGCACACTAACCTCACACTCACTACACCACAACCAGAATGAGAACGCTCTCACAGTCACCGTCACTCCCACTACCGTGGGTCAGCCCGTCAATGTGAGCTTTGGCTCTGCTGCGGAGTCACGTGCTGTGGACTTCGTCAACAACGCCACCACCGGCTCACCTACATCCGAGTTCTCCCTGGAGGTAGAATATCCCATAGGCTCAACGGTGCTACATCTGAGGGGCACCCTCCCCATCAACTCATCCCCTGCTGTATTCAACATGGGCATCATGAACCCCATCACCCACTTCGGTCGCCTCCTCGAATTCTCTCTTTTATCCCACAACATTCAAGTCGACAATATCGGACATGCAAAGATCGAGTCCTGTTCAGCAGATAAAGGATGGAAGGAACTCTTTAGAGTGTCATCGAAGCCATTGGCTCAATTGATGGAATATACTTTACTAGTGAGGTATATAATACCACATCTAATCTCTTTATGATAAATGTTTAACCCCTTATCACAATAATAATAATAATAGTGATAACTTGTATGCGGAGATCTTCTTGAGGACAGCAGGGGCAGTATTTACCCCGCAAGGCAGCTCTACAGGAAGCACTATGCAAGACGGCATTGCTAGGGTATCCCAGGTATATGACATACTTCATATATCTTTGCATGATCATCATTACCACCCCTACTACCTACCTCAAGGTACTACATTCCCGAGGAGTGGATACCTCGACCTTTGTTCAGGCAGATGGGAGTGGCCTCAGCAGACACAACTTGGTTGGTGGAGTCCCTACCTATTATAATTTGTCAAGTGTCAATCTTATCTTATCTTATCTTCGCTATAAACTCACAGGTTAGTCCGCGGGGCCTAGTTGGGGTACTTCATGCGCTCTATAATGAGCCTAACCATGACGATTGGTTACTCTACCGCTCCTTCCTTCCTGTCGCAGGTGAGCGCGGTGATCTGCGCAACAGGTAACACTACGTGTACTCATAGGAAACAACCCGTTTCACTTCTCCTTACCGGAGAGGAGTTAGCAACCGGGGATTCTACTGTGTACAACAATCACAACACCACACCACAACAACAAACAAACTCCCTAACTATCCACCAATTTTTTGTTCTATATTTGCACATACACACTAGGTTCATCAACACCCCCGCAGTCGGGAAGGTGTGGGCAAAGACGGGATCTATGAGTGGCGTGAGCTCCCTATCAGGCTACGTCATCAACGAGCGCTTCGCTGAGCAATTCCTTCTGTTCAGCATCATCGTCAACGGCAATCCTCATGCAGGATCCGTTGCTACTGCGGGGATAGACGATCTAGTGGTATTCCTGGCCGAAGCCTTGCCATGTTGAAGTTGAAGGCGCCGGTCGTACTAGCAAGTCTAAAAACAAATTGTATGCCATCTATTTATCTAAAACAGGTTGTGTAACGGAAAGATAAAATGATCATGTTTGGGGGGGGGGAGGAGTATCTTCCTTTTCGGCACCCCAAACTTCTTCTTCCGACCTTTACGTTGAGAAAGAGATACCCACCTCATTAACTGATGTCCGGTAAAAACCAAGCACCCTTACCCTAGAATTGACCAAAAATGGGAAAAGACTGACATGAAGCTTAAATGGGCTTTCAATTACACAGGAAGTTCCAGTTTTTCCTCAATACCTCGAAATGCTCTAAGGCACGATCCGCGAAGCGAACCGAGGGAAAACCATATCTGATACCCCAAGAGAAGAAGGGCATATGTCGGGGATAGCTCTTTTGTGTTCGGAACCGACCGTACTTGTGTGTTGCTCCTTAGATGATGTGTACAACGCTATCACATTGTTGTTTTCGTATAGAATAATTATCCATTTTCGGTACTTTTCCAAATAAAGGCAAGACTCCTTTATTGGTCCGTCCGCCGATACAACAAGGAGAATTATAAGTAGCACATAGCGTGATAGAAAATGCAGTCTCCTCTTTCTTTACACCCACCAGACAACAGCAACGGACGCTGCTCTCTCTCTGTGCTTTCCAGCACAACACTCATCCTCCACAACACCACCGACAACATGGAACAAATCCGAACTCCCAGCACAAAAGATATGCGCATGGACCTTGCCTTCCTTTTGAACGATAACAGTGCCCACTCCTGCATACAGGTATGGTGCACCATCCATATTCTCCCCGGTCCCTTCACTTAACCAACCCTCTTTGATGTCAAACAGGTCTCCGACGAACAACAAAATTGGAATATTACTGTGTTCCGAAGTGTGACCCATTGCTCCGACCGGGATCCCAAGTACAACTCCCACAGCACTATCAGCAACAAGAAGGGGATGGCAGTGGCACCTCAGATCAAGAAGAAACGGCGAAGGATCTTGAACAAGCAGCGGGTGGTTCTCAACGCAGCTTTCCACCGGAATCCTTTTCCCTCTACCGCCGAGAAGAAGATGATCTCCAAGAGCGTCGACATGAAGCTTGAGCACGTACATACTTGGTAAATACCCCCCCCTGTTCGATCCTCACCTCAGTAGAACATTCCTAACCCTGTTCACCAACCACTCAGGTTCCAAAACAAGAGGGCGATGCTCAGAAGACAAGCCAAACAAGTTGGGCAACGAGCCTCCTTCGAAAGACGGCTGCAACTGTAAAGACCAAGATCCCTTATACTCCCCGCTCCCTCACACGATATGTGTTCTGTCTCTTCTAAGCCCTCCGAGATACTCTCGTAGGGTTAACAATGTTGTACATACATATTTTACTACACCAACTGTCTCTGCACTCTCGTTTCCAGTTGTCCTATTGTTCTCTCCGACCGGAAAAACAGGAATGCTGAATTGCGCAAAGTGCTACGAAAAGTGCTGGCTGTCGGGACAAAACACACAGGCTCAAGCAAGGGGAGAAACAAATGACAGTGCTTTACTTCTTTTCCTTTACAGTGTAGTAGGGGCACCGATAATCACTGAATCATCTGTCTCCTTGGTATAGTCAACCGTCACAATTGCTTTCTTGTATCGCCCTCGAACCTTCCGTGTCGCGCGTACAGTTGCCTTTCTCGTTCTTCTGTACTTCGCTTCGTAGTTCATTGTGTTGACTTTTTTCACAGTGCAATCATACAGCTGCGATACGTAGTCCCTTATCTCGAGCTTCGTCAATTGCGGGCGCACCTTGAATGCGTACTTGTTGGGGCCATAATCTTTTCTGGTGTACAGCAGTGTGAGCGGGATGTTGGGGAAGTAGTAGGTCGTTGGATTGCGGTGCTTGAGCGATTCGATAAGTTGTGCGCGGCTGGCCTTTTTCGGTGGCCTCCACCACCGCGTCCACCTTCCTCCGCTTACGTTCATTGCTTCCTTCTTGCGCGCTCCCTTCCAATTTCCTAGAAGCAAGGAGGACAAAAGAAGAGGCAGGAAGCCGTACTTTACGCGACATGTTTCGAATATTCTTTACCTCATTTGCGAATATGGGACGAGCGGTATTTTTTGTAGGCTGTGGTGTTGCGTCAGGAGTGTACATCTTTCGGCCAATGGTGCTGGAAATGGGAAGGTACCACTGCGATTAAATATAATTATTGCGCGCACCAGTAACCCGCCAAAAAAGGTCATTACATGAAGAGCGCACACGCAGTGAGCAGCAGGCTGAAAGGTACTTATATCCCCGTGATTGTTTTCCAACATTCAATTCAATTTCTTCAGTGCTTTACCTGAATTGCAAGCGAGCGATAAAAAAGATTAAACCAACCACAGTTTATTACAATTCCGCTCGTCGCATTGTTGCATGCACGGCCTAATGCTTCTCTTCACTATTGCCCTCACCATGTTCTAGTGTTCCTTCTTTTACATCGCCTTCATGCTGCTGCGCTGGCTCCCCTTCTTTCGCCTCTTGCTGCTGGATCTCCTGATTTTTAGCTTCATGCGCGTCTTCAAGGTGAAGATGCTTCAAAACGAAGTGCCAAGCTTCGTGCCTCTTCTGCCTGGCGAAGTCCAGGTAGTGCTTGGATTGTTGCAACGCTTCATCCGCGGTGCCTTTTGCTCGTTCAGTGGTCGCATCAGCCAAGTCATTAAATATCTCTGGCTGATTGATGTACAAGGCGACGCCAGCACCAGCAAGGGATACCACTGTAGCTGCTCGCCAACCGATAGCTGTTTATTTTTGATGGAAAAAAACATGATCAGTTCCTATTTCTTTGTGTTTTTGCGGTGTAACTTACATCTCCTAAGCAAAAGAGTAGTCGCGACGGTACCTGCCCCCACCACCGCAGCCACAGGTTTTTCCTTCGCATAGTCATACGAACCCTTGAAGGCATCTGTTGCGGGTAATTAACATAAAATGTAGTTCTGGAAGGAAGATACGTACTGTCTACGTGCTTCAGGCCAAGCCGCTCATAGACCGCGGCTCCTTGATCACGAATGTTGTTGTAGTATTGCTATCAGATGATAAATGTTTAAGATATTTTTGATATTTTTTACATTTACCTTAACTATGTGGGCCTCTTCTTCAAAAAGCAACCTAGCGTTTCTGATATATGGACGGATGACTGTCTGCTTTTCCTCCTCCCAGACCTGTCAATGTTGTTAATACACGTGATTGTACTCGTTCGTTCATACCTCAATTGTTACCAGCCCCTCTCCAGTTTGCTGTTTTGGTGCAGATGCCTCATTTACAACGTAATAACCTCCCATTGAGGAAAGGATGGCGCCTCCCCCAGCAAGACCAACCTTTGGACAGATAAGGAAAGGTTAAGGTCGTGACACTTTAACAAAGGCTAATAGGATACCCTCAAGCGCGACGAAGCACGTCTTCCTGCTCTCCACATTTTTTTGTCTTTTGGATATTCTTGGAAGTCCGTAAGTCAGTATCGGGTGACTCTTCCGGTCGCCGCAAAGTTGAAGCAACGGGCTGTTAATGGAGAGAGGGGTTAGGTTGGAGACCGTGAGCGAAGGGAAGGGGGAGATAGACCATCACGATTTGTTGGGGAGCAGACAGATGACTTGTTGGAGTCGCTATTTCGGGCATTGGTGGACCTGGGCCTACCTGCTCGATTGGTTTCTTCTCATCAGTTGTACTTTGACGGAGCTTGCCATTATGAACTTGGCAGTGCAGCCTCCAGATCGGTATCTCCCTGTAAATGATCCATCCGTTAATTATCCGTATGAATCCGATATTGTACGAATCCATTGTCTTAAGCTTTCAAAATTCACCTCCTAACCATCCATCGCAGTATCCTTCATGGGCGCTAATTTTCCCTATCCTCCTTGGGATTGCCGTCTTCGCTGCTTTTCAGATTGTCATGCAGAGTGCGCATGACTTTCATCACGCGCTTCTTGGATTTACGGAAGCGCTCCTTATAACGCTGATTTTTACGGATGTTACGAAAGTGGTTGCAGGAAGATATAGGCCCGACTGGTGAGCTCCCCCCCGCGTTTAATCCCTCACAACTTACACCGTTACCCACTAGGGCAGGAAGAGCTGGCGAATCCTCGGCGGTGATTCGCGACGGCAGGCAAAGTTTTCCATCAGGCCATTCTTCGGTACCCTATTAATATAGGGGTATTTCATGACTAACTTAGTTACTAGATCTCTTTCGCTGCTATGGTCTATCTTTCTCTTTATCTTGCTGGTAAAGTTGGGCTCTTTCGCGATAACGGTACATTATTCTTCTCTCTCTCTCTCTCTCTCATATTTACATGTGCTTTCAGGGGGAGCAGTCTGGAAGGCGTTTCTTTGCATAATGCCGACCGGATTCTCAACAGCAATTGCCCTCACTCGCGTTAGGGATTATCAGTAAGTTCTACCAAAAAGCTGCCACACAAAAACCGAGCTCACTATGCTTCTCTCTTCCATTCTAGCCACCATTTTTCCGATATCCTCGCTGGTTCTATTCTGGGGACGGCCTTAGCGATTTTTGCATACTGCCTTAACTACCATTCCCTCTTCGGAGACAACTCTCATATCCCCAAAAAACGGACCAACGAGAAGCCGGTGTATTATAGTATACGATTCGAACAGTTAGAACCCGTCGAAGTGTGATGACGGGGGGAGGGGAGGGAGGGAAGTTGTGGACCTGTTAAAAGGTTGCGTGTAGTTTTACTACAAACTATCCTCCTGTTACCTTCTACTTCCAGTTACATATAGAAGTAAAGTGTGTGGGTTTTATTTTAAATATTAAGTCTTATCTTATTGATCACAAGCCGCCTTCCTTCTCGGTGATCTTGATGCTAGTCTGGCCGCCCTCTTCTTCGCCGTCTATCACCGACACCAAACTCCACTCGCCCTTCACGTCCGCTTTCCAAAGACAGACCGTACCGTCATCCCCTGAGGAGGCCAAAATTGTCCCAGTAACGTTCCACTCCGCACGCCAGACAGCATCTTTGTGGCACTATTCGATGGAACAGATTAATCTCATTGGGGAGGTAAAAGAAGGGACGAACCGGCAGTGTAGCATCTTCGTGCGGTTGGAAAGGAGTCGCTTTGTTGGTAGGCAATCGCCAGATGCGAAGAGTTTTATCCTTTGATGCCGAAGCAATGAGGTGAAAAGTTCTGAGTAAAAGTAATTAGTCTCCTGAGAATGCATTGCACGCATTACCTTCCGAGATTGGGCGCCCAAGATACATCATAGATTTCATCCGTGTGCCCTGTGAGCGCGAAGGCCTGTTTCCACCGCGCTTGTGCCTCCTGAAATTCCCACACTTTTAGCTCTGGCGAGGCACTACTTCCAACAACAATGGCAGGGCGGTCAAATTGCGAAGGGTTCCAGGATAGGCAACTGCATCCTCCTTTGCTTGCCTCCCATTCAGCAATTATACCCCAATTACTTAAATCCATAATATCTTTCGCTTCGTAGATCCGTATACAGCCATCCGCAGAGGCTGCGGCCAATTTTAATCCCAAATGGTTTGGCGCGAAGGCAATGTCCGTGACTTCGTCCTTAAAATCTGTTATTTCTTTTCTCTTAGCCCAAGGTTTTCCTTCTTCCCTTACTTTAGTAATACGTTAGAAAATAAATTTGTTTGATTTGTGTGAAGCGTACCATCTTCCTCTTCCCAAATACAAACAGTATGATCGGCTGAACAAGACGCAATAACTTGTCCAAACTCGGGGTGTGCCCATATAATCTTCGATACTAACGCTAAAGCAGGGTTGAGTGTAAAGGTTGAGGAAAATCTGCAAACCATTGTGGGCCTTCCATTCTGCTGTTTGTTTCCATTCCGAAGTGTCATCAAGGTCCCAAACTTTGATTGTCATATCGGAGGAGCAAGTGGCTAACCTCTTGCCATAGAAATCGTAGCTCACGTCCTGGATGACATCTTGATGCTGGGTGTTGAATCGGTCGAAGGAAGTGCCCTGCATGTTGCTTTACTTCCTCAGGCAGGCGCCAACAAAAAGTGCGAATTCCAAGAACTGAGTACGACCACCAAAAGGCTGCCTCATTGCGGATTCTCTTCTTCATTGTCTTTGGGGCCAGTTTATTTGTATCTGCGTATATTCCTAGATACCCTGGTTAGCAGCAGGCATGACAGCAGTGTTGCAGACAGTCCCACCAGGTGCTCATCAAGGCCGGTGGCAAGAAGAGCAATCCAATGACGCAGAGATGTTCACGAACGAACTAGGATGAACCCCAGATGATGAAGGAACCGAGGAAGTGGAAGCAAAGGTCTTGTGCTCTTCTTCAGGGATCCCTTGGAGCAATATTCAGAGGCAGTGCTTTGATCAAATTCTTGATTCCCGTTGGCTGTTTGAAGCGGGACAAAAAGGCTGGTGGTTATCTTGTTTTATGTTATAACAAGACTTGCAAATGTATCACCGTCGGGGCCCAAAATATCTTGACTTTGCGGCCCTTCCTTATTCCTTATTCGCATTTCACAGAATATTTGTTGTAAAAGGTAAAGCCCGAGAAAGGGCTTGCGGCAGGTGTGGGCGTTTTGTTCTATCAAACAGGCGCTGACCGTTTACAGGAAAGAGAAGCGAGGGAGAGGAGAGACTCGCACAATGTTTGCATGCTTTGGTCGCGGGAGTACAAAGGAAGAGAAGGAAGCGGCAAAGGCCGAAAAGGCCGAGCGGACAAAGAGTGCGGCCACCCTGGTGCAGCTTGAAGGACTGATGAAGCAGGCCATCGAACGACACTCGTCGGCCAAGGAGCCGTTGGTGGTCAGCTGCTACGACGACCTGCCGGAGGATATCAAGGACCTCCTGCAGATGTCCGAGATAGATTCTAACACAGACATCTGGGTGATCCTGCAGTGTCTCAACTTCCTCATCAAACGAAAGTTCAAGTACACAGGCGATGGGGAGGAACGGAGCGTGCCCGACGATAGTCGAAAGAAGGTGCCCAAGCCACAGCTACCCAGCGTAGAATCCCTGTTGACTCCCGGCGACCCCAGCGTGCAGTACAAGGTCGGTGACATGGTAGGCGAAGGCGGATTTGGTAGCGTCTACTTGGCCAAGCTCAAGAAGGGCAAAGGAAGGGTGGCGATCAAGAAGATGGATCACATCAGCTCCGGACAGCAGAACGACAACCTGACGGAGGTGTACTTCCTCAAGAACTGCGACCAGCCGAACGTCGTCAAGTTCCTCTCCGCCCACCACGTGGGAGACCAGCTGTGGATGCTGATGGAGTTCATGGAAGGCGGTACCCTAACAGAGGCCGCCGTCAAGTACAAGTTCCAAGAGAAGCACGTGGCCTACGTCGCGCAGGAGGTGCTGAAGGGGCTGTCGTACCTCCACGCGAAGAACTTCATCCATCGGGATCTCAAGTCTCCCAACATCATGTTGACGACCTCCGGCGAGATCAAGATGGTAGACTTTGGGTTGTGCGTGGATGTCTCCGATGGGGGTATGTTGAACTCGATGGCAGGATCGCCTCTGTGGATGCCCCCGGAGATGATCAAGGGAGAGGATTACTTTTTCAAGGCCGACATCTGGTCCTTCGGGACTTGTATGTTGGAGTTGATAAACCAGGAGCCTCCGTTCTTGTTGAAGGGCGCTATCAAGGTATGTCTGACAGTACCAGTTAGTTCCAACACTCGCTCACTTCCTCACATAAAAATAGGGCATGGTGACGGTAGGTGTTGAAGGGCATACCAACATGTTCCGCAAGCCTGCTGATTGGTCAGAAGACCTCAAAGACTTCATGAACAAATGCCTCGCCTACGATCCGGACGAGCGGCCAACAGCAGACGAGCTGCTGAAGCACCCTTTCCTCACAAAGGCGGACACAAAGAAAGGCATGGCTAAGATACTGCAAAGCATCTTTATGGCAGAAACCATCAATGACCATGGCTTCTAATATACGATAGGAGAGGATAGAATAGATAAAACCAAACAAACAAAGGGCAAAACAACAAAACCATCTAACTGGAATGTAAACACACAACAGAGAGCTACGATTTAAAAAAACAGAATTAGTCAGGAGGAGAGATAGAAAAGCGCTGTTATTTACCTGAATATACATAAACTACTACTTTTCCTTTTCATCTTTGTCTTCTTCCCTCTTCTGTCTCTTTGTCTGTCGCTTGAGGAAAGAGGTACCATCGTCCTCACCTGCAACAGGAAGCGCCGGCGGCAGACCGTCTCCTGAGGGCAGGCCTGTAAGGAACGCCTCTTCTGCTGCCGCCTCGGCGTCCCTCTGCTTCCGTTTCGCGTCCCGTTTCACCTGGCGTGCTTTTTCTTCCCTCTCCTTCTTCCTTTTGATTCTGTAGTTTTTGTGTGAGTGGATGTATGAAATGAGGGAGAGTGACTACTTACGCTTCTGTATTTACACAATACTTTAATTTTCTGTCAATCCTTCTCACCTCAGCGAGCTCAGGGTCCTTGTTGCCCAGCGCTATCAGCTCTCGTATCTTGGCGATGTTTGCCACCATCTGATGAAAGCCGGGTTTTGACGAGAATCGTGTGTGGATGTACCTTTTAGAGTGAAGTGCGTGAGTGAGGGTAAGCTATGATCGTTCTTCTTTTACGTACGAAGCAAAAGAATGGCTATAATGAGATCCGGCATCAAGCAGCGCGGCTAGAGCGATTTGAGCAGGAAGATAAAGAATGCAGGCATCTG
>Ga0209935_1005131_pt1 | contig 11343 bp, 12 predicted proteins | sample ThiBio_1000_plan_2_FD_183958 | JGI IMG/M metagenome (GOLD analysis project Ga0209935, IMG submission 183958) | Wastewater bioreactor microbial communities from Cape Town, South Africa - Thiocy_cont_1000_plan (SPAdes) | ecosystem: Engineered > Bioreactor > Thiocyanate-remediating >... | reverse complement strand
GGCGATGGGGACTTTGAGGGAACGATTGTTGTAGAGGCTAAGCTTCTTTAGCCTTCGAAGGTTGGCCACCTCGACGGGCAGGTGGGTAAGTTTGTTGTCTGAGAGGTCCAACACTCGCAGATACACCAATTCTCCGATGGAAGCAGGTACGGTTGTAAGCGCGTTGTGATGGGCGAAGATGGTGTGAAGATTGGTGAGCTTGCCGATCTCCTCAGGTAGCGATGTGAGTTTGTTTCCATAGATATACAAGGCTTGCAACGATGTCAGCAAACCGATTTGAGAGGGAATGGTCGTGAATCGATTGAAATGAAACTCGAGTTTCTCAAGAGAACCTGCAAGTCCTGCCAGGCATTGCTCGGACGGCAGGTCATCGAGGAGATTATCGGATATACATAATCGTTTCAATTTGAGGTTTCCCAGCTCCTCTGGAAGATGAACCAACTGATTCTTGTGCACAAAAAGTTCTTGGAGGGAAGTCAACAAGCCAATCTCTGGCGGTAACGATGCGAGCGAATTAACCGACAATGTAAGTATCTCTAGTTCCGATGCCGCGCCGATAATGGTTTGAAGAAGATTAGGCGGTATCTCTGTCAGATGGCGGTTGGTAAAGTCCATATTCTTGTTTGAGCTCCATACCGACGCGCTTTGCGTGCTTGTGCCAAGCGACGGCCGCATTCTTGTCGGACAAATTGACAACACCTTTTTTACCTGAACCACACCAAACCGCAATGTGTTTGGCGGTAGCAAAGTGCAGACAGGGAAGAGGATGTTCTTGATTTCATGAAATCAACATTTATGTACATTCTTCCTACACCTACAGGCGGCTATGTACCCTCTGACAATGGGGTTGTATCTTGCAAAAGTCTGCTTTCGGCTTGCGAAATTGATGCAGCATTTCCTAACCACTTTGACTGCTCAAAATTTGTTAGAATATCAACTGAACGTACATGAGACGTACCCAAACTTCGCACACGGTGAGTAAGGACGCTTGGTACTCCTGCAATCCAAAAGAAAAAGTATGATCAGCACGCACATTGCGTACAAAAAGGATTCACCTTCATGGCCTGGCAATTGCTTTGAAACCGCTGCACTTCGTTTTCAAGGGCGTGAAGCCTAGCATGCAGTTCTATGGGTGGTGAATACACTGATACCGATTATTGAAAGGGTAAGGCAGCGCTCACCTCGCACCTCTTGCATAGTATCGTCTCGCCCCTTCGAAGAAATGACACGCAAGCCAGCCACTGCGAAAAGAAGGCTCGGTTTCTTTTTCGTTGTGCGATATTGAGCTGTACGGAGGCCATGGAAGGAGCACACAAGATTGACCTGCGTAGTGATACCATCACCTGGCCCACAGAGGAGATGAGAGCGGCCATGGCTGCTGCCCCTGTTGGAGACGATGTTTTCGGGTACTATTGCGGAATTGCATACGTGTTAACACGTTGGAATTTAGGGAGGATCCAACCATTAACCGTCTAGAGAAGGAAGCTGCTGAAGTTTTTGGAAAGGAAGCCGCTCTGTTCGTCAGTAGCGGTACACAAGGAAATCTGATCGCTCTTTTGTGTCATGTTCAGCGGGGTCAAGAGGCAATTTTCGGCGACATAGCGCATTGTATCTATTATGAGGCAGGGGGTGTCGCTACTGTTGGAGGCATCATGCCGCGTACTGTCCCTGTTCAGCCTGATGGAACGTATGTACACAGCTTTTTCAATTGAATCGCAAACTCAGTATTTTCGTAATTCAGGCTGCGTCTTGAGGACATCGAAAACATCATTCGGCCATTAAACGATGATCACACACCCCATACAAAGCTTATTTGCTTGGAGAATACCCAAAACAAGGCTGGAGGTATGGAACACAAATACTTTAACCGTCTAATTAACCTTGTTACACAGGTGTATCCCTCTCAGCAAAATACATCGACAGTGTGGGTGAACTTGCAAAGAAGCACAACTTGATACTTCACATCGATGGTGCTCGCATCTTCAATGCAGCGGTCGACCAAAAGACGACAGTGAAAGATCTAGTAAAATCGGCTGATTCCGTTTCCATTTGTCTTTCGAAGGGATTATGCGCTCCGGTCGGATCTGTCCTCGTGGGTTCAAAAGAGTTCATCGTTGAAGCCCGTAGGAAGCGAAAGATGTTGGGTATCTTTTTTTTAAACGATAATTGTTAATGATTCAATTAATTTCTTTCTACACAGGTGGAGGGATGCGACAGGCGGGGGTTCTTGCCGCTGCAGGTCTCATTGCGCTACACAAGATGAGTCAGAGGCTCGAAGAGGATCACAAACACGCGGCGCTACTTGCTGATCAGTTGAGGCAGTGCAGCTTCATCGGCCGCGTGACCAACGCAACCAACATGGTCTACTTCGACCTCGCGCAGGATGCCAAGGTGCCCGCGACCGAGTTGGCTGCAAAGTTGAGGGAGAAGGGAGTCCTCATTGGCGGGATCAGGAAGAACACCTTCCGTATGGTCACCCACTACTACATCTCAGAGAAGGACATCCACGCCACCGTTGCGGCCTTCAAGGAGGTGCTGGGTTGAGCCTGATCCTACCCGTCTTCCCCTTCTTCAGGTCCTGCCCTTAAGAACACAAGAAAACAAGTGCGTCTTGTCTTAATAAAGAAGACGAAGGTTTATTTATACTACTTGAAGGAGAAAAAACACAAACTGACGATTGTGGGTACATGCTACATGTTCACTGCGGCCTCACCTACCCACATACTGTACAGCATAATCGATAGTTTCGATTCCACACTGTTAAGGTTTTGTGTGTTGTTTGAGTTGAAGGCAAGGGCTGAAACAAGTACGTACAGCGTTATGGCCTCGAAGGATTTGGAAGTACCCATTTTCGCCCCAGTCTGGACCCCAAGTGTTTACGCCTAGCCAGTAGGGTACACCTCCTCGAGTGCCCCACCCAAGAAGGCTGACCACATCATTCAGGTTCTTGTTGGATGAAGAACAGCTCATGATGCCTCCGTTGTAGACTTCGAACGGGGTAGCATCCACATAGGCAAGAACTGGTCCTGTCTGGTGGTGTAAAACAGTACGTTAGTTTTAAATTGAGCTTCTCGCTTGCTTGAGGAATCTACCGCCATAATCGCATTTTGAATCTCCTCAAGTGATGATAGCTTGACAAATTTAGCGCGATAGTATCGCAACGGCGAGTTATCAACGCATTTCGTTACTGTAAGAGAACGGTCAATTCGTCAAAAAAACGGGCATGTACGTACAAGGACAGGTTGAAACATTTGGCCCGGCACAACCTTGTGTGACTGTGCCATTGACAGTCAGCCATTGTACGATTGCTGTCATATCGGCTCCTATAGATGGGAAAGACAATAAATATAGATGCCAAAGGATTTACCGTTGCATCCAATATCACAATTTACACAACATTCTGCAACATATGAATCACTGAGCTTTACGCCGGAAACGCGGGTCTGAAATCAAAATAGAATTAGCTTATATTTAAAATTCATTGCAGTTTATAACTGGGTACGAACCGAAAGGCATGCAGAAGCAGAAAGATCCGCGAGGGAAGCCAACAGAAGGCTTGAGTCACTTTTGAAGGAGAAAAGATTTAACATTGCGCTTTCAAATGATCATTTGACCAAAATTACCATTCGCCTTGGCTGACTACGGGCCCAAGGCATTGAGGATACGCTACGCGCGCATCAAAGGACGGAGGCGGTGCAGCGAGAGTTGCCAGCACCAGACCAAAAACCAGGAGGAACAACCGCTGCATCTGTGCGTTGATTGAAAGCCAGAAAAGCAAAAAGTGCTTTCCTTGCTGCCGTGTTTGGTTGCTGTTGACGCCAGACAGTTCTTGGCGTCTTTCGAGGGAATTACTCTTCCTCAAAGAAGCCAAGAAGCGGTTCTTCAAAACTTTCGCTTCTACCTATTCTAGCCACCTGGTGCCACAAGAAGACATGTCAAGTGATTCCGTCTCGCTCCAGCCCTACTCATTGGCGATTCTTTACATGCAGACACCAGACAGAAGGAGACCTGAGGCTGCCACTTCCCCTCAAGAAGGTAAATGGTTAGACGCCCGTGTTTCCAAGGAACAAGAGGCAAACTAGTTCTAACTTTTAGCTTCCAGATACAACGCAAAGTAACACGCTACACCAGATTATCTTGCCGCCCTTTGCCAGGTAGACAAACGCAGTTCAACGTATGATAATAGTCCAGGAGCCGTTCTTTTACCACCCACTTTGTGAGACATCAGTACTGTTGTCGTTGCAGGCCTTCCCACTTTCGATGTTCCTGCCGCATCTGCGGGCTTAGTATGACTGTGCCACACTGTGGAGTCAGTTTGCCACAAATGTTCCCGCCCTACAAACGCACGTGCCGGATCTGTCAAAGAACACACCGAAATCCAATTTAATTAAGATGAATACAGACGTACATTTTTATCCGTGTGCTGGGGGAACGGCTGACTGGAATTACGTTCAAAGGGTCAATTCCTTCCTCCAGTACCAGGAACCACTTCGCTTATCTTCCCCAAGTCGGCCAGTCCGGATGTCGACACATAATCTAATTGGAACGGAAAACATACCGCAGATCCCTGTTCTATACCTCATTTACGCAGGATGGCGTCTGGAGCGTAGGATGCCTTATCTATTTCGCCTCGAAAGGAAAGTGACAGACACCTCCGACATCAACGATATCGTAACACGCTTTTTCCATTATAGGATATCTTGTGCTACAAGGATGCTTTGCGGGTGTTATGCACTGCGCTCGGAGAACTTCGGGTTGGGTGGGTCTACTTTTGGTGTTCGTTTTTCCTCGTATGAAAAGTTGCTAATAAGTTGTTATGCTGACCCCTTTCCCGCGCCGTCGCACCTTGTAGAACGACATTCCATAAAATAGCAAAGATCCTGTGTAGATGCAAAGAGATTAGTGAGTAAGTGGGTCTCCTACGAGGAACAAAAACGAAAAAAACAAGCAAAAAAGATTGAGGAAAGAATAGGGAGGACAACAAGCCATTGTATTGAACAAACAACAAACTACCAAAGGGTCAACACGGGCGATGGAAATGGCCAAGGGAGAGGATCATACGGGATTGGTGCTGGATTGGCTGAAAAGAACCTTCTGCATAGGCAGTGCTGGCTCCATACTCAAGGCCGCTGTGTTCCAAGAATACAAGAAGCACTGCAGGACGTGTGGTGCCACTCCTGTCTCTCCCACTGTCTTTGGACGTTTTGTCAGACGAGGTAATAATTCCACCTTCTTTTTCACCCATTCTTTGCTTCTCCCACTCTTCTCTTTTCATGTCTTTTGCCTTCTTCAAGACCTTCACCAAACACAAATACAATGCAGCAACCTGTTAAGCCCCCACTTTTTCGTTGGCACCGCAAGCTAACTAAGACAACAAAACTGACCTATGCAACCAACACACCACAACAGCGTTTCCTGCGATCAAGAGCAGCCGCCGAGGACCGAGGGGAAGGTCGAGGCATCATTACCGAAACCTGAACTTCATTAACCGTCCGATCTCGAAAGCGGACCGATTCTTCAAAGAAGGAAAAGAGTCATCTGCCCTGGCATCTGCTCATGACGACAAATTAGGAAACTCCTTGGATGAGGACAACGAGAGGGAAAATGATGAGGAACAACAAAAGGAAAACGAAAGTGTATTTGGCGCGAACGAAGAGGACAACGATGACGATCGAGGACAGGAGAGCAAGGACGAAGGTGAGGAGGAACCGCAGCAGAGCAACTCCAAAAAGCGAAAAAAGACAGCCTCCCTCGAGGGCCTGTCCGATGCGTTTGTGGGAGAGGCTGATGTGGGGGTGGGATGTGCCGATAGACAGAAAAAGGGAATAAGGAAAATCAACAACCTCCACCTGCGTAGCAAAAAAAGGAAAACGTGCGAAAAGGAACCCTCAGATGAGGATGGCGAATGGTTGCCTCAGGCCGAGAAGGAAAAGCGCAATAGGAAGGGCAGCAGTGCGCACGACAACAATAGCTACAACAACAACAATGGCACCAACAACAAAAGTAAATTGCGTAAGAGGGAAGCTGCCGTGATCAGGGAGGAGGGAGGTGCGGAGGAGGAAGAGGAGGAAGAGGAGGTTAAGGGATACGCTTCGACGGGGGAGCGGGGTGGTGGCAACATCTACTCCACCACACAGAGGAGGTTCAAGACCGAGAGGCTCACCAAGAGGCTGCTTCCTCCCTTTCTTGCCAAGACCACCACAACCAGACACACTCGCGAGCACACCCTCTTGCTCTCCCCTCATCCTCAACACCTTCTCACTCTGCAGGGACAACAACCACCCCCACAACTCCAACAACAACAATCACAACCTCCCTCGCTCTGTGTAGGCTACTCCACCTTTCCTCTTTGCTGCGACGCAACACCCTCATCCTACTACGACCTCACCGTACCTAACCCGGACCACTGCCTCAACACCAACAACTTCTGCACCTCTTGCCACCTCAACGACTTCAACAGCAACACCAGCGTCAGCAACCTCACCAGCAACAACGACACCATCCTCACCACCACTCCCACTCCGGCCTCCGCGTTCGGAGCGGCGATGTTGTCCTCATCACCCGCCGCCTCGGATGGGATCCACTTCTCGACCAGCAGCTGCTCGAGCACCATAAACGAGTTCTACCAATCGCCTTGCGGGACCACCATGAATGGCGGCGAATCGGAACCGGACTTGACCGCCCAGATGGCGGGGGTCTTCGGCGGGGTGCAGCAGCAACCCGATAGGGCGATCGATGTCTTCAGAAATGTCTATCGAGGCTACTACCAATCGCTATTCGCCGGGATATTGCAACAAAAGACCGAGGAGGGGGTCCGGAGGGTCATCGAGGAGTTCTGGGTGCATCTCGCCCAATCGCCTTCCTTCCAGACCCTCCGCCAGATCCAGGAGGTCCGCAACTTCATCATCGCCTATGACAAGGCGGCCCTCAACGAACTCGGAGATACGATGACTAGCAACCCGTCGTTCGTGGGGCAGTTCATGGGCACCTTCGAGTTGTGCGAGTACGTCAAGAACGTGGCCTGCTACTTGCCCGTATGGCTTAACACCAGCTCGGCTGTGGCATTGCCTCGGGACCTCCTGATGGAGGCCATGAAAACCCGTCATGACTTCGCTCAGGTACGATGATCTCCTTCAATTGATGTGGTGTGGTGTGGTGTAGTGTGGTGTAGTGTGGTGTGGTGTGGTGTGGTGTAGTGTAGTGTAGAGAGATCCTACCTCGAAGTAAAAGGGCTTACACTCTCCTTCATCTCTATTAGACTCTGTACAAAAAAGCAGCAGCGATGGAGAATAGACAGCAGCTGTTCGAAGAATCCTTCGATTCCATCATGGAGCTGCCTATCTTCAGTCTCGCTGAACAACCCGCGCAACAACTGGCGCTCACGGAGGTCACCATCGAGACCAACTGAACATAGAGGAGAGAGAAAGGAGGATAAAGAGAGTTCTGCACCGTGTGAATAAATGGAATAGGCAAAATAGCGAACGAAAAAAAAAAAACGAAAGTAAAAGAAAGAGACCCAGTGTAGCAACGTATATACAATTTTGAATTAGCAGCATATCCCTCTGCCAAATACAAAAACACCCTTTAACTGTATATTAACTGTTGTGTTAATCTTTCATATCTTGTTACGTCGAAGATAGAAGGACCTACCAGATTAAATAATATTCATCGCGTTCATTCAATGACCTCTCTTTGCCTTGGTCAGAATGCGCGAGGTCAGGCTAATGAAAGCTTCTTCAACACGCGCGTCCGTTTTCTGGTTGCGTGCATAACTGTCAGTTGTGGCATGCAGGGAGATTAACAACAAGGGGTTTATACCGCGGAAGTCTCTAAGAATGGGATTCCCAGTTCATCAGCGTAAGCCTGACGAGGGAAAATCAGATCAGAATCAAAGCATAGCATGAAGGCGGATATGACAACCTTCCCCGTTGCCGACGCCACTGCTCGCCTCTCATCAAGGTCGGACTTGTTGCCTTAGTTATCTGGTCAGATCCGTATTGCTAGCAAATTAGAGGCAACGCACCAACGAGTAATAACGTGCAAGTGCTCCCTGAGAACGATTCAATTTCCTTAACCCATTTCTGCACGTTGTTGAAAGTCGATACGTCTGTAATATCGTACACTAGAATTGGGCAAAAATGAGGGCTCGTTAATCTCATGCCAAACCTCTCGTGTCTCTCAACATTACATACCCATAATAATTCCTTGTGCGCCGCGATAGTATGACGAGGTGATAGTCCTAAATCTAAATATCGCAGACAATTACAAATGAGCCGTGGCCAACTGGCTCGTACCTTTCATGTCCAGCTGTGTCCCTATGGTGAATTGAATATCGTGAGATTACTTTCAAATAACAGTATCTGAGGGCCATACCATATTTGCAACTTAATCCGCTTCCCTTCCATTTCTATCGTTCGCACTTTCTGAAAATTACGATGGCATAAGAAATTTTGCATTGCTCTTTAAAATCTACTTACAAAATCTACACCAATCGTGCTAATATAACTGCTCGTGAATAGATTGTCCTATGCAACAAGCATGAGAAGTGGTTGTGTAAGAGGGGGAAGGATTCAATACAGAAAATCGCAAGAGGAGACAACTTTTCCCGACTCCCGCGTCACCCACAATGAGGAGCTTGAACAGATAATCTCTTTGAACTATGTCAGATTGTTCCTTGGTACCCACCAGGAAATACTTACGCATTGATAGTACTACTTTCCGCAGATCGTAGCGGAGGGCCTTCGTCTGCATTAAGGCCAAAAATCAACAAAAATTTCGAGTTGTACGTGGATGAAATAAAGACATAGAAAGCAGGACCAGTTTGGTTACCTTTGTCCTTGCTACTTCCACAGCCCATACTGTCAATGCGGAAAGGTCTGAGCCTTAACCACGTCGATCGGCTTGCTTCTCTTTCTTGGCCAGCTAAGAAAAGAGTTCATGGAAATCCAATTTGAGACTTGCTGGCATTTCGATCACGCAAACTGTGGTTGTATGTTTGTTGGCAAGGGCCGTGTGTTCTCAAAGACCACAACTTTTCGAACAGCCGCGTGCACTCTTTTCTCCGCTGTAGCAGTTACTACCTGTACCGCATCGGTATTCACTCACAAAATGGAAGATAAACAACCGAGCCTTATCAAGACGGATAATTGGTTTTCCCGCATCACGGGGTTTTCTGAAAAGAAATGGCGTGAGTTAAATGGCCAGTATATCAAAGGTACAGTATTGATCATAAGTATAGCTCTCAAAATCCCATTATCAAGCGGACAACGACGGCAATCTCATTATCGAGAACCCGAAAACGCAAACTACTTGGAATGCTGGAGCATTTACAGTCGAAACTTTGGGCGAAATGGCTGCCGCTCTACCCCCACAAAACAAAGGTACGCCAGTCGAATTTGAGATCATTACTCGCGCAGATAGGGTAAAATTTGCTGAAATTAATGATATGGTTTTAAACGTTACCTTTAGGCGTCAACACGCTTTGTAGATGTTGCGCACCTGCAGGCGTTACAAGCAAGTAGGAATGCTGTCTTCCAAGCAGGTATTGATTAGCATATCGATTTCGGAATCTAATGCCTAGTTTTCAGCGTCCAACTTTAACGGGGTGGAAGCAATAAGCGAAGGAAGCAAGCCCGACGCGTCAAGCTTTACGGAAAACTATGTATATGACTTAACTCAGGTATTGCGATGTTAATAGATTTGAGCTTCATCTAATCGCAGTGTAGGGACCAGCTGCGTCAATCTCAGCAGGCGCAGGAGCTATTACACGAGTGCACGCAGCCTTTTATAATCCATCAATACCTTCCACCGAATGGACTCAAACGAAAGATAGACAGGTATACTCTCGCATGCGTGCAAATGCAAATCAATGTTCTTTGTAAAGGTCAATTTCTTGAGTGAGCTTGCAGAGCACTTCCCGATACAAAATGGATATGTAGTTATGACTGGACATGAACCGGATTTCCCAAGTGAAAGCAAAAACCCGGCGGAGAGAGCAGCGTTATTAGCTAAAACAAAGATCGGATACCACAAGAACACACAAGTAATGCAATATTTAAGGTCTGATAAATGCATAGCTAATTTTATTTAGGTCACTACGGGTCACCGCAACGGAGGCTCCTTGGAGGCGGTCGCTGATCCTGCCCAAGTTATCGATCAAGTATTTTGTGCAGGTTGGGATTTCCTATTCTTTCGATTTATTTACTAAACCGTCCTTGTAGCTGTGAATTTGTCTCAAGGGTGGTCCGGAATGGCAAATGCTCGATCTCCCAACGCGCAAAGCAAAGCTTCTTTCATTCTAGACTCGGCATATCAGGGTAATGTACAACAAAAGAAGGTTTTCTCATATTCAGTTTTATTTTAGGAACGTATTTGGGTGCGATTAAGAATGGAAGGAAACATATCTATTTGACTCTAATTGGAGGAGGCGTGTTTGGGAACCGTAAGTCATCAATTCACGAAGCGATCATCAAGGCGCACTTGAGGTGGGGCAACAATGTAGAAAGCAAATTGGAGAAAGTCAGTCTGGTACTATTTAGCAGTTCGGACATCTACGAGCCATTTGCAAGGGATCTCAAGGCGCAAGGTATTCCGTTCAAGTGGATAGAGTATCGCGATGGACAGCCTGTTGTCATCCTATCCAATCCTGCTACCCCTAAACAAGGCTAAACTTGGTATGCCAATAAAACCTCAAAGGCTTTTGCGTTTACGCTAGTTAAGTGGAAGCAGATCCTCTTGTCATTGTTGACGTCGGGTCCGGCTAATTTCTTTGCCCTATCGCTAATAAATATATAAAAGAGCAAAACGGCAACAGAGTGCCCTGCTGACTGTTCCGGGCTTCCCATTGGTTAAGTAATAAAAAGTCATGAATTGATCTTCAGCTACTTCGGATTGTTCTCTGGTGTAAGCACGATGGAGCGTAGGGCTATCTCCTTCAAGGTGTTGTTTGTGGTCTTCCTGTGCCTTTTTGTGCGCAAGGCATCTTCTTAGACTCTTTGGAACGATGTTTTTTCCCAAAATATCACCGTAGACCCCAACATTGACCAGGTTTACTTAGTTGAACTATCCACTCAAATAACGATATCACTTGTTAGAACTACAGTGTGGACGTTCGATGGACGGGCACCACAGGAATCATTCCCACGTATATTACATCTACTAACCATCTCTTCAACTTAGGATCTATTTTGACGCACTCCATGTAGGATTGACCCCCATACAGTTGATCCTGTCTTGTTGGGCGTCGCGGGAGACTGGCCCTTTGATACCCAGTCTTCAACATCTCCACCAACGACCCCTGATATCTCGGCGGTGCCTGTGGCAGCAAAGGTGTATGACGGAACA
>Ga0209935_1005127_pt1 | contig 11355 bp, 10 predicted proteins | sample ThiBio_1000_plan_2_FD_183958 | JGI IMG/M metagenome (GOLD analysis project Ga0209935, IMG submission 183958) | Wastewater bioreactor microbial communities from Cape Town, South Africa - Thiocy_cont_1000_plan (SPAdes) | ecosystem: Engineered > Bioreactor > Thiocyanate-remediating >... | reverse complement strand
CAACAGGATAGTACTCCACTCCATGATATACAAGGAGGAGATTGGTTGGCTATCTTCAAAGATGCGAGAAGATCTCGAACAACAGCTCGTTCGGAATCATCGACATTGCCGAAGACTCATCGACCACCGATCGAATCATCGTCATCGTCGAGACCGCTTGCTTCATCCATGATGGTGCATATCGATGGAGGTCTGGTCTCCAAACAAACTTGGTGTCGGCAAGCCATTGATTGGCTCCAATCACATGCACTCGATGGTCTGCCGTGAAGGCGATGAGACCTCGATGCTCGTCGAACGCAACTCCATATGGCTCCTCGGAGCCACAATCGAACGATGAGATGTGATGGCCTTCGTGAGTGAATGCTTGCAGTCGATGATTGAGACAGTCGGCGACGATGATTCGACCTTGATTGGCGATGCACACTCCTTGGGGATAGAAGAACTGGCCTGGTTGATTGCCAAGAGAGCCGAACTCGAACAAGAACGAGCCATCGATCGACGACAATACTTGCACTCGATGATTGTCGATATCGGAGACGATGATTCGATGTCGATCATCATCGATCGCAATGCCTGATGTACTGTTGTGGAGTCCAAGCTGGGGTCCTCGGGTGCCAAAAATCTCGAACAAGAACGAGCCATCGATCGACGACAAGAACACCAATCGAAAGTTGTTGGAGTCGACGATGACGATGCGATGATGATGCTTGTCGACCGCAATGCCTTGAGGATTGTCGAACTCGAGATCTCCTGATCCTTCTTGGCTAACGCACGACAAGAACGATTGCTCGCTCAATGACCATGATTGTACTCGATGATTGAAGCTATCAACAACAAGGATGCGATCATGATCGTGATCGATCGTAATGCCGTCAGGATTCACGAACTGACCTGGTTGGTCGCCTTGCTCGCCGAACTTGGACACGAACGAGCCATCATCCGAAGAGAATACTTGCACTCGGTTGTTGGAGCTATCGGCGACGAGCAAGAGACCTCGATGATGGTCGAACACCAAGCCAAGAGGATTGTGCAACACGCCATCAGCATTGCCTTGTTGCTTGGTGCCGATCGAGAGCTTGATTCGAGCATCACGATCAAGAGCATCGTCTGCCATCTCTTCCACTTCACTCTCTTACACACAACGACAAAGAGATGCTCAAACCTCCAAACTGCTCGAACCAAAGAGATGAAGATATGAAGCTCTCACACACGAGACACGAGACACGAGAGAGACACCAAGCAAGCAAGCAACGAGCAACAAGAAGCAACAAGAACCAATCGATGAAGGAACAAAGAACAGCACCTCCCTCCCTCACCAACCATGATGATGCCCGATGCTGGCCCGCCAATCGACATCGAGAGAGCTGTCTCGGTTTCTGATGTTTACTCATCAACCCCCAAGACCTTGGACCAGTCGAATGGAAGACTTGATTGATCATTTGTTGTCGATATATTCGCGAGAGAGAGAGAGAGAGAGAGAGAGAGAGAGAGAGAGGTACGTGAGCCGATATCAATCGTCCGAGAGAGCATCGTGATTCGAGAGATCATCGGCAACACCAGCAGCATCAAAGAAACGAGAAGATCTCGAACAACAGCTCGTTCGGAATCATCGACATTGCCGACTCATCGACCACCGATCGAATCATCGTCATCGTCGACACTGCTTGCTTCATCCATGATGGTGCATATCGATGGAGGTCTGGTCGCCATGTGAACGTGTCGGCAAGCCATTGATTGGCTCCAATCACATGCACTTGATGGCCTGCCGAGAAGGCGATGAGACCTCGATGCTCGTCGAACGCAACTCCATTCGGGCTCTCGCGACCACAATCGAACGATGAGATGTGATGGCCTTCGTGAGTGAATGCTTGCAATCGATCGTTATCGCTGTCGGCGACGATGATTCGGCCTTGATTGGCGATGCACACTCCAAAAGGATTGATGAGCTGGCCTGGTTGGTCGCCAAGAGAGCCGAACTCGAACAAGAACGAGCCATCGGTCGACGACAATACTTGCACTCGATGATTGTCGGTATCGGCTACGATGATTCGATGTCGATCATCATCGATCGCAATGCCTGATGGATAGTTGAACTCGCCTGGCTGCGGCCCTTGCTTGCCGATCGAGAACAAGAACGAGAGATCAATCGACGACAAGAACACCAATCGATGGTTGTTGGAGTCGACGATGACGATGCGGCGATGATGCTTGTCGACCGCAATGCCTCGAGGATGCATGAACTCGAGATCTCCTGATCCTTCTTGGCTAACGCACGACAAGAACGATTGCTCGCTCAATGACCATGATTGTACTCGATGATTGAAGCTATCGACGACGAGGATGCGATCATGATCGTGATCGATCGTAATGCCGTCAGGATAGTCAAACTGACCTGGTTGGTCGCCTACCTCGCCGAACTTGGACACGAACGAGCCACCATCATCATCACACGAGAATACTTGCACTCGATGATTGCTGCTATCGGCGACGAGCAAGAGACCTCGATGATGGTCGAACACCAAGCTTGCTGGAGTGTAGAACTGGCCATCAGCATCGCCTCGTTGCTTGGTGCCGATCGAGAGCTTGATTCGAGCATCACGATCAAGAGCATCGTCTGCCATCTCTTCCACTTCAATCACTCTCACACACAACGACAAAGAGGTGCTCCAAGCTCCAAACTGCTCGAACCAAAGAGATGAAGATATGAAGCTCTCTCACACGAGACACGAGACACGAGAGAGACACCAAGCAAGCAACAAGCAACGAGCAACAAGAACCAATCGATGAAGGAACAAAGAACAGCACCTCCCTCCCTCACCAACCATGATGATGCCCGATGCTGGCCCGCCAATCGACATCGAGAGAGCTGTCTCGGTTTCTGATGTTTACTCATCAACCCCCAAGACCTTGGACCAGTCGAATGGAAGACTTGATTGATCATTTGTTGTCGATATATTCGCGAGAGAGAGAGAGAGAGAGAGAGAGAGAGAGAGAGAGGTACGTGAGCCGATATCAATCGTCCGAGAGAGCATCGTGATTCGAGAGATCATCGGCAACACCAGCAGCATCAAAGAAACGAGAAGATCTCGAACAACAGCTCGTTCGGAATCATCGACATCGCCGAAGACTCATCGACCACCGATCGAATCATCGTCATCGTCGAGACTGTGCGCCTCATCCATGATGGTGCATATCGATGACGATCTGGTCGCCATGATATGGACGTGTCGGCAAGCCATTGATTGGCTCCAATCACATGCACTCGATTGCCTGCCGTGAAGGCGATGAGACCTCGATGCTCGTCGAACGCAACTCCATTCGGGCTCTCGCGACCACAATCGAACGATGAGATGTGATGGCCTTCGTGAGTGAATGCCTGCAATCGATTGTTGTTGTGGTCGGCGACGATGATTCGGCCTTGATTGGCGATGCACACTCCAAAAGGATTGTTGAACTGGCATGGTTGATTGCCAAGAGAGCCGAACTCGAGCAAGAACGAGCCATCGATCGACGACAATACTTGCACTCGATGATTGTCGCTATCGGCTACGATGATTCGATGTCGATCATCATCGATCGCAATGCCTGATGGACGATAGAACTCCCCAGGCTGACCTCCTCGCTTGCCGATCTCGAACAAGAACGAGAGATCGATCGACGACAAGAACACCAATCGATCGTTGTATCTATCGGTGATGACGATGCGGCGATGATGCTTGTCGATCGCAATGCTTTGAGGATTGTCGAACTCGAGATCTCCTGATCCAAGCTGGCCAATGCACGACAAGAACGATTGCTCGCTCAATGACCATGATTGTACTCGATGATTGGCGTAATCAGTGACAAGGATGCGATCATGATCGTGATCGATCGCAAGGCTCCATGGATACTTGAACTGGCCTGGTTGGTCGCCTACCTCGCCGAACTTGGACACGAACGAGCCACCATCATCATCGTCATCACACGAGAATACTTGCACTCGATGATTGCTGCTGTCAACAGCGAGCAAGAAATCTCGATGATGGTCGAACACCAAGCTTGCTGGAGTGTAGAACTGGCCATCAGCATCGCCTCGTTGCTTGGTGCCGATCGAGAGCTTGATTCGAGCATCACGATCAAGAGCATCGTCTGCCATCTCTTCCACTTCACTCTCTCACACAACGACAAAGAGATGCTCAAACCTCCAAACTGCTCGAACCAAAGAGATGAAGATATGAAGCTCTCTCTCACACACGAGACACGAGAGACCCCGACCAAGCAAGCAAGCAACGAGCAACAAGAACCAATCGATGAAGGAACAAAGAACAGCACCTCCCTCCCTCACCAACCATGATGATGCCCGATGCTGGCCTCTGCGAGAGCTGGTTGCAAGTGGTTTATTCGTTGACGTCGTAATCCTGAAGCATTCCAGCAAGAGATTCAGCACAACGGCAAGCGATATCGGAATAACCTCACTGACATATATCTATTGAAGAGAAATGAGAGATGTTTGTACAAGCTACGGATCGACGACGTGGTCTTATTCTTGGTTGCCAAGTCTTTGGTGCTTGCTCTCCGGGCTCGGTGACGGCGAAGAGAGCGCTCTGTGGTGGTAATATCGCACCCATCGTTGTGAGACTCGAGCGCACACGCTCTCGTATTCGCCGTGGCAATCGTACCGTTTCCGTGCTGGTGCCTTGTTGCTGCCTGCCAGCGCGGGCTCGATGGTTGTGGTTCGCTTGCTGCTTTCCTTCGATGCTGGTTTGGTGGTCTTGACTCCCGCAGACTTGTCTTTCGCTTTCGTTCCGGAATCAAGTCGAGTTGGAGCTTGGTTACCCTTCGCAATGGCCGCTGGAGACTTCATCGAGACTGCGTGTGTGTGGCGCAGAGAACGACGTTATTGCTTCATTGAACTCTAACACGCGCATCTGCCCAAAACGTACCTGGGGCACCACCACCACCATCGTTACTTCCCCGAGAGTTGTCATCCTTCTTCACACAAGGCAGATTCGTGCTCTTCTTTATCTGATCGTCGTCCTCGTGAGTGAGTGTGTGATGATGATGATGAGCACAACGAACATACCTCTGGTTCTGGCAAATGCAGGGCCCAAACCTTTGCCAGCTGGGTTGCTTGCAACTCGTTGCCGTAAACTTGTGCAAAGCTAGTCAGCGCATTGAAGGTACACGTGCGCATTTCATGAAGTGCCGTTCGCGATGCCTCGGTAATGAACGGCATCTGAGGATGCCGAACGACCACGCAGCCGTAGTTGACATTGATGCGTTCTTGGGGTGCTGCCTGTTCTCCTTTGGCCTTCGTCTTCGTTGTTGCACTGGCAGCACAGCAGACACAGTGACAGACACAATCATCTATGAGCATCGGCCAACAACTACCGTGACTACAAGGATCCGCGTACCTTGGCTTCCGGATCTCGACGGATGAGAAGAAGTGGTGGTGCACCGTTCGCGACTTTCCGGGTCCTCCAAGCACATACACCATGCCCGTGAGATACTTGCGAAGAATGCTGCTTTCCTTGACCGCCGCGAGCGTCGAAGCTGCCAGCGATGCATATGCATCCAAGGCGGTTTTCTCGTCGTAGTTCTTGACTTGGATCAATATCGCTCCAAAGCGTGATGTGCCGCCTTGGGCCGAAGGTGCGAATCGAACCGGGATGAGCAAGTCACTGCCTGCCGTGCCTGCATTAAGTACCAAGGCTGCAGCTCGCATGTACAGCCGCTGAAGCGTATTGGAGCACCAGGCAGAGTCGGTGATGCTCATAAAGTGCGTGAACGACACAAGTGCCCCGTTGAACCCTTGGAGCTGTTGGCGGTAGTCTGCTTCCTCTTGAGCTTTCTTAGTGACAGAAGCGCGAGCCTCCGTCGTTGAGGCGGCGGCGGCAGCGGAGGCGGGTGCGGGTGCGGGTGCGGGTGTCTCGACAGCAGAGCGAGGAAGCTCACCCATCACGCGCAAGAACTCGACAGCCGATACCTCGGTCGTGAACAGCGCGCCTAACATATTGGTCTTGTCACTTGCGCACACGATCGAGTCCTTGGCAAGACATGCCAACAGTTGCACGGCCACCTCGCCTCGCATTCCAGCGCCAACGATACTCGCGTCTTGTCGCCAGGCTCGCGTCACCGCCTCGATAATCTGGTGCATTAGATCCTTGGTGTGTGAGTAACGCAACACCATCGCTGCCGCCTCTGCGAGGATCGGCTCGGAAAAGTACTGCGCATGCACTTGCTCGCGCGATGTGCTGGTGCCGATGCAGGTTGCCATGTGCGAAGCCACGACTGCTGCGTAATCGAAGCTGCTGACGTTCGGAAGCACAACTCGCGACGCTACAATCGCCAATGCTGGTGGTTGGTTGAGGAGTGCTGTTGGTTGTAAAAGGCTGGCAGCATCGAAGCCGCAAAGGAGCTTGGCAATCGCAACCGCTCGTAGCTGGAGCAAATCGTGGTTGCGCTCGCAGAAGATGCTGCACCACAGAGGTCGACCCAGAAGCAATGCCTTCGAGACGTCGAGTTGGTGTGTCATCCGAGCGCCGACCGGGATTCGTGTCTCGGCAAAGTCGTCAAAGTCCACGACGTTGAACGTGACCCACGGAGCTGCCAGCGTGCCCAAAATCGCGGCCTTCGGTCGATGTGACGGCAAAATACGCTGAGATTCGCCAGATGCGAAGTTGTTGATCTTGGATTGCGTATCGGCAAGAACCAACTGGACACGAGCAGATTCGGCCGCCAAACAAACTTTACGCAAGAAGGCGCCGTCGGGTTCACCGTGCGTCAAGAGAGTTGATGCCTCGTCCAAGCACAACACAACCCGAGGTGCACCCAAGGTGCGTGTGCTTGTGACTGCGCGCTCGAGCGCCGGAAACAGAGTTTTGAGGTTCTGTTGATGCTGCGCCCATGCCGCGCCGTACGCCGAGGACAGGCCCGACAAGTCCCAGAACTGCTGTCGGCCGTGGGATTGGCGGGCCAAGTGTGTGGCCACTCGGGTCACGCTGGCAAAGTACGCATCAAGCTCCCGTTGGTCGGTACACTGCACAAGTCGATCGGCAAAGTACGTCGAGCGAGGCGGATTGCCGCTCGCGCCCGATGGCCTCAAGCACCAGTACATGAACATGAGGTGTTGAGAAGGCCTTCTGGCAAGCTCCAGGAACATGCGAGTCTGCTCCCAGCCCAATCACACGTCACACCACCAGCCATGTGTTAGCTGTCGGCAAACGGATCGGCACTCGAGCAGTGCACGTACCTTGCCGTATCCTGACGATTGAAACAGAGTGATGAAACAATTGTTGCCCATCGAGTCGATGTGACGTTGCAGGCTTCCAACCAGGTCAAGCGGATCGTGGTACAGATTTTCGAGCGACGAGACTTGGTGCGGCGGACTGCGATCTGCTGCGTCAAATGAAATGCATCAGCACACATTGGTCAGGCGTTCCTTCCCTCGCTCTCCCGGCACATACCAAGCTTCAAGCCTGGGAGCTTGCTGATTTGATCGTCGACGTACGCTTGTACTTCCAGGTCAAACCAACGTTTGCACGCATTCCATTGGGATGCGATGGTGCCGGTGCGCAAGTTCAAAAAGAGATGGCATTTCTCCGACAAGGTGCACACATTGCTGTCTAAGCGAGAGATCCAAATCAGCTTGTCCAATTCAGTCCATCCCACTTGGTCAGGTGGTGGAGTGTGGCTCCTCACATATAATGGGTTGAGAGATTCTGTCACACCAAGAGAAACCGTGTGAGTTACAATCACCAGCATCATCATCATCACATCAGCGTACCAAGTAGATATGGCACGAAGAAAATGCTGTAACTTTTGAGGACATCCTCAAATTGGTACACCATGCGACCTTTGCGACCAGCGCACCACCGCTGGATCTCTTCGGCCGAAGGAGGATCTGGATATTTGTGCAGTACCCAAGCGTGAGTGATAGCGAGGTTCAGTTGCCTAATACTGCGGGAGCACATACACGACGTAAACGCGTTGTGAAACGGCAGCAGGAGTACTTTGAAGTGGTGACCATGATACACCATGCGGTACTCACGAGCGCCAGTGTCGCCGAAAGGGGTCGGTTTGATGTTGGCATCCATGTGGACCATAATGCGCACGCCAAGTACGGCACAAGCTGCCAGTATCTCGGGCTCTCTGACGGCCAATACCGCTTGGCTACTGTTCGGCTCGTTAACGTCCTGAAGGTGGGTGTCGGTGATGAGCTCAGGGTGTTGCTCGAGGTGATCGGCAACGAGACAGCGGAGGCTCGTCACCGTGTGGTCGGTCTGCGGCTCAGCGTTGGTCTCGCGCTCCCACCACAAGAGGCAGTGGTAGAAGCAATCGGGCGAAGCACCAGTCTCAACTGCAATGGCACCGATCGACTGTCCAAGAGTATCCTCCACCGTCTTCCAATCCGAATTCAGGGCACGCTGGTCTTGCGAGTCTGCTGTGCCGATATCGACATTGCCTTCAGTGAGTGAACTTGAAAGACTCTGAGAGAGAGAGAGAGAGAGAGAGAGAGAGAGCAAGGGAGGGTGCCAACGATGACGAGACGTGAGCTCGGGTACCCGTACCAGCAAACATCGTTGGGGAGGTATCCATGCTACTTGTGCCGCCGGTGCTAGAGCTGGATGAAGTGGTTGTGGAAGTAGCAGCATCCAAGGTGCTGGCGCTGAGGGGTGTTGCTTGCGGCGAGCAGCGATCGTTCTGCAAGGAGTGGCACGTGTGAGGGAGCTTAACACGCACCAACTCACTCGCTGGTACTCGGAGATGGCCGCGTACATCAGCAATCTGTTCGAGTACTGGTCACCCCAACCACATGAAGAGGACGCCATCAGCAAGGGCAGCACATGAAGCAACAATGGCAGCACGGCACGTACAAGTCGCCAGCGATTGATCGGGAAGCATTGGCAGCACGGCCTGGAGTTGCGTTCGGGTTGATTTGTCCTTGGCGCCGACTTGCTGCGATAATCGCTCAAAAGCATGAGAATCGTTTGGAACGCCAAGGGCTGCACACATCCACAAACATGTATGAGCACGAACGTGGGAGGGTTATATGGCCACAAACACAAGCCCAGAGGCACACGTGCCTTGCAATATCTCGATAGACCGAGGGCAATCAATGAGGGCAGCGCTAACATCGTCACAAAGCGAGGTATTTTCAGGTGTTAACGATGCTAGCAGAAGCCGAATGGCTTTGGCGCGACGGGACTTTGCCATTGAGAGTGAGTGCGTAAGGGAGAGCAACAGCACCGAGCAACGAAGGGCAGAGGGAAAACAACGAAAGAATCGGGCGCCACCGAGATCAGCAACAAAGCGATGGTTTCTGATGTTTACTCATCAACCCCCAAGACCTTGGACCAGTCGAATGGAAGACTTGATTGATCATTTGTTGTCGATTTATTCGCGAGAGAGAGAGAGAGAGAGAGAGAGAGAGAGAATATGTGAGCCGATATCAATCGTCCGAGAGAGCATCGTGATTCGAGAGATCATCGGCAACACCAGCAGCATCAAAGAAACGAGAAGATCTCGAACAACAGCTCGTTCGGAATCATCGACATTGCCGACGACTCATCGACCACCGATCGAATCATCGTCATCGTCGAGACTGTGCGCCTCATCCATGATGGTGCATATCGATGACGATCTGGTCGCCATGATATGGACGTGTCGGCAAGCCATTGATTGGCTCCAATCACATGCACTCGATTGCCTGCCGAGAAGGCGATGAGACCTCGATGCTCGTCGAACGCAACTCCATTCGGGCTCTCGCGACCACAATCGAACGATGAGATGTGATGGCCTTCGTGAGTGAATGCTTGCAATCGACGGTTGCCCTGGTCGGCGACGATGATTCGACCTTGATTGGCGATGCACAACCCAAGAGGATACTTGAGCTGGCCTGGTTGATTGCCAAGAGAGCCGAACTCGAACAAGAACGAGCCATCGATCGACGACAATACTTGCACTCGATGATTGTCGCTATCGGCTACGATGATTCGATGTCGATCATCATCGATCGCAATGCTTGATGGACGATAGAACTCCCCAGGCTGACCTCCTCGCTTGCCGATCGAGAACAAGAACGAGAGATCGATCGACGACAAGAACACCAATCGATCGTTGTATCTGTCGGTGATGACGATGCGGCGATGATGCTTGTCGATCGCAATGCTTTGAGGATTGTCGAACTCGAGATCTCCGGATCCAAGCTGGCCAATGCACGACAAGAACGATTGCTCGCTCAATGACCATGATTGTACTCGATTATTGCCGTAATCAGTGATGAGGATGCGATCATGATCGTGATCGATCGCAAGGCTCCATGGATACTTGAACTGGCCTGGTTGGTCGCCATACTCGCCGAACTTGGACACGAACGAGCCACCATCATCGTCATCACACGAGAATACTTGCACTCGATGATTGCTGCTGTCAACAGCGATCAAGAAATCTCGATGATGGTCGAACACCAAGCTTGCTGGAGTGTAGAACTGGCCATCAGCATCGCCTCGTTGCTTGGTGCCGATCGAGAGCTTGATTCGAGCATCACGATCAAGAGCATCGTCTGCCATCTCTGCCAGCTCAATCACTCTCACACACAACGACAAAGAGATGATCCAAGCTCCAAACTGCTCAAACCAAAGAGATGAAGATATGAAGCTCTCTCGTGTGAGACACGAGACACGAGAGAGACACCAAGCAAGCAAGCAACAAGCAACAAGAAGCAACAAGAACCAATCGATGAAGGAACAAAGAACAGCACCTCCCTCCCTCACCAACCATGATGATGCCCGATGCTGGCCCGCCAATCGACATCGAGAGAGCTGCCTCGGTTTCTGATGTTTACTCATCAACCCAAGACCTTGGACCAGTCGAATGGAAGACTTGATTGATCATTTGTTGTCGATATATTCGCGAGAGAGAGAGAGAGCGCGCACTCGTTCTTGTCGATCGCCAGGCTGCGACCACGGTAGCGTTCAAGATTCACTCTGGTCGAACGCCAAGCCATATATAGTTTGAAATCGCTGCTGTCGTCGTCTTCGAGCGACTCGGCGCTGATCGTGAGCTTGAATATTGTATCGGGCTTCTTGCGATTGCCGCGTTTACTCATCCTCCGAGGCCCGAAACGACACGTGAGTGAGTGAGTGAGTGAGTGCGTGAGTGAGCGCCTAAGAGAGGCTCAGCCAGTTTATTGAATGGAATCTGCATAATGATCATATGTAGAGAGAATGGCTACTCTCACACACGGCGGCGTAGTAGTGGATATGGTGCGTAGAGATATGAGATACGAGTGGTTGTGTGTGCAAGCATGGTGAGAGATCTTCTTACAATGAGAAGCGAGTGAGACGACGAACAAACTCGGCCCACAAGAGACGA
>Ga0209935_1005126_pt1 | contig 11358 bp, 12 predicted proteins | sample ThiBio_1000_plan_2_FD_183958 | JGI IMG/M metagenome (GOLD analysis project Ga0209935, IMG submission 183958) | Wastewater bioreactor microbial communities from Cape Town, South Africa - Thiocy_cont_1000_plan (SPAdes) | ecosystem: Engineered > Bioreactor > Thiocyanate-remediating >... | reverse complement strand
CCCTCTCTTTCTCCCCCCCCCCTTTCCCTCTAAAACATATCCAGAGCTGTAACATCTCACCTTCAAACACGTCATTCCACTATCGTGCTTGGCCCCGACCCCACCACTGTAAATTCTGTACGTCTCACCTTGCACAGAAAAATCATTTTTTGTCTAATTTGGAAACACAAATGTAGTTTATAGATTCCTTATCCTTATTTTTGGGACCGAATGAGCGAAAGCTATCGGCACATGCCGCAAAGGATCGGTCCTATGTACCCAACTTATTTTTGCAAGGATTAATTGCTGTACGTATCACCGTGGGGGTTTATGGGTAAATGGCTCTAAGCTAAGCTTATGTTTTTTGTTTATCCACAGGAGGAAGCTTCCATCAGCGACAATTATGTAATATGGTCACGGCTGCCGACAACTCTCGTCTGCCTACACACTCAAACTGTCATGCAAACACATCCCTATCACCAGGTATCTCTCCACTCTGCTTTTTCGTATTTGACTCACTGAGTCTCGTCAGTTTACCGCCTTGCGGAAAGAATATATGGACCAACATATGCAACACTTGCTTCTAAGCAAATCCATCTCAATGCCCTGGGATTCCAGGTTCAATTTTTTTACTTTGTTGAAAGAAAATTATACTCATAGCATGCATTATGATCAGGGAAGGACTTTTGCACCCGTTTGAGACAATATCACCATGTGTACAGGATATTATTAACAAGGTATGGGGGGGGGTTTCCTTAACTCTATTGTTACCCTTTCGTGCTAACTTTGCCCTTGAAGACAATGGATCTTCCGGTGGGGTTACGGGCGGGTTATATTGCGCAACAAATGCGATTGTTGGCACGGAGAGCGGTTCTATTGATAAAATATGTAGACTTTGAAGTGTAAGTATTCGACCTACATATTAATATTTATTTTATGCCAAGCTAATACACAAAAACGCCAACAGCTCAAACAGAGAATTCTTGGAGGCGACCGTCGCACGTAAAATTCGAGCGGAGTTGGACCTTAACGAGGAGGCAGATTTTTTGGTTCTTCTGGCGATAGCAGAGAGACTCTCTCCTGGCATCTATGTCACGTTGCAAGGCAACCCGGCTGCCCTCCAGGAAGAAATAACGAAGTTGTTTGAGAGCTTCTGAGCCTCTCGGCGAGAGGAAGAGAGAAAAAATTCTGTGAACTTTTTTTTTTTTTGGTTCTGGCCAGAACAAACACAGGATGGCCTTCCGAGACACAGGAGTTGCTAGCAAGAACCAAAGGCGTTCTGGGTGGGAGAATGCCGAGTTCCCCATTGTCTGTGGGACCTGTCTGGGTGATAATCCATACGTTAGGATGGTAGGTTAATTCTTGTGTCCCCAAAAACGTTACGGTTTAACGATTTATCATTAGATGAAAATACCTTTCGATAAGGAATGCAAAGTCTGCACTCGCCCATTCACAGTCTTCAGGTGGAAGCCAGGACCAAAAGCGCGCTACAAGAAAACAGAAATCTGTCAAATCTGTTCCAAGCTCAAAAACGTTTGCCAAACTTGCTTGCTCGATCTGGAATTCGGCCTGCCAGTGCAAGTGAGGGATAGCCAACTTCCGAATTCAGATCCGATGCCTTTCTCGGATGTGAATCGAGAATATTTCACAGACCAGGCCGAACGAGCGGTGAGTGAAATATTTTTAACTGCTATATCCCGTACGTATTTATTAATATTAATGATTTTTTTTTTTCACAGATAGAGCAAGGGCAGCTTACGTACACACAAAGAAATCAAGAGGTGAGCGAGACATTGAAGTAAGTATTTTTGCTTTGGCGAAAGTATTTTTTGCTGACTAGTTTATGCCTAGAAAATTAGTTCGTAAAGAACCATACTACGAGCGCAATCGGGCACACCTTTGTTCTTTTTTTCTGAAGGGTACTTGCACACGAGGAAACCAGTGCCCATACAGGTGTGAATTTTTTTGTGCTATTCTCTTTTAATTTCGCTCATTACTTTAAAAAAAAGGCACGAATTGCCGGATGAAAACCCTGAGCTGGCACAACAAAATATCAAAGACCGATACTATGGTGTGAATGATCCAGTAGCAAAGAAGATGCTGGGCAAAATCGAAGGCGGCCCAAATCCAACGGCCCCACCTGCCAATACGGAAATTACTACTCTCTACGTGGGTGGCGTACTCCCTCACATAACTGAAGAAGACATCAAGTAATACCTCCTCTTTGTCCTCCGCTCCTGTCCTGTTTGCGTTAACGCACTGCTTTTTTGATCACTAGGGATAACTTTTACGCATACGGAGAAATAACGAATCTGGTCATCTTACCAGGCAAGAGCTGCGCCTTCGTCACATACAGCAATAGAGAGGGCGCAGAAAAAGCTGTCAAGGCTCTCTACAACAAACTCACCGTCAAGGGGGTTCCGTTGCGAGTGTCATGGGGACGCTCTGCGCCAGGCGATGTTCATGGCGGTAACGATACCCTCCTCCTCTTTAAAATAAATAAAAATACTTAACTCTTGTTTTTTTTTCTCATAGGTCAACCACCTGTCATGCCGAGCTCCGTTTCCCCCTACATGGCGAGACTTCCTCCTCCTCCAGGGATCCCTCCACCACCCTCAGGGCTATCGCTGCCCGTTGGTGGGGTGGTGCCTACCTTGCCCTCGGTCTCTCTGCCGCCCGGCCTCTCTGCTGCACCTCCGGTATCGCTGGATGCTGCTGTCCCCGCACCCATCTACTACCCTTCGATGGATCCTTCCCAATTCGGTTCTCGACCGGCGGAAGGCCAACCCGCAAAGAAGAAGGTGAAGACTGGACCCGACACATCGGTTCCCGTCAATCCTCCCGCCGACTCTCGCTCTTAACGAATTAACAGCGATGCCCTCCCCTTCTCTCTACATGAGATTTGTACGCATGTTTGCGCTTGTCATAACAAATATGTTTAAGGATGATATTTTTATTCATAACAGTCAGTTCTCTCTATCAGCACCTGTCATCCATCCACTTCACAATCTCATTGTACAATTCATGTCTCTTTGGCTCTTCAAATAAGGCGTGCCACCAACCTTCGAGCATTCGCAGGGTTTTGTCCTTGCTCTTGGCGTTGGCATGCAGGAACTCCACCCCCTGAGGGTTTGTGATGTAATCTGATGATGATGATAAAATGAGCACACAGAGGAGGTTATAACAAGCGAGGTAAGAATTGTTCAACCATTGGTTCCCTGATACACTACGAACGGCCATTCGATACTTGGTACCAGATTCTGCACGGTCTTCATGGCACCCATCATCTCGTTGCCCCAACGGACACGCATGCCACAAGGGGCAGAATAGGTAAGTGGGTCTGCGAGGAAAGCTTTCCCTGCGATAGAAGAAGTTCAATCGTTATGATACTGAAGCGGGAAGGTACATACTTGCGTCAGGGTCGCTACTTCCTCTGTTGGGGTCCAACGAGAGCGGTGCCAACTTGGGCAAAGTGTTTGCCAACAAGCTATTGAGGGCTATTAGTAACTTGGCCAAGTGTAAGTAGCATATCTACGCACCTAGCAAGAGTCACCATCCAGGGTTTGGCCGCGGCAGCATCAGGTATGATCGCCGGGGCTAGCAAAATGAGTCCTCTCCAAGGCTTACTGTTTCTTTGAGCAAGTAGAATGGAAATCGCGCCTCCCATTGAGGGTCTAATGAGTAATGAATGAGTTATTGCCAATGCATTAGCCTAGGCCTCTGAGCATCTTACCCAACCAAAAACGTGGGAAGTTGGCTGTACTCTGGATATTTTTTGTTGATAAGAGAATAAAAATCTTCATAATCATCCACGTAATGTGAAAATTTCTCCACGTGGGCTCTGTCTCCCTCACTCCGCCCGAACCCTGGTGTAACATTCAATGAATTAATTCTAGTGTGCATGCACTGAATCTTACCTTGATGATCCAAAGAAAAGAATGCGTAGCTAGCGTTATTTGCCGCTTGCATGAATTCCCAGCGCCTTTGCGAATGATCTCCAAATCCATGCGCGAAGAAGACTCTTCCCCTAAACATAGCAATTAGTGGCAGTGGTACAACAATGATGAGCGATTTACTTTGTTTCTTTTGATTGTACTGGTGAATAATGATAATAAAGCCACAAGCCTTGTCGGTTTTTGAAATATGTCGGGCCGGGTTGCTTATTGTGAGTGATGGTGGAGTGTTTCACGCCTACAAACGGTCGCACGCTGCGCCATACGAAGAACAATACTGCAGCGCAGACGAGCACTTCGAACCACATGCTTGAAGCTTCTCTCCTGTCCAGAAACACTTCAATCTCTTCTTGGAATCCGTACAATGCGCAGGAGCAGACCTCCTTGCCTTCCGGCTTTCTTTACAAAGGCGGCCGTGTGGCGAGAGACGTTTAGCTTTGCGAGTCTATCTTTAAGGCGGTATGCGCGAACCAGTAGTGTAGCAGATATCTCGCCTGACATTTCTGCTCCAAATTGTACGCTGTCCGTGAAGGAATCAAACTAATTTTGACGCCTGCTATAGATATTAGTGCTACATATATGCTATCCATACTGGCTTCGCGCCGTTCCTTTGCCCCGCCAAAAATTCTCTTCCCGCATCCTGCAGCATCTAAACCACAACGCAAAGGTATAGCACGGGATAATCGCTTTCCTAACTTCACAACAATCCTTCAGACCCCAAATCAACAGTGATTGTAGACGTGCGATCTCCAATCGAATATAATTACGCCCACGTACCAACGGCTTTCAACGTTCCTTTGTTTACAGGTAATACAATTGCGTCAGATTCATCTGATCAAATCATTTAGATGAACAACGAAAAGAGATTGGCATTCTGTACAAATCGGCAGGCAAACGGGAAGCGATTCTTCGAGGTCTGCAATTGGCGGGACCTAACTTTGCCTCTATGTTGCGTCAGATTGACTCTCTCTTTGCTTCGTCTCCCAACGCTGGTATTGCTGCCACAAGGATGAACTCATCAAGCGCTAATAACTTGTCTATTGCCCAGAGAAGGAATTAATCGTCTATTGTGCGCGTGGCGGCATGCGGAGCAGATGCATGGCATTCTTGTTCTCGCTACCTGACTCGGGGCTATCAATAAACGTTATGAAAGGAGGTAGGAGTTTGTTTCCCTGTTTCTATTATCTTCGCTCTAAGTACCTAATATAATATTTTATTGTATAGGCTATAAAGCATTTCGTAATGAGGTATTGAGTAAGTTATTAGAGCCTCGAAAGGTGGTTGTGCTGGGCGGATTGACGGGTTCGGGGAAAACCAAAGTGTTGCATTCCTTGGCTGCTATGGGTACATATATTTGCTGATGCTATCTGCGTAGGCACTAATCATAAATATAGGAGAACAGGTGATTGATCTCGAGGGATGGTCCCATCATAAGGGATCCGCCTTCGGAGGTCTTGGAGAGACTTCACCGGGGTCTCCTGAAATGATAGAAAACGGACTCGCTGTAGAATGGGCAGCATTAGATACAGACAAGCATGTGTGGGTGAGTAATGAATCTTTTTATTGTTGTTTTTCTCAGCACCACTAACAAAACATTGAATACATAAGTTGGAGGATGAATCTCGGCATATAGGAGGATATTACTTACCGCCAGGCGTATTCGATCAGATACGAAAGGCCGAGGTGATACAGATCCAACTACCTGATGCGTTGCGATGGCAACACCTGTTTGACACATATTGGTACGCGACAATGATGAAATGCTATAGCACTGTGCGTCCTCAACCTGTCTTTTTAGTAAATATGATAAAGAAGATATCAAAGCTTGCGTGAAGAACATCACAAAGAGACTAGGAACTGAGAGGACGAACAGGGCTTTGCAACAAATTGACAACAACGATATTTTGCCAGCACTCAGTATGCTATATTTGTTCACTATGCTGATGTTGGTTGGCTCTAACGCGTCTAATTTATAGAGGATGTGCTAGCCTATTATGATAAGACATACACGAACGGGCTGAGTCAGCGGCGCCCGAACTCCGTGCATCTCTTGGGTAAGTTTCTTCTTGCACTCTGCATCCCTCACCCCTTTGGGCAACAGAGCTGCAAACAGCCTCAGCAGATGAATCCGCTAGCATCGTGTTAGATTATTTTAATGCCTCTGTGCAAGGCAGGCTACGGTAGAGAGAGATATGTCAAAAAAAAAAAAACTCTATTCAATTGAGTATGTAGTGCTACACAGATATCTTCACGTCGTCAATCTGTCACTTGGTGCCGAAGAAGAGCATGATGGAGTCTCTTGCACGAGTGCCTTCTCGAGCCTGCAACTGACCTCTTCCGCCGATGCTCTGTTGGAAAGCCAGCTCTTCCTCGGAGAGTCTCTCTCCCATTCGCGGACTTCCAAAGCTTTCTCCGCGATGATCCGAGGTAGGACGTCTGCTGGCCCATGAAGGCGAGGAGTCCCCCAATTTCGCGGTTGTGTTGCTTGCAGTGTCTGTTGTGCTTGTTGCGTCTGTGTCTGTTGTAGAGAGGAGGGAGAACAGGTTGACCTCCTCTGTCCTGCTGGACCCTGCCATGTTTGAGGAGGATGCAGGTGTGGTTACAGATTCGGAGGGCGAGTTGTAAAATTTCTGAAGGAGATACTCGGCGGTCTTGAAGAACTCTCCGCCACCTTCCTCTTCATCGTCGACGATCTCGTCGTCGCTCCATTCTGTCATCTCATCCATGTCGTCGATGTTCGTGTCTCCTAGTTCTTCGGTAGGCACCTCCTGTTCCTCGAAGGGCTCAATCTCTTTCTCCCTGTCCTTCTCCACCGTAACCTGCACGTTCTCATGCGAGTCTCCCTTCAGCACGATGGTGATGCCCTGATCCTGCTTTGATGTCAGGTTGTTATTCTTGTATGCCTCCTCCTCTATCCAATCGTCCCCACTCACATAGACATCCGAGTCATACAACATGCTCTCTGGCTTCGAGTTTGCTCCTTTGGATGGTGTGGTTGGTTGAGGAGGCTGTTTAGGAGATTGAGGTGAGGGCGTTGTTGTCTCAGAGGAAGCGCTGGGTGGTGGTGCGACGGTGAGCTTGCTAGCGCCCTGGCTCAGTTCTTGCCATAGCCCCACCGAGCCGCGCCTCAGGTGGGCATCGGATTCCGCCTCCTTCTTCTGGGCCTGACCTTTCTTGGAAGATCGGATGGTCACCTTGCCCGATGCGGAGATGACAACCTCAGAGAGTTGCGGTTGGGATTCCAGTGACTGCTGTGCACCCTTGCTCATATGCTCGTAGAGCACCACCGACGCGCGTCGTAGTCCTCTCTCAATCTCCTCCTTCTCTCGCAGCTCCTCTTCCTCCCTCACCTTCCTCTCCTTATCCTCCGCGTCTTTCTTCTCGCGTGCTTTCTTCTCCGTGTCCGCCTGGAATTCTTTCCTCCACTTCTCGCGGGCTTCCTCCAGCCGCTTGAGCTTCAGCTCCTTGGCTTCCTCCTCCTTCTTGGAAAAGTCTTCCTGCATGATGGCGATTTTTTCCTCGAGGTGTTTGTTCTTCGCCTCCAGCTCGATGCGCTTGGCGGTCTCCTCCTCAAGTTGCCGCTGCAGCTGAGCGATCGAGTTTGTGAGATTCTTCTTCTCGTCTGCCTCGTTTGCGATGTATTTCGAGAGGGTGCTGATGATGTCCTTCTGGTTGATGGCGGCTTTCTTCCACTTGTACAGCTCCACCTGCAGGGTGGGCACATCGGTGATCGATATGATGTCCATCTGCCCTGAGGAGGGAGAAGAGGCCTCTCTTTGGTACACCGAGGTGCGCTGGCTCTTGCTCTCATAGGCACCGAGCAGCGCCGGATTCGTGGGCTGCCTCCTCGGGGCCTGGATGCTTTTGCGCAGCTCTTTCCATTTTTGGTCTTTCTCGACGGACTTGCTGATCCGTCTCTGAAGCTTCCGCATCCATATATCCTTATCTATCTTGCTCTGCGCGTAAAATATGTAGCTCTTCTTCGTGTCTTGTCGAGTCAGTTGGAAGCCATGCAACCGCTCTAAAATATTCATAATAAAAAAAAAAATATTAGCAAACCGCGCAAGCTTGGGAAAGGGAAGAGGTTACCTGGTTGATCATCGATGCTCTTCAACAATCCAAACTTCATGGGTACCATGGCCTCGTAAGTGTAGGTGGTGATATCTGCCCCTTCCTTCTTCGAAAAGGCTTTGCGTTCTTTCGAGCAGATAAAGATGTCGCTGAATAGAAACGCGTAGCGCATGCGCGCCTTCGAGGAGGACACGGAATCCATCCGCACCAATGGGCCTTCGTGAACATATTTTCTTCCTGCCACGGCGAGTTTTTCCTGTAAAAATAGGAGAGATTAGATATTATATATATATATATATATATATATATTGTGGTTGGGGGCGTACCTTTGTGCCCATCATTAAGGATTCTATTCGCAGAAGGTTTTGAATATTCTCGGCATCCTTTTTGCTCATCTAATGTGATTAGGAGTTAGAAAATCCTGGTTTAGAGGGCAGAATGGATTCCTTTACATTAATCTGTGTCGTGATGGCTTCAAATTTTTCTTTACACTGTACAAGGAGTTGATAGTCTTTATGACTTTGCGGAGTATGTGCCAAGAGCTCCTGATATTGGGGTTAATTAGCTTGTAGGCAATTACTATTGCATAATAAAGGGAGGCACAAACCGCAAAAAGAATCGGATATTTGCAGATTCGTTGGATAGGCTTGATCAGAAAATCTCTTAACGTTAGCAATTGGCATTCTGGGCGAGCGCTTTGTTGCTGCGAAAAGAGAGAGTAAGCTGTATGCCAAACAATATTTGATTGCAGTCAGTGCTAATGACTTACCACCAAAAAATTCTTGAAGGCTTCTTGCTTCTTGCATCGCTGCACAGCATCAGTGGCTTTCTTGAAACTTGCACAAAATGTGTCGTACGCTACAAATGCCTCAGACTTTGCGGATATTGTTAATACCTCGAGATATAGAAATGCTCAGAAAAAGAGTTACCATGCCAAAGAAGATGTCGCCGACGTGATAAGAAACGGATCGGCTGAGCGGTGTAAGCTTGATATGGCCTTTGACGGTCCTACATAGTAGCGATTAAGAAAGAAAGATTGAAGCTGCTAAGGTAGGCACTTACCCATTTTGTCTGTTGGGCGCGAGATCGCTTACCCCTAGTCTCGCTTTCAGCCGTTGCAGGAGATCAGCGTGTAGTTTAACGATCTCCTCGATGTTGGAAAAGATCTGTTCTTGTTCTTCTTTCGGAATCAGGAGCGAGTCACGCAATGGAAACACAAAAAACTGTGTTTGTTTGATCATAATAAAAGAGTTAAACCCAAAAAAAAAAACACAGCAAACTGCGAAAATAACAACGTACGTTCAGGAGGACTTGTAAGTCGTCATAGTAAGCTTGCTCAGTGTTGAGGATTTCGTTGATGATTTGCAAACGCTTCATCTGATTATCTAACGTCGAACCCCTGACTAGTCTGGTCGCTCCCGATTTTTTGCTATCATCACCCTTCCCGCCGTTCTCTGCCGTCGATACTTTCCTTGGTGGCACCATTCTTCCTGGCTCCTCGCGCTCTCGAGTCTTGAGAAGATCACTCACAGCGCTCCGCTGTGGAGTAGTTGGGGCAGGCTTTGAAGACATGTTGTTTGACTGAGTTGTAGAAGGTTCCGGAGGTTTGCTGTTGTTTGGTGTTGTAAGACTGTAGGCGCTTTGGGCGCGAGGCGATCCGCTTGATTTTGAATCCTCTCCTCTCTTGGGCAGCGTATGTGATGAAGATGATTGGCTAAAAGAAAAATCAGTGAGCGATGATACACAGCAAATGGAACAGAGAGGTGGCGATCTAGTAAAGCGGACCGAGATAATTACCTCAACGCGGCAGGCCCGCCGATGTGACTCTTTCAATTTTAATGCAAGGTGAGCAACGGAAAGGTTGGAGATAGGTGTAGTAGTTGACAGAGAAATGTTACGCGCAACCGACACGCACTGTTTTGAGCACGAGGATTTGGCTCAAAAAAAATTTTTCGCTTTTGGGAAGATTGTGGCAAGGGGGGTGATGGTGGTGGTGAGATAGCTAACCTGTGAACGAGGAGCTGGCCGTTCTGAACTGCAGTTAGCAGTCTTGTTGTTGAAGCTTGCCGCCTTCCCTTTCCTCCGCATCATCCTTGCTTTCGTTCGCGTGTTTCGCGCAATAAAAATTAAACAATCTCATGATTTCGCATTTTGGGCTGGCATTCCCCTTTACTACCAGTAGAGAACTTCTGACTGGAGGTGTCGCCCCAACGAGAGGTAGATTCTTCAAAGCCTTTATTGTTGAATAGTGCAAACCTTCTTCCAAATGGCAATCATTTGGGCGAGGCGAAGGTAATCGTTAGGCGGTCCCTTGCCGCGCAAATTGAAGACTTTGATTTCCAGGAACAGATAGCCGTGCGAGGATGAAGGCAACGGCAGCCCTGGTCGGGTTGTACCTTTGCGTGGCCTGGCTCTCTTTGGTCGGCGCAACACAGCCACATATCCTCTTTATAGTTGCTGATGACCTGGGGTGGATGGATGTAAGTTATCATGGGAGTGAAATTCAAACGCCCGTAATCGATCAATTAGGTGCGGCGGGCATTAGACTGGAGAATTATTACGTTCAACCTGTATGTCAAGTGAAAGCCAATTCCCCTTGGCACCTTGTTAACTTGAATAACTAGATTTGCACGCCATCTCGTAACTGCTTCATGACAGGGAGATATCCCATTCGGTACGACAGATTTTTTCTATCTCTCTACCTTATTCTTGGCTCGACTTGACGTTCTCTTTCATTCAGAACGGGACTACAGCATGGCGTGATTCGCCCAACAGAGCCGCAGGGTCTGCCTCTGAATGAACGAACGATTGCAAACGCCTTGAAGCAGGCTGGTTATGCTACGCATATCGTAGGAAAGTGGCACCTTGGATTCTTCAAACAGGAATACACCCCGACATTCAGGTAAGTACATTATTGTGACTTTTTCCGTTACGCCTGGTATTCATGACCCCTTTTCTCACTCCCTACGCGCAGAGGATTTGATACGCACTATGGCTACTATTTAGGAGCTGAAGTTTACTGGAATCATACTCGTTCTTTCATGGGCTTCCAAGGGCTTGACTGGAGGAGAGGGTTGCTCCCCGTTCGCAATGAAGGTGGTCTTTATTCTACGCATCTGCTCACGGCCGAGGTGGAGCGAATCGTCAGCCAACATGACCCCAACACACCTTTGTTCTTGTATCTTCCCTATCAAGGTACGGTATTCCCTTTTATTTTATTTTTTCCCCGAAAATGTAAAGCTTTGTTTTTCATTTCCCCCCCCCTTTCATCCTCACAGCTGTGCACGATCCCCTGCAAGCGCCTGACGAATATGTGAATCGGTATAAATCCATACAAAATAAGGACCGTCGCATT
>Ga0209935_1005125_pt1 | contig 11358 bp, 9 predicted proteins | sample ThiBio_1000_plan_2_FD_183958 | JGI IMG/M metagenome (GOLD analysis project Ga0209935, IMG submission 183958) | Wastewater bioreactor microbial communities from Cape Town, South Africa - Thiocy_cont_1000_plan (SPAdes) | ecosystem: Engineered > Bioreactor > Thiocyanate-remediating >... | reverse complement strand
AGCGCAGCAGCTCGCCCGAGGCTTGATGCTGGTCGTTCGAGCCTCCGAGAACCCACACGGCATCTCGGTGAATGAACGACGCGTAGCCCGAGATTGCGAATGGCTCGGGCATCATCGGATTGAGCACCACCGGCTTCCACAGGAGTGCCGGTCGTTCGAGAGCGCTCGTTGTGGCGATGGCGTTCGAGCCCGAAGAGTTGGAGGTCGTCGGCGTCACGGTCTCGACATCGACCTCCTCGTTGCATTCGACCTCGATCTCGAGCTCATCGAGTTCGCCGGCCTCGTCTTCGAGGCCTTCGTCGTCGTCGTCGTCGTCGTCATCGTCATCCGCGATAGCATTGTTGTGAAGGTGACGATGATCGCTGTTAGGAGCCACGATCGAGAGCGAGGATGAAGAGCTGGCGGCGATCGAGGACCTCAGCATGCTCGTGGTCGCGGGCGAGGTCACGAGCATGTCCTCGAGCTCGAACTCGATGCTGTCGATCAGAAGCGAATCATCGCCCTCCATGATGCTCATATCGTAGTCGCCAGGGACCAGGCAATCAATCAAACAATCTACCTATCGATACGACCAGCAGCACCAGCAAGAGGGTTGTGTTGGATCAAGATGGTCGATGATATGCGGGAGTGTCGATGTCGATGATGTTGATGATGTCGATGTGTCGGTGTCCCTCAAGCTCCACCACGACAACACCAGAGCCGAAATACTCGACTCGCCAACAAACAAGTCGATGACCGAGTGATTGAAGGGGAAGAGCACGACAGAGGTCCTGTCGCTCGGTCAGCCAGTCACATACACACACACGAGCGTATGAGAGAGAGTGAGAGAGGCACCAGGCGACGAAGCGAATGAGAGAGATCGATCAGAGCGATCAGATCGTATTCGCTTGCTCGCTCGCTCGTGTGTGCGTGTGCGCGTACGCTCGTGGTGTCTGTTGTGTGTGGTGGGGAGGTATATTGATACCACAGATACATACAACGGGTATGGGTTTGTACTGGTAGTGAGGTTGTTCGTTGATCGATTTGTGATTAATACGGATTGGTTGGTTGGTTGGCTAGTGCACTAGCAAGGTCGGTCGAGCTCTCTCTCGCTGAGCGATGGATCTCTCCAAGGGCGTGCAGCTGCACGTCAAGCCTGGAGCTGTACGTCGAGCTGCTCGCGATATATACTGGCGTCCCACGCTCAACCACAAACACCGGTAGAGTAAAAGAACACACGATATAGACAGATTGGAATTGTCAGTGCAAGGAGATCTTGCGTGACTCGATGCTGATCAGCGTGCTTGTGGTGATGGTGGTGGGGGATAGTATCCACTGATGCAAGAGCTCAAGGAGCTCATGACCGATTGGAAGACACTCCGTAATCGAGGGCGTGAGTGTCTACAAGATGCCAAGCACCAACCTCAACAACAGCGTGTCTATCTGCTGCAGCAAGCGACCAAGTCGCTCGAGGACGCGGCGCTGTTGCGATACTACTTGGCGCAACATCTGAGCGCCTTGGCGCACACGATCGCCGCCAATCTGCGCGTCAAGAACATTGATCTCGCACTCGAGCAACTGGCGGCCTTCGATATCATGCGAGCGTTGATCGATCTCGATGCACGGCACACCGCCATGTTGCTCGAGATGCTGGTGTACGCCGCCGAGTCGATCGACGATGGCTGCATGTGGCGCGAGCGAGACCACTTCATCGCAACGCGGGCCAACGAGGCCGTGGCCGAGGCGCAGCGATGTACCGAGGCCTACTCGAGCATCCAACTCTTTACGCTGCTGCTTGCGGCCACGCTCGCAACCTGCCGAATGAACCGTGGCGCTGAGGCCGAGGCACTGTTGCGGCGCACGATCGAGATCGGCGAGCAAGCCATGCTCCCTCACGACGAGCGGCTGCTCTCATGTCGCAGGGTTCTCGAGCTCTTTCGAGCGTCTGGAGACACCACTACTGCTACCGCCGCTGCCTCATCGACACCCGGCCCGATGACCACGACGACGGCGACCGCTGCACCGGCATCATCCGCCGATCGACTCGACGCAACCATCACCACAGAGCCGCTGCCATCGTCGGAGCACGATCTCGAGCTCCACTCTCCACGAAATGGCGTGCTGCTCCACCCAGTCGTAACCGCCAACGGTACCGCATCAGCGACTGCATCAGGCTCCTCAAGCAAACGGCGGAAGCGAAAGAACAAGCACGAGCCCGTCGACGCTGCTCGGGTACTGCAAGGAGGCATCGTCGATCTCGAGTACGAACTGGCACAGTACAGTGACGTCGCGCCAGTGCCTTCATCAGCTCACGACGAACTCGAATGACACCTCTCGCGCTACCTCTATCTTATGTATCCAAAACGATGGCTGTACATTGTTGAGGGACTGCTATCGTCGTCTAAGCGCGTCGATAAAGGTCCAATCGATTCCAATCCAATCATCAATCCAATCCAATCATCAATCCAATCCAATCCAATCCAATCCAATCCAATCCAATCCAATCATCAATCCAATCCAATCATCAATCCAATCATCAATCCAATCCAATCATCAATCCAATCCAATCCAATCCAATCCAATCCAATCCAATCCAATCCAATCCAATCCAATCCAATCCAATCCAATCATCAATCCAATCATCAATCCAATCCAATCCAATCCAATCCAATCCAATCCAATCATCAATCCAATCATCAATCCAATCCAATCCAATCACCAATTCAATCATCAATCCAATCCAATCATCAATTCAATCATCAATCCAGCGACAGGTCGAGTCAGTGCGCAGGCAGCGAGGTGTAGTTGCTTGGTTGCCCGCTCGCTGTCGCAGCGCCACCGCAGCGCCACCATCATGTTCGCAGCCTCTACCCATCGATCACAGTGGATCTTCACGAGCGCCCAACTGCTCCAACTACGCCAGAAGGTCCACACCGACCAACTCGAGCGCATCGCATCGTTGCCGTCTCCGTCAGGCCAACCACTGGTCGCGCTCGAGATCGAAGAGCAGGTGTCGCTGGTCGTCTTCTATGCGCAGCGTCTGATCCAGAACGTGGCGCAGAAGCTGCTGTTCGCTCCCTCGGTCGCTGTATGTACCTCGCATAACGAGACTTGTATCGTAGCTCGCTTGGTGAAGGAGCTGACCACAAGTGAACGACTTGTACCTCCTGCATGGATTCACGCAGCCGACGGCCATCGTGTACATGAAGCGCTTCTATCTATTCCAACCATTGATCGATCACGATCCCAAGGAGATTGCGTACGAACGACCTCACCACCTCAATTCGATGGATCTCGAGTGATGATTGACGATGAGGCTTGCTCTGCTATGGATACTGCCCCCTTGTCGTTCAACGAGCGACAGAACGACGTGCTTGTATCTCGCTTGCAAGTCTGAGGAGCAACGCTGGGCTGCGTCGGAACTCTGTCGTCGTATCGTCGGACCAGACGCAGCCACCAACCTCACGAAGGCCGTGCTCGACCTCGAACTCACGCTCTTGACCACGTTGCAGTTCAGTCTCTTCGTACACCATCCACATTCAAGCCTTGCCGGCTTGCTGTTCGCATTCAACGAGCTCGAGGAGAAGCCGCCATCACAAGGAGCGCAGCAAACGAGACTCAAGATGCTCGAGGTCGTGCGCAAGCAAGCGTACGCCTTGCTCGAGGCGCAGTATGCCTCGGACCTCGTGTTGCTGGCCTCACCGTCGTTGATCGCATTGGCTGCGTTACATCGAGCTGCCACCGAGAACCTCCAAGCTGGAACCCAAGCACTCCTCTCGTATGCATAATGGAGCCCAAGCTGACCTTGTAGCTCGATCCGATGCTGACCCATCAACTGGCATCGTCATCGTCGTCATCGTCTTCATCATCATCCTCGTGATTGTAATCGCCATGTACTGTGCAGATTCATCGATACGTCGTGTGCCGCGGCATTCGACAATGCTCCAGTGGAACCGACCACCAACCTCACTCTCCTCATTCCTCCAACGACGCCTGAGGTATTGGCCGATCGACGAGCACGAATGTATGATGCCATCGCGAGCGTCGCGCCGTACTTTGACCAGCCATGGCCCGCGGATGCAGAGATCCAAGCAGCAGACCGCAAGCTTCGGCTCCTTCGCAATCCAACTCTCAGGTTCGATCGATCATGTGGATGCCAGCGAAAAACGATGCCCTACTTACGAACAATGACTGGCTGGTTGGCTCGTTGTGTATTGGTTTGGTATCTGCTGCGAGTACGGCTACAGAAAGGGCGTACGCAGCAAGAGCAAAATCAAACGCAAGAAGATCGAGCAGCCCAAAGATGACGACGACAATGACTTTTTGATGGGCGGCAACAATGGCACATCGAGTCAGTGACAACGGCATTAGGCTAATATCTCGACAAACGAAACGAATTCAAATAGAGAGAGAGAGAGAGAGAGAGGCACAGAGAGTGCGTGGTGCAGTGACAATTGTAATGTACAGTGAGTGCACCAAGGAAGGAATGCAAATAACTGCTGGCTGGACTGATGATTGGACTGAACTGGATGATTATTGGTGGTCATGGAGGATAGATAGATAGATAGATAGAGATTCATAGCAACGGAACAGCAACAGGTTCTTGAAGCAAATGCGTGAGCGAGAGCAAACATATTAATAGTGCGTGGCATGTGGCTTGGTAAGCTGGTTGGCAGATAACTGCGCGCATAAGAGTGAAACGATGACGGCAGAGGGCGCACAACAACGACCCGCAACGTAATGCAACTCACCAACAACACACCGGCACATCAAAACGAAAGAGAGAGAGAGAGAGAGAGAGAGCAGCATCGATGGTGCCACCAAGATCGATCTTGAGCAAGCGTATAATAACAGAAGAAGATGAATAGAAACGATATGCGAGAGAAAGGAGAACATCGACGAGCAAGCAGGCAATCCATCAATCAAGCAAGCAAGCAGTGTGGACTCTACTTGGCAGTGATGAATGGATGATTCAGCGCTTGTGCCGCAGTTGGTCTGGTAGGCGTAAGACGGGCCCATTAGCACTCACGTTGCATGTTGGGTCGCACATTGATAAGACGTACCGTTTCGAAGGGTCGATTTGCAGTAGCTGCTCCAAAAAGTCGAGGAACGGCTTGTGCGAGCACTTGATGCGCTTGCGAAGCGACGTGCGCTTGGGATGAATGTACACGGCCGTGCCCTCGGGGCGCAGCTCGAACAACACGTTGTCCTCAGTGTAGTAGCGACGGTAGTAGCGTGCACGCGAGCGCATGCTCTCGGGGAATGGGCCGACGATGGCGTTGATGCGGCCCAGCAAGGTCGGTATCGAGTCGTTGAGGAACAACACGTTGCCCATGAAGAGCTCGGCCACGATGCAGCCGAGCGACCAGATGTCGACCTTGCAGTCGTACGGCAAGCCGATCATGACCTCGGGCGCTCGGTACGAGCGCGATTGCACGTACGAGCTCAGGTGGTCGGTCGTGAAGCACGACGAGCCAAAGTCGATGACCTTGACCTCACAGCGGCTGTAGCTCTTGATGAGAATGTTCTCGGGCTTGAGGTCGCAATGGATGACTAGCATCGTAGCAACCGATCGTATCGAGTCAGTGAATCAAGCAGTCAACGATCAAGATAACGATAACGACCGCGCATTGAGAAGGCTGCTTGCGTACTATTCATGCCATGCACGTATTTCAGAGCCGTGAGGATCTGCTTGCACACGTAGCGTATTCGAGGCATATTGAAGTACAACTCGTCACCCGACTCAAAGTTGTACTACACGTACGCAGCCAGTGAGCAAGCCAGCCCGTGGGGTAGCGTGAATATGAAGGACGTGCGTACCTTGTAGAACTCGTAGAGGTTGTCTTTCAGGAGCTCGCAGACAATAAATAGATGCTCTTTGTGGTAGAAGAAGTCTAATTGGCCGAGCACACGCAATTAGAGAGATATGCGTACACACACCCATACACACAGGAGCACTGAGTTCGAGCCATACCATAGAGCTTCAAGAAGCATTTTTCGTCGGGGTCTCCATGCTTGTTGAGATACATGAGCAACTGCAATCGCGCAATGGATCTCACGTCGGTGAGTGGTGCAACCGCTCATCGCCGCTCGGGGGGAGACTCGATCGATGTACCTTGATCTCATCGATACTCTGATCGAAGAAGTCCTTATTGTTGGTGATGATCTTGACGCAGACGTATTGCTCGGTCTTGAGGTCCTTGCACAGAACAGCACGCGAGAAGGCCGCCTGGCCCAACAGGTCCTCGATCATGTAGCGGCCAGCAATGACGGTCTTGGGCACGATCGGAAAGTCCTTGGTCGGCTCGAATCCCGTGCGACCGGCAGTTTGGATGATCTACTCTCGCGATACACGCAGCGTGCCGAATCAGCAACGATTCGTTGTGTGTCGTCACTCGAGCTCGAGTGGCGCGAGTGATTGGTCGGTCTCGACGTGCCTTGAGATCGTAGCTCTCGTACTGCAACGCGGTCTGTTGCGCGGCGTTCGATTGTGTGTAGATCTCGAAACGGTTGCGTTGCTCAGCAACCACCTCGCCTTCGACGACGTGCTCCTTGTAGCTCAAGTCTATCGCCATCATATTACATACTGCGAGAGAGCGGTACCTCTTCCTCCTCGAATCGCTCCGCTCGAGTGCAAGCGCGTACCGTCGACGAGAGTAAAGAAGTAACCAGCGCTATCATCGTCCGACCATTCGTCTTCCTCGGCAGCGATGGCCGCAAGGAAATCGGCCGTGTCGGGCTCGTTGTCGGTGAAGTCGTACACCATGTCTGGATCGAAAGGTTTGCTCAGCGCCATGGGGAATGCCACGGCCGCCGGGCTCGCGGAAGCACTCGCGACATCGGAGGCCGGCGGCAATGATGCTGTCGAGGAGGCGGAGCTCAACGTCGAGGTACTCGTGGAGCTGGATTGTAACGAGGCAGACGACGACGACGATGATGATGATGGCGACGACGATGCGGCAACGGGCAGCGTATCGCATGGCACCACGACTGCGGTACTTGTTGTTGTTGTTGTAGCGGGCGTAGCAGCTGGTGGTGGGGCTTGTGGCAGAGGCGAGCCGACCACCGTCTCACTCGGCACGCTGGGTTCGAGTATCAAGCAGGCACGCACGCAGGCACCATGAGGTCCTGAGCCAATCGATGGCATCGAGAGAGAGAGAGAGAGAGAGAGAGAGAGAGAGAGCACGTACACAGCAAAGGTCAGTGGCGGTGGCGCGGCTTGCGTCGGTACGATGGCAGCTGCTTCGATCTGCGAGAGTAATGGCTCGGCCAAGAGTGCTACGAGCGAGCGAGAGGTCGAGTCGTTAGCGAGGCATGGTACGCGATGGCGCTCGATGGCGGCGGTACCTTCCAGCTTGGAGACGTCGCTGCGGCTTCCAAAGAGCTCGTTGGGATTGGCGACCACGGCGTTGGCTGCGCCAGTGAAGATTCAAGACGATACGATATGATGCACGAGTTCGAGAGCGAGTTCGAGAGCGTGAGTGTGAGTACGGTGGTACGGCACGTATCGGTTCGATAGGAAGGAAGGAAGGAATCTTCACGTGAACGCATCGCTTGGGTGCGTGTGAGTGTACGCGCGTAGGAACGTGTGTATACGTACCGCTCTCGGTCTGGAGCACCTGCGCCGATTGTGTCAGGCCTTTGGATTGGAGATACTCGAGTAGCAGGTCCATCATGATCCCGAACACGACCGAGTTCGTGGCGTGCTCCATGATGGCGACAGCTAGCTTCGAGAGTAGGGACGTAGATCGTTCGTTGGTTCGTTCGGTTCGTGTGAGTGCGTGTAGGTGTAGGACAAGAGGGTATAGGAGAGCGCTTGGGCGCGGCAACGATCTCTCGCACGAGATGGAGCCGAGATCTGAGCGTGTGGTTGTGGTTGTGTGTGTTTGACGCGAGCGAGCAACTGAACCAATGAATCATCGGCGCGCCTCGTTCCGATGTCGTGGAGCAAACCGACCAAACCAACCAACACTCACCAACTCACTCAAGCTGGGGAACTCGAGCTTCGTACCACTTCTATGGGGACTGGACTTGAGGCAAGAAAGGTGTGGGTTGTGGGGGTTGTAGTGGTCGTGACGGCGGTACTTGGAGCTCGACTAGAGTGGTAGCATGCCTCACTCTCTCAGCGATACCGCTACTCGTTCCCATCCCTATCCTTGTCCTCTCTCATTCATTTATGATCGTTCAGGGTGGATTTCAGGTAACACCAAATTTGTTAAGAGGGAGATGGAGACAACGAGTAGATAGATAGGTTGCACGGTAACACACAGAAACAGAGACAGACAGAGAGAGAGAGAGAGAGAGAGAGAGAGAATTAGGATTAGATAGTAAGCGAGATTGATAGATCTGTGTTGGCATAACAGCACCAGGGCCAAGAAGAATAATTACGAATACGCGGAGATGAGATCTATCGTCCTGGCTTCAAGACACATGGACGCACACAAGCACCACAAGCACCAACGCAGCAAGACCAACGTGATATCAAGGAATAGAATAGAATAGAACCACGAGCCACTTGGATACCCGTGACCCACACCGAGTACCAGTACTGGCGTCGGTCGGCGGTATCTCGCTTCCACGTCAGTTCTGCTGCAATGTGATGGCCTTGTTCCGCTTCATCTCTGATGGCTTAGAACTTGTTGAAGGTAAAGTCGTCGCCAAAGAGACCCGACGAGACCTCGTAGTCCTTGGAGCTTCCCTCGATCTTGTAGCGCGAGCCATCGGCAGCTCGCTTGCGGTCGGCGTGTGCCGTTTGGCCGATGATTCCGTGCGGCTGTGCCATCTGATCGGGTCCGAGCGAACCGACGATGGCAAGCGTGCGGCGCGCCATGAGGTATCGACCGACGCGCTCGAGGTGCAGCAACTTGAAGGCGTATCGGTCGCCGAGGCGCACCGAGAGCTCGCCGATCACCTGCTCAAAGTCGTCCGGGATGCCGTGCGCCGAGGCGGGCTCCTGCGCGATCGGGCGGTAGTCGATCGAGCACGGTCCGTTGAAGAGCGAGCGCGAGACGTTGAGCGGCAGGCTCAGCGGCTCAAAGAGGTTGTACGAGACGCCGTTGAAGAGCAGCAGGCCGCGGTCGGCGGCGTTCGGCCCACCGGCCACGAGGCGCACGAGGTTGTCGGCGCCGATCTTGAGGCCCATCTCGCGCATGTAGACGCCCGGAAGCAGGTCGCGCGCGCTCGCACGCAAGCGGCCGAGACGCATGTTGAGCTGCACGCCCGTGTCGGTCAGGAGGTTGTAGACGCGGCCCTCGGCACCGTCAAAGTCGAACATGGCGCCGTTCCAGCCGACAAAGTGTGGGTCTCCGAAACCGGCGGCGGCGCCCGTGGTGGCCGGTGTTGCGGCGCCGCTGGTGGCCGGCGTCGAGGCGCCCGGAGTGCCGAACGGCGCTCCAGCCGGGAACGTAACGGTGAGCGGCGCATCGCCGGTCGTATAGAGCGAGCGGCCGGCGTTGCCGTACAGCAGCGAGCGGTAGCGGAAGCCGTTCTGGCCTCCGCCGACCACGGTCGTGACACTGAGCGTGTTGCTCGTGGCGCCGTTGTAGTTGCCGCCGTTGGCGAGGTTCACAAAGTTGGCGAGCGTGCCGCGGCGACGCGTCATGGTGGCGGCGGTCGATTGATCCTCCTGCCACTGGTACGAGACTGCGAGTCCGGTCGGCGAGCTGATGCCCACCATAAAGTACGCCGTACCGCCCTCGGTGACGGCCGACTCGTCGGGCTCGATCTCGACCTGGAAGCCCGCAGGCTGCACGACGGCCGTGTACGACGGCAACGACTGGCTCGTGTACGCGGCATCGACCATGGCCGGGTTGGTGGCGGTCGCCGTGAACGACAGCTTGGCGTCGTAGGTCGGCGGCGGCATGACGGTCGAGAGACGGTCGTCCCAACCCTTGTAGCACGTAAAGAGCTGAGACTGCCCGGCGGAAGTGAACGAGAAGCTGTTGGGCATGCACGGTAGCGAGCCTCCGAACTGCGGCGTGAAGGTGACGGGGTGTGTCGGTCCCGTGACACCGTTGGTGGTGACCATGAACGTGAAGGTGGCCGGCGTCGTGGAGAAGGCCGGATTCACGCCTCCCTCGTAGAGATTCGGCGCGACGTGGCCCCAAGTGGGCGCCGTCACGGTGAAGGCGTTGTTGTCGACGACGTAGAGCGTCTCGGAAGGGTTCTGCAGGTTGCCGACGGCATAGTTGGGGTCGACTGGGGTGCTCGTGACCGAGAACGTGACCTGAAAGGTCTGCGTGGCGGCCACCTTGCCGTCCTGTCCCACGGCCACCATGACGGTGCACGAGGTGGTGGTGGCCGTAAAGACGCACGTTGCACCGGTATTGCCCGTGTACGTGATTGTGAGGCCTCCAGGAGGAGCAGGAGAGGTGCCGAACATCACGGTGACGCTCGCGCTGGGAACGGTGTTGCCCGGACCGAGCGCGAGCACGAACTGACCCGAGGTACCCTTGACGACGCTGATGTAGGTCGGGTTGGTGGTGAAGGTGTTGAGCGCCGAAGCCGTTGCTACCACCAAAGCAAGTACCAACAAGTGATACTGCCACGAGCTCGTGGCCGGTGAGCGAGGCATCCTGATTCACTCACGCGCCACACAACGTTGCACACACGTGAATGGCTTGGCGAGGAGAGCGGCGCGCGAGAGAGCGAGCAAGAAGAACAACAATCAATCAGCACCACCGACCAGGAGAACAGGAGAGAGAGAGCCGCTAGAACGGAGTATAAGCCTGCGATCACGCAGCCTCTTGCACTCGAATATTCCATTACTGCGACTCTGGATTGGTCGAAAATAAGTGCCATCGCGTTCTTCGTCGTACGGCCGCTCGATTTGTCTCGAATGAGGCAGCGTTCTCTCCAGGCGATGGATGATCTGTAGCAGCAGCTCGCCAAGGTCTGCTGCCCTCCCAGCTTTGCGCAAGCACAGGGCAGAAGCCGCTGACGACAGCAGCAGCAGCGAGAGGCGGGTTGGGGTTTTTCGTATTTTCGGATTTTCGCGGCAAGCGAAAATCCGCGCGACCCTCTCGGACAGCGAGAACGCCGCCGAACGCCGCCGCACACCGAACGGCACAATATCCTCCTCCTCCTCCTCGGCCTACCGCTGCTGCGTCACCCAGCCTGCTGCCACTCGTTCTTGTTCATTCATACCCTCTCGCCTCCTCCTCCTCCACGTCGCCCTGTGGTGCTTGCGCTATCGTCTTCTCCCCATCGCGCCTGGTTGGTTGGTTGTGGTGGAACTTCTCGCGTCCTTCTCCTCGTCCTTCTCCTCTGGCCAACCTCAGGTCTCTCTTGCCACTGCAGCCGCTGCGGCATCTCTCTCGCTTTCTCTCTTACAGCGAGCACCGAGCCCTCTCGCGCCTCGCCCGCCCCATCCTTAGCCTC
>Ga0209935_1005122_pt1 | contig 11361 bp, 14 predicted proteins | sample ThiBio_1000_plan_2_FD_183958 | JGI IMG/M metagenome (GOLD analysis project Ga0209935, IMG submission 183958) | Wastewater bioreactor microbial communities from Cape Town, South Africa - Thiocy_cont_1000_plan (SPAdes) | ecosystem: Engineered > Bioreactor > Thiocyanate-remediating >... | reverse complement strand
CTGGCTAACAAGTTGTAGGAAATGGGGCGATTCCATGCCGATGGTCTTTATGAGTCCTTTCGCCTGCTTATGCATTTCCTTTTTCACAGAGGTCGGAGCCACACAATAGCTCTATATAGATTAATAGAAGAAGAGTAAGATACACACTGGCACACATATAGTGAGTACTTACATCAACCAATTGGGGAAGTAACGAATGCTTTCTCGCACACAGCGCGAAGGATAGCAATAGATGCCGCTTGGCGTAGCTCTCATCGCTCTCTTCTCCTTCTTTCTCTCCGTCACCCTCCATGCCGTTTGTTTCACTTGCCGGTACCGATCCGTCCTCACCTCGTTTCCTCTTCCTACTCTGGGGTGCCTTCTCTCCCTCCCCACTTCCTCCGACATCGTCTATATCCATCTTCCTCTCAGCTTCTGTTTCCTTTTCTTTCTCTGTTTCTGTTTCCTTTTCTTTTTCCTTGCCTACCTCTGACACCCCTTCCTTTTCGGCGGCTTCGGCCTTAGCTTCGGCTTCCTCTGCTTTCTCCTGTGCCGCAACTTTCGCTTTCTGTTGCATCACCTCAATCATGTCTTGCAAGGCTCTGAATGCAAATTCCTCAATTGGAGGTGCTAGGACTGGCCGGTCGAGAAATAAGCTGTTGGCTGCCAGCTTTATAGCCGCAGATCGCAGAAAGTCCACTATTTAATATCATATTTGGTAAGTCCTCAAATCAAATTGTTAAAATTACAAACCTTTGTGTATGGTGTAGCCCAGCAAGATTTGCAAGCATTGAGTGCCGTATAGCGGCCGCAAAACAATAAGGTCCAACAGAGTGTTTAGGCCCAGCATAACTCTAATAAAAGAAAACATTTCAATCACCGGCATATGCCAAATTAGGATAAGGACACATACCGTTTCTGGTCTTCACAGTAACCTTGTACTATATGAAATGCTGTCCTGCTCAGTTCAGGAGCGTCCAAGAGCAGTTTGGTAAATAATGTGTCTGATGGGTCCAGCTTGTCCTTCAAAATGAGCAGAAGCTCGTTGAATAACTGCTCGTATCGCGCCATGGGCTCGTCGTTCTCCCTCTCGTCTATTTTCTCCTCCGGCTCCTCTTCCTTAACCTTTTCTTCCGTGCTCTCATTCGCACTGTTTTCTTCTTCCTTGGTATCCATAGCTTCTTCTTTCACGTTTTCTGTTTCTTCCATCTTTTCGATTTTGATGTCGACCTCCTCATCCAGTTTCTGCTTCTTTCCTCTTCGGTGTGATGCCCTTTTAGCATTGATGTATTCCTGGTACAAAAGACTTATAGCTAGCTCGTGCCTATATATGATTATACTTTAGTATTAAAAAAAGGAGAGAGAAGAAAGGAGATAAAACCTGCTACTGTAATTTTCACCAATATGGCTCAGCAACATCTTCACACAAGGGTCATCAACATTTCGAAAAGCTGCCAACCGTACCTGTAAATATAAAGCACGTGAGTATACTAAAATCCTTACGTCTGTTTAACGTACAAGTAGCGAATGCCGCAATTTCGCCCCTCCGCCAGGTTTTACCAAATCCTCGGAGGACAGAATCCGCTCATAGGCCAAGCTGTTTAGCGTCACTAGTTGTGAACCAGAGAGGGTGGGAGGGCGGAGTTTAGGAGGCTCTTTGGGCAACTAGTTGGGATATTAGTAAGGTTTGTGAAAGGTGCGTGTAAATTCTACCTTAGGAGCCTCTGGTGCCACTGCTGCGGGTAAAGGTACGCCTCCCCCATGGGGGAAGGTAGGAGTAGCCATTTCAACTCCCATATTTGGCATAGGAAGGCCCATTGGCCCTGGTGGAAATTGTGGAGGAAGTGTCTGCGGCATCATTGAACCCACGGGAGGAACAGCCGGTAGTGGAGGCCCGCTACAAAAAAAACATCATTTAACAACATTCTATAAAACAGGGCGCTAGTACGTACTCTTGCATTAAACGGGGATCTCGGCGTGGGTCGTGTCGAGCTTGTTGTAATTGGTTTTGGCGTTGTTGTGCTTGCTGGGTCAAAATGGCGAAAAAGGTCTAGTGATTGAATAACAGTTAAATATGGAATATGCGTGCGCTATCCGTATATAGATACGTACGATGAGGTTCTGTACATCCATCGGGGGAAGAGGTTCGTTCGGGGGAGGGCCGGTGGGAGGCAGCTTCGCCATGTTGTCGAGTAGCATCAATGCAATCATCTCCGGAGAAACTGGTTCTGGGGCGGGGGGTTGAGGGATGTTGATCGGAGGAGATGGGAAGTGCTGTCTATCACTCCCTGGAGTTTGCACTTCAGGAATCATTCCCCATGGGATGCTATAGTCTAGCGTATAGGCCTCGCTTTTTCTTGCAACGGGGCTAGAAGGCTGCACCGGTTCGCTCTCGGGAGTAGTGTCCTTTTCGCGAGGAGGAGGCTCTTTCTTGTAGCCTGGTGGCCTTCGCGCCGCCCCGTTTAATCCTAGCATCTCTATACCTTTTGTTATCACTTCACCATAGCCACTTCCGCAAGGCAACCTGTAAGGATAAAGAGATTATGACCAATCTTGTAAGAGTAAATGCATACCTGGCAGCTGATTGTAGTGCATTTGCGAGGGTATGTTTGAAACTTGTGGTTTGCGTAGACGAGAAAGCAGGGATGTGTTCACTCTGCTGAGCTAACGCGGGGATGATGATTGATGCCAAGGAACTTCTTTGATGAATTAATGCGCACAAACAATTAATCGCGCTCATGGAGGAAGCACAAGCCCTATGTTCACGGTTAGTGAGGGCTATAAGGAATAATTTCTAATACCCTGATTCTTTAATTTGTTGGATGAGAGAGCTTAGATGATCTTTTCCCTCCATTGCGAGGGAGGGTGTAGCTAGACTAGAGTGACCGGGAGGAACGTCCTCGAGAGAAAATGAATCGCCTGGTTTTCGTTGACTCTATTATATGGTAAGTCGCAGCGTAGTACAAGTTAAGGACTCACATCTGACATGGAGAAGGAGAGAACAAGCATCTCTAAGAATTTTATCACCCGTATTTGAACTCCAACATGATCTTTCCTCTCTACAAGCAGCTGGATCACCTTCTCTTTGATGAGCTTCAAATCTGCGACAAGGCTTGACGCATTGGCGTGGTCTGTTTCTTGTGCCCTAATTTATTTCGTTAGCTGCAGGGTTGTTGCAAGGAGGCGTTAATGTCATGACTCACGCTAATTTCAGTACGTCACGAAATAGGCTTGTGGCTGACTGAACCCCATGACAAACCGAAACAGGGTTCTCGTCTTCTAACTGAACCACAAGTGCTGCGGCGGATTGATGCACTTCTTGCACAGCCACCTCCATCAGCTGCCAAGGTCCGTTCTTCCTTCGTTGCGCTTTCCCAGAAAAGGCTTGCCGTTTGCAAGGGTACCCTTATTTATTGTATTTCTCTACTAACATAGTATGCCGAGGGCTGTAGTTGGATTCTGACACAATGCAGAGGTCAACATTTGATTGTATTGATATTTACAACTTTGCTTCTTTCTTCTTGTTCATTCTCTCCCAGTTGCTATACTTGTAGTGCTCCATAAAGTTTTTAGCAATAGGCGGCAAGTTCTGATTGTCCGGAGTGGTCTCCGGTACCCCGAAGCCTTCAAGTAGAGCCAGTACGTTCGGGGTGATCTCCTCGCAAAGCTTGTCTACTTGATACTTGACAGCCCTCGCCTTGATAGGGGAGATATACTCTTGGCATAGATAGAAGGCCATACCCCTCTCGAGACACCACAAGCCATATAACGCACAGCACAGCTCTAACTGCGCCCGGGTGTCTGCATATTGCTCCTCTGCAAATTCCTTCATAATTCCTTCAACAAACTGTTCCATGATAACTACTTCACAATGTGCCTTCGCTATATTCCAACAAGGATTTAGTTAGTTTTAGCTCCACGAGAATGAAAAGTGGATACCAAGGTCCAACACAAGATCAACTGAACGGGCCCAAACGGCAAAGATTGCGTTTTTAATTTCATCGCTGCCCAAATGTTTCACCAATGAATGCGCATTCCTGAGCTTTGTAGCGAGAGCGCGGAGGAAGACTGCTTGTCTGAAATGAAGCGCCTGAAGAATGAATTTCGGATCCCGTAGGTGTTTCTCTTCAATATTTCGAATCGAAAGCGGGTTCCGTTCAAATATGAGAACATTCGTCTCTTTCCTTGTTTAACGGCAGGGTGAGTTTATGATATTCGAGTATGAGTTTGTTGGTACCTGAGGTACTTGATTACACTTCCTAGAGATTTGAACCAACCGCCTGAGAACTTTTCTTGGAATCGAGACAATAGATGCTGACTGACTTGTTGCAACAGGACGGTGTTATCGCCTGGCCAAGAGATATTAGAGATACTAATATTTGAACGCATTACAATACCTTCAAATGTAGTATAGATATCAATTTCAGGCTTCAAGTGGGCAATCATGTTGTCCTTCCCATAACCCAACCCTCCCAGACATTCCCTTGCAAGCTGAGTCGCTTCGATAAGATGCCAAGACACCATGCTCTTCAGACCCGATGCTAGCACGTGCACCCGCTGAGACTTCTTCTCGGTTACATAGAGTCCTACATAATAATTAGGTAAGCCTTGTTTTCGCCTCCTTACAGTTACATACGTTTTAAATGATTGCAAGCAAAGGACAACGCGATATCGGTTGCCATATATGGGAGAAGGCGTCTCTTGTGCGTACGGTAGGTAATCAGAGGAACTTCTGGGAGCTTCTGAGAAGGACCAAATTGACGCCTCTCAAATGCATGCTTGATGACGAAGGCATGAAGTGTGCGCGCACCCACAACACAAGAGGTAGCAAGAATGATGCGCCCTGTAACCAATTCGCCTATGGAATAAAAAAGTTAATTGGATAGGCGACGGGGGAGATGCATAACGCACCAATCATATTAATGAATCGCTTATTGGGGGTCGCGATAGGAGAATGATAGCTCCCATCCGGATGCACATCGCCGAATTTGTTAAGAAGATTCTCGCGAGGAACCCTAACTCCATCGAACCAGATCCTTCCGTTGTCGATCCCATTCAATCCTATGAGGTAAGGATAAGTAAGGAGCAAAAAGCGCGTTGAATGGCTACTCACCTTCTTTGTGCCCACAATCTACAATACGAATTCCAGGAAGTACCTTCCCCGCGTTTCCGTCCCGTATGGGAACTAGGAAGGCATGTACTCCCTTGTTGCTATCATCTATTATTAGCTGCGCAAACACCACCGCCATTTGTGCGTATACTAAAAAGAGAGGAGAATAAGGCATGAGGGACTACAATTGGACAAGGGAGTAAGTACCAGCAGCCCCGCCAATCCAGAATTTCTGCGCGGAGTCCGTAGGAGTGGTGATTATAAACTCTTGAGTCTTTTTATCATATACAGCGATCGTCTCTATTCCGCGTGCATTACTTCCATGTCCCAACTGTTTGAATACGTTAAATATATCGAATTGTATATTCTAATGATAACAACGGGGTATTACCTCTGTCAATGCAAAGCACCCCATAAGTTCCATTGTATCTACAAGCGGCAAGTATTTGTGATGCCGTTCAGTCCCCAAACTCTTTGAATTCACAACCACCATAAGCTAGATAGATAAAAGAAGAGAGGTACCTGTATAGTCCCTCCAAATAATGTAAACTGCACTGCTATCTTCACCCCAACAGTGGGACCATCATGAAACAGTGTACTGACACTCTCAAAGGCAGCAATGAAGCGCAAAGGGTCACTGTTACATCATTGCCATGGTTACTCGAAGAACTTGTGTTTTGGGGTGGGGGGGGAGTGTACTTTTGAAGATCGAACACTGAGAACAGCTTCTGTTCCACAATTTTCAAGGCCCTCTCATGAGTCACCTCTCGTAGCTGCTGCAAGGTATAATCAAACTCCGGGGCGAACAACTCCGTCTCCATGAGTCGCGCTATCTTCTCCCTAACGGACACAAGGAAAGACGTTTTAAGTGCGGCGTTGCGCTGAAGACTAACGACAGTTAACTAAACTCACCGTAACTCATGGTGGTGCAATAATAATACGCTCTTCATGCGCCCCTTGTCTATCTTAGGAGGCGATGTCTTCTCGTCCTCCTGTCCATGCGCCGCTTGTTCCATGCTCTTCAAAGTGCGCTAGTTTTCTTCGTATTTCCTCGCCTTCCCGACCACGCGTGCCACGTTGTGCCTGGGCGTGCGTAACTGGAAAGGATGTGTGTAATGGTTACCAAGAAGAAGATGCGGCTCCACCTCCTTTTCCTTCTTTTTGACTTCAGCCCGGAAACCTTGAAATTTCTTCCGAAAGAAATTCCAACAAAAGCCGGCAGCTGTTGGGTTGTTTGTTTTGCGGGAAGAAGGTCAACTTTATCTCCTCCCTTATTTATCTTAGCTTCCAATCGGATGGTCAGAGAAGAAGAATTATCTTATAAGTCGCAAAGCAGTCTCGTGCTTTTTAATAATAAAAATAAACCCTTATCCTGTGTTCTTGCTGTCACCCACCCCAACTTGTGCTCAAGGTAAAAATTGTTGGGGAGGGAGTTGAGGGGAAGGCTCGCTGTTGGGTACAAGAGGAGGTAGAGGCAGGAGTTGTAGGATGCTGGTGACGAAGTTCGACGCCGGCATTATCTTCTGTATCTCAGGCACCACCACCGGCTGGGGTGTAGGATTCATCTTTTCAGTCTTGGGCTCTTCCTTGACGATGACCATAACATCGTCATCCACCATCTCCTTGGTCGCTATAAAGTCGCTTTCTCCTTTCGTGTCACTAGCGTCCGCTCCCATATTCACCGACGTCATATTGAGTGACGGCACAGGCAGCCCGGCGTCCCTCATCCTTCTCTCCTTAGCCCGCTTGTTTTGGAACCAGTTCTTCACCTTCTTTAGGTCCATATCCAATTGGGCAGCGGTGGACTCGATATCCCCGCTTGAAGGAAACTGTGTCCTCGCGTAGAGCCGCTCGAGCACCTCCACCTGTTCGGGAGTCGCCCGCTGGCGCGCCACGCTCTTTCTTCTTTTTCTAGCGGCATTTGCTGCGGCTGAGCTTGTTGATGCCGTTGACAGCGATGGCGAGGACGACGTCAATGAAGACTTGCCTGAGCCATGGCGGGAAGACTTCTTGTGATCGGAGGGAGGCGATTCCGGTGAGCTAGGGATATCCATCGAGATAGGCTGGATGGGAGATAAGCCTTCCACCGGTGAAGGTCGAACGGGTGTGGAGTCGGTGAGAGAATGTGTTTCGGGGTGATATACGACCACACCCGATTTTGTCTGCTCGGCTGGTCCGTTTTCTAACCGTTTGCGTTTCGTCTGTTTCCTATATTCTTCCTCTGCGCTGCTCTCTTCGCTCTCCTCGTCGCTGCTTATTCCACTCTGGAAATCGCCGTCACTCTCGCCGCTGTCACTGCTACCGCCTCTTCGCCTCGTTGAATATCGTGCTCTCCTGTTTACCATCTCGGACGAAACGAAGTTTTCGCTCCACTTCGAGTAGGGATTGTTGTCAGGCGAGCCGTCTTGTCTCTTTAGCTTGTCCTCCTTTTGACTATATGACGAGTTTCGAATCGCGTAGTACCGCTCGTATTCTCGGTAGAAGGGAATATCTTCTTCCTGTTGTTTTCGTATTCTTCGGATCTGCCGCAGTTTGCTCTGTTGTTTCTTGTAGAGGTTATAGAGTTCATCCAGAGTTCTCTTTGGCCGCGTTAGCTTCCTTGTCATCAAAAGTGGTTTCAGGCCGTCGAGCGACGACTTGAGGTGGTCGTTGGAGAGCTCCATGAGAAGCATCGCATTGATCATAACTTCCTGCGGTTCGTCTTTGCCCTTCTGCAGCGAAATCATTCTCCCCTCATATTCTCTTTCGTCTTCCTCATCACTTTCACAAGAACAAGAATTAGTTCGGGTGCAACAAACACTCAAAGTTGCTACATGCAGAGTATGCGCGTTTTATGCCGCTTTGTTGGGCATAGTAGTCCGTTATGAGAACGCTACATGCGACTTGGCCAGGTATGGCGGAATTTTTGAATTGAGTGCCACCCTCCTTGACTCATGCTGCCAAAAATAATTTTTTTACGCAGTGACGCAGGCATAACACAGCAATACTCGACATGGCTAAAAGGAGGTAACAAGAAGGATCCCTACCTGCTGCTACTGCTACCGGAAGAAGATCCAGATGAAGAGGAGGAGGAAGAAGATGGTTCCCTCTTTCGTTTTCGTTTGCTGTCTGAGCTGTTTCTCAAATGGTCGTCAGAGGTCGACCGGAGCACTGTGCTACTGGAAAAGACCTCCATTCCTGTTGTGGAGGGAAGAGGACAAACGGCAAGGGAGTTAGTGGGAATAAAAGTGGATTGAGACTCACAGTTGTGAGTTCTATCAAGTGATCCCCTTCTTGAATAAAGGTCCGCCTGCAAAAACGTGACGGCTTTTTCTTTTTGTATTTTTTTCTTTCAACAATGTGCAGACACAGCTGATCACAAAAACATACGCGTATGTCGACACGAAAAGAAAGAAAGAAAAGAACAGGGAAGAGAAAAAAAACTTTTCGTTGTCGGGGTCTGTTCTTCGTTTCCGCTACCCTTTTCTCGTTCGCTCTCTGGCGAACAAAAGTGTGCTTGCTTCGTCGAGGAATTCCCAGCAACCATCTTCCCTGAACCAAACTCGCAACATGCAAGACACCTCATGGACGCAGTTTACTTCTTGGCAACAACAACAATCAACGCCTCAACAACCTCAGTACATGGCATCATCTGGTGCATACACACCGAGCGCTGGATGGGGTGCTCCACCCGTGCAAACTGGATGGGGTTCCGAAGATGCGGAATATGAAAGTGAAGAAGAAGAGGAGGAAGTTGAAGATGATGAGAACGAGGACGTAAAGTGTGGAATATGTAAAAATTTCTTGGTCGAGCCACGCGTATTGGGCTGTATGCATAATTTTTGCACTAGTTGCCTGCAGCGACTCGCAAGTAAGATTGAATCATTATCTATTTCAACTTCTCACTTTAATTGAAGGTCAAGGAATGTTTTCTACCATGATAAATTGTCCTGTTTGTGGATATGTAGAAAAATTGGACGCGAAGAACGGCGTTCTCGCATTACAGAGTAAACAGCTCTCCATCCCTATCATATCCATTAACCAACAAATGTCAATAGGAAATTACCAGTTGGATGATGCTGTCGACCAGCGCAAACAACTCGTGGCGTCCGACGATGGCACACAACCCCCACTCCATGCTCCCATTGTTACCATTTTCCCCAAGGCAACTGAAGAGGCAGAAGTATTTACAATCAACAACAATGATTCGTCATTTGCTACGGATCATGTATTTTACGCCGATGGGGCTTCGGAAGTTCCTCACCAAGAGATTCCCTCTATCGAAAAGGAAGTACCGCGAATCGTTGAGGAGGAACCTTCAGATGATTTCACCAAATTTCTGTTGAACGAGGCTTCGAATCGCGCTGGACCCTCATCGACCCCTCTTTTTCCTACCAGTCGTTCACCCCCTACGTTCGGGGCTGCTCCTGTAGGCAATGGTACCAGCATGTATCCTGCACTACCGGTAGATGTCATCTTTCTCAATTCTACCTGAGATTCATCTAATTAATTTTAATCTTAGCCCTATCCATCCAAACCGGAGGAGCCACCCAAAAAAGACCAAACGAGCAGCTACCCTTATTATCCTCCACAGTATGGCGCCGTTCTCCCTCCTCCGTCGGTGCCGGTGCAACCCACCTACGCCTCTGCCCCTCCTCTTCCCACCACCATTCTCACTACTCCTCCAGTGCCCCAACGTCCTAGCGGCTTCCTTTCCCCACAACAGCCACAACAACAACAACAGCAATTCTTCCCCCAACAACCACAACAACAATCTTATCAACAACCACAATACCTCCCACTACAACAGCAATACCTCCCACAACAACAACAGCAACAGCAACAACAACCCACCATACCCCCACAACAACAACAACAACCCACACAAGAGGCTATGGTGCAAGAGTTGTGTCATCCCTCCCTATTGAATCATCAGCGAATCAACTTCGCGCCTTATTCGAGGAAACCCGAAGCGCTCGATATGGCCGTTGATAAATGGTTGAAATCGTTGTGGTTCAAACCCGCCGGCTTTTTCGAGAACATGAGTAAGGAAAGCATCAAGATCCTCTACTCGCCCTTCTGGTATTTCAACGTAGACGTCACTACACAGTATCAGGGTACAATTACCTTCTTCAAGTTTCGTTTCGTGGAAAATTTGTTTATTTAATTTTCTCTTCAGGCCAAGTATGCAAACTTGTTGATGATAAAGGAAGAAGAACCGAGACTTGGCACGTGTCCTCTGGTACCCGAACTGGTGCCTATCACGGAAGATTGGTATAAATTCTCTCTCTCTCTCTCTCTCTCTCTCTCTCTCTCTCTCTCTGTTGTATTAATAATTATTATTAGATGTATGCGGGAGGTGATGCGGCACTCAAGGAGTTGCTTCTTTCATGCAAGAAGCAATGGAATTTGAAGCTGATCAAGTTTGCCCCACTGCCCGAAGAAGAACAACAAAAGAAAAGGGAGGAGGAATACAAGAACAGCTCATGGGCGGGCAAACTCTTCAAGGCCATCGCATCCGTCACCCTCGCACCGCCTCCTCCACACAACCCTCCTGAGGTGGAAGTCTTGATGCCATTCGTCAGATGGGAGGTAGTATGGAAGCAATTTGAGCGGGAACTCGTCAAAAACGAGGAAGCCGAGGCTGCTGCAAAGCTGTCTAGAGAATTGCTTGCCACCAAAGTCAAGGATGTACGTATCCTCCCCTTTTCTTACTATTCGCAACTGACTTACATAAAATACCAGGTAAAAATAAATATGACCGTTCAGGTCAACAAGTGGCTGGTATTTATGCCTACTGCCATCGTATCGTATACCTATGGCAATTCTCTCTATAAGGTAAGTTATAATTTAGCTCTCCTCAGGTGTGGGTATGTGCTAATGCAATGTTGCATAGATTGTCGCGAATGGACAAACGGGAGAAGTGGTCGGGGAAAGACCCGCCTATGGCACCGGCAAGATAGGAGAGCTAGGTAAAGCGGGCCTAGACATGCTTGGCGGCATGCTATGGAGCTCTCCAAAGAAAACAGAAAAATAAAAACAAAAAAGGCTTAGAACAGGATAGAATAAATAAATAACAACTTTTTCTTATTTGTTCGCGTAGGAAGCTTTCATCACAACAATAATTATTTGTTTTTATACATACACTCGCAGACTCTCCTCCTTTCAAATTTTCTTCTCTCCCGACTGGTCAGCAGTGGCACTCCTCTGCCCTCCCAGATCCATGCGGCGCACACCACCCCTTGTCGGATTGGCAGTTGAAGAAAATGACCAACTGGAGGGAGCAGGTTTCG
>Ga0209935_1005121_pt1 | contig 11362 bp, 11 predicted proteins | sample ThiBio_1000_plan_2_FD_183958 | JGI IMG/M metagenome (GOLD analysis project Ga0209935, IMG submission 183958) | Wastewater bioreactor microbial communities from Cape Town, South Africa - Thiocy_cont_1000_plan (SPAdes) | ecosystem: Engineered > Bioreactor > Thiocyanate-remediating >... | reverse complement strand
CAAAGGTCGGGCACGAGATCGATCAAGCCCGCGAGGTTATCCTCGATCTGCGACGGAGGCAAGCGACGCATCAAGTCGAGTGCGCAATCCAGAGGCTCGGCCATGGTAGGGGAAGTGGTGGTGGTGGAGGGAACAGGTAGCAAGAACGCGCCGCGTACGACGAGCGAGAGAGTGTGAGGGCCGAGGAGCGAGAGAGGAGGCAAGAGAGCAGGAGGAGGCACAGACACACAACAAGAGGAAGGAGCAGGCCAGGCAGGCGTTGGGAGACGCTACCCAACGCGAGGCCTTTGCGGCACCTTAATGAGATTTATCGATCTTTTTTCGCGATCTCTCTCTCCATCTGTTGCTGTTCTGGTGCTGGTGGTTGCTGCGTCTCTACTCGATCGATCTCATCATATCGGACTATGAGCTACAACAACTCGTCGTCATCATCGCGACCCAGTGGTGGTAGTGGTGGTAGTGGCGGTGGTAGGCCATCATATGGCGGTGGTGGGCAGCATCAACAGTATCCACACTCGCCTCACACGCCGCTTGCTGCACCACACGCTCATCGAAGCTCGGGAGGCAGCAGCTACTCGTCGCCTCGTGATCGCTCGTATCGGAACAGCGATGACTCGTATCACCATGGACACTATACGCCGTCTTCGTCGAGTTCATACCACCGCAGTGGCAGCGGTCCGTCGCCCTCGTCGCACCAGCCGCTACCGCCACCCGTGAGTCCGTATGCTGGCCCTCCACCTCCTGGCCACCACTCGCCACACCAGTACCATCCCTACACACCCACGAGCGGCAGCCGCTATGCTCAACTTCGAGGCAGTAGCGGCAGTGGAGGCAGTGGCTATCCGAACTCTCCTTCCTCCTCGTCGTCCTCCTCGGCATCTTCCAACCGCAACTCGTATGACGATCGCTCGGCACCATCTAGCCACTCGTCGTCGTCTTCGCTCTCGTCGTCTTCGTCGACGTCGTCTTCGTACTCTTCGCCATCGGGAACACGTCACCATACCTACCACCAGACTCCTCGCTCGTCGAGCAACTCGGGGCTGCGCTCTTCCATGTCCTCGACCTCCGAGGAAGCCAGCCCACGCAACTCACAGCCGCACCAGCAACACCACCAGAACCCACTCTCCGTTACCAACGCCCTGTCCTCCTCGTCGTCGTCGCTGGGTCGGTCGTTATTGCAGAGCTCGGGCTCGCTCTCGAGTTCAAGCTCGCAACTGCCGCTGCCGCCCGCTTCTCCAGCCCCATCGCTCTCGTCCTCGGTGTCCTCTCTCACCGGTACACCATCGCTCAGCAGCAGCACGAAGCTCTCGGACTCGACCTCTGGCTTTACGTTCGCACTCGACGACTTGGTCCTTTCATCTGCTCAACAACAACTCGAAAGTACCATTCCCAAGCAAGATCCCTTCATCCCCATGGAGCAGAAGCTGCAGTTTGGTCAGGTATTGTATTGCGAGCATCAAGCTCTCTCTCCCTCTCGTGCGTGTGTGTTTGCTCTCGCGCTCATTAGTGCTGTGCATCATGTTCCAAACCTACAGCTCGAGAAACTCCGGCGCGAGGCCGTGTTGGCGGAGATCAAGCTCGACGAACTCAGCGTGCAGACGTACCTGGGCGCACGGCGCTGCCTCGATCAGATTGCTCTCAGTCTCTTGGAAAGGGCTTCCACCGAGACACTACGAGAGCACATTGAGCTCCTCACCAGCGGCGCACCGATCCCATTGCCTGAGGTCGCTCCGACGCAAGGCTCCTCCGAACCTCCGTCATCGTCATCAGCATCTTCCTCTGCCTCGGCCAAAGTCGCGGTCGTGAGTGGAGCGAGTTAGCTGCATACAAACTCGTTCTTCAGTTTCGAGCAGCAGGTTTGTTTCATTAAACACAATGTTATGCGAGCGAGAGAGAGAGAGAGACAAAGAGAGCACGAGCACGCATATTTAGAGCAAGCGAGAACGTGGTGATAATCAACAATACGTCCGTGGAGGGGGACGTGTGAGTGAACGAGAGTGCCACACTGGTGAGAGCGTGTGTGAGATAGATACGGCGGCGGCAGTGAGGCGGCGGCTTTACCGATAGATTACATTTAGCGAGCCAGCGAGCCAGCAGGTAGCTACGACGGACTCGCCTTCTCGCGTGAAGACTTGTACACTGATATCAAACTCTCAGCACTACCGATCTGCGACCGAATGTTGCCAAGGATGACGATCGAGACCTCGGTACACACAACCTTGAGGAAGTTGTTCTATCACAACCACGAACACCGTCAGTGAGTCTGCCAGCCAGTCTGCCTGCCAGCCAGCCAGTCTTCACGTACTGTGATGTGCGAGTCGATCGTGTGAATGTTCTGGTAGGTAGTGATCGGTAGCTCGGCTGGCAGCGCGAGCAGCCTGTCGTAGAAAGCCGAGAGCAAGTCGCATACCGAATGAACGACTTCGATGTAATCTAATTGTACGGGCTGCATCGCATCCAACCAATGAATCACTCAATCACTCACTCACTCACTCACTCAAGTTGATGGCGTGGAAGGTTGAGAGTGTGTGTGTGGCATTGGTGCTGTTGCTGCTGCTGGTGTGAGGCATGACGACGTACCACATTAAACTGTACGAATGGCACAGCCGAGCCATACCAAGCCTTGTTCCTCATGCGAATGTCTTGCAATAAATACATCTCCTGTATACCATGAGAGACACACACGTACGTAAGGCGCGAATGTACTCATGGTCACGCGGTTGTGGTCGTGTTGAGGACGAGCGTTATAGCGCGCGAGATTTGAATGCAGCGAGCGGGAGCGGCGCGGCACACACGCACGCACACACACGTACACGATCTTCGCGCGCTTTGCACGAACATTGAAAGGCCCATTGATCGAGTATCGACACGGCAGCCGGTATGAAGCTATCGAGCGGAAAGTCGAGGATTTGACCCAAGCCGATACCCATGCGCGCCCATTTCTCGCACCTATGTGCGATGTGTGAGACGAGGCAGGGAGCGAGCGAGCTCGGAGTGAGGGGCTCGTATCGCACGTACCATGGTTGAGTTCGATGCCCAGACACGAGCTCGTGGAGCTCCTTCTGCTCCGTGAGGCCGAGGTTCATCCAGTAGAGATTACCCTCGTAGGCGCGCTTGATGTATTGGAGATTGGAGCGTCGCTTGCGTACTAATCGCTCGAGATGTTCGTTGTTGGCTACTGCTGCTGTTGTTGACAACGCCGCCGCTGCCGCCGCCGCCGCCGACGAAGATGCCGACGCCATCAGCGCCAATGAACGATTTTTAGGAGTTGTTAAAACAAATTGATATGGATGGTGTTAAGCGAGTGAGTGAGTATGTCGGATAGCGAGTTGGATTGATGGATAGATGGATAGATTGATGGGGGCAACTACAACAATGACACACGGCATCGTCGATCATCGATCATCGATCGGTGGAGCGTTATTCGCTTCTATTCTCTCTCTTGCCCACACACACACACACACGCGTCTCGCTATCCATATCTATTGTACCCGCTGCTACAACTACAACAACTACTACGACCTCACCTCCACCAGGACTTGCTAGTGACTGTATCCCGAGCGAGTCATCCTTGGAATATTCTCTCGATCGATCGACTATTCCGTACGTATGCGTTCACACACGCACATATACTGCCACGTGTCACATCATATCGCGGGCCCAATCACACTCACTAACTCCCTTGTAGCTGTACTTTGTTAGAACCCAGCCCAGCCCAACACCACACAGACACACACACACAGAGAGACATATACAAGATGCATTCATTCTTCTCTCGGCTGAACTCGATCTGGGCCTACGGCGTCATGGTGTTGTTCGCCATGGCGTTCGTCAATCATGCGTCGGTCTATCTGCTATCGCGAGAGACCACTGGCGAACTGCGGATCATCGATCTCACGCGCATGTACGGACGATATTCTTCTCGTGCGCTGGATGGCGTCTTGCAAGCACTCATAGATCGACGTCGTGCTGCAGGCCCAACACGATCCAGAACAACGACTACTGTCGCTTGACGTTCGCCATCGATGCAGATATCCTCTTTGCACGTTAGAGCAAGCGTACATGGCGCCGAATGGCTCTCTCTCTCTCTCTCGAAGCTCCTTGACATACTGCGCTCTTGTCGGTGGGTGCTTTTGCGTGTGTGTGCGCGTTGTGGGGCTTACATCTCTCGCAGGCCTTCACGTGGAACACCAAGATTCTGTTCGCGTATGTTCGAGCTACGTACAAGACTGCTGATCGGGTATGACGCACGCATCGAGCGGATTGTTCAAGAGCAGCCCATTCGATCTGCAGCGCGCTCACGTGCACTGAGCGACCGGCGACGACCGTGCGTTGTGTTTGCTTGCTGCCTTCGTTCGCAGGTGCACAACGAGGTCGTGATTTGGGATCGAGTCATCACGTCGAAGGAGGAAGCAGTCATCCACGAGGCACAGATCGAGCCCGCGTATCCATTGCTCGATAACGGGCGAGGCTTGCGGTATGGTCTTTCGCTCTCCGCCCTCGTGTGTGTGTGATGATTCAACGGATCGCTTACGGAATCAACACAAACATGACGATTGTGCTGCTGTTGCTGCTGCAAATAGGGCGGCTGATATCGAGCTGAGCCTTCATTACGATGTATCGCCGATCGTTGGCTTTCTATCGCTTCACAGCACGCCGGCAGCTGTGGCTGTTGCGCGAGTGGCGTAAGAGTAAGCGAGCGAACCAACGAGCGAGCGAGTGCGGTAGAGTCAGTCAGTTTTCGATGGTAATCGCATTACAACCATCGCTTCCATACATCCAATCATGCAATCAGTTCTTTGCACTAGCGCGGGATCGAAAGCAGGAATGGATGTTTGGGTGTGAATGTTTTTTAGCTTGCTTCGATCGAGGACAGTCATCCTGTAGCGCCATAGAGGTTAGTGCTACAGCGGGGTGATGTATCGTCTAGCACACAAATCCAAACTCTCTTGTACGGACGGACACATATGGTCGAGATGACGACGACGATGATGACGATGAGGACGACAAGGGGTTTAGGTCACCCAGGCAGCTTTTGGCGAAGCGGTTTCATTTTGGTCGTGCGTTCGTGTCGATAGATAGATGAGAGCTAGAGATGAGTATCGCTTTGATCTTTTGAATAGGCGAGCGAGATGATGAGGAGGCTTCAACGAAAGAACGTACGATGTTGCAGGTCGGACCATTCACGGGATCGAAAGTCGCCGCCTCGAACGCAAATCTCACTCTCACTCTCATTCTCATTCTCACGTGAGAGCGGAAAACTGGAACTACGGCTCGTGTCGAGTCGCGTGTGCGTTTGTTGTGTGTGTTTGAGTCATTGTGATTTTATGGCAATCACGAATGGGATTTGAGAGGGCTGGACGCATTGTTTAGATAGTGGAAGTTCTGGGAGAAGAGATCGTGACACACAACAAGCACGCGCGTACATGAACTACGACAAGCACAACAAGGTAGACGCATGCGAATCCACTCGGCAGCAGCGGCAGCAGCAACAACCTCGCTCGCTCGCTCGCTCGTACCGTAAAGAAGTTTAAATAACGAGAGATAATAACGAAACCTGAGACGACACCCTCAGTGACGCCCGCCACCGAGCACCACGGCCGGCAACGGATAAACATACGCACTAACTAACACACACACACACACTAACAAGCTACTACGGAGAAACTCTTCAAACACACGGGAGGTATAGCCGAACGCAACAACGACAACAACGAGATCAACAACAATAATAGATAGCGCAATAGAGAGAGAGAGAGAGAACGAGAGCAGCGATCGATGCCTCAGCAGTGGCGATCGACTCACGAGCAGCGAGATACTACAAGTACAATAGGAGAGTGGCGGCACTCACGCGCGCGCGCCACTCTCCTCGACGAAAGGACGTGAGCGCGCGAGAAATGAGTGAGCGAGAGCGAGTGCGTGAGTGAGCGAGAGAAGCTCTCCTTCCGTAGTAGGTGGGGTCGCTGACAGAGAAGCACTCCACAGATCTTGGGATTCAGATTCTGTAGCTGAGGTGCAGACCAGGATCGAGTGACGGCCGAGCGGATCACCAACGCAACGGCAGCGTGGGAGAGGCGCGGTAGACGGCCGACAGGATCGAGGCGTTCGAGTCCCAGCGCTCGAGTACCTTGGTGCCCGAGGCACGGTAGACGACGGTCTCGATGCGGTGCAAGGGCGCGTCTTCGCGGAACATGCCGTACGACGCGTGATAGAGGCGGCACGGCCACTGGTCGACGACGATGCCGTTGAGCACGACCGAGAGGCAGAAGGTGTTGTGTTGGCTACTGCGATGCACGACGATCATCTCGATGTGCGTGGTCTGGTACGGCTCGAGCACCGCGTGGTACGCGAGCGGCTGCGGCGCCTCGTGTGCGCCCAGGGCGCGGAATTGCAGCGAGGCCGAGCCGGCCGAGGCGCCGTGCAGCGACGCAGTGCTGGAGGCGTACTTGGGCGGCGGAGACAAGAGCACGGTGGAGGGCGAAGCCCACGTGGCGAGCGCCGACGGCAGCGAGGTGTCCTGCTCGCGCGCCAGCAATTCGCGCACCGGCATCACGAGCTGCGGCGCCAGGCCGGCAGGCTTGCCACCGAGGCCGGCGTCGGCTTGGTGCGAGTCGGCCGCGCTCTCATCCTGCGGCTTCACGATGAAGGCGGCCGGAGCCGGCGGGAGGTCGACCGAGGCAGACGAGGTCGAAGTGCTCGAGGAGCGCGAGAAAGTGTGCTGCTGCTGCTGTTGGTGCTGTTGCGAACGGGCACGACGCGGACCGGCGCCTGGTTTCTTTGGGGCCATGGCGATCGCGGTCGGGAGGATGGGCACGGCTTGGATATCGAGCTCGACGCGCGAGTTCGAGCTGTTGTGCACGCACAAGATGAGCGCCTTGTAGAGCGAACCGTGCGGTGAGCCACACGCCAGCACGGCCGACGTGCGCACGTAGCGGTGGCCGAACGAGATTTGCACCGAAGGTTGGCTGAGGTGGCGCTGGCGCAGACGCTCACAAAGCGCCGCGAGCGTGATTGCAGGACGCGAAGGCGCGGCCGTCGGAGGCGAGCCATCACCGGTAGTGTTGGCAGGCTGTTGTTGTTGTTGTTGGTAGTGTTGTTGCGGCTGCTGTTGTTGCTGGAAAAGATGCTGCTGGTGCTGCTGGAATCCACTGGCGGCGAAGCCCAAGGGCGCGGGCGAATGGATCATGAGCGGCGAGACCGACGGCGACGACGGCGGCGAGCCACTGGCGGGCGAGAGAGACGGGCTCGAGATGCTCGCACTCGAGTGGGGTTCGAGCGCCTCGAACAATCCGGAGGAAGGGTACGAGGAGTAGCGAGACATGAAGGCAGTGGCCATAACGAAAGACGAGGGAGGGAAAGAGATCGAGAGCGACACACGCGCAACGAGGCAAGAGAGGGAGACGGGATGGAGAGAGAGAGAAAGAGATCGAAAGTAAACTTGTCGACTACTTTGCGCCTTTGCGGTGTTGGTCTACCTGCATCACACACACGTACGCCCACGCGCGCACCAGGACACGTAGCACGCACACGCACACACACATACACATAAGACACCGACGCACACCAGGCCCACCACAACACATGAGCAAGTACCAAAGACAACAGCGATTGCCATCAGAACGTAAATGTAAGTTCTCGGAGAAGAATCGTATTTGAACGAGAATAAGAATCGGGACGCGCAAGCGCCCGCGCCACTCAAACTCCTCCACTCCCCCTCCCACCATCTATGCTCGCGATACACCTTGCGCCCTCCTGCATCTCTCGTCCATGACGCGCGGAGAGTGGGCGCCAACGTACCAAGAAGCGTTCACGAGTTGTAGTGGGATCGCGCGCGCGCCCAACAACGACGAGCGAAAGGAAAAGTCGATGCGCGATGATATCACGCAAAAAGCAAGAAGAAAAATCACGCAACCACCGCGCGAGAAACACGTACGATTTGGTGGTGGTGGTGATGATAACGACGGCGACGACGATGACGACGACGAGGAGGCGCGGCGCAAAGGGGCAGGGAGGCGAGACACGCAACAAGCACGCGCAGGCGAGGATAATCGAGGCGCGGAGGCGAGGAGAGGAGGTGCGGAGGCGAGGAGGAAGAGAAAGAAAGCGCCAAGCGAGGCGCTGCGCTCTCTCTCGATAAGCAAGCCCACCGCGGAGCTCCGCCGCAAGCCCTGAAGGCCGCTGTGGGTGGGGCCTTGGGGCCCAACGAGGCGTCGCCACAGCGACCGAACTCGCGCCTTGTTCATCTTCGCCCACGCCGCGCGCCGTACGTCCGCGCCCCTACTCCGCTCTCCCCGCGCCGCGCCTCGTACGTGGAGATCGGCGCGATCGACCCCGGGATCGCGCCAGATTCGATCGACATTCATATTCCTTCCACTCGGCGCCACCTTCAAACTGCGTTCGAACTCGAACCTCGTATCTCCTTGCTGCGTATCTTTCGCTCTCGCCCCTCGCTCTGGTGTTGCTGCTGCGTAATGGGAGAGAGAGTGAGTCGGGGGCGGGAGTGCCATCGAGAGCGCGCGCTCTCTTCTTTACTACTGGTAGTACTGATAACTGCCTGGCGTCGCGCCCACCACCGCCGCTGGTGGCGTGACTTGTATCTGCACTGGCATCGGTCGCGAGCCTGGCGCGAGCAGCTGATCGGCCAAGCTCGCGCGCAATCGCTGCTCCTGTCCGACTGCCAAGCCACGGCGCTGATATTCGCCGCCGCCATCGTCGTCGTCGCTGCTGCTGTCGTCGTCGCCGCCAATGTGCGGCTGGCGGTGCGCGCTGCCGTCGCCGAGTGCCGTATCTCGCTGGCGCACCGTGTTCTCGCGCGAATGGAGGTCGAGGTACGCCTGCAAGCCCTTGGACTTGTCCCAGCCGAGTTCCTCGTGCTCGTCCTTGACGCGCAAGCGCAGCAGCGGCACGTAGTGCGCCACGACGCAGAAGACGCTGGTCCAGAAGACAGCCCACGCGACCGCCACCACGATGCCCACCAGCTGTATCCACAGCAGTGCGTACTCGCCGTTCAGCACGCCGTCGTGGCCCGCCGTGTTGACCGACGTGTCCTTGAAGATGGCGATCGCGTACGCGCCGATCATGCCCGTCAAGCCGTGCACCGAGCTCACGTCGAGCGCGTCGTCCACGTGCAGCTTCGTCTTCATGAGAATGATGCTGTACCACGACGCGAGTCCGAGCACGACGCCCAGCAGCGCCGCCCAGTAGCTCTGGATGTAGCCCGATGCGGGTGTGATGCCTGCCAGGCCTGCGATGAAGCCATTCAGCAGTGCTGCTCTCGCGTTCGCAAACCACCACCACGACGTACGCACAACCACAACCACACAAAGCCTCCGTTCATCAGTCACGCGCCCGCGATTCTACCGCGAGCAGGCTCGTCGTACCGACAGGGCTCACGTGGCCCTCCTTGATCATGCTCAGCACCATCCATGTCACGCACGACGAGCATGCCGCCATGGTCGTCGTGCTCACGGCGTACGTTGCGACCGAGTTCGCTCCAGCTGCCGAGCCCGCGTTGAAGCCGTACCAGCCCATCCACAAGAACGCACCACCAATCATAGCCAATGGTCTGTCATCGTCTCACGCCGATCAGCGCCATTCCTCTCTCGCGCGCTCCCGCCCCGTTAGTTGCAAGGTGCGTACACGTTATGCGGCGGAAACTCACCGTGATGCTTGAAGAAGCCCTTGCGTCGTCCCAAGGCTGTGGGCAAGATCGCCACCACATACGAAGTATCGCCATCCGGAGTTTCGTGTTAGTGTCTCGCTACCTCATGAAATCTCGCGCCTCCTTTGGATTCTTTGCGTGCGACTCCGCGCCCAAACCCCGCTGCTCCGGCTCGCCCTCAACGTACCGATCGCGAGTACAATGCTCGAGGTACCGGAAGTGGCGTGGATCACAATGCCTGGTATCGGAGCTGGTTAGCCAGACCTGCCGCCAATCTCACTCGACCCATTTCTCCCTTGACGTGGGCGGCGACGCGCGCGCAGCCCCAGAGTACGCGCGCGACGAACGGAGCCGGGGTACACACCTCCTGCGAAGTCCAGCACGCCCAGCTGCGCCAGCCAGCCTCCGCCCCATATCCTGCGCCATTCGACGATGGCAGGCACAGGTATAGGTACAGGTTGTAGTGGGGCAGGTAGTGGTGGCGCGTTGGTTAGCGTGGTTTCGGGGTACTGCCAACAAATATCTCCCTCACCCTCTGCGGGCATCTCCGTACCAGTGCGCCACTGGGTAGTACACCACCACCTCCCAGAACACGATCAATACAATGAACATCTTGAATCGAATTCGCTCGGCCACGGCGCCTGTCATCAATAGCGGTGTGATGACCGCAAACATTGACTTGAATCCATCCAGCCACGGTGAGACGCAGCAGTGCTTACGCAGCAGTACTGGCGCACAGAGAGAGCGCGCATACCTGAAACGTGGCCCATGCAAGGCCCGGCACGGTCGGAGCTTGCGTCAAGCACTCGGTACCAAGCTTCCAGTAGAAGCAGTAGCGCAAGCCACCAATCACTCCGCCGTAGTCGCTGTTGAACACGAGCGAGAAGCCTGCCATGTACCAAAGCAGCTGCAGCAGCACGAGCCCCGAGAACACCTATCCAAGACACAAGAGAGTGCGTGTGCACACGTACGCGCGCATACGTGCGTAGCGATATCTTGGCGGTTAGGGTCGAGTTCCACGTGTGATGGAGCGTGGCATGGCTTGGCTTGGCGAGCACGTTCGAACCTGCGTCAACAGCGACAGTGCGCTCTTGCGGCGCAACAAGCCCGCCTCGAAGAACGCAAGCCCAGGCATCATGCCCAACACCAGAACGGCCGACAGCAGTACCCACGCCGTATCTCCTGCTCGTTCGCTCATCACACCCATCAGAAACCAACACCAATGAATCCACGCGTAGTTGCTCGCGCTACCGCAGCTGTAGCCGCACCTGCATCGAGGCAGTCAGGCATCGAGGGATTCATGGAGCCCATCTCGCTCGAGAGAGTGAGTCGCTCCAACGACTTGATATCAATGCAACACGGCGATAACGACAGCCACAAGGAGAAAAGGAGAGAGCACCAACGAGTGTCTTGGACGCAAGCGAGACCAAGAGCGGGTAGGTATGTGCGTTTGCTGCGTGCTGGCGGGCGTATGCTAGTTAAATTGCCTGTTGCTGCTCGTGCTGCTGAACGAATGCGCGCAACAGCAACCGCAACAGCAGCTCTCTCGGCAGGCTCTTTCTCACTCTCACTCACACTCTCACTCTCACTCATAGTGCACCTGTGCTTTCCACTCACATGTGACTCTACTACACCCTATATGAGCCAGCTTGTCCATTTATCTCGTCCAAACTTGTGTGCAATATCTGGCGTACATCTCGC
>Ga0209935_1005116_pt1 | contig 11375 bp, 8 predicted proteins | sample ThiBio_1000_plan_2_FD_183958 | JGI IMG/M metagenome (GOLD analysis project Ga0209935, IMG submission 183958) | Wastewater bioreactor microbial communities from Cape Town, South Africa - Thiocy_cont_1000_plan (SPAdes) | ecosystem: Engineered > Bioreactor > Thiocyanate-remediating >... | reverse complement strand
GTGTGCCAACGTCTCAACCGAATCATTTATTCTTCCCAACGATACCAGGTAAATCATTACATCTTCTTAGTTTCTCTAACAAAGTAAAGTAACACAATAATAGCGTCATAAAACAATAACTAACAGGTTACACGATGTATATGATTTCAAAGCAGATGATCAGTCATCGTAACTTCAAAATAATGATTGAACTTTTCGAAGTATAAAGCTTCACAAACCGCGACTGCAATTGTCAATTATTTTGAAAACCAAAAGGAATAAATCCAATACCATTTTCTTTCCACAGTAAACACCTTACTTTCCCCTCCTGATAAACAAAAGCTCTTGAATGTGACCACGTCTTTTTCAGTCTAAGTGTTTTTCTTTCCTTCTCCAAACGTTTCATGATACGTTATGCATTTACTACAAGTGCAACTAACATATACATAAAGAAACCGACTGGAAAAACAAATCATCTCAATTGACATCAAAAGCAAACAATTGATGCTATATTTGTGACGATACATCTGTTTCTCTCAAATAAACGACCCAATCGGTTATTTCCTGCAAAAAATATCTCGAAGCACATTAGTATCCAGACTGAACAATGCACTAAATTAGACATCAAATAATCATTCTACTTAAGCCATTCGAGGATTAGGATGAAGCGTCGATCTTGAGCAATTAAATATACAATACAGCTCAACGTTTGAGTAACAGTCATATAACTCAACAATCAAAATTCATTCATCAGACATCAACAAATTCCCTCGTAGTTCTCAAAAAAGATACATCTTCTGAGACACACTCTCTACTCGGGACTCATCATGCACATCTATACTTACCAGAGACTCCTCTATATAGCTTGCACATTCACTCAGTACCCTTACCAGTCAAATCAGAAGCGTTACTTTCTTCTCTAACTAATAACACAGATGAATACGCAGAGACCCATCCTTTGTCCGAGTAGGCGACATTTCATCATCTTCTTCGTCATTCGCTCATTCCTGTCTCTTTAATACAGACACTCACTACACTCAACCTGCGCTACGATCAAATCGGAGATCAAGATGCACAATACTTGGGTGAAGCATTGCGACACAATACAGTGAGATCATCACTCCTTCATGTTTTTACCATCATCTCATTCCTGTCTCTTTCATACAGACACTCACCACACTCGACCTGTCGTACAATCAAATCGGAGCTCAAGGTGCACAATATTTGGGTGAAGCATTGCGACACAATACAGTGAGATCATCACTCCATCATGTTTTTACCATCATCTCATTCCTATCTCTTTTATACAGACACTCACTACACTCAACCTTGACAACAATCAAATCGGAGATCAAGGTGCGCAATATTTGGGTGAAGCATTGAGACACAATACAGTGAGATCATCACTCCTTCATGTTTTTACCATCATCTCATTCCTGTCTCTTTCATACAGACACTCACTACACTTAACATTCGCGACAATCAAATCGGAGATCAAGGTGCACAATATTTGGGTGAAGCATTGAGACACAATACGGTGAGATAATCACTCCTTCATGTTTTTACCATCAACTCATTCCTATCTCTTTCATACAGACACTCACCACACGAGTGATGATCTCACTGTATTGTGTCTCAATGCTTCACCCAAATATTGTGCGCCTTGAGCTCCGATTTGATTGTACGACAGGTCGAGTGTGGTGAGTGTCTGTATGAAAGAGACAGGAATGAGATGATGGTAAAAACATGAAGGAGTGATGATCTCACTGTATTCTGTCGCAATGCTTCACCCAAACATTGCGCACCTTGATCTCCGATTTGATTGTACCACAGGTTGAGTGTGGTGAGCGTCTGTATGAAAGAGACAGGAATGAGATGATGATAAAAACAGGAAGGAGTGATAATCTCACTGTATTGTGTCGCAATGCTTCACCCAAGTATTGTGCACCTTGAGCTCTGATTTGATTGTACGACAGGTCGAGTGTGGTGACAGTAGTGTCGAATTTGAAACTTGAATTCAAATTCAAGTTCAAATTCAAATTAGTATTATCTAATTTGAAATTTTCAAATTCAAATTCAAATTCAAATTCAAATTAGTATTATCTAATTTGAAGTCTTCAAGTTCAAGTTCAAATTCAAATTAGTATTATCTATTTTGAAGTCTTCAAGTTCAAGTTCAAATTCAAATTCAAATTCAAGTTCAAATTCAAATTCAAATTCAAATTAGTATTTTCTATTTTGAAGTTTTCAAGTTTCAAGTTCAAGTTCAAATTCAAATTAGTATTTTCTATTTTGAAGTTTTCAAGTTTCAAGTTCAAGTTCAAATTCAAGTTCAAATTCAAATTCAAATTAGTATTATCTATTTTGAAGTTTTCATATGAAAAAGTACCATTTTCGTCGACAATACGCCTCCGTTCACAAAGAGACGCCCTCACCCTCACTTAGGCACTACGCCCTCCGTTCACAAACAGACGCCCTCACCCTCATTTAGGCACTACGCCCTCCGTTCACAAAAAGACGCCCTCACCCTCATTTAGGCACTACGCCCTCCGTTCACAAAAAGACGCCCTCATCCTAAATCATAATCTGAACTTGAATTTGAAACTGGAAAACTTCAAAATAGAAAATACTAATTTGAATTTGAAAACTTCAAAATAGATGATACTAATTTGAATTTGAATTTGAATTTGAATTCAAGTTTCAAGTTTGACATTTATGTGATAAAGCAAAATGAGATTTTGATATCAGACTTTCAAACGAAGGATTCGATAGCCGTGAAAATGACTATTAGTATGTGAAAGTTTTCAGAAAAGTGAATAGTAAAGTAGACCTTTATCGATTCAAGTAGAACCTAAAGGTTTGTATGTAAAGTTGTTAGCTTGACAGCTAAATTCCTACTGTTCCTATCATAAAATTATGAATACTGCCTTTTTGATATTTCGGGCAAATACAGCTGGTCCTTCGAGAGTCTTTCACCCTCAAGGATATATTATACATGTACATTTTCTATCCATGGAATATCTGCGTTCAATATAAGAGTTTTATGTCGATCAGGTCAAATTTCAGTATTATATGAAACATTATCGTTCGCTTCCTGTAATAACAAGATAAAATCTTTATTGACGATTAATTAGGAAAATGTGTTATTGGGTATAAATCGCATGTCTGTTCTTAATTTAGATAATGCGCTATGAGAGAAAAGTGGATCTTCGAAATCATTAATCATTTTTAGAGCAATCGGAATTAGAATCTACGGGAACGATATTGAAAATGTCACGTTTCCGAAAATATTCTATCTTTTTATATATTTTAATTGGTGTATTCAAAAGTAGAAAAATATAATGAATACATGCGTTCATTTATTGATCGTTAGCAATATTTTCTTTTTCTAGGAGGGAGGATGAAAGTGTTTTGAATGCTCAGTAAACTAGATTTCTTTCAGAAAAGGGTCTGCGAATCCTTCGGATGAGCGCTACTTGTTAATTAAGATCGATAAGATATTAGACTTAATATCATGTTCGAATCAGTTAACGCCAAATGAAGAGAAAAGATTTTTCTTTACGAATATAACTGTCTTTCAGTTCAAGAATAGATTCTTTCATTTGATCAATAAATCCATTTGAAATATTTGAACGTGTTTTTATAAAAATCATGTTTAATTTGTTCATGTTCTGTATCATAAAAGGTAGATTTATCATTATATTTTCAGATGATTCCATGTGAATATATAAACGTTCAACATTTGCAAATGTCTCAACGAATTTTTTCAGTATTGGATTGTTAAAATCTTCTGATTCGACACCAGCTTCACATTGTATTTGTTTAATCATTTTTTGTAAAAGTAAACAAACTCTCTCATTTGAAAATTCATTTGTCATTTCAATCAATATTTTCGAATGGATATTTAACGAGTATATATTCGGACACTGTTCTAATAATTGTATAAAGATAGGAATTTGTAAAACTGCACGGACTGATTGAAATCCCAAATGATGAATTTTATTTGGATTGACAGCAGGGCGTATAAATGGTAAAATTTCACTACGATGTCTCAGGGGACTTTGCAAGAGAATCGAGTTAACATTTTCATAGGAATGTGTCGTGCCACGAAATGGTTTATCATCTAATGAAATCAATGCTGTTTGAACTCGATTGAATGATGTATTCGTAGTAGGTGGAACTATAACACTACGAGCTGATGGAGCTAATATAATAAATGAATCACAGAATGGTAGAGTATAAACATGGATTGTATCTGCAGAGTTTGCATATGCACCTTTCACTAAACCACATGCAATATTGACATTTAATTGACGCCAAAAATTTGTATCGAATAATGATAGATTAACATCATTTATCGATGCGTCCCATAATATTACATAAAATTCAAATTTTGCCAACTGCGTCAAATAGTTAGTTATCAACGATTGCCAGTTTGTTGAGTTCACGAAATTTAAATCATTGTCTCCTAAAAAAGAAAATAATCTAGGGAAATTCATCATATTAAGCTTCATACCTATGAACGTAAAATATTTTAATTTTTCACCACATTGTCTCAAAAAATGTTCGACAAAAGGCCATCGAACTTCATCGACTTTCAACTTTAGATGTATTAGATTAGGAAAATGGAATTTCCGGTTTAAATTTGAAGATCTTTGATCTGGAAAATCCCAAATTTTAATATTCAAATATGTAATATTTTCAACAAATGGACATAATAGAATAAGATTTTGCACTCTACATGAATCAATTATTAATCGTTCGAGTTTGACAAAATTTTGAATCGCCGAAGTTTGTGGAAATGAAACATCTGCATCTAGTAATGTTAAATGTAATTTTCTCAATATTGGTCGTAGGACATCGTTGTTGAATATTGCTTTGAATGCATCTGATAATGTACCACGAAATGAAATTGTCACATATTTAAGATGTGACATTTGAGTTATTTTATCGGAAATTAATTGCATTTGTGTAGCAGTAATATTTTCCAATTCTAATACTTCCAAGGTTCTGTATGTTAATAGATTGATTTTTGCTTGAACTTTTTTAATAACACCAAACATGATCGCTGTATACTGATCCATCATAGATTTTGGTTGTAGATCAAAAATAAAATCATTCGATATTTTCAAATAACGTAAATTATTGATGATATCCGGTAGAATATATTTAAGATAATATTCAAAATTATCTCTAGATCGAATATTTGATAAACTAATGTGCGTTGTACTGTGACGTACAATTCCATTCAATCGACGATTTAAATTATGCAAAGCTCGATAACGATCAAGAGCTGATAAGTATTCCAATATATCAAGAAGCACAGTTGGAGGCAGATCTTCTAGAGTTGTCATTGTAGCTATTCTGTTGAATTTTATTTCATATATCTCAAAATATGAGATATTAAAATTTACCGTTTTCACTATGAAAATATTTTTTGAGTAGATAATAAAAGAGAGAGAGAAAATAAAGATAAACTAGTCAAATATAAGAACGCCATCGCAACATTATTTTATCATAAACTCAAGCAAATAGTTATTCATAAAAGTATGACAGCTGGATCTGTTTTACTTGTGTATGTAGAGATTGAATTGATGCTTATTATTTCCTTTATTTACATTCATCTTATTAATATGAATCGATAAGTATTCAGATTCTTTTTTATTAAAAGAATACAGCAGTTCAAAGTGATTAATAACGTAAAAATTTCTGTACACGATGATTTCCAGTGTCAGCAACGTAAAGATTTAGTTGATTATCCAATATGATTGAATAGGGCCCTCGTAAATAGTTAGGATTGGAACTAGGAACACCAGCGACACCAGCGATTGTTCTTCCTCGTATTTGTTCACGAGGAAAAAACTGAATGCGATGATTATTTGTATCGGCTACGTATAAATTGCCCAAAGGGTCTAAGGTTAAGCCAAATGGACCAGATAGTGCAAATGGTGAGTTTGCGCTCGATGCATTTAAATTACCAGCAACTAATGTCCAATTGCTGTCACCTAGTCGCCATCGAACAATATTATTTGACCCCATGTTAGCGATAATGAGACTATTAGTTAAAGACTCAAAATAAACGCCCATCGGACTGTGTAGTTGATTACTATCGTTCCCTCGACCGTTTCCACCAGCAACAAGAACACCTGCATTAATATTCGATGTATAACGCATTATTCGATGATTTCCACAATCAGATACATATAATGTATTATTTCGTGGATCACGAACGATGTTATATGGATATGAAAACTGATTACTTCCATTTCCATGGCCTAGAAAAATAAATTTGAAATGTTTTCACACACAAAAAAAACTAGTAATAGCACCTGTTCCTGCAATGCGTTGTCCTAAAGATGCATTTTTCTTCCATAAAACAACATAATGAAGACTTTCTTCTGATATATACATATTTTCAGCTTCATCAAGAGCAATTCCTGCTGGATAATATAAACATTGTTGTAAGATGCATGGTGTTGAGTTACCTAAACCGGCCACCGTCGTACCATTACCACTGAAATTCTCTCGAGAATATTTTTGAACTCTGTGATTACGTTGATCAATAATATAGAGCGTATTTTCATAGGTTAATGCTAAACCCCATGGACTATAAAGTTGATTACTTTCACTACCACTTACACCAGTAGTTATACCTGCAATAGTTATACCTGTTGTATTCCAACGTAGAGTTATATTGTTATCTACAAAAAGAAGCTTTGATTTAGTTTTTTTTTCTGATTCAAATATACTTTTTGCGTTTGAAGGAGATGATGATGATAGTTTCAACAGAAGAACAAGTGCTATAGTTGTGATGATGACTACTGTCAAAATGCAAAGAAAGAATATAAATTTGTATTTGGTTCTTAGTCTAATTCAAAAGATTGATACAAGGATATGAATAGAATAGAAAAAATTTACTTTTTCTTTTCAGAACGATTCGGTAGTTTGGTTCGATAATCCATAGGATTTGCTCGTATATCATTTTCCAATGACAGACTCAACGTTTTATTCGTCAATAGCTATTTTAATCTATTTTTTTACAGATAAAATACTTTGAAAGAATTACCTTGCTTGAAGTAGGAATAATATCAGTTATATGACTATGTAGTGAATTCTCTGACAATGATATCGTTGCAGTTCGTTTTCTAGGTGTTGTCAGAAGCGTAAAATCTCGACGATAACTCGGTAAACGTCGAATTCGAACATTAATGACAGTCGAAGGTCGCTTTCTATTATTTGAACGATGACATCGAGACTATACATGAAATCTCTTCATTCAAATAGAATTGAGATTATTGAAAGATTGAATTACTCGTTTATATGGAGTTCGACGATTGTTCTTTACTTTCTCTATCATAGCAATGAATGAATGATGCATTAAAATCTTTTTTGTACCTGAATTCAAGCAATGCAGTCCATTTCTAAGATTTCTACTCATCAAAATTCATTCATCTGTACAATAATCATCATATGAAAGTTTTTTTTATTGATTAATTATATATATTTAATACCGTAAAAATTTCTGTATTCGATGGTTTGTACTATCCGCAACATACATATTCAATTGATTGTCTAAGATTATTGCAACTGGCTCATAGAATAATGTTGCATTTATACCAGATTTATTTACGATACCAGCTATAGTTCTTCCTCCCATTTGACCAGGAGGAAAGAATTGAATCCGATTATTACCTGGATCAGCAACATAAAGTATATTGTCATAAGTCAATGCTAAACCCCACGGGCGGTTGAGTTGATTACTTAAATTGCCAGAAAGACCACTAACACCTGCAACCGTTATACCTGCTGTATTCCAACGTAGAGTAATATTATCATCTAATACAAAGAAAAACGTCAACTGTTTGTTTGTTTTTATTCTATTGTGTATACTTCTTGAGATTGATCGTAATAGAAGAGGAATAAGTACTGCCAGTAATACTGCAGCTATTATCAACACACTCACGATGCTCGTGATTTTACAGTTTCTTTTAAATCTAAAAAAACTAGTTAGACAATTTGACAAATATTTTCGTTCAACATACGAGGCTTTATTCTTTTTCTGAAGATTATTTAGCTGTTTACATCAATAATCCGTTGGATTAGCCCAGTGATCTTTTTGTGAAAAATTCGAATATACATAAGAGACAGTTGGTGTATGTATTGAAGGTTTTTGACGATAATTTGGTAAATTCCGAATTTTCACAGGAATAATAGTCGAAGAGCGCTTTCTCTTCGATCGACTGCGACAATATTATCTCTAACGATTAGTAATAAAAATAGTGTTCAAACCATAGTCTCGTTCCTCATCTGGAGAAGCACGAAAAGATTAACACCTTTGTAATGATTGACTAACTCTATTGCATATACAAAAATATGAATTGCTGTATGATTATGGTTTAAGATTAAAGCAAAACAATTTAAAAAATTAATTTATCACCATTTATATATGAAAGAAACGACAACTATAGCATTCTTTTTCTTTAAATATACGCATATGGATATGTGAAACGAAAAGATAAGAAAAAAAGCGAACGAAAGAAAAAAAAACAAATCATATAGCTATTTTCTTTATTTGAAATCATGATGAAACATTCGATTATTTTAATCGTACTATCGATATTATTAGTGTATATTCGTAAGGACAAAATTCAACGTTCTCATACAGCTGGTCAACGTATTATTCCAGTGAATTCATTACACGAAGGAGATATCATCGAATTTGTATTGAGATCCAATGAAACTAATCATACTCATTCAACAATTCGACAAACAATTAAATCGAATGGTCCATGTGGCAATCGACCGACGAATCTACATCCATTAAAACGACCTTGTACTCCACCAATACACTATCATCTCAAACAAGATGAAAGATTCGATGTTGAAAAAGGTACATTAGGATACATGTTAAACGATACAATCGGTACGATAGATACACATGGATATTTGTTTATACCGAAAGGTTCTTGTCATACATTTTGGAGTGCTGGTGATGATGATTTAATTGTGAATATTACGTTATACAATCATGCAGGAATGATACCTGGTAGAAGTGCAGATTCTTATTTTGAGAATATTAATGGCGTTAGACGAGATAGTCCAAGTTTAATAGCAACAATTCAAGTGCAAATTGGTCATGATATTTATCGATGTGATCTTCCGAAGATTTTCAATTCAATGTTTAGTCGAGTTTTTCAAATAATTGCAATGATCTTTGGATATCAAATACAGTATGATGAATATACAACACCAACTGTTTCGTAAAGATTTAGTAGCTCTTTGTTTTTTTTTAAAACAATATAAAAGTGTGTTCTTATTTTATTTTGAAAAGAAATATAAGTTTTTATAAGAATGCAGCAAGCAATTCTCTATTATGTTTGCATCTGTAAAATAAAAGAAAACGATTTTATTCGATAGAATAGATCGATTAGTTTCTATACCCATCGATAAATTGTTGTTTGCTCGCTTTTTGATATTTACTAAGACCTAATTTTTCGAAAATGCTTGTAGAAATCATGCCAGAAGCTGATTTAGCATCTTCATCGCCATTTTTCTTCAACTGAAACGCAACGAAGCATTTATTCATTTAATCAAATTCTTAAAAAAATCATACCACTGTTTCCCAAAACATTTGCAATTCATCATAGGTCAGATATCCATCATGCGATTTATCCAATCTATGAAAAAGAAAAGCGAAATTTTATTTTACCAAAAAAAATACCAAAATAATCCTACAAATTGAACACAACATCCAGTTTTGTATCTATATTATTGCTGCCTCGAATAACACGTGTTGCTAAAAATTCATCGAATTCAATTGTGCCACTTTTATTTCCATCGAATGTTTCGAATAGCGAACTGAATATATCTGATTAAATCAAAATAAAATGTGAAGTTCATTTTTTACTCCATAATATCGTGGCCGATATCTTGATGTAAAAACTGTTCACATAATTTACGATATTGTTTTTTTGACATCTTGCCCGATGGACATTCGCTTCGAAATTCCTAATGCAAAGTTTAATTTTAGATTGATAATGATAGTATAAATATTTACTGAGTAAATTTTTTGTATTTCTAGATGATAAAGTATAAATATTAGAAAAGAAATTATAATGCTTGTTTATAAGATCTCACCTTCTTCACTAAGATTGGAATTAACTTTTAGAATAGCAATTTCTAAACATGGAACAGTTCAATTTCGATGAGAAAAAACATCAATTTTAAAGCAAACAAAAAACCTTCAGGAGAAAGTTGAGCAGCTAGTGCATTTTTCGATGTTTTCGAGCCCATAATTACTCAAGCAAATAGAGTGTATGAAAAAATCGATCGATAGAGGAGTAATATTTCAAACAAGTGCACATGAAAGAGTGAAAAACGCACATTATCGTTTTTTTTTCGAATGAAATAGGAGAACAGAAAAAAAACAGTGTAATTAGCGAATAGGCACATGTAAATGTTTTTTTATTTGTTTTCTGAACGTATCAATTGAAGAAGTAAAACCCAATTCGGTGATGCTTGCTGTCGTTTAGTTAGAAGATACTCGAAAGCTTGTGAAACAGTCCACATTTTGTGATACATCAAATAAGCTAAAATAATCGTTGATGAACGAGACACACCACGTTCGCAATGAACCAATACTCGATGATTGTTTGTTCGACATCGATCAAGGAATTCATTTGATTGATGAAAAGATTCGGTTAGATTAGCTGAACGACCATTTTCACTTGGAATATGAAGTATTTGTCTTGATTGATCGAGCAATATTTGATCAGTTACATTGAGAATATGTGTAATAGAAAGTGAATCAAGAAGAACGGGATTAGTTGCATGTTTCCAATCGCCTTGAAACAACCAAGAATCAAGTATTTCCGATGGTTGATCGTTCGATGGTACTGGACGATTAAAGTATTGTTTTTTCAACTGAACAATCGAATTGATTTGCGCTATTTCATCGTCTGTCGCATGACATTTTTCACGGAGATGTTTCTCACGATTACTTTGTACAGCATGCATTTTTGAAAGTGATCAACAGAAAAAAAAAACGTTCTAACATAATATTTTATTCGATTGCGTAATAACAATGACGAAATACTGCTATCAACATAATAGTTAGTATTATATATTTATTTATAAAACTTTAAATAAAATAATGTATAAATTATCAAAAAAAACCTTTTAAGCTTTAGAATCTTCTGTTGGTTTTTCTTCATGTTTGTACAGACCAAGTGGTACAACATTTTTCTTCCATGTAATATTGATTACATTTGCTGCTGAACCGTACCAAGCAATTATTGCTGTTACGATACCAAACCATCCACCGACATTGGTCACAATTGATGAATCGGCGAGATCACCGATGATTAATAATAAAAATGTAATATTGAGTACAGTGA
>Ga0209935_1005114_pt1 | contig 11379 bp, 20 predicted proteins | sample ThiBio_1000_plan_2_FD_183958 | JGI IMG/M metagenome (GOLD analysis project Ga0209935, IMG submission 183958) | Wastewater bioreactor microbial communities from Cape Town, South Africa - Thiocy_cont_1000_plan (SPAdes) | ecosystem: Engineered > Bioreactor > Thiocyanate-remediating >... | reverse complement strand
TGATTGATTGATTGATTGATTGATTGATTGATTGATTGATTGATTGATTGATTGATTGATTGATTGATTGATTGATTGATTGATTGATTGATTGATTGATTGATTGATTGATTGATTGATTGATTGAATGTGTTGCACATCAACATCAACATCATCGCAGAGTTCGTGTGGTCTCCATCGAACCATCACTTGGTGCGATCGTCCAACTATCGCATGTTCAAGAAGAGCGTGATGGAGCTGTTCATGATTCGACACGTTGCCGACGGAGCGACGATGATGGTGTGGCTTCCGAACGAGCTGATGTTCGAGATCTGTCGATCTCTCTTTCACTTGCACTATCGCGAGACCGAGACCATTTCGAGGATCGACAGCAGTGACGATGATGACAGTGATGATGATGGAAGCGAAGAATACTCTTTCGAGGACGATGACGATGATGATGCTTATTGAGTGATGTTCGTGTGTTCGTGTGGTTGTGGATTGATTCTCAGCACGTTCATGTGCCGCTGTGCTCTCTCTCTCACCCTCTCTCTCGTTTGTGTTTGTGTGTGCTTTTGGTGAGTGTGAGGAACAACAATACAAATCGATCGAAGCCATGACGAACACCTCTCTCGCATTGAATCATTGAGCGGCATCATCATCATGATGATGATTGGGGATGCATCGAATAGTTTGTTGGCAGCGAGCAGAGAGAGAGGCACAAGAACAGCATCTCTCGGGCATCATCATCATCATTTGCTTCGTTGCTTGCTCTCGCTCACACACCAAGCTCGTGTCTCGCGCATCGATGGACGCCAAATCTCAATATGAACTCGACGGAGCTCTCTTTGAAGCTGCACGAGATGGATCAATCACAGAGATTCAATCTCTTCTTGACCGACATGCCAAAATCCATGCTCGAAACAAGAATAACGACACACCTCTTCATCTTGCATCAATGAATGGCCATCATCAATGCGTCGAGCTCCTTCTTGATCGACATGCCGATATCCATGCTTCTGGCGATAAAGGCGCAACACCTCTTCATTTTATATCTCGCGCAGGCCACCAGCAATGCGTCGAGCTTCTTCTTGATCGACATGCCGATATCCACGTTCGTGACAGCCATAGCGACACACCTCTTCACTATGTATCTTGGCTGGGGCACCATCAATGCATCGAGCTCCTTCTTGATCGACATGCCGATATCAATGCTCTAAACGTATATAACTACACACCTCTTCACTACGCATCGATCAGGGGCCATCATCAATGCGTCGAGCTCCTTCTTGATCGACACGCCAATATCCATGCTCGAGACAAGAATAACGAAACACCTCTTCATCTTGCATCAATGAATGGCCATCATCAATGCATCGAGCTCCTTCTTGATCGACATGCCGATGTCAATGCTTTAAAGGTGTTTCACGATACACCTCTTTACCTTGCATCAATGAAGGGCCATCATCGATGCGTCGAGCTCCTTCTTGATCGACATGCCGATATCAATGCTCGAGACGAGAATAACGATACACCTCTTCATGCTGCATCGATCAAGGGGCATCATCAATGCGTCGAGCTCCTTCTTGATCGACATGCCGATCCCAACGTTAGCGACCAGGAAAACGATACACCTCTTCATCTTGCATCATTGAAGGGCCATCATCAATGTATCAAGCTCCTGATCGACCATGGCGCCGACAAGTCCCTCACCGACGTGCGTCATTGTGTGCCCTCTCTCTTGCTCGCTCGCGCTTGCAACCTCAATATCTTGCCTGCATCTCACACACAAATGTCTCTCTCTCTCTTCGTGCTGATCTCTCAATCTCTCAACCATCAGAAGCACGGCAAGACACCAGAACAAGTCGCCAAGACACCAGAGATTGCTCGATTGATTCGAGATCGAGGTACGTGGCACTCTCGTTGATGCTTGCGCTCAGTCTCAGTCTCTCTCTCTCTCGTTGTGGAGGTCGATTGATTGATTGATTGATTCGATTGATTGATTGATTGATTGAATGAATGTGTTGCACATCAACATCATCATCAACATCATGGCAGAGTTCGTGTGGTCTCCATCGAACCATCACTTGGTGCGATCGTCCAAGTACCGCATGTTCAAGAAGAGCGTGATGGAGCTGTTCATGATTCGACACGTTGCCGACGGAGCGACGATGATGGTGTGGCTTCCGAACGAGCTGATGTTCGAGATCTGTCGATCTCTCTTTCGCTTGCACTTTGTCGAGACCGAACCCATTTCGAGGAGCGACAGCAGTGATGATGACGAGAGTGATGATGATGGAAGCGAAGAATACTCTTTCGAGGACGATGATGATGCTTATTGAGAGTGATGTTCGTGTGTTCGTGTGGTTGTGGATTGATTCTCAGCACGTTCATGAGCCGCTGGTGCTCTCTCTCTCGTTTGTGTTTGTGTGTGCTTTTGGTGAGTGTGAGGAACAACAATACAAATCGATCGAAGCCATGACGAACACCTCTCTCGCATTGAATCATTGAGCGGCATCATCATCATGATGATTGGCGATGCATCGAATAGTTTGTTGGCAGCGAGCAAAGAGAGAGAGAGAGGCACAAGAACAGCATCTCTCGGGCATCATCATCATCATTTGCTTCGTTGCTTGCTCTCGCTCACACCAAGCTCGTGTCTCGCTCATCGATGCATTCCCAATCTCAATCTCAATCTCAATCTGAACTCGACGAAGAGCTCCTTGAAGCTGCACGAGATGGATCAATCACAGAGATTCAATCTCTTCTTGATCGACATGCCAATATCCATGCTTCTGGCGATAAAGGCGCAATACCTCTTCACTATGCATCAATGAAGGGCCATCATCAATGCGTCGAGCTCCTTCTTGATCGACATGCCAATATCCATGCTCGTGACGATGATACCGAAACACCTCTTCACTATGCATCAATGAAGGGCCACCATCAATGCGTCGAGCTCCTTCTTGATCGACATGCCGATATCCATGCTCGTGACGATGAAGACGCAACACCACTCCACTATGCATCAATGAAGGGCCATCATCAATGCATCGAGCTCCTTCTTGATCGACATGCCGATCCCAACGTTAGAGACGGAGGTCACGATACGCCTCTTCATCTTGCATCATCGAAGGGCCATCATCAATGCGTCGAGCTCCTGATCGACCATGGCGCCGACAAGTATCTCACCGACGTGCGTCATTGTGTACCTCTCTCTCTCTCTCGCTCTTGCAACCTCAATATCTTGCCTGCATCTCACACACAAATGTCTCTCTCTTTGTGTTGATCTCTCAATCCCTGAACCATCAGAAGCGCGGCAAGACACCACAACAAGTCGCCAAGACGCCAGAGATTGCTCGATTGATTCGAGATCGAGGTGCGTGCCACTCTCGTTGATGCTTGCGCTCAGTCTCTCTCTCGTTGTGGAGGTCGATTGATTGATTGATTGATTGATTGATTGATTGATTGATTGATTGATTGATTGATTGATTGATTGATTGATTGATTGATTGATTGATTGATTGATTGATTGAATGAATGTGTTGCACATCAACATCAACATCATCATCATCGCAGAGTTCGTGTGGTCTCCATCGAACCATCACTTGGTGCGATCGTCCAACTATCGCATGTTCAAGAAGAGCGTGATGGAGCTGTTCATGATTCGACACGTTGCCGACGGAGCGACGATGATGGCGTGGCTTCCGAACGAGCTGATGTTCGAGATCTGTCGATCTCTCTTTCGCTTGTACTTTGTCGAGACCGAAACCATTCCGAGTAGTGACAGCAGTGATGATGATGCTGATGATGATGGAAGCGAAGAATACTCTTTCGAGGACGATGACGATGATGATGCTTATTGAGAGTGATGTTCGTGTGTTCGTGTGGTTGTGGATTGATTCTCAGCACGTTCATGAGGCCGCTGTGCTCTCTCTCTCTCTCGTGTTGTGTGTGCTTTTGGTGAGTGTGAGGAACAACAATACAAATCGATCGAAGCCATGACGAACACCTCTCTCGCATTGAATCATTGAGCGGCATCATCATCATGATGATTGGCGATGCATCGAATAGTTTGTTGGCAGCGAGCAAAGAGAGAGAGGCACAAGAACAGCATCTCTCGGGCATCATCATCATCATTTGCTTCGTTGCTTGCTCTCGCTCACACACCAAGCTCGTGTCTCGCGCATCGATGCATTCCCAATCTCAATCTCAATCTGAACTCGACGAAGCTCTTCTCGGAGCCGCAGAGGATGGATCAATCACAGAGATTCAATCTCTTCTTGATCGACATGCCGATATCCATGCTCATGGGGCGGCAGGCGCAACACCTCTTCACCTTGCATCATTCTTTGGCCATCATCAATGTGTCGAGCTCCTTCTTGATCGACATGCCGATATCGATGCTCTCAATGGCGGTAACGAAACACCTCTTCACTATGCATCATCGAACGGCCGTCATCAATGCATCGCGCTCCTTCTTGATCGACATGCCGATATCCATGCTCGAAACGAAGACGACGATGCAGCTATTCACTTTGCATCATCGAACGGCCGTCATCAATGCATCGAGCTCCTTCTTGATCGACATGCCGACGTCGATGCACTTAGCACGATGAGCTTTTCACCTCTTCATCTTGCATCATGGGAGTCCCATCATCAATGCGTCGAGCTCCTTCTTGATCGACATGCCGATATCCATGCTCGAAACGTATTTTACGATACACCTCTGCATCTTGCATCAAGAAAGGGCCACCATCCATGCATCAAGCTCCTGATCGACCATGGCGCCGACAAGTATCTCACCGACGTGCGTCATTGTGTGCCCTCTCTCTCTCTCTTGCTCGCTCTTGCAACCTCAATATCTTGCCTGCATCTCACACACAAATGTCTCTCTCTCTCTCTTCGTGTTGATCTCTCCAATTTCTCAACCATCAGAAGCACGGCAAGACACCAGAACAAGTCGCCAAGACGCCAGAGATTGCTCGATTGATTCGAGATCGAGGTGCGTGTCACTCTCGTTGATGCTTGCGCTCAGTCTCACTCAATCTCTCTCGTTGTGGAGGTCGATTGATTGATTGATTGATTGATTGATTGATTGATTGATTGATTGATTGATTGATTGATTGATTGATTGATTGATTGATTGATTGATTGATTGATTGATTGATTGATTGATTGATTGATTGATTGATTGGTTGATTGATTGATTGATTGATTGATTGATTGATTGATTGATTGATTGATTGATTGATTGATTGATTGATTGATTGATTGATTGATTGATTGATTGATTGATTGATTGATTGATTGATTGATTGATTGAATGTGTTGCACATCAACATCAACATCATCGCAGAGTTCGTGTGGTCTCCATCGAACCATCACTTGGTGCGATCGTCCAACTATCGCATGTTCAAGAAGAGCGTGATGGAGCTGTTCATGATTCGACACGTTGCCGACGGAGCGACGATGATGGTGTGGCTTCCGAACGAGCTGATGTTCGAGATCTGTCGATCTCTCTTTCGCTTGTACTATCTCGAGTAGGATATCATTCGGAGGAGGATCATCAATGATGGTTGATCTTCAATCCCAATCGGTGAATGGGATCGTATATTTGTGCTTGATGAGTGAGTCATATCGAGCAACATCTCGAGCAGCAAGTTCCTTGCGAGGCAGAATATCGGCCATGGGTCATTTCACTGATTGCTCGTTCGCCTGCATCTCTTCGGGCGGTTGGTTTACTCAAGTGAATTGCTTGCCAGCACAAGCACCGACGCGGAAGTGGTCAGTCGAGTAGTCGCCAAAGCAGAGCCAGCAGAACTGTATCATTCACGCAATCGCAATCGCAGCAGGTTAGCGTATTGTTCGAGGGAGAAGGCAAGACAAGATGGTCTCCGAACCTGATGCTGGCAGCTCTTGCAAGTCATGTGATTGCCTGAGCAGCGAGCGAGAGAGAGCACCAAGCAAGCGGCGAGGTGAGTTTACATCCCGCGACTCGGAGCCGAGGCAAGAGTTGCGAGCCGACTGACGTACAGCCTCCATTCTTCTCAATGTTGGCGTGGCACCGAGGACATGGCTTGGCGTTGGCCTTCACCCACTGCTGATACTGCTCCTCGTCGCGGTTCTTGATGGTGGCAGCAAACTTCTCGCAAGTCATATCGGCATGCCACTGCCCCACGAAATACCAACAGCTTGTTCAGACTCTCTTCCAATCGATGGTGTGTGTGCCGTCTTGACTTGACGCACCTCGCGTTGGCAATTGGAGCAGTAGGTGTAGTCGCACTTGGAGCACACAACCATGGGAGAATCGGCTTCCGCCACGCGAATCATCACGTTGCCGCAAGTGGCATTCGGGCACCAGCTGCCCTCAGCGTTTGCAGTGAGTTGGCATGTGCCAACGGCTTGTGCTTCTCCGCGTGCTGACGTACATGGCATTGCCTTGCGACAGGGCGCTGTTGAACGCAATACTATCGTACTTGTCGTACAGCTCGGGAGTCAACGTCTTAACGAGCTCGGGAGTGATGATCGTCGGGCATTCGGGTGCCAGACAGTGCAAAGAACCAACACTGCCGTCAGTGATCTTGTTCTCGATGTGGCCCGTGACACACGAGTGGCAAAAGAAATGCCTGCACGGCTGGAAGACCACCATCTGGCTCAGAGCGAACTGCTCGTCGCACACTGGGCATTCGGTCGGTGTCTCGTCGAGCACCGAGTTGGATGGCAGGCTCGTGAGTGGCGGAATGACCGTGGTCGAGAGAATGACCGACAGCTCGAGGATCGCTGATTCACGACGAGCCATGGTCATGGTACCGCGGAAGGGCAAAGAATAGTGCGCCAAGTCGAACGAGCACTCAGCACTGCCGAGAGTGCCACGGGCATGAGTGAAGGTCGCACCGACGTCTCTCTCTCTCTCTCTCTCCTTCGCTCGCTGAGTTCACGCACATGGTGGTCCTTCCATGGAGCCACGATATCGAAACCACTTGCTCCTTCTCCTTCCATGCCTCTGTCAAAGGCCTGCATTGTCGTCGTCGTGTCGTTCGTGTGTTCCGATTTCGTGTCAGCCGTCTATCGACACTCCGCCAACCATGTGAAGCTGTCTACGAGCCGTACCATTCCACTGCAGCCTCAAGAGCATTCTTGGCGCCAGCGAGCTGCACCGATGCAATTCCGCTCCATATCGTCAGCGCTCGTGCACACAGTACTCAGAGCGCTCCTCAGGCTGCGGTGAGGAGACAGACGGGTACCTTGAACGTGAATCGTTTCTTGCTCTCGCCAAGCGACACTTCGAGCACGTGTGGCTTGGTGGTGTCAGTGAACAGCGCCTGGTTGGTGTTCGAGGTCGTCAGCGAGAGCGTGTGAACTGTGCCGCCGTTCCACAGAAGCGTTAGTTTGCAAGCCATCGCGCGTGAGAGAGCTACCCACAAGAGAGGTCATTTTTCACGCAAGTGCCGACGTACAGCCGATCGAGACTGATGACGGTCGGAATGAACAAAACAGCGCCAAGAAGTAGGTACGAAGAAACTGCGTGGCGCACACCTGTCACATACGATGTGAGTCATTCTCGTTGGTGTAGTGTGGTGTGGCGGGAGGGCTCGTACGAATCGGAGAGGCGTGACCGAGTACTGCGGCTCGGCTCGAGGTCGCGAGAACGGCACTGCGTGGTTCCTCTTGGACAGCAAGACCACGAACTGAGACAAGGCTCGTATCTCAAAGGTGCAAGGCCTAGTGGCGGTGATCGTGCCAAGCGACGACGTGCTCGTGATCGAGACTGAGCCGAGCGGAACCGACGCCATATCGGCCGGTCCATCAGTCAACATTCGCAACGCCACGACGATGTCACACACGCCTAGCGCCTTGTCGAGTTTGGCCAGATCAATGGTGGCCTTGCCTCTGGTGGCCTTCACGCTCTCGGCGAGGCATCCCATGTGGAAGCGGTCAACCACGTAAACATCGATGGCGAACGGCTGCTCATGCGCATGGTTGTTAGTCAGCCAGCAGCCTCTAGTAATCGTCGCGAGAAGGAGCCAAGCCGAGTACCAGATCCAGATCTTCGGGTATCGTGATTTGCAGCTCGGCCTGCTGCTCGATCGACAGCTGCGCGATCGAAGACATGAGACGCGGAAGCACGTCGTCGAGGATCTTGCCCATGATCGATTGGCCTTGGGGCTGGAGAAGCCAGCCATCTTGATGTTCGTTCCGCACCGCTCTGTTTGCGACATTACAAGCAAGCAACAACAGTGAGCGTCCGGCTCTCTCTCTCTCTCAAGAGAGTCGAGTGACGTACGATGCCGCGTAATACCACGGACACTTGCCACACGACTCGAGCGAGACGAATCGGCCCGTGAACCCAGCCGGAAGCATGGCATCGAACTCCTCGGGCCGAATGGGCGTGGTGCCGATGCTCGACACGAGATGCACGGTGCAGCCCATGAAGAGTCCGGCATCGAGCAGCGTCGAGGCATCTTGGAGAATCGACGAGCCGAATACGAGCTGCAGCGACTCGACTGGCACATTGAAGAGCTGCGCCACCTTCTCCTTGAGCATGAGCACCGTGTCGCCAAGCAGGACCGTGACCGACTTGGGCTGCGAGGCTGTGATGCTGAAAATCGAGACTCGAATGCGCCGGCCACTTTGGATCTGCTCTCGAGTGAGCAACAAGTTGCTACTGCTGCTGCTGGTTCTGGTGGGAGTGGCGGTGGCGGATGATGCATCGTCATCGTCGTCGTCGATCACTTGGGTTTGGGCGACTGGCACCACTCCGAAAGACGCTGCAAACGAACGAGGGTCAGTAGGCGAGATGGTGCACCACACTGGCACTCGCACACGCGAGCAGCACTCAGGATACCGCAGCAAGACGCGAGCGAGGCATCCTTGGCCATGGCGCAGATGGCGATGCGATGGATATCGGCAGGAACAAGAGTCCAATCCACCATGATGATCACGTGTTGGCTGTGTATGCGTGTGTGTGTGTGTGTGTGTGCATTTGCTCATTTGAGCGACTCGACAAGAGCGCGAGAGAGACTAGAGTACGGACCATCGATCATTGTCGGTGTAGCGCGAGTACTTGATTGCATCTCCGAGTTCAGGCTGTCGATGATCGAACCAGCAGAGAAGTAAGTTCGTGAACGAGATAGTTAGTGAGGTAGTTCGTTAGTTCGTTAGTTCGAACGAGAGGCGCGCACATACCTGGTCAGCACAGATTGCCGTAATGTACTCGCCCAACTTCGAGTACAACACCGCCACGATATCGATCGGAGCCTCGGGAACTATAGACACCGAGCACACCAACCACCGTTGAGCCAGCTAGCCTCTCGCTTCCATCAATAGCAACAGCAGCAGCAGCGTGGTCCAAGGTGCCACGTACTATCCGCCAACACCGTGAACTTGTTGTTGTTGTCGATTGTGTCGGTTCGCAGTCTCGAGCCGGTCAGCATCGGAGAAGGCAGATACGCAAGATGCGTCGAGACTCACACACTGACTGCCAGATATCTCTCTCGTACCACTGTTGGAACGTCCAACGCACACGGATCGAGACGATCAAAGTAGTCTTGCTTGCCGTACGTTGTCTCGGTCACTGCACGGTCCGGCGAGTGAGCGAGAGAGCCGCCCAATCCCCATTATCGTCGCAGCAGCAGCAGCAGCAGCAGCAGCAGCAGCAGCAGCATCACGCACACACGGAGGTGCAGAGGTCGTCTCGCTCACGTTGTAGCAAGGCCTCGAACTCGATGCGCTGCTCCTTCTTGAGATGCATCTTGTGGGCGATCTTGCCGGCCTTACGGAGCGACATCTCGGTCGCTCGAGCCGGCAGATACTGACGCAATGCAGCATCAGCATCGTCGTCGCTTTGGCATTGAGTATCTCGGTGCAGCAGGTCTGTCTGTCTGTCTGTCTGTGAGTGTGAGAGTGTAGGTGCGTACGGTAACGACAGCGAGACCGCCGACCACGGCGACCTGCGTAGCATACGCCACTGCGCTTCCGACCACGCCGCCGACGTAGGCGAGGCCCGCTCTGCCTCGAGTTCAAGCGCCGTAGCAATCAAGCCCGACGACGACGACGACGACGACGACGATGCTCGCGTTACGAGTCAGCTATCGCGAACGAGCGAGAGAGCTCTCGGCAGAACCTCCGACGACCACGAGACGTACATGGGCACCGCTGCGAGTGGCGCAGCCCCAAAAGCAAGACCACCAGTCGGTGTGGCGGCAGCAGCGAGGACTGCGACCGAGAGTCCGAAGCCAAGAGCGCCGCCGACGATGGCGCCCGTCGTGCCGCCGACGACGCCGGCCGTTCTGCCGTGCACGATGCCAAAGTCTCCCGAGTACGCATCTTCAAGGTTGACGGTCGCGAACGAACCGATCTCTCTCGGATCGAGGAGCTGACGAAACAGCCGACGATAGGCGCGGTTGACGCGACTCATATGTGGGTTGAAGGCCGAGAGCGAGAGCGACACGAGAGCGACACGAGAGCGGCAGCAAGCAACAACGACATTCCTGCTGATCGAATGCTGCCTCACACTCACTCTCGAACTCTCGAACTCTCGCGCACTCCGGGAAGCCTGCCGAGTGCCAAGGTGAGTGTGAATATTGGTGTGTGCCTCCCTCACACGAGGTATTTCGTTGGTGGGCCGAGTGTCAGCAGCTAGAGAGACCGTGCCATACCCTCCCGCCCGATCTCTTCGGGAGGCCTGCCGAGTGCCAAGGTGAGTGGGAATATTGGTGTGTGTGTGCCTGTGTGCCTCCCTCACACGAGATATCTCGCTGGTGGGCCGAGCGTGCCATAGCATAGCCTCTCGATCTATCTCGAGGCACACGCGAGGCACCATCCAGCCAGCCAGCGACACCAGACCCAGTACGAGTCGGACCATCGACAATCAGTCCGACATCTCTATTCGCTCATTCGTTGTTGCCTCGCTCGCGCTCGCACCTCCCAACCCTCCTCATCACCTCCGGTGTTGGGTACCCCCAAAACCCACCAACGATGCAGCGCTCGTTGATCATTCACCCGAGTGAGATCACGCTCGTGGCGGAGTTGGGAATTGGCTCCTATGCCGTGGTCCATCGCGGCTTGTGTCGCGGCATCGAGGTCGCCGTCAAGGTCTTCAAGAACCAGGCGCTCGAGGAAGGATCGCCCTGGTACCGCGAGGCCGAGATGCTGTGGTATGTATCTCGCGATCTATCGTGATCTATCTATCTATCGTGATCTATCTATCTATCTATCTATCTATCTATCTATCTATCTATCTATCTATCTATCTATCTATCGTGATCTATCGATCTATCGTGATCTATCTATCTATCTATCTATCTATCTATCTATCTATCTATCTATCTATCTATCTATCTATCTATCTATCTATCTATCTATCTATCTATCTATCTATCTATCTATCTATCTATC
>Ga0209935_1005112_pt1 | contig 11382 bp, 6 predicted proteins | sample ThiBio_1000_plan_2_FD_183958 | JGI IMG/M metagenome (GOLD analysis project Ga0209935, IMG submission 183958) | Wastewater bioreactor microbial communities from Cape Town, South Africa - Thiocy_cont_1000_plan (SPAdes) | ecosystem: Engineered > Bioreactor > Thiocyanate-remediating >... | reverse complement strand
ATTAATCTTTTGATTTGAGCAAATAGTATCAAATGTAGAGACCATCTAGTACTACAACTTTGCTCAATCAACTGTTGGTTTCTCATAATTACACTTACCAAAAAAGGGCACAGAGCCCTAACCCTAACCTCAAAGTTTTTTTTAATTTGTGATATTAGTAAAAGCTTCAAAGTTGAGCAATTTCTTTCTGTTGTTTACACAAAACCGAAAGGGTGTTGTTGCTACTTTCAAATAATCTCATCGAGGTAAAGGAACTGGGGTACACCCGGAGACTCCTCAGTCCCCAACGGGAGATAAACAGCCCGTTCTTCGCTCAATGGCACGTTGGTCAAAATAGAGGTGTAGGTGAAAGCGCCTGACCACTGCTCGCACAATGCTCGGGCACTCTCCAGCTCGTCATCGCTTCGCGCTTGTTGATAGTTGGCATAGAGAGCCTCCAGGTCAATTGGTCTGGTGTAGTACCAGTTAAATAGAGGCTTCGCCTCGTACATGGAGCCATCGTCGAGTATAGCGGGCCATTTGATGGGGTCAGCGGAGATCGGACAGGTTAGGGAAGCGGTATCCTCTGAATTGCGAACCTTGTGAATATTTGCAAGCAGCAACGATAGCCTCTCGGTCAGTGGGTATTCCTTATCATCCTCTTGTACCTCTAACCAAACCCCAGGTGACACCTCAATCTTTTCGGGAGGAGTAGCGGATCCCAAGAAGAGAGTGGAGAAAGGGGGATAGATTCCGCTCCTGGACTTGACGTTCGCAGGTGGAGGCGATCCATGGTCAAGTAAACATAACGCGAAGTGGTACGAGCCATGGTAAATTGCCTCGTCTAATGGGGTCCTACTGAAGGCACTTTTCTGCGCCAACAAGTGCGCAAGAGCGGGCCGCGGGAGGTGGGTGAGAAAGTACACTAATAGTTCCCCGTAGATCTTACGATTGTGCGTGTAGGTGTAATTTCCTCCGGTGTTACCGCAAAGCAGGCGATGAAGTACGTTCTCGCCATAGTCGTTGGTAGCTAACAGATCGATTGCATCCGGATCATCTGCGAGATTGGAAGACACGTCGGTCCTGCCCTCCTTCAATGCTTGGCAAGTGTGATGGAAGCTTAGCGATTCGTCTTCGCACAAGTGTTGGTGTTTCACGACGAGCTCATGTACACGTTCGACACTCAAATAAGCGAGCGCTTTGAAGAGACTCTCATCGCCTGTCGCCTTTCGGGATGGATTTCGGCTCATAAGGGGATCAGGATAAAGGTCATTGCTTGGGTCGATCTTACGCTTGTGTTTGTCCTGCCTTTCTCCCGTGCGAGATTTGCTATCGTTGAAAGTTTGAGACAACGCTATCCCTGATACCAAGGGAACATTGTCCTCTGGCTGCTGAAGCTCGGCGGGGAGCAAATGTGCGCCCACAACAAATCCCTGCTCCTTCTTCCGTCCTTTCTTTGAGGATCGATGTCTGCGTTTCATCGATAAGCTGATGCGGCAAACAAAAAAAAAACAGCAATTCCTGTCACCGTCTTCCATAATTCTTCTAACTTTTTCGGATTCTTTTTTTGACCATTCAGTGGTGCGTGGGCACTCGGAAGGCGGATTTGAGTTCGTTGCTTGCAATTTTGTGCCAACAGAACAATGATTATAGCGGCCAGTTGCGAGGAAATAATTCCCAGTGGCATACTAATGGGTGTAAAAACACCCATCCGAGATTCTGAAAGTCTACATTGCGACACTGTGTTAGCGACCGTGTACGCCCAACCCGAGTACTCATCCACTACCATTCATTCCTCATTAGATTAGGCATGCATGGTGCGATCGATACAAGCGAATCAAGCAAAGTGAGATAACAGCTCTCCTGCTTTCAGCTCACTCTCGCCTCGTCCCGTCGAGTGTCATGAGCTCATCGCGTCCTGCAGAACCATCTTCCGTGCGCAGCGAAACAAGAGGTTTTTGGCTTCGTGCGGTTGGCACCGACTTTTCCCGCCCTTTTTTGGGGCTCAAAAAAAAAAAAAAAAAAAAAAAAAGGGGGGGGCACCAAATATATATGTTTCCTTTCCTTGGTATCTTGAGATTGTGTGTCAAAGAGGAACCCCTCAGTTAGTACGCTCGTGACTTTACAAACAAAAAAGTGGATGCGTGTCCACACTCACGGTACCGTCAATTTTGAATCGGCATAACGAACAAAAACTAACGCTAGCGAAGAAAAACGTAGGCGGAATCAAGGAGGTGGTTTGAAAGTGAGTGAAGGAATAAAATATTTGTGACTGAAACCTTCCTTATGAAGGCTAGAAGTGATGTTATCATAGAAAAGGATGTCTGGGAGTGGGATGAAAGTACAAAAATAAATAGTTGGCTGGGGCTTCTGTACTAGTACATTGCTCTACTTTGCAAAACCTTTGCGAAGTGACAACGGGCATCTCTTCAGGCCAGCCTCAGCATACGCACTCTCGGGTACATCCTCGACGTCGAATTCGTAGCTGTTTGCGACTCCCACGCCAATGAGGTCTTGAGCCGACGCGGGCCTGGTGTTAAAGGCAAAGGCTCCAAGGTTGAAAGCTCGACAGGGCATTTCCTTCTCCCAACCATCGGTGGGCGAGCGGTAGCAGACAGCAACAAAGTCGATGTTGTAGCGTTGGGGTTCGCGCTCGTACTTGGGACAGGGATTAGAACAATGATTCCTGCACTGATGCTCCTTCATCAGCTTGCACCAGTTGCCGGTCAGCACCACTTTCAAGATGCGCTCGGTTTGGTGTGCACGAGAACCCCACTCACGCGAGGATTTCATGTATTCCCAAATGATCCCTTCCAGGCGCGTAGCTTCGCTGGGGTTGAGGTTGGTGGCTCTCTTCGGGAAGGGATCCGCATCCAAGCGCACGCCTCCTTGCACTGACGCGGCCCCTCCTTCAGGGATGCGCAGCACAAATTGGCCTCGTGCCATCGGATGAGATAACGGGGTCGGGAAGGTTGAGGGCCAAGTTTCCTCTGCGGGCAGGAGTTCCTCAGCGCGCCACTTTCGACAGTCTTCGGTGTTACCCACCAAGCGGAAACGCAGCTCGGCCTCAACAGTGTGCTCACCCGGCGCAAGCTTACTAAGGTGGCGCATGAGGGTGCTCATGCCTCTCTCCCAGTTGTCGCCGCGATTGATCTTCTCGCGCACCAACCCGAAAGTCATGCTCTGGTTCATGGCCCAAAAGTCGACCGTCTCCGGTTTGAAGTTTTTCTCGTATTCCCTCATCGAGCTATCATTACGGCTGCCATGGAAGGAACCCGGAGGTTTGGGTCCCGTTTCGTTCGCCATCAAGAGAGCATCCTCAATCGGTTGGTGGTTCCACTCCATCGTGCGACTCACGGTGACACCATCCACTCGCACGAACACGAATACCTGCAATATATACAGCGCCATCGATCCATAAGCATCGGAGAGGATGTACTTCGGCCCATAGGTGGGGACATTCGGGTTGTTCTTGGGGTGTCCAAGAGGGTAGTTGCGGAACGCACGTGGCCAGATCGCGCGGGCATTGATCTCGCTGCCAACGTTGAATTCTTTCTTGAGCTGCGAGGGATCAAAGAATCGCTCGATGGGTGTGTCAGAGAAGAGGATTTGTCCGACGTAGGGCTCGCGGAACTCTTTCCAAAAGACGGTCTGCGTCTCGTCGTATTCATTCCTGAAGGGAAGGCCCGTAATCTCCGGTGGTCCGGGACTGATCAACTCCGGTTCGTTTGAACTCTTGAGCTCGTTCTCTCCTCCGGTGTAGCACTTATTGCACAGATCGAAGAAGCAGTTCTTCATTATATTATAAGAGGGAGTTAGCAAGTGATGAAAAAAGGAGGAAAAATAAACTCACCGAGATACACTTATATCGCTTGACTAAATCGTTGCCATTCGCGCCACACTGATTGCAGCTCCAGGAGCCACGGCTCGTTATACCGCGCAACGGATGCATCGGATGCAGCTTCCAACCAGGTGGTTGTGACTCGACCAACTCGCGGCTTGCATCGTCAACCGGACAGTTCATGGCCATGTAGAGCTGAGCCTTTTCCAACGACAACTTCGGCCCATTCTCATCCACGGGCTGTTCGGCTTTCGGCTCGCTGGGGACGACAGGTCCCTTGTCCCAACACTTGCCGCAAACATCGTAATCGCAACCCTCGTTGCATGTGTAGCGACGAAGATCCGATAACTTGCATACGTCGCAGCAGAAGTTGAATGGTTGCGCCTTAATGAGCTCATGTGGATGTGATCCGTGCTTGCCAGCATCAATCGTCAGGTAGCCTTGAGAAGATTGAGAAGGACCGCCTCCGGCAAAGAGACCCGAAACAGCGGGAGAAGCGGTAACCCTCGATGGCATCGCTGGTTCGGGGGCTGGTTTTGGTTTCGGAGGAGCTGGAGTGACAGGTCCCTTATCCCAGCACTTGCCACAGACGTCATAATTACAGCCGCTCGAACAGTGAAATCGTCGATCATCTTTTCCACGACATACGTCACAGCTGTAGCCTAACGAACGCTCCGGTACGAGTTCGTGAGGATGCGAGCCGTGGATACCAGAGGTATGTGAGTGCGTTGGCACGCTCGACATCGTTGTTTGCGCCGGGGACGACTCAGCAACAGGAGTCGGAGTCGGAGTTGGAGCGGGAGTGGGAATTGGCTTGGGCACCGGATTTACGGGTCCCTTATCCCAGCACTTGCCACAGACGTCATAATTACAGCCGCTCGAACAGTGAAATCGTCGTTCATCTTTGCCCCGGCATACATCACAGCTGTAGCCTAACGAACGCTCCGGTACGAGTTCATGAGGATGCGAGCCATGGACACCAGAGGTGTGCGAGTGCGTTGGAGTGGAAGACGTTGTTGAGGAAGGAGAAGATACAGCAACGGGTGAAGGAGAAGGAGCGGGAGTTGGAGTGGGAACCGGCTTGAGCACGCTCGGAGTGACAGTTCCTTTATCCCAGCACTTGCCACACACGTCAAAGTTGCAGCTCTGCGTGCAATGATATCGGCGATCATCTTTGGCTCTGCAAAGGTCACAGCTATAACCCAGATTCGAATCCGACTTCAACTCGTGTGGATGTGACCCATGTGTGCCGATAGAAATTGCAGCGTTGGGGGACTGCGTGGTCGTGGTCGAGGTAGGGATGGGTACGGATGTTGGGGTGAGAGGGCCCTTATCCCAGCACTTGCCACACACGTCGAAGTTACATGCCTTGCAGCGATATCTTCTATCATCCTTCCCTCTGCACAGATCGCAGCTGTAGCCGACCGCCTCCTCCGACTTCAGCTCGTGAGCATGCGAGGGATGAATAGCTGCAGTGATGTGCGCGTTAGTCGATGCGACCGGGGTGGGTGCAACAGAGGTCGGAACGGTGACAGGTCCCTTGTCCCAGCATTTACCACACACGTCGAAGTTACATGCCTTGCAGCGATATCTTCTATCATCCTTTCCTTTGCACAGATCACAGCTGTAGCCGATCGCCGCCTCAGAAGTCAACTGGTGCGCGTGGGATCCATGAATGCCGGAAGTGATGTGCGCGTTGCTGCTTGCTACTTCGGGTGTCTGAACAACACCGAGAGTAGGAGCAGTGACAGGTCCTTTATCCCAACACTTGCCACACACATCGAAGTTGCAAGGCTTGCAACGATACCTTCTATCATCTTTGGTTCTGCAAAGGTCACAGCTGTAGCCCACTGCTGCCTCCGAATTCAACTGGTGCGCATGCGAACCATGAAAACCAGAGGAGATATGTGCGTTGCTGGGAGGGGTTTCAGGCAAAAGAAGAGCCGCAACAACAGGTCCCTTGTCCCAGCATTTACCACAAACGTCGAAGTTACACCCCTGCGTACAGTGAAACCTGCGATCATCCTTGCCTCGGCAAAGGTCACAGCTATAGCCCACTGCGGCCTCCACCTTCAAAGTGTGCGGATGTGCGACATGGTTGCCTTGCGTCAACGGATTTTTCATCAAGCACGTGATCGGTCCCTTGTCCCAGCATTGCCCACAAACGTCGAAGTTACACCCCGTCGTACAGTGGTAGCGGCGAGAGTCGGCGGAATTGCACGCATCACAGCGATAGGACCCTCCTGAATAGAGGCGTAACTCATGTGGATGAGACGGATGTAAGCCTTCTTGTGGTGGTTGTTGCATTGTCGTTCTTTCCACAACGGAATCTTCTCTCCTTCGTCAACCTTCGCGTTTTGTTTGCTAAGATGTAAAAAATGAACGCCCAATTTTAAACGGCCAGAAAGAAACAGGAAAGGCAGGTAACATTCCCATTCGGACAGCCATGTCGGGTGATCTCGTGGCCCGAAACTAAAGTGCCCTGAAAAAGTTATGGTGCGGCAGCTTCCGCTTGCCTTTTATTACTCCACGTGTAGTCGCGCCGTAGCCGGCAAAAAAAAACTCAGGTCATCAAACAAAAGTAACCACGCACACACCCCCCCCCACAACCAGGCACTCCGCTCACACTCTCACACACATATAGGCTTTCTTGTGCAATTTAAAACAGTAAACGAGGCGAGTCCTCGGCTTATATGGGAAAGGAAAGGCAAGGAGTACTTCCACATCAAGTGTCTACGCAACCTCCTCGCTTTCGCTTTTGTCTGTTGTTACGTCCAATTTGGCCTGAGGATGTTGATATGGCATGGTGGCTGATCTTTTTGTACGTTTCAGCCTGCTGGGCAGATAGCGATCCCCATACCTTCTCAAGGATATCCAGCTCTTTTCTTCCCCGACCTTCACAACCCTGTGTGCGGTCATCTTCAGGAGGTGCGCATATTTTTTGCGTGCCCTGTCACCTAATGAACCATTGAGTTTCTTCCCTCCTGTGGAACCGTGCCATTCTGTGTGCCAAGCCGAAGGTTCGTTGATCGCCTTTCACCCCCCCCCCCAAGCCGCTGACGTTTTCATTTTAGTTCTCAATTGCACCCAAACTTAAACTGCTCTCGTAATACCAAATGGTTTTCGGGGGCACCTTCCTGGCGGACAGCGCTACCCCATTACTTGTAATGAAACAGACCCAGCAAGAGGAAATGCAACCCTCTTTCCAGACGGTTCTTATTCGATAAAAATTAGGTGAGCCCATACTAATAAATCTCCATGCTTAGATTGTTACTTACTGTTCATCTGGCTTAACCAGCAATCGAACCGAAATGGTTTCATGCAATGCTATGAGAAGAAGGCCATCAATTCCTCAAGTCGAATGCTTTGCAATGGGACGCCGATCACGCAACCTGTGGCTTTGGGTGTCCTCTGCCCCTTTCACCAGGTGAGCGCATTGATATCATCACAACGGAAACTATTATCAGCTGGGTATCCCTGGTAATATAGAGTTATATTCAATGATGGAAAATCGGCTTATTCGAAAACGCCACCTAGTGAGTCTTTTGCTTTTATTAAATAATAAGCTGCTCATGTTCTTCATTTTCTTCATAGTTGCTTCCCTATAGGGCTATATGCTCTTCAGTATTGGTTAGCACCGATGTTGGCGATCCTCTTTTTGGGTTCTTTCTGTTACGTGCTTACTGCGGTCAGGGCGATAACTCTACACAGAGGGCAATCGAAAAAATCGTACTGGTATAGTTTCCCGGCCCCTTTAGAAACTTTACTAACTTAGACGTCCGTCTTTCATCAGGTTTCCAACGAGATATACTTTCTGATATATAACTATATAAATCGAACTCCAACGAACGGAGACTGAAAGTGGCGTCCTCCCTGACTACAGAAGGTCTTCTGAATTCTTATCGTTCCGAAAGCATGGTCGAGGGTAAGCGTGGGCCAACTACCTACTCGTCATCTTCCTCTGAAAAAGAAATAGAGGACGACGATGAGGATAGTGATGGCTACGCAATACTTGTTCGAAGTACGTAATTTTAATGGACGTAATTGTACTTTTTAGGGTTGTTATCACTACAAAACACAGTTTACAAAATTTAGATATTAACTACTTCATCCCGCGTTTCCGTATCTCTGCGGTTTAATCGCCACTTTCGCGCATACACAACCACCACGATGAGAGCCACAATCAAAAACAGGGCGAGCGGAACGATCCCCAGCGCGAGAAGCGCCAAGAGCGGCAACAAACTGGAGGAGCCGTCTCCTCCACCGGATCCGGAGCCGGAGGTGCCAAGGGCTACACCAAAGTCGGGGTCGTATTGAAAGCTGTTCACGAAGTGAGGAAGCCGCATGACCAGCTCGAAGAAGCCCTCATGGGTCAATGAAAAGTTGATCGCTGTATTGGTTGCTCCGTCTACCACTCCGTCGCTCAGCATATTGATTGTGGTCGATAACATGGTAGAGGAAGAGAGTGTGAAGGAGGTGATTCCAGGCGCGGTTGCATTGGATTGCTGGGAAGTGAAGTTGGGGTGTCCTTCAAGACGGAAGATGATGTTGAGTGTGTTGGCGGATTGTTCCAACGACCAATTCGAAAGCAAGAATTCAAGCTTAAGAACACTGGGCAATAACTCGAAAGAGATTCCAGCGCTATTTAAGGATTGATTCCCCGAGAACACCGAATAGGTAAGTTCTATTTCCCCCGATGTCCGGGTGTTCTGATGAGAGAAAAACACTTTTTTTAAAAAAAAAAAGTCCTTATCCAAACATCGTTTAGTAGGCCTACTCACCGCAGCCACAAGGAAGGCAGAGAAACGGAAAATATAGCCACCGTTATTGGTCTGAGTTTGACTAACCTCATAACCCAGCTGAGGAAATGGAATCGAATTCACGACAGAGCCATTCGACGCTACTTCTTGAATCTCAAGCGCTTGCACCAACAGATTGATGTTGGAATTGATATTCCCGGCTGTGTCTGTGTAGAAGGTTAGTATAAGAAAGGCAGCGAAAGATATACCTTTTGGGTAGATGTACACATGCGGAGAGTTGCCCAAAAATTGAAGGCCAACATCAAGAGAAGGCGCGTTCGGAATGCCAAGAAGAGCATCCGTGTAATTAACCAGCGAGTTGAGATTTGAGACGAGAGCCCAGAGCGTGTTTGTTTGAGGGTCATAGCTGACTGCGCTTACTCCTACCAGCGTTCCTAAAACATCGAAATTTGGAGCTCCAAACACAGCCGATGCTGACGGCGAGTTGGTTGTAGGATATCCTTGAAAGAGCACCACTCGGTAGTTATTGCCGTCCGCCACGAAAAGTGCCCCGTCTGCCGTCGCTGCAATACCCAGAGGTGAGTTCATTCCAGTTGCGGATGTTGCAAAGGAGCTTTCCCCATAGTAGTGCGGTGTTGTACTTGGAGTCACAAATGCTTCTTCAATGGAGAAAACGAACTACAAACACAAAAATCTTTAGCAACCCCCCTTACCTATTCTCCCGCTACATACCACTTTACTTGGGACGCTGACAAACAGGCCACTTGTGGAGGCAAAAACGCCTTGAGGATTACCCTGAATAGGGATAATCGCGCTAGCTGTAGTATCAGACAGGAGACTACCGGGAACTCCATCAAATCTTAGGACCCTTATTGCGTTGACGATAGTTATTTGTTAGCGAAAACGGCCGTGACCTGCGCCGAGAAGATTGACGATACCTGCCATTGCCAGTATCCGCCACAAACAGGGAGGTATTGTATACGCAAAGGGCCCAAGGTATCAGTCGAGTTCCTTTAGTCCCTGGCCCACCAATTACTGCGTAGGGGAGAGTTTGGTTTGTTGCGCTGAGAGCGTTGGTCCAAATCTTAATGGTTTCATTCAAGTAATCGGCTACGTAGAGGGTGCCCTGGTCTATCCAGAGCCCAATCGGCTGTGCCAACAACCCGCCACCAATAGCGATGCCTGAAGCTAAATCGTATACGCTCTGATAACGCACCACGCTATGGTGCACAGGATCGCTGACGTAGACGGCACCGCTTTGAAAATCTATCGCCAAGCCTTGCGAATTATTAGGCAGCGGTCCTATAACACCCCCTGCCAGTTGTACCCACAAGGTCACCAATGCTACCAAGACGCCTCTCGCCCACCGTTCCATTTGAAAGCGAAAACAAACGAGCAACGCAATACCCCTTTTTCGTTTCATTCAAATATTTTATGAAAATTATTTTATTATTTTTTTTATTTCCCTTCAGAACAGTGACAATTTGGGAAACAGAAGGGTTTCCCCCTTCCTGCTAGACAGGAGGAGCGGACGTGGCCTGAGGTCAATCTTGGCGCACTCGAAGTCGATTCCTCTTCTTCACGTCGACGACTCCGTGCTCACGCGCTGCTTTCCTAACTTTTTCGGGTTGGCCTTCATTACCCCGAAATGAATATTAACTCGAAAAAGAAACAGAATAATATCTCCTTCTACGAGGGCACTTTTGTTCGCTCGTTGAAAACCACGCGGAGAAGAGAGGAAGCTACACGAAGATGAACCTCCGGCTGACCCTCATACTAAGTGTTGTGCTGGTCACAAATTTGGTTTCACTGGCGAGAGCAGAATGGACTGTAAATACGACTTCAGATTACAAAAAACTGGGCGATATACTGCACTCATTCCCACACTTTACGTATGTGTGACAACGTATCGTTTCTCCTATTCTAATATAGCCTTTAGGTTTTCAGACGGTATCTCTCATGATGTACAGTTTACTATTAGTACCGATTATTTGGAATCCATCATAATGTTGGCAGTTCCATTTGGCGTGGCAGCGGTTCTCGTGCTCATATCGGGAATCGGTGCCATGTGTTGTTTGGGCTTCGGATGTGGACGGAGAATGAAATACTCTGCTACAAAGCTTTCCCTTATTTCCCTCACGCGTGCCTTCTTTACATTTCTTGTTGGGTAAGCGCATCCCGATACCCCCCCCTTGGTTATTGATTTGCTAACCAAAGAACTGCAACGCTACAGTGCTCTCGGTGCGACAGGAATAATTGGAGTAAGTCTGATGCACCAGGCAGTACCCTATGTTATAAGTATGTTTGCGTTCCCCCCCCCCCTGGGGTCCTCAAATTACGAAAGTCGACTCATCGTAACATCCCTTTCTCCCTCAAGGCGAGGCAGAGGATTCGGGTTCGCTATTGATTCACCGATCGCAGACTGTGTACGATGACTTGCAGAACCTCCAAGATTTCATCCCCGATATCAGCGAGGTGGCCAACCTATGTTCGTACCCACCTTTCTAAAAAATATCCATTTTTCAAATTTATTAAACTGACTCTCTTTTCCAAAACCTAGTATCCGTCGCCCACAGCTACTATGATCAGCTGACACATTACAGCGGCTATGCCAGAAACGCCGAACTTACTGAGTATGTAAACCTTTCATCTTGGATTTGCCACTCCTTTCAGGCTCTAAAAATATTACTCAGGTTTATTCTCGCGTTAATCCTCTATGTCCTCATTTTTGGGATCACTTTAATCAGCCTTATTGTGGGATTCTGTCGTTGGGGACGACTGCTCTTAGGGTAAAGATAAAAA
>Ga0209935_1005110_pt1 | contig 11391 bp, 12 predicted proteins | sample ThiBio_1000_plan_2_FD_183958 | JGI IMG/M metagenome (GOLD analysis project Ga0209935, IMG submission 183958) | Wastewater bioreactor microbial communities from Cape Town, South Africa - Thiocy_cont_1000_plan (SPAdes) | ecosystem: Engineered > Bioreactor > Thiocyanate-remediating >... | reverse complement strand
ATGGCCTGCACGGAGAGCCAGTGTGGACCGCCACCGGGCGCTGGTGGAGCCTGCTCTATCCGAGCATCTCGCTGCTGATGGCGGTCGCGGTCGCCATTGCGCACGGCAAGCCGCACCAGTTCTCGTATATGTTCGCCATCACGCGGCAGAACCGCAAGCGCCAGTATGCGCTGGCGCAAGGAGCCTTCACGCTCATCATGCTGCAGGCCTCGGTGTTGCTGTTCTACATCCAGTACCTGTCGCCCGAGGTGCTGACTGGCCAGGTCGCCGGGCTCAACAGCTACATCGTGCAGGGCATCATCGCGTCGCTGTTCGTGACGCTGTTAGGTTATGTGTTGCTCTCGTACAAGAGCCGCTGAGCTACCAAACACTTCGATATGTATGTAATATCATCTATGCACTGTACACCAAACGAACCCCGATGCTGGATCGCGATCGAGGTCGGCGATCGAGATATCAAGCGCGGGTTGCTGTTCCTACATTCATTCGCTCGTTGCCTCGTATCGCTCGCATCATCATCAGCAACCACCAGCACAAGCACACGCTCCGCTCGCTCCTCAGCAGCAGCAGCCAACGGCAGTAACATGCTGAAGCTCGGCGCTCGATGGTGCTCGCTACTACCGCTTGCCACCAACGAATGGACGCCCGACCCGGGCACCATCGAGGCCATGCAGGCGTTCGTGCCGCTCGTGGTGCAGCAGCACATTGAGCGCGGCAAGGTGCGCGCCAGCAAGCCGCGGCCCGTGAGCCTCGCGACCGAGGCCGTGATACTGTTCGCCGACGTGTCGGGCTTCACGGCGCTCAACGAGGCGTACGCGTCGCAAGGAGCCTCGGGCTTCGAGGAGGTGTCGCGCCATCTGAACGCGTACTTTACGCGCCTCATCGACACGTGCACGCTCCATGTACGTTCGCTGGCGCGCTCTTGCAAGTATGTACGCGGCTCGCGTTGATCGTTTGGTTGATAGGGCGGCGACGTGCTCAAGTTCGCCGGCGATGCGATCATCGTCATGTTCAGCACCGAGAGCGACAACCTGGCGCACGCGTGCAAGCGCGCCGTCGCGTGCGCACTCGAGATCCAGCGCCGCCATCGCTCGTACCAATCCGACGACCTGACGCTCGCGTGTCACATTGGCATCGGCGCCGGCCCGGTGTTTCTGATCCACGTCGGCGGCGTCAACGACAACTGGGAGTTCCTCGTGGCCGGCGATCCGCTGCGGCAGCTCGAGAGCGCGGTCGACAGCGGCAAGGCCGGCGACGTGGTCGTGAGCCGCGAGGCCTTCGTGGCCTCGCGGGCCGCCTTCCCGGCGCAGCAGCTCGACTCGGGCGACTATCTGATCCTCGCGGCCGAGGTGCCCGACTCGGCACTGCCGCCGCCGCGACCGCTGACGCCGCAGCCGCTCGACGCCACGACGCACGCCGCGGCGCTGCGGCGCTATCTCAGCCAGAGCGTGCTGTCGCGCATCGACGCCAACCTCACGCGCTGGATCGGCGAGCTGCGCCGCGTCACGGTCCTGTTCGTGGGCCTGAGCTCGATCAAGGTGCAGCGACGCGCCAAGTTCGATCACCTCGTGCTGCACGACGCCGTGTGCGCCTTCCAGCGCGTGATCTTCAAGTACCAAGGCACCATTCGCCAGGCGCTGGTCGACGACAAGGGCACCGTGCTGATCGCCGTCTTTGGCGTGCCGCCGTACGCGCACGCCGACGACGCACGTCGAGGTGTCCAGGCGGCACTCGGCATTCAGGCTGAGCTCTGGTCCATGGGAGTGCTCCATTCGATCGGTGTCACGTACGATAGCGAAGCACCGTCGCCTCGAGTGTGCACCAGAGGGTTTCCTAACTAACTAAATGACTGACCTTGGTTGGTGCTCTCGCGGCGCGACTGCAGCACGGGCAAGGTGTTTTGTGGTTGTGTCGGTAGTGAGATGCGAAAGGAGTACGCAGTGGTTGGCGACATTGTCAACTTGTGGTACGAACTCGACTCGAGTGCTGTCTCGACTCTCTGCAGTGAACCAACCAGCGATTGTAGCGCTCGCTTGATGAAAGCCGCGCAGGAGTTTGGCATCCTTTGCGATTGCGTGACCCAAGAGTTGGCAGCCGACACGGTCGAGTTCCAGGAGCTGCCGTCGATCACGGTCAAGGGCAAGAGCGGCCCGATACGTGTCTTCCATCCGAGTCGTCGAGCTCGCGAGCGCACTCGTGTCGGTGTACGTCGTGATGCCGACTCCATTCTCCACATGGTCAAAGAGGTGCCACTGACACGCACATCGACCCAACATTGCTCGGTGGTCACCACGTGGCCGTGCGCAGCATGAAATCATTGGTCGGCAAGAGGAGAAAGCCCTGCTGGCCACCAAGGTCGGCGCCATCGTGCTCCAGGCCGAGGACAATGGCGGCTTGACGGTGTTCGAGGGCGAGCGCGGCTGCGGCAAGGCGATGATGATGGACTTTTTGTTCGAGCTCGCGGTCGGTGCCGACGTGTCGATCTATCGCGTGTGCTCGTCGCCAGAGAACGTCAACGAGCCGTTTGCTCCGTGGCAGCAGCTGCTGTCGCACCTCTTGGGCTGTAACGTGTTCGTCAAGGCGTCGGAGCGCGAGAGCCACGTGCTGGCGCTGGTGGCCGACAACTTGCCATCGTCGGGCGGCGTCGATTGGGTCAGCATGACGCCGCTGCTGAATCCGCTGCTGTCGCTGTCGTTGCCCGAGAGCAAGTACACCAAGTCGCTCGAGCTCGAAGCCGACCGCTTCAACGGCCTCAAGACCATCGTGGTCGAGATTCTGCGCTGGCGAATGCACTCGTCGCCGATCGGGCTGTGTTTCGAGAACCTCCAATTCGTCGACCACGCATCGCTGCTATTGCTGCAGTTCGTGTGCAAGATGCTGCCGGCCTTGTGCGTGGTGTGCACGGCCTCGTGTGGCTTCGTGGCCGAATGGAAGCTCTCACCAGCCTTCCAACAAGGCGCCATCTCAGTCGTCGTAGTCAAGCTGGGGCCACTCTCTCAGGCTGAGATTCGACAGGTATGCGCTTGTACTCCTGCCCTCTCGCTTGGTCTCGCTTGCTCTCGCTTGATGTGCTGACCATTGTTGTGGGGCGGTGGGATAGCTATTATGCCAAAAGTTCAACGTCGTTGCAGTCGCCAGCGATGTGATGCAACTGCTCCGCGATCGAACGCAAGGTAACCCGCGTAACACGATAGATCTCGCATCATCGCTTCTCCAACATCATGTGATCGGTATTGATTCGATCACACAAAAGCTCTATTTGCAATGTGTTCAAAAGTACGTGAATCGCAACATGGTTCACATACGATCCACTCCATCGACTCACTCCTTCCACTCGACTCAACTCACTCCTTCGTGGATGAGCAGAGTTCGTCGGCCATCGATCGCGATACCGCATACGTTGCTGGCAGAGTTTCAGAGCAAGGTCGATCTGCTCTTGCCCGTGCAGCAGATGATCCTCAAGGTCGCAAGCGTGATCGCCTTCGTCAACTCGGGCAAGGTGCACACGCTGGTGCTGCAGGGCGTGTTCCCGATCGTGTTTTCTGGCGAGGAGTGCGCACTTCTTGCGCTGCACATCTCGACGCTCACGGCGCATCGGCTGTTCGAGTACCACGAGTTCGGCGCGCAGGTACTTTACTTCTCGAGCACTTCGATGCAGGAAGTGTGCTACAATATGGTATGTCCCGCGGCGAGCGATCAAGTGTGCACGTTCAATCAGCGCGCGTCAACGCTGTCACTGAGCGACGCGGCGTGTTTCGTGCAGATGCTGGTGAGCCAACGGCAGGCGATCCACGCGGCGTGTGGACAGTTCCTGGTGCAGCTTCTCGAACAGAAGCGCTCGCACGAGCTCGGCGCAGTACCGATGGAGGTCTTTAGCGCTTCGCTATCGCACCAAGCCCTGAGCGGCGTCAAGACCGAGCGAGGGAGCGCGAACGGTGTGCCTCCTCCGTCCGATCGTGCCCCACTGCCGCCCACGTCCACGTCTGCCGCACAGCAGGCTGGCATGGCTGAGGGTGCAGCGCAAGTGCCAAGCGAGACTCGGCGCGAATCCAGCCCACCGAGCGCGAGCCGCACCGCCAGCGACGACCAGCAGCCGGTGGCGGCGCACGATAACGCGCCGCGACGCCTCAGTACCGGCAGCAAGATGCGCTCCGAGTGCTCGCCAGTGGTGATTGGCGCCAGCCACCACCGCCGGTGTACGTCGGCTACGAGCAACGAACTCCAGCGAGTGTTGAGCGCAGGCGCCAGCAGCAGCCAGCCGACCGCAGGGAAGGCGTCTCTTGGCGGGAGTACGACGACGAACTTCGCATCTGCGCCAACCGCTGCACTCGCCAGCTGGGTGTCTTCGACATTCAGCAGGCCGGCAGCGAGCGGTAGTGTTGCGCCGCAGACTCCGCTCGCACCGGACGATAGCGCTGCCGGTCGTCGTCGTTCGCAGCGGATCCTCAACACGTCGCTGTCGGACTTGCGCCAACAGCTGCTCGAGCATTCAGCCACGGCCGAGACCGAGACCGAGACCGCACAGCCTCTGGAGCCACACCAAGAGCCACCCAATGTGCCCGTGGACCGCGAAGGCTTGAGCCACGAGCCATCAGCATAATCGACCGATTGTTTGTATCGATTGTTAGTTTGTTTGTTTGTTTGTTTGTTTGTTTGTTTGTATGATATATGTGGCGTTATTTATATGATCCGAATGCGACCAACGCGAGCGGTACGCTACCGAACGCAGGTCGCCGTTACCGTGCAAAATATCATCGACCGGGGCCCGCGGCAGAAGCAGGTCGTGAATGCGGACCAGCCGGTTGTGGTGGTGGCGGATTCTCTCGCGCCTCAGCCAGCTGCAAGCCAACGCTCGCGAACCGATCAGCGAGAGAGAGAGAGAGAGAGACCACGAGAGAGCACGGTACCTTGTGCTGCAGCTGTGACAGACAATCGCGGCCGACCACGAGCCGACGCATGATCTCCTTTGGGTCGGTGATGCGGCGTGCGTCGTCGAACTCCATGCGCGCACTGCGTCTCAGCACCTCAGCACTACACCAGACCGAGCACGATCAGACACGAAGCATCGCGAGAGCACGCTCGCTCGCACGGCAAGGCGCGACGCACGTGTCGGCACCATCGCCGCCCTTGAGGCCGCGGAAGACGCGAGTCACGCGAAAGATGTCGCGATACAACCGAATCGCCTCAGCACGTAAGCTGTGTGCCATCGACACCAAGCTCACTCACCTGGCTCCTCAAACACGCAAGCACGCAAACAAGCACGTAACCAAGCAACGAGAGCGAGCAACCAAGCGAATGAGCGAGAGTTCGATAGCGATCTCGATCTCGATCTCATTCGCTTCGCTGCCGCCACGTCGCTGCCATGCCCGCCGCCCTGCTGCTGCTGGTGTTCTTGGTACGTGCTCCCACGCCGACACAGACACACACACACGGGCACTCCTGTTTGGTGGCATTTGCGTGTCTCTCTCTCTCTCTCGATTTGGTGCCTCTCGTGTGCCTCGTGATGGAGCGTTCTCGCGTACTGAAGCGCCATCTCGCGCGCTCACACTTCATCGTATGGCAGGGCGTCGCTGTGGTGGCGGTCGTGGTCGTGCTGCTGCTGCTCGCACCCGACCACCCGCGATGGGTCGTGACGCGGCAGCACTTTGCGCTGCCTGCCACTGGCACCGGAGCGGCGGTCGTCGGCGACCGTGCCAACGAGTTCCCGCTCCCGTCCGACAAGGCCACCAAGTATCTGAGCATCATCGTGCCGGCGTACAACGAGCAGTCGCGCATCCAGCGCATGCTCGACGAGACGCTCGCGTACTGTGACGCGCGCCAACGTGCCTCGCCGGTACGCCTGAACGAACGTCATCCACTCGCGAGCAAGGCCTTGTTGTGGCCAGTGACACCGACTGGGCACACAGGACTTTACGTGGGAGATCGTCGTGGTCGACGATGGCAGTTCGGACCGCACCGCTGCCGAGGTGCTCAAGTACGTCGAACGCGAAGGCACCGACCGTCTGCGGCTACTGGTGCTGCCCAAGAACGTTGGCAAAGGCGGTGCCGTCAAGCGAGTGCGTAGATCGACATCTGTGTGCGTGCGCTGCGGCGAACGTTCGCTTGGCACTGACGCACGTTGCTCGCAGGGCATGATGTGCGGCCGAGGAGAGCTGCTACTGATGGCAGACGCCGATGCTGCGACCGAGATCAGCGACTTTGAGAAGCTCGAGCGAGTGTTGCAAGAGCTGCAGCACGCAGAGCCACCGCACATGGGCGTGGTCGTCGGTTCGCGAGCGCATCTCGTCAACTCGGACGCAGTCGCCAAGGTTCGTCGAGAGAGAGAGTCTGCCATCCACCGATGCCAATCAACAACGCAATGCACTCACTCACTCGCTCATTCGATCACGACAGAGAGCATGGTATCGCAACCTGCCGATGCATGTGTTCCACTTCCTAGTCGACAACCTGTGCGTGCGAGGCATTCGCGACACGCAGTGCGGCTTCAAGCTCTTCTCGCGCCGTGCTGCGCATCTGCTCTTCCACGACCTCCACATCGAGCGCTGGGCCTTCGATGTCGAGCTGCTATACCTGGCGCAGCGCCGCGGCATTCCGGCACGGGAGGTGGCTGTCAACTGGACCGAGATCGACGGCTCGCACCTGTCACTCTTTGGCAGCTCGGTGCAGATGTTCTTCGATCTGCTGCGAATCCGCTTCAAGTACATGCTCGGCAAGTGGCAGCTGGCCTCGGACATTACGATCGCGGCCAAGTGAGTGAGTCACATTGATTACCTGATAGCAAGCGAGCGAGAGAGCCAGCGAGCGAGAAAGAGTTACTCTTGTATCGAAATCAATCCAACTTCATCAACAAGAGACTGACGGAGTAGCATTCGCGTGTCCAAGCGACACATTGATGATATTCGACGCACAGCACAGCACACCACAGCGCACATACACGTACATTCCACGAGATCGAGAGATAGATAGTACGTGTGATTTCCAGGAAGGTCTATCAAGATAGAGATGGTTATTGTGTATAGTTGGTGGATATCGAGCGCCTTGGCCCAATAACCAGAGCCTCTCCCGTCTCGTTCGTTGTTGCTTCGTTGCCCGCTGCCACGCACGCACACGCACACGCATCGCTCCCTCTCGTCCGCCTCGTTGCTCACTCTTCCCCACCCACCCAGCTTCGCCACTCATGTTCCGACTCGCGTCTGCTGCTGCCCGAGTCTCGGGGCGTCGTGTGCCCACCGGCTGCTACTCGCGCCTCGCGGCGGCGTGCGTGGCCAGCGGCTCGCCTTCGTCGTCGCATCCGCGCGCCGTGTCGTCGCTGACGTCATCACAGCACACGCGCTCGAGCACCGCCGCCTCGTCGAGCGCGTCGCAGGCTCCTCTGCGCGGCGCCGTGTCGGCGGCACACCGTGCCGACTTTGCGCCTCGCTTCCGTGCACTGCACGCTGCGGCGCCGTTCTCGAGCGCCGCCGCCGGAGGCTTCACCGACGCGCCGAGCCAGGAGGTGACGGCCGCGGCTGCTACCGAGCAGGTGGTCGGCAAGCCCGAGCGCCTGGCGTTCCAGGCCGAGACGCTCAAGCTGCTCGACATCGTCGCGCGCTCGCTCTACACTGACCGCGAGATCTTTGTGCGCGAGCTGATCTCGAACGCCTCGGATGCGCTCGAGAAGGTCCGTTCGATCGTTGTTTGGTGCTCGTCGTGCCGCTCTCGCTGACTCACTGACTCACTGACTCGCTGACTCACTGACTCGCTGCTTGTAGTTGCGCCATCGCCAAGTGATCGGCCAGCCGATCGCCGATGAGTCGGTGCGACTCGAGATCCAGATCCAGACCGATGCGAGCAACAACACGTTGACCATCACCGACACGGGCATCGGCATGAGCAAGGAGGAGCTGATCGAGAACCTCGGCACCATCGCGCACTCGGGCACGCAGCAGTTCATCAAGTCGCTCTCGGAGGGCCAGGTCGATGCCTCGAACGTCATTGGACAGGTTCGTTGTCGTCGAGCTCGGCCGCATCGTCGTCACGTTGCTGATGACGATGCTGATGATGGCGATGGCGATGGCTCGGCAGTTTGGCGTTGGCTTCTACTCGACCTTCATGGTCAGCGACAACGTCAAGGTCTACTCGCGATCGGCGACGCCCGGCTCGCCTGGCTACATCTGGACCTCCAAAGGGTTCGTTGCTTGGTGTCTGTGCTTGCGCTTGCGTTTGATCTTGTGGTAGGCGCGTTGCATTCGCTCACGTGCGTGCGTGTGTGTGTATGTGTGCTTGGCTCGCTCGGCAGTGACGGCTCGTACGAGATCGCCGAGGCGAGCGGCGTGCAGCGTGGCACCAAGATCGTGCTGCACCTGAACGACAAGAGCAAGGACTTTGCGCTGCCGGCCACCATCAAGGGCATCGTCGAGAAGCACTCGAACTTTATCAACTTTGACATCAAGCTCGATGGCGAGGTCGTCAACACGGTCAAGGCCTTGTGGACCGTGCCCAAGAACGACATCTCGCCGCAGCAGCACGTCGAGTTCTACAAGGTCTGCTGCTCTCGCTCGCTCGCTCGCTTGCTTGCTATCCCCGATGAGCTGATGATGCTTACATGGATGCACGGTGAGTAGTTCATCTCTGGCGCCTACGACGAGCCGCGATACAACCTGCACTTTACCACTGATACGCCCATCTCGCTCAAGAGCTTGCTCTACATTCCGCAATCGCACACCGAAAAGGTTCGTTCGCATCACACGCTGGCTCGATGGCGAGCGCACACTCAGCAACTCACGTTCTCGTTCTCGTTCACTCTCTCTCTAGTTCGGTATGGGCCGCATGGACCCTGGAGTCAACCTCTTCTGCCGCAAGGTCTTGATCCAGTCCAAGATGAAAGGCCTGTTGCCCGACTGGCTGCGCTTCGTGCGCGGTGTGATCGACTGCGAGGACTTGCCGCTGAATCTGAGCCGCGAGCACTTGCAAGACAGCGCGTTGATTCAACGCCTGCGCACCATTATCACGCGCCGCATCCTCAAGTTCCTCTCGGAGGTACGCAAAGAGCCATTACTCGATTGATTGATTGATTGATTGCTCTCGTTCTCACTCGTTCTCGCTCAGTCTGCGTCGGCCGATGAGGCCAAGTACCTCGAGTTCTTTGAGGAGTTCCAGGGCTTCCTCAAGGAGGGCGCCGTGACCGACTACCAGTACAAGGAGGAGCTCGGCAAGCTGATGCGCATGGAGTCGTCGCACACGCAGCCCGAGAAGCTCACGTCGCTCGATGCGTACGTCGAACGCATGCCCAAGGAGCAGGAGGAGATCTTCTACCTCGTGTCGCCGCGCCGCGACTTTGCCGAGAGCTCGCCGTACTACGAGGGCTTCAAGAAGAAGGGCATCGAGGTGCTGTTCCTGTACTCGACGCTCGACGACTTTGTCATGAACAACATTGGCAACTACAAGGGCAAGCGCCTCGTCAGCATCGAGTCGGCCGACGTCTCACAGGCGGCCGAGAGTCCCGAGGTCGCGGCGGCGGCCGAGTCCGAGCTGCCCAAGGAGCAGCTCGAGACGCTGCGTTCATGGATCAAGAACGCGCTCGAGGACCGTGTCTCGAGCGTCAAGGAGTCGCAGCGTTTGATCGACACGCCGGCCATCGTGATCGACCACGAATCGGCCTCAATGCGCCGTATGATGCGCTTCGTAGATCCAAAGGTATTTGTGCATGTGTGTGTGCGTGCGAGTGTGGAGGCATCGTATTGACTCTCTCTGTCTCGTTGTCTCGTTGTCTCGTTGTCTCTTAGCGAGCACCGACGCTGCCCAAGCAGCAGCTCGAGATCAACCCCACGCACCCGCTCATCAAGCAGCTCAACGAGGCGCGTGTCTCGCAGCCCGAGATCGCCAAATTGGTGCTCGAGCAGATCTTTGACAATGCACTCGTCGCCGCCGGCCTGATCGACGACGCGCGCGCCATGATCCCGCGTCTCAACAAGCTCATGCAATCGGTGCTCAAGCCACCAACCGAAAAGTAAGCCGCCGGACCTGCCACGCCCCCCAGCGACTTGGATACGATTTTGCCCTGCCATCTCTCGCCGCGTCGCGTTGCGAGCAGTAACGAACAAGAAGAACACAATACTTGATAGATACAGTCATATCTTCATCACGAAGCTGATGATCGTTTATGTGCCATATCCCTCGCTCGCGAGAGACGGAGGGAGAGATATGAAGAGTGCTAGAAGGTGCGATACGGGCCGTGTGTGTAGTACTTGGGCCGGCGGTCGAGGCGCACATGCAACCAGATGACGCCGAGGCCCGAGGTCGACAGCCACAGCGGCGCGTGATCGGCGCGTTGCAGCACCTGATCGGCGACGTTCTGCCACAAGGCGATCTGCTGCTCGCGGGGCGCACCCGCTGTGAAGGCACCCAAGTGCGCGTAGCTCGTCTCGGGCGTGCTGCCGAGCTTCGCGGGCGACACCAACACTGAGTCGCCGCCGAGGTTGCCGAACACGGCGATCGAGCTCGCGGCCGAGGTGCACGCCAGCTGCCCGTGGTGCTCGGCGAATGCCGCACTGTCGGGTCTCATACGCGCGAACGACGGAGCCTCGAGCTGTATGCACTCGAATGGGCGCGTGTCGAGCGTCTCCTTCGTGACTGGCACGCACTCCCAGAAGAACATGTGCGACATGGTGGCGCCGACCGAGCCCAGATGCTCGACCCAACGCGCGCCGAACTCGGGCTCCGCTCGCAGCAGCCGCATCACCTCGCCGAATGTCAAGAGCGTGCGCGAATCATCGTGCCCGCCGTGCTCCTCGAGTATCACACGCGTCTTGACGCCACGGCCAACAGTCTCAGTCACGAACGACGGCATCGGGGCGAGGTGTGAGAGCGACACAGGCACGAGAGAAGGATTGATTCGGCTTGATTCGAGTGGCAGAACGATAAGAACAGTGACGCACTATCCCGCTGACAGCGCCTCTCTCTTCACTCATTCCCACTCCATCTCTCAACAAGCGCCAGCTCCCTGCTCCCTGCTCCCTGCTCCCAGCTCCCAGCTCCCAGCGCGCTTGGCACCATGGAGCCCGTAGATCTTGCGACCGTCATGGCTGGCGTCGATCCCACTCGACACTTTCCGCTGATCTTGGCGATTGCGGTCGGGTTCGCTGCCACATACTTTGTGTGCTATTTCGCGTGTGGCGTTTGGAACTTCCCAGACCGCGTGCTGGCTGCCGGCAAGTACGTAGCCGCACTCCGAGCCGCTGCCCATACCACACCTTGAGTGGGTGGAGCTGCAGCTATCGGGCGAATGATCGGTCGCGGAGGATGATCGACTTACGGCACCGTTTCGATGTGCGGAATGCGCGGTCGCAGTCTGGTGGCGCTCGGACATGCGGTGCTGGTGTCGGTGCCGTCCGTGTGGCTGGTGTTCTTCAC
>Ga0209935_1005109_pt1 | contig 11392 bp, 10 predicted proteins | sample ThiBio_1000_plan_2_FD_183958 | JGI IMG/M metagenome (GOLD analysis project Ga0209935, IMG submission 183958) | Wastewater bioreactor microbial communities from Cape Town, South Africa - Thiocy_cont_1000_plan (SPAdes) | ecosystem: Engineered > Bioreactor > Thiocyanate-remediating >... | reverse complement strand
CAGTCAACTCGTGCCTTCGTTGCCAGTGTTTGGCACGAGCCAGCTGTCTCTCGATGCTGGGCTCCTCTTCCACGTGATCCACCTGCCACCGAGCGACCGACACTGGCCACTCTCGATCTCGCTCACAAGCTCACCAACTCAGACGGCCGCTTCTCGCGAGGCCGACCGAGCCACCAGCTTCGCACCGCTCGTGTTCTGGTCGCGAGCATTCACTCAATCGCACGCCGATCATCGCGAACAGGCGTACCGCGTCAACGCCACGTCATTCTCGATGCGATTCCACCATCAATCGGAACATGGTACCGCATTGGTCGTGATCTCCGATCCGAGCGAGCAGCAATCGCTCGTGCTGCGTGCATCGTTGGATCTGTCGGGCGCACTCGAGCAATATGGCCGCTCGTTCGGCGCCATGCTCACCGTAATGCCGGCGCTCGTTACTGCCTGGCTGCTGGTCGAGCAGATGATGTGGCTGTTGCTCGGCTCGTTACAAGTGCGCTCGTCGGTCGGCCACCTGGTGGCGTGCTCGCCGTTCGTGTTGGTGGTCGGATCGCTCGTGGTTCCGGCGTTGTATCTAGTGACGCGACAGTTGCTCGGTGCTCTCGACCATGGCGGCGAGCTGCCGGCGTGGCTCGGCAACCTGGGTCTGATAGCGGGCGTGCCGCGTGAGTGGCCGTCGTCGGCTCTGGAGGTCGGCGTATTGTTTCTTGTCGCGTACCCGGTGGTGTTTGCGTTCACGACTCTGGCGCAAGGAGTACCAAAGCTGCTCAGCCTCGTGATGTCGCTCATAGGCTGCTCGGCCGAGTCGATCCCAGCGAGGTACGCGCGCGAGAGGGATCGCTCATTGCCGAGTGAGCCGTTGCGTTGTACTCGCTTACACACTCTCGCCTTGATACTGTGCAGCGGGTATTTCAGCATCTGGCTGGCGCTCATAGGAGTGCTAGTGGTGCAGCACTCGTTCGTCATGGTGGCGTTGTCGGCAGTGTGTTGTTGCGTGTGCTGTGCGCTGCACCTGGCACAGTACGAGCGACACGACAATCGCGTGCAGCTGTACACGATGGTGCTCGTGCTGCATCTACACGCACTGGCGGTCATGGTGCCGAGCTTCATCGTATGGTTGCACGACACGCCGGCGTACGGCTGGCACCACCACGGCACCGACGACAGCTTCCGCCAGCTGGCAGCCGTGCTGAGCGTGCTGGCAATGGGCGTACAGATGATGGGTGCGCCACGCAGGTACAAGTGCCGACCGGCTCGTCTCTACACCGGCACGGAAGCCTTCGTGATCTACACGGTCCTGGTACCGGTCGTATGTGCGGCGGCGGTGCTGGTCGCGAGCCATGGCGTTGCGGTCGTACCGCCGCTGCACCATCTGCCGTACCTGTTGATGCGCTTGGCTATCATCGAGCTCGTGTTGGCACTCTTCATTGTGCCGTATCATGAATGATTCAAGTATAGAGTTCTTCAGATGAGCAAGCTATCCTGCTATCTATCTATCCATCCATCCAGGCTGCTAGCTAGTTTGGTTGTCGATTCTCATCAGAACAGAACAGTGGCGCACTCGCATCATTCGATTGCTCGCCTGCTTGTGTTTGCGTGCCTGCGTGAGTCGCTGTGGAGACTCATGGACGTCTCAACGACAGCCAATGGCATACACGGTGACAGCAGCAGCAGCAGCAACAGTAGTAGTGGCAGTGTCAAGGTTCTCGATGTGAGCATCGACAGTATCTCGTGGTATCCTGCACCAGCGGCCTCGCCATCGTACGCTGCGCCTTCGCTCGTGGCTCGCTCGTGGTTGTCGCGCTCTCACTCACCCACACCTTGGCTCGCTCCCTCTCAAGGTGTATCGCTTGGTCCCCCGAGAACGTCATTGCCTTTGCGCCAGCTGACGGCGTCGTGGTGCTCACAACAAGCACGCCCGACGACTCGGCTGCTGACGCGACCACGACCACGACGCAGCAGCTACAACAATCCACCGCGGCAGGCGCCATTACCAATACTGTATCAGCCTCATCATCGGCGTCATCGGCGGCATCGTCATCTCCATCATCGTTGGGAGAGAGTAACGACGGACCGCTTCTCAAGGGTCCGAGCAATGTCAGCACGCGACTGCGCAAGATGATGATGGCGAGCACCAACGCGCTGTCGCCCGCGCCGCCGCAATCGCCGGCGCCGCCAAGCTCGTTCGCGACCGCTCAGTTGGTCTCGACTGCGCTGGCACTCGCGTACGTAGTAGCAGTAGTAGTACCAGCACCATTGCATCATACGATCGTCTGACGACCGTGAGAGCGCGTACGCGCGAACGAATGCATATGCATGCAGTCCCCATCGATACAGCGACCGCCGCGCCATGCAAGTGACCACGACCGAGCACGTCATCATCGTCGTATCGCCGAACCTGCCATCGCGGCACACGTTGATCCACACTCCGCACGAGGCATCGATCGTGCATCTGGCGTTCGCTCCGATCGCGAGCAAGGGCATGCTGTTGTCGGCCGACGTCACGGGCTGCGTGTGTGTGTGGAGCAAGGCCAAGGCCTCGGGCTACAGCCTCAACCGCTGGGACCTGTTGTACACGCTGTGCACCGAGCCGCTGGTGGCTCTCGCATGGCTGCCATCGGTCGAGTACTCGTTCCATCCGCAGACTCCCGCCGCGAGCTCAACCTCATCCTCCTCCTCCACATCGATCAATGGCGGCAGTGCAGTACCGGTCGAGCAGCGGTTCATCATTCCGGGTTCATCGAGTCTCTTGGCGTCGTCGATGTTGGCCTTCATGAGCGTCTCGGTATCGGGCACCGTCGAGCTCTTCGTCAAGCGGCACTTTGAGGGTCGCTGGCATGTCGCGAGCGCTCGCTTGCCATTGTGTCTCCCGGAGCAAGACAGTGTTCGGCTGGCGGTCGTACACTTTCCGACGACGCGAGCAGGAGCCAAGTCGGCATTGGTGGCAGTGACGACTCGCGAGGCACCGGATTGCGTGTACATGTACACGGTGCGGTACTCGATGCCATCGTTGTTTGGAGCATCTGGCATGGCTGGTGGCTCGACGCCACAAGCGAGTATCGTATCCGTGCAAACATCGTTCGACTCGCGCGTGGCGCTGTCGCTCGCCGACGTGCAGCAGATTGCAGGCGTGCCGCTCACGGTCTCGGAACTCCGAGTCGTGTCGTTTGCATTCGATCGACCGGCGACGCTGATGATCGTGGTACTCGAATGCGTGATGAACTCGAGTGATCGACCCACAGCACCAGTGTACGTGGCCGAGCTGTGGCAGCGTGAGGCACACGCCAAGCCGCTCGTGCTCTCACCGGCATTCGGGCAACTGGCAGCATCATTGGTACGGTTGAGCGTTGCATTGGACTCGATCTCTCTCTCTCTCTCTCTCTCTCTCTCTCGTGCGCTCACGGAGCAGTGACTATTACAGAGTACCGAGAGCAACTGGCAGCGGCAGAGCAGCGTGCTGCTTCCGAGCAAGTCTGAGGCATCGCGCATCACCCGCGTGCAATTCTACTGGTCGGGTACCCGAGTGCTCGTTTGGTATCAAGACGGCGCTGTGAGCACCCTGGAGGTGTACGTGCACTCTGCTGCAAGCAGTTGTTTGCTCGGCGATTGCGCGACTGGTGCTAACACCAACAACGCTCCACACAGTCCATCGTTACGGTCAGCGAGTCACGCTTCGCCACTCTCAGCTTCAAGGGATTCGATGCCACTCGAGCACGAAGGTATATGTTCACACGTGCGCGCACATAAGTTCGAGTCTGGGTGTCTGATTGATTGATTCATTGATTGGATTGATTCATTGATTGGATTGATTGTAGTCAAGCGGCGGAAGGTCAACCACCAACCTCACACCTACGGACTCGCCACAGGCTGTCTGTCGCCCAATGAGACATGCATCGCAACACTCTCGTCAGCTTGCAAGCTCCGAGTACTGCTCTTCGACCAGGAGGCCGATGCCGTCAAGGATAGCACGCTGCTGCCTCGACACTATGTTCATTCACTGGAGCGAGTACGTAGCGCGGCATTCCGGCATCTCGAGATTGAGTTCGCTGCACGTCGTCTCACCAACGCTGAATGCTCGCACTCAGAGCATCGTGAGCGGCACCAGCACGTGGGATGTTCTCGTCAGCTTGCAGTATCGCCAAGCACACGGCGCGTGCGTGGCAGTACCGGTTGCACTCGGCTTGCTCGAGAACCAACAGGTCTCAACGGCACTTGCTGGTGGATTCCTGAGTGCCGTTGCTTCGATTCTGAGGTGCGACTGTGCTCGATGCGACCGGCGTGCGGCAGTGCGATGCTGACCTCCTTGCAGGCTAGATCCGCTGCACTCGGCCTTGTACGTTGAGCTACAAGCACGCTTGTATATTGCCTACCTGCACCGGCGCTTCCAGTCGTCGCTGCTCAACACTCGCAAGGACCGGCCGCTGGGAGTGACCGATGCTCCGCAGGTGCACCCTCTGGAGTTTGCTGTCGACGAACGTACGCGCCCCTTTCTCTCGAGTGGCCGTCACAGAGAATGAGACTGCTGCTGCTCACACACACGCGCACGCTGAGGAATGCAGGGAACCTGCGTGCTCTCGCGGCACTCGGCGAGTGGGTCTTCAATTTTGTACACTTTTTGTACCACTGCGTGGTGCAGTTCCTGCGGTACCAAGTGACGCTGCCGGCGTCGGCGCACGTGAAGCTCGAGGAGGAACAAGGCGATCCGAGCATTTTGCATTATTTACTACGACATCCGCATCACACGACCGGTCTGCCACTTGGGGTGCGTCAGGCAAGCAACCACACGAGAGTGAGTGAGTGAGTGAGTGAGTGAGTGAGAAGTAGCTGACAATCACTGCGGCTGTAACGTTCGGCAGGCTGGTTGGTTTCTGGACAAGGAGTTTCTCGTCACCGTGAGACACCTGCTCATGCAAGCGACGGCGTTTCGCGAGCTCGCTGCGCCGCTCGGACTCGCGTACACCAACACCCTGAGCGACTGGAAGCACCTGTCGCAGCAACTACCGACGCTGATCGACGCCGTACCGCACCTTACGGGCAGCATCAGCAAGGCGACACTGGCCGACGTGCAGAGCGCCATCCGCAAGAGCGTCGTGGCGCCGTGGAGCCAGCTGTCGATCACGCGCCCCGTGAGGGTGCTGCTGACGGCCTTGAACTTGCACCCATCGCGCATCTCGTTGCTGGACCAGAGCTCCATGGCAGCGACCGCGGCTGCCGCGGCTGCTGCGGGCGACCTCGAGGCATCCGGCAAGGCCGAATCGACAGGCTCGGCGGCGATGATGGCGGTCGACGACGCGGCACCGAGGAAGTGGCAGTTCCAGTTCCACTCCGAGACATTCCACAAGTGGTGCCACGATGCGGTGCTGTTCGACTCGCTGAGCGGCAAGCGACTCGAGCGAGTGCAGTGTGCGACGGTGCGCTTCTGCGACGCATGCTCGCGTATCACGAGCACACCGAGCGAGAACGACCCGGGCAGCCGAGCCGATTGGTTCTGTCCGATCTGCCACAATCGGTGGTTGTACATTTCATTACGAGCCGATGAGAGTGAGTGAATGAGTGAGTGAGTGAGTGAGCCAGTGAGCCAGCTACTCAATTCCTGATCCATTCATTCGGCGAGCGCCATCCATTCCTTCGCTTGGCGGCAGCAGAACAGCGCCAGCAAGCAAGAAGGCGGGAAAAAAGACGAATAAACCTCGATAAGGATGGTAGTAAGCTCGTTAATTGCTTTACGCTGGCGTTCCCCTTATCCGTTCTGCCTCTCTCGATCTCTCTCGATCGATCTCGTCTCTTGTTCGTCCGCTCGCTCTCGCGTCTCTATCTCTCTCTCGCTCTCTCTCGCTCGCGTATCTGTCAGTCTAGCATCGCCATCATGTCATCCGAAGACGCCAGCTCAAGCTCTTCCTCCGGTTCGGCCTCACCGGCTCCGGCGGCAGCAGGAGCAGCAAAGACACCAAAGGAGCAGTTTACGTGCAAGAAGTACTCGGCTGTCGCTGTGTGGAGTTGGAGTATGTCACGATCGCGCTCTCTCGATCGCTCTCTCTCGATCGCTCTCTCTCGATCGCTCTCTCTCTCGCCCGCGCTCTCCCGAGGCGTGGCGCACGTAGCTTACTGTTCTACTTGCATTGTGCAGAGAACGTCCAGGAGAAGTGCCCGATCTGCAAGAACCAGATGCAAGACCTTTGTACGTGCCCGCGCTCGCATACCAGCCAGGCCAGCAGGAGTGTCGCTTGCGTCTCGCGAGCGATGCGTGTGGCGTCTGACCTCCGAGCGCGGCATAGGCCTCGACTGCATGGCCAGCCAGAACGAAGACTGCCCGCTTGCGTGGGGAGTATGCAACCATGCCTTGTACGTGGCGGAGCGTGCGCATTCATCACGCAAGTACTCTCTCTGTTCTCACCATCGCCTCTCGCTCGCTCCATCTCCATTGTTCGCTACCGTGCAGCCACTTCCACTGCATTCAGGTACGCCATCGTGTGTGGTGGGTCTCGAAGCGCGGCGCATAGACGATCGTCATTAACACGCAGCTTGCCATGAATGAATGAATGAACGAATGCAGAGCTGGCTGTTCAAACGTCCTGCGTGTCCACTGGGTACGCTGTGCTCTTCGCTCCGATTGTGGTCTGCTGCTGCTTCTTCTAACACTCGTGGCTGTGCAGATAACTCGGACTGGGAGTTCCAACGCTTCGAGCGCGGTACAGCGCCGCAAGTGTAAGCAGCAGCAGCACCACCCACATCTCGCGATGCTGGGAGGCGCTGACTCCTTGTTTCATTTCCTCTGCCGTACTTGATACACAACCAAAATGCCACCTCTCCCACTCCCACGACACACTCACACACACCCGCACACCCACCCGCACCAGTACAAACCACGTTCCGCCGCACTTGTTGTGCGCCTCACTGTATCTCGCCCAAGAGCTGCGCGAAATAGACGCGACCTTGCCGATAGATAGCTTTCATTTCGTTCTCGTCGAACGAGATTGAGCGTACATTGTACTTGCGAGTGCGGGCGAGCTAGCGTTTCTTCTTGGTTGCCGAGCGGAGGTTCTTGAACTTGCGCGTGACGATGCCAGCGGCGATCGTGCGGTTCTCGCTGCGCAACGTGAAGCGGCCGAGCTGCTTGCACTCTGCGAACAGCTCGAGACATACTGGCCGTGCCAGCGTGATCTCCACCATGGCGGTGCACTTATCGGGCAGGCAGCTGTTGCGTGGCCATCCATCGATCACCACAGCAAACACGCACACACAGCAAACACACGAACGACTCAATACCGCAATCACACAATCGGCCATCTCGAGCACGCGTACCGTGGCGTCTTTTGCGTTACGGCACCTGCTTTGTCGAGGATCTTGATGAGCTTGGTGATGTTGCCCGGCTCGTTGAGGCTCTGCGTGTGCAACACGATTGGATGGCCCTGGATGATGGGGAAGGTCGACGAGAAGACGATGATCTGCGCCTGGAAGCGTGGCGTCTCGACGATCGGGTGCTCGGGGTCGCACAGGAAGCTGCCGACGCGCAGGTTGGCTTGCTCGATGCCCGTGAGGCCGATCTCGACGTTGGCGCCGGCCTCGGCCCACTCGAGCGACGTGCCATCGCTCGAGATGCCCTTGACGGTGCAGGTCTCGGTGCCGGGCACGAGCGCCAGCGTGTCACCCGACGCCACGACGCCGGACTCGATCTTGCCGGCGACCGTGACGCCGGTCGTGAGCGACTTGAAGATGTCGGTGATGCACATGCGGAACGGCCGCTCGGTCTCGCGCGGCGGCGCTTCGAACGCGTCGATCTGTTCCAGCAGGCAGTTGCCCGAGTACCATGCCGTGAGTCGCGCGTCGTTCGAGCGCGTCGTGAGGTTGTCGCCCGTGTAGCCGCTGAGCGGAATGAACGACAGGCAGTTGTCGCGGAAGCCGATCTGCTTCAAAAAGTGCCCGATCAAGCCGACGATCTCATTGTAGCGTGCCTGCGACCACTCGACCGTGTCGAGCTTGTTGACCGCCACGATCAGCTGCGACACGCCGAGCGAGCGCACCAACAGGGCATGCTCCTTGGTCTGTCCGTCGGCAACGAAGCCGCTCTCAAACTCACCGACCGACGAATTGATCACCAAGATTGCAACGTCCGCTTGCGCTGCTCCAGTTATCTATCATGAGAGAGAGATTGATTGCACGAGTGAGCGAAGGAGTACAAACAAACTACATTCATGATGCATACCATGTTGGGTACAAAATCGCGATGGCCTGGAGCATCGAGCAAACAGATACTCTTGCTCGGTGTCTCAAAGTAGTTGACGCCAACGTCCATCGTGATACCGCGGCTTCGTTCTTCGGCGTGTGCGTCCATTACCCAGGCGTAGGCGAACGAGGCTTTGCCTTCAGTTCGTGCATCTGTCTCAAATCTGACGATCGCTATCAGCTCTACGACAAGAGCAGCAGGGGCATCAGGAGCATCAGCAAGCAGCAGTATCCTCGTACTTGTGCATTTGTCGTTGCGTTACGTGGCCCAGTTGATACAATAGATGGCCCATGATGGTGCTCTTTCCAGCATCGACGTGACCGATCACCACCATGTTCAAGCGCAGCTTTCCACCCGTGCCGGCTGTAGCGCGTTTCTCGTCGAGCTGGCGTTTTCGAGCGGCGGTGGTTTGCTTGACGGCCTTGCGTGCGACCGAGTCGGATGACGCGCGCGCCACTGTGCCGTCGAGAGCCTTGCCCTTGGCAACGCTGCTGCTCGAGGTCGTGCGCGCCACACCGCCGCCGGGAGTCGCAGGTGCTGGCGTCGTAGCGCTCACGCTCGTGGAGGCACTCGGCGTCGGCGTTGGGGTCGTTGCAGTAGCAGCAGCAGCAGTCGCAGGCTTTGTGGCTGGGCGGATGCTCGACGGTACCTTGCTCTCTGTAGCAAGCAATGAATGTGAGCAGCAGCAGCAGCAGACTCATGGAGACGACTCGTGGCATTGGTGCCGTACCTTTGTCAGGAACCTTCGAAAAGGCCTTGGCTTGCTGCTGGAGCACCACGTCATCGGGTGACGGCGTGTCGAAGGCGAACGGCGCACCTGCACTGCTGCCACGCGGCACTGCAACGGGCGTCGGCGCCAGGTTGAGTTTGGCAAAGAACGACGCAGAAAAGTCGGCGGCCGAGGGTTCGATCGGATCGGGCGTGATGACGCACAAGGTTTGCGCAAGCCGCGACGGCACGTAGGTCGGAGGTTGGGCGCCATACGTAGGTGAGATGATTGGTGGAGAGGTGAGGGTCGGTGAGACTCGGAGTGGCGGAGGAGTGGCAGCAGCAGGAGCAGCAGGCACATGAGTGGCGGTGGCAGTGGATGGTGTAGCAGCGGAAGCAGATGATGGTAGTGGCGCAGGCGATGATTGCGATTGTGGTGTGGCTTGCAGTGCTGGTGGCGGCGGTGTCGGAGTAGCGAACATGGAGGCTGATGGATGCTGAGCGCGAGGGCGAGTAGCAGCAGCAGCGGCAGCAGCGGATGAAGGTGGAGATGGATATGAACCTAGAGAGACAGAGGAAGGCAAGCACGTAGCGATGGTCATCCACGTATCATTGTCAGAATCCGAGAGGCATCATGAGTCGAGAGCAAGCAGCGACCCAACCACAACCACACAGGGAGAAAGGAGCCAGTTAGTATGATGCCACTTCGATCTTGCAGCAACACGACGGCGCGAGGGATATGAACGATATGGCCCACCATATTCATCCTCCATCTCGAACTGCGAATCTGTACACACCACACCACACCACACAACAGATCGAGATCGATATCGAGATCGAGATGCAGATACAACACGAGATTGCATTCGAGCACCAGTCATCGCGGCATCAGTGATGCAGTCCAATTGTCTGTCTGTCTGTCGTGCGCTTTCAATACCGGTGCCGTTATCGAGCAGATAGTTGATAGTCGCTTCGGCGGTCTTGTTCTTGCGGATGGCCTCCAACAGCTGGCGCGCTGAGAAGGTGTCGTCGCCCACCTCCATCAACACCTCCTCGGCCACGGTGCGCACGCTGTCTGCATCGATCGACATCGATCAGTCGACCGTGACTCCACGCGACTCGACGATGAGATCCAGAGGGCATACACACCGCGATCGTTCGATGAGCCCAGGAGTTCATCGAGATCGTACAAGACCTCGGCTTCGTGGTTGCTCTCGGTGACGTTGAGCGATGGCGACGATGACGACGATGGCTTCGACGGCTGCAACAGCGCGCTGAGCTGGATGCCGCGATCGACCTTGTTGCGGTCGTAGAGAAAGTGCGCTACAATCCGACAGTCGCTCAGCAAGCGAGTTGACGCGCATTGTACATACACGAACACGCGCACACACCTGTGGAAGGCGACGCCGAGGTACCGAGGCTCGTGCCGTACTCGTCGTACTCGTCGTCATCGTCATCGTCGTAATCTGTCGCCGAGCGAATGAGCCTCACGCGAGGCACTGGAGCTGCGTAATTGAGTGCTACATACCATCGTATTCGTAACGAACGTTTCGATGGCGAGACATGGTGTGAGTGAGTGAGCGAGCAGCAGCGACAACACAAGGCAACGAAGCAACAGAGCCAACGAACGAGAGAGCGAAGGAGATCGAGAAGCACCACCACGAGATCGAAAATACTACCGACTCTACTAAAAATCGAAAAAATCTGAATATCTCTCTCCCCGACTCAAATACATTGAAATCAAATAGTAGATACTGTAGAATATCGAATGATGACTTGGTAGATCGTACTTCGATTGATAGATATTTTTGTTGAATTTAGCAGAGTCCAGAGTATTTTCGATCTCGCGGTGGTGCTTCTCGATCTCCTTCGCTCTCTCGTTCGTTGGCTCTGTTGCTTCGTTGCCTTGTTGTTGTTGCTGCTCGCGATCCTCGCTCATACCCACAACAACAACACTCTCGCTCACTCGCACACTCACTCACTAGTGTGTTGTTAGTGAGCTCTCTCCTGTCCACCTCGGATCGGCGTCTCTCTCTCTCTGCGCCACCCTCATCATCATGGGCATCACCAATCGCGTCATTCCGTCGGTGGTCGAGCTCTCGCCGCTGCAGTATCCCAAGGGCTCGCTGCCGTCGCAGCATGCCGTGCTGCAAGACGCGTCGCAAAAGGACATGCTCGGTCTGTTGTCGCAGCTGGCGCACTTGTTCCAGCACTCGAACGCCATCTTCGGCGAGCTGGTGAACGAGGTCAGCATCACGGCCAAGCGCATCTCGTCGCTCGGCGCTCGCGTCGACTCGCTGCTCGGCACGCTGCCGCACCTCGAGCAACACGTGTCACAGGTGCAGGTGCACGAGGCCGGCAACACGCCCATGTCGGGCCGTGCGACGCGCTTCACCGAGGACGCGCAGCTCTTCCTGCCCGAGCACCGTCCGGCGGCGATCGCGAGCCTCGTGGCCGCGAGCC
>Ga0209935_1005107_pt1 | contig 11396 bp, 14 predicted proteins | sample ThiBio_1000_plan_2_FD_183958 | JGI IMG/M metagenome (GOLD analysis project Ga0209935, IMG submission 183958) | Wastewater bioreactor microbial communities from Cape Town, South Africa - Thiocy_cont_1000_plan (SPAdes) | ecosystem: Engineered > Bioreactor > Thiocyanate-remediating >... | reverse complement strand
GTGGAGTACCTGAATGGCAACAGAGATTTACAGTCCGTCTACCTCGAAGGCAATCCTTGTTGTCCCAACAACAACCCCGAATCGAGGCTCAGAGTCCTCGCCGCGTGGCTGGCCTTCCATGAACCAATCGTGTTTCCTCTACAACTTCTCAATGGCAAACCCGTATGTGCTACCACACCCTCAACACAACATTAGACAACACCACACCACAATACACTACACTACACTGCACTACACTACAACTCACCACTCCTCTCTTCTCCTATCAGATCACAGTGAGCGAGTTGTGTGAGGCTTTGAGCATGATGAGTAAGCTTGAGCCTGCCAAGGTCAATAAGGCGAGGATGGAGCTTTGCTTCCAGCATCTCAACGTTCGCCCCACGGACACAAAGATTTTACTATCGGGTTTCTTCCTTCAGTCTGCTGTAGGTGTCAGCCTACTGCCCCATCTTATCCACCTCGACATCAGCAACAACAGGATACGAAAGATGGAGGTAGTTTTCTCTCTCTCTCTCTCTCTCTCTCTCTCTCTCTCTCTCTCTCTCTCTCTCTCTCTCTTTCTCTGTCTTTTCTCCTTTTGTTATCTCAGCATACTCACCTTTTGATATCAAAGCCGCAAGTATATGCAGGGTTACCTCAACTGCGCTACTTGGATCTGAGAAACAATCAGATTGGAGGGACGAAGCAGATAGTGAGGACACTCTATCAATGCAAGAACCTCCAAACTCTCTTCATTCACAAAGCAACGAGGAAAGACAGCGAGAAGCCTCGCAAGTACATCAAGAACGTATGCAAGGTGCTTAACTGGATCGACACTGTGGATAGTCTGCAAAACCCTTTTGGAGCTCAAAAATTTGTCTCGTAAAGAAGTAACCTTTATTCCTCCACATAAATGCAATTCCAGTACTAGAAATAATTATCAGGTGGGGCTCGTTTTGCTCCCGTCCACTTTATTTGGAAACTAAAAGGAATTAAAGTACTCCCAAAAACAAAGGAAGGATGCGCCAGCAGAACGCATACCGTTGGAAGTTGACGGGGTGGAAGTGGTGGAGGTCGGGGGTGCGGCCTGTGCAATGAAGCCAGCGATACCACTTCCGCTGCCGAAGTTGGCAGTGCGTTGAACCCATGTTCCTCCGCCTGCCCCTCCCAGTTGGAGCACCCATATCTGCCCCAGCTTGGCGTTGTTGACAAATAGGAAGTCGTTAAGAATGACCTGGTCCGATGGGCTGCTGACATTTGAAAGCAAGATCTCATTGACGATCGATAGGGAGTTTCCTTCTCGGGAAAGCTCGGTAATGACACCCGACGCTGTGTTGGATACATAGAAATGCGATGTCACCGGGCTCCACCTAATCCAGCATGCTGCTTGCAAGTTCGGAAGCAAGAAATAGTTGGGTGTCCCGAAAGAAACAGTTCCAGCTCCAGCTGTGTTAAGGTCCACGACGATCACACCAGACCCATTATTGTAAGGGCTTGTGTCGGCAAGAACTAAGGTAGAGTCGGTATCAAAAGCAAATGCAAAGTTGTCAACACCGTTGGGGCCGGAGGTCGCGGGGGTTTTAGTGAGCGCAGTAACATCGCTGCCAGGCCAAAAGTAGACGGGAGGGTTACGACCCTTCACCACAAGCACCAAGCCTGTGTTGTTGGGTGTGAACGAGATCTGTCCAGGCCCCTGGTGATTGCCGGGTGGTGTGGTAAGTCCCAGAGACAAGGCCTGCACCGAAGATGGAACTAGTGTGAGCCCCGTTGTGGCGTTGTAAGTGAAGCAAGCGATGCCGCTGTTGGCTCCTGTGTTAGCCACGCAGGCAGCTTGAGCATCTATCCATAGATTAGTTAAAGAGTTTGAAGATGATGTAGGTAAACGTACTTGCCGTAACGGTATCAGGAAAGTCTCCATGGGTGCTGACAGGAGTGTTAACAAGTTTCACGATGGTAGGATCCTGTGGATTGATCCAGAACAAAGACAAAGAATTGCTGAGTGGATTCACAGCAAAGATGTAGTTGCCAAAAACTGTCACAGCATCCTGACTCTGCACCCCGGTCCCGTTTCCTCCCGTGGCAATCGCTTCGACGAAGGTGATATGGCCAGTCGCCAGATCACCCGAAAACACGTTCAGCAAATTGGGCGATGTCATCGTCAGAGTGTAAACGCCAAACTTTTGTGCTGAGGCAGTTTCTATCGCCGCTCCCATTACAAGCATCAGAAAACAGACAAGGGAAGTGACAGCAGACATTCTGCCAATGTTGACGTGTGGTGGGGGTTCTGGTAAGTTTAGGGCTACTGTGGAAAGGGTAAGATGGTGTGAGGGATGCCATCTAATATATCTCTTATTGGTATGTGTTCCATTGGTACGGATGATCTTGCAGCCTCATCGGCGCGTTAGAATACGGAAGCCTAGGGCACTTTTTGAACACAGGAAGTTCACGCCGCAACTGACAACTTCCCGTGAAAGCTGGTAATTTCCCCGCGGGCGGGCACGCCGCCAAAGTGTTGGGTCTGTGGAAGAAAGAAAGAGTGAGAAGGAAACCCCATTTTGGAGCCCAACAGAGAGACACTATGCAGAAGTGATGAGGTTCGCCATGCGAAATTAGCTTTCAAATGCCTAAATTAGAAGCAAGACGCCAATTATTACTCCGTGAATTGCAATAGGGATTAATAGTAATTACTTTCTTGCAATTAAAATGGCGAGCTCGAGCAACAACCCGGTTTTCATCAACTGGCTCTGCCAGTATGTCTCCAACCCTTCAAAACTGGAAGGAGTGGCTCTATCTGAGTTGCGGACGAGAATGCCTCCCAAAGCGGCAAAGGCAATGCATCCGTTAACTCTTGAGCAGGCTTTGCAAGCAAACTCCGATGTGGTGAGAAGTATCAAGAAGGGCGGAGAGACCCTCGTGACCCTTGCCCCAGCAAAGATGACCCAATTTATTACAAACCTGCTAGAAAAAATCGCAAAGGAGCGAGGTGCTACTTCGGATACTCTTCTTGCCGCAGCCTTCCAAGAAAAGGTGAAAGCGAACTTGGCCCAGTGCGCGGCGTTGAGCTCGCATGGCGCGACTAAGGCGTTGCTGCAGCACTGGCGACAGACTCGAAACGGGACCACTACTCAACCACAAAAAGCTTTGGCTCAGCCTCAACCAACAAGTGCACTGCCATCCGAAAGTTTGCCAAAGACCAAACTAACCACGGAGCACTTTCGCGCTCAAATTTACGAGCAGCACTTGATACAGGTTACGGCCTTGACAAGTACTCCGTCTTTGGTACGTAACTGTTTCCCCAAATCAGCGCTAACACATGCGCAGGTTGACCTGAGGGAATATTTAAAGTCTCTTTTAACGGCTTGCCCTTGGGATTGGGGTGCTGATCAATTGGGAGAATTTTTATCGGCTATTTATCCACCCTTCAATGTCAGCCAGTATGGCTGTAGAGGGATGGATGCGTTTCTCGAAAAGACGCTGGGCGGTGAAGTTCGGTATTTTCCTTCCGCCTTTCGAGGCACGCGAGTTATACTAGTTCCAACGAAATTACGAGAAGCACTGGCCAAAACGATTTGCGACATCATATCGAAGCATGGACCTCTCATGGAGGATATAAAACAGCTCCTTTGGGAGAAGGGCGTGGTGCTCTACGCAACGGCAACAAATTTAGATACTGGGTCGGCCAGGCAGTGCCTTCCATTTTTGGCCGAACGAGGGCTGCTCAGCGTCTCGGATCAGGGAGTTTATAGCTTGCCCAAAAGTACGTGCTCTTGCTTGTTCTCCTTCTAATCGTACTATGTAGACACACCCAAACCCAGCACAGGGGTGTCGCCAGACGACTCTCCTCCTCTCTGGGACGGCACCCCGAAAGGAAGAGATGAATGGGGAGAAGACACAGGAGAAGGAGATTTCACCTCAGCCAGCTCCTGTTGAAAAGCAGGAACGGGTGAAGGGCGAGAATCACGACGAAACGTTTTCGGACGCCTTCTACGCATACATTAAAACTACCAAGGACCTAGCGGCGATGTTGCAAGACCTCACTTATTGCCACATCATCGCTCTTGATTGCGAAGGTGACCTCGCTGGACCTACTTATGGCATGTCGTTACTGCAAATAGCTTCGCCTGAAAGAGTCTATGTTGTGGACATACTAAAAACAGGACATGAATTCATGGACGCCGGCCTTCGCGACCTTTTAGAGGACGTTAAGCTTCTCAAAGTTCTACATGACTGCCGTCACGACAGCAAAGCATTGTGGCATCAATATGGCTGCTACCTCAACCCCATATTTGATACTCAAGGTACAAGATCAACCTCTCCTTAACCAACTCAACACTAAAGCGCTACTTCTGTGTAGTTGGGCATATGGCATTAACAGAAGATAGTGCCAGAGAAGGGTTGAACAAGATTCTCGCTCAGTATGGCAACGGCATAAACAAGCTTAAAGCCGAAGTGAAAAAGAAGTTTCTGGCTGACGCGCTTTATTGGAAGCGAAGACCTCTCGAGGAGGACGCGATTCGATATGCAGCAGAAGATGTTGTTCACCTCCTCGAAGTAGAGAGGAAGATGACAGCCCTTCTCGATGTTCGAAGAAAAGAAGTTCTTGTTAGATCTCGACAAGCTGCAGATAGCCAGAGATTTGCCTCAGTCGGGCGAGCTGAAGCAATCTGCGAATCAGGTAACAGACTATCAGGTCCTAGGCATCTTTTTCTCATGTTTTTTAGATTCTCGGGTAATATCTAAAGGGATGGAGATCGTGAAGGAGACCGATAGTTGGGAGAGCATTCGATTCGCACTCCCGATTCGAATCGCTGATGCAATTATTGAATCCCTTTCTCCTGACGAACTTGTCGAAATCGCGCTCGATGTGCGCCATTTCGACGAATCGGACAAAATCCGCAATGTGCCCCTCCGAGAACCTCCAAGCGATGACGCTACCCCGGTCTATGTTATAGTCACCGAAGAAGATATTCAATACGTCGTCGACGCTGTGGGAGGATTCGATCAAGAAAACAGGGCCACCGTAGAAGGAAGTTTGCATCGAATCTCGGCTATACATAACCGAAGAGGGGAGGTCGTGGGTATCACGTTTCGGATTGGCCGCACAATCTCCGGCTTGTTAAAAGCTATTGAGGACATCTTAGAGGATGCTGTAGATCAGCGCCGATCGATCTTACTTCTTGGAAAACCGGGGATGGGGAAGACCTCTGTTCTGCGAGAACTCTCGCGAGTATTTGCAGATCAACACAATCTCCGAGTGGTTGTTGTAGATACAGCAAATGAGATCGCCGGAGATGGAGATGTCCCTCATCAAGCCATCGGAAGCGCTCGAAGGATGCAGGTGCAACAAGATCGCAGACAACACAGTGTGATGCTTGAGGCTGTACAAAATCACACTCCTGATGTTGTGATTGTTGACGAGGTAATCTTTGCTTTTTAACAACAGGAAAAGATTAACTCAAGATGATCTATAGATCGGAACCAAGGAAGAAGCTACCTCTTGCAACACCATTGCAAGAAGAGGAGTCATGCTTGTAGCCACTGCACACGGGGAAAGCTTGCTCGATGTGGTGGACAATTATGCCTTGAACTCAATCTTGGGAGGATTGGAGACGGTGATTCTGGGAGACAAGGAGAGAAAAGAACGTGGAATAGAAGTGAAGACAGTCAGAGAGTGCAAGGCGAGGCCGGCGTTTGATGTGGCCATCGAATTGCAGGGAAGGACAAGATGGGTGATTCATACCGATGTAAGAGTTGCGGTGGATTCGCTGTTGAGAGGAGCAAAGACTAAAGTGATTATTCGAAGTTGGAATCCTCAGGATGGGGTTATTTCTTCAACTGAGGGCTGGGCTGATGCAACTGGTTAGACAAGACAACAATAAATAGAGCTCTCGTCTATTTTCAAGCCCAATTCTTCGAAAGCTGTAAGCAGAAGGAAGTGGAGTGGGCAATGCAGGGTTAAGCAACAGCAGCTGAAGCTCTGCGTCGACTACTACCGAGAGATGGGCAACGTAGTGTGGCTTTGGTTGCTCGTGTTGCTGGACATGTTCGCGGTAGCATTAGTGATCCCCTTGCTGCCATATTACGCAACGAATTTGGGAGCTGACGCGATTACATTTGGCTACCTTGGATCTGTTTATGGCATATTACAACTTATTGGCAATCCCATCAGTAAGTATCAGATCTTGTTTTCTTTACATTACAATTCTGATAATGCTTAGTGGGTAGGTTAAGCGACAAATACGGGCGTGTCAAACTCTTGAATGTATCATTCGCGGCGAGTTTCTTTAGTTATTTATTGGTTGGATTAGCGGATAGTCTCTTGGTTTTGTTTTTGAGCAGGATACCCGTAGGTACGCAAAATTAATTTTAACCGATTATATCCTGACTAGTATCGGCCCAGGATTATGTAAACAAACCATGAGCATAAGCTATGCGTATGTCTCAGATCATTCGTCTATAACAGATCGTGCTACACATTTGGGGTACTCTTCATTTGTTCCTATTTTTGTTCTTACGCATTGTGCACAGCTACATCGGCACTGCAGCGGGAATAGGATTTATCGTCGGTCCCACTGTTGGAGGTTCCTACTCCTCTATTTAATTGCGCTTAACTAACCACGTTAACTAGGGCTGTTGAGCAAATGGAGCTATGCGCTGCCAGCGTATGTCGCTGCGCTTGTATTTATTATCAACATCATCTTGGCGAACTTGCTGCTTGTAGAATCCACTGCACACAAAGTAGTGTGGGCGACCGGAGAGCTACTCGACGCTGAAACAATATCGCAGCGAAAGCAAGATAAGAAGGGAGGAGCGGTTGTGACGGGACTGACTAATGGCGGGAGCATTGTACATAAGGATTCCGATGATGAAGAGAGCGATGCTCTTTCATGCGGCGGGCTGTGGCGGAGACTGCGGGCCTACATCTTATTCCTGCAGTCGACGTTTACTGAACCATCGATATTCATACTAGCGTTAATAGAGTTCATCTCTTCTTTGGTATTGTCACCTTCTTCCCCTCTCCCTTCATCATCACATAGTTAACACCTTCAATGTACATATAGGCATTCTTAACCTATCGTTCATCATTCACGTTGATCAACCAAACAGCATTTGCACTCGACGCGACGTGGAATGGCATCATGGAATCTTACATGAGTCTGATAGCAGTGCTCGTGCAAGGATTTCTTGTCAAGCAACTGACTCGTCGCTTCTCCGAGGACTCCCTCATCAAGGTGTCCCTTCTCGTCTTGGGCATCGCCCTTGCGGGATGCTCTATGGCCTATTCGGTGCTATCGCTTGCCCTAGTGTTGATCCCGCTTGTGATCTCTCAAAGGGTCATCAAGACTTGCGTGCTAAGTTCTACAACAAAGGTAATATACCTCAACGACCCCCCCCCCTCGCCTTGCTCGCGCTTTCAAATATTCAAATACTAACTAAGCCTTGGAAACAAACAGAAAGCACCAAAGGCGGAGACAGGATCGGTGATAGGAGCGTTGGGGTCGATAGAGAGTCTATGTTCAGCAATAGGACCTGGATTTGGCGGTTTCCTCATGAGCTTCTTGTATGTACCCTCTGTGCTCTTCTTTCTCTGCTCCTTTCTGACAAGTGAATCCAATTTTTGAACAGAGGAACAGCAGGACCAGGCACGGTAGGGAGTGCTCTGGCTCTTCTTGGGAACCTTCTTGTGATTGTTCGCGGCAGGAGCAATGGTGTAGGTTAATGAAATGAACTGATGAAGATTAGCAAAGGCCATCTTCTTGCTTGGCGCGAACTTAGCCAGATGTTGGCCGAATCAAGGCCGTGGTGTTGAATGAATTAAACATTATTAAGGAATTAAATATATACATAACGCATACTCATTTAGTTTTGCGTTTCTCGATTATCTTTTGTCTAAAGTCTGAATATCCACCGATATATTGTTCTTCCTCTTTAGTGCATCCTTCAAATACCAACGGGGAAGTCTCATGCTTCACTTCCAACTCCTACACTCTGTTGAGTACAATCATATCGTACATTTGATTGAGGTACCTGTGCCAAAGCATTCAAATGCCTGTACCATTCAGCCCTCTCCTTCTCTTCAACATAGATCCTGACATTATCTGGGTCGAATTCCATCTCCGCCTTCCCCAGTTCTGAGTGATTAGTTAACAAACGGACGCCGAAATAAGATACGATACGACGAACTACCTACTGCCTGGATAAAGTATGAGCACCCCTACGCGAACGCTGCATTAGTTTTAATCGGGTTGCGAAGTTAAAGATCAAACCTTGTATCCATGAATGTGGTAGCAACTCTGGGGTTTTCCTTGTTTATTGTGAGCCGGTTGTGCAGTTAACCAACACCATACTCACTGCGAAAGAAGGACAGCATATACAGGCAACGTCGGTCAAAGGGCCACTGCACAGCTGCACGGTTGTTTTCCACGAAGCTTTGACCGACGTTAGTGCTGACAGAAGCCGACAGCTTTGCCTGTACTAAATAACTGAACCATTGCGACTTCAGTTGTTCTTTTCCTGCCATAGACGGCACCCATGACTAATGTCTCCAGCAACTGTCGATCTGGGCCGAGCCGTTTTTCTCTTGCCGAGTCTGACAACCAACGAGCTGGGCAAAGAGGGTGCGCTTGCTTCCTCGAAGCTTTTCAACTGCGCCAGTGACGACTTGAAGAAAAAACGGAAATGGAAGTAGACCGCACGGAAGAACGTCCGCCCGATAGCACCATCATCCAAGCACCTCTACTCCACCAAGAGTCAATTGGCTCGACACAGGACACGGAAGAAGAAGTTGCACAAGCGTCACTGAAGCAAGAACCTCCAGAGCCTCAATCCGACAACACAGCGCCGCGCCCGATCGATACAAACATTCAGCCGAATGAGGATAAAGAAAAAGATAAGCGAGAGAAGGAAGAACCCCTTCAGCCAAGCTTTGTTGAAGGCGGGGAGTATAAGAAGGAGGGAAAGGAACCCACAATTACAAAGAAATCAAAGAAGAAGAAAACCCAGCCCACAGGAACTGCCGTCCCACCATCATTTTTCAAGGCGATGAAGAGACATCTCCATCTAGAAGCAGAGAATTTTCAAAAGGCTGTTCATGCGCATCAATGGGCCGATCCCTCTTTTACTGCCAACAATACTCTGTTCTTCTTCTCGCCTTTGGGCACAACCCCGAAAGATCTGAAGGGACAAAGCATCCTGGCGGCATGTGCTGGGCAATGGGGAATAATTGAAGAGGATGTTAAAGTAATTGGGACACACCCGAAAGGACGCAGCCTTGTATTGTTCTCGCCTGAAAAAGTAGCGGAGATACTTGGCCCGAGTGGAATAACCACCCTTCGCGTGTTGATAAAGGTAAATGTAAAAACAGCCTAATTTATGTTTAATACTAAATATTTACATAGGAGGAGCCTCGGATAGTGAAAGTTACCGGGACTGCGAATCATCCCTCTGTCTCGATTAAAATATGGCATCTTCCGCTTTCTGTTGACAACGACGCAAAGTTCAAAACCTACATGTCTGCCTTTGGCGAGATTGTTGATGCACGGTATGTAATCCTTTTCCGCCTGCCCCAAGATTAATGTATACTGCCCTTCTTCTGATGTAGGCTAGCACGAGAGCCTCACTATCCTGACATTCCCCAGAACAAAGGGGTAGTTGAGTTCGCGTTCGCACCGATGTACTTCACCTTGATAAGAAGGAAGACGACCCGACTGTGCAACATCGAGGATTCACCCCGCTACTCTTTTGTTGGCGACCAGGTGTGCGAGTGTTGCAATTGTAAAGGACATGGAATCGACCACTGCGAGTTGGCATGGAAGGTGAAGAGTATGGGCATGGACCCTCGACGGTTGCATGAACAAACCTGGCAAGTGTAAACAAGCAGCTGTAAGTAGCGTATGTGTAAATAGTACATAAAAAAGAAACAAAAGAGGTGTGGTGGTGATGGCGTCTTGAGTCTAGGTGAAAGTGTGGTGGAAGGTGAAGTTGGGAACTATACCGTTCCCTCCTCCTCCCTCCGGGTGTGTCAAAGCCTTTGGTTAGAAAGGCCATGACCCGAAGTATCATACGCGCCTAGTACTCAAGTCCATCAATTTAGAATCAGAAGATTGCTCGAAGTAGCCCAATGACATGAGCACCATTTCACACCCAAAGGACGGTGTTGTAGAACTGTTGTACTTCAATATTTCCTTCAGTTCCTCAATATGTACGGGTGGGAGGCAATTAGAAAAAATTGGGAATCCAGCGCAATTTTCAATTCTTGGAACAGCCAAGAAAACAAGCAGGAAGAGAGGCATGCGCAGAGGAGGTTCTTTGTTGCTCTACTGCCGCTGTAGTAGGGCAGCTGGCTTTGTTCCTCATGTGCGGTTCTTCTCTACTTCCTCAGGTAACGCGAAATTCGTCACTTTATCGAATATTGCTAAGACTATTTAGGCCAAATCCGTGATCCTTGGGACGACATCGCACGTCATCGCGAATTGCTCGTGGCTTTGGGAGAAGAGATAGGAATAAAACAGGTTTGTAAGACTGTAGCTACTCAATGTCTTTATTTATTTTGATATCAGCTTTCGGATTGGTATTCTGTTCGCCGCGGGGACGTAGTGAAACGAGGAGGACGAAAGCTTTTCAAGTACTATCCTTCTCTCGCAGTAGCTCTTCCCGCAATCTTCAAAGATTTCTCTTGGGAACTCGATAAATTCAACCGATTACCAACGGGATACTTGACAGACATCAATAATCAACGCAATTTCCTGGACAAGATAGGCAAACAACTCGGGATTAATCAGGTATGCATTGAAATTTTGGTGTATATCAAATAATTTTATTCTATTGAGTTGGATGATTGGTACAATGTGAACAGGCGGGATGTGGAGAGGAGCGGAGGAATTGGATTATTGGCGCAATACCCTTCATTGGAGAAGGCAGTTCAAACTCTGTATCCAGAGCATTCGTGGAAAGACTCAAAGTTTCGGCCTGATCGAGAGATTCGGCCCAAAGGATTCTGGAAAGATAAAAAGAATCTCTTAGAAATCCTTAGCAAAGCCGAAGAACGATTAGGCATAGCAAAGGTAAGGGCTCAAAAAAATATTGCAACATCAATCATAACTAAAGCATCTTTTATCAGCCTGAAGACTGGTATTCTATTTCTTTAGTGGATCTAACGGAGGTGGGGTTCCCTCCGACTGTCAACCGAGCGAGGCTTGTTGAGCTTCTTAGAGAAAAGTATCCCGACTTCCAATGGGAGCAGCTATTCCTGTTGAAGGGAAAATACGCACAACAGAAACGCCTCGAGAGGGCTGTGGCCTCTTTGTTTCCGGTAATTTGTTATTTTTAGTTTTTATCTCATAGGAAATATGAACTGTTTTTTTAACATATAAATAGAATGAGGAGCTCATCATCAACTCAAGAAGAAAAGCAGGGCT
>Ga0209935_1005105_pt1 | contig 11400 bp, 9 predicted proteins | sample ThiBio_1000_plan_2_FD_183958 | JGI IMG/M metagenome (GOLD analysis project Ga0209935, IMG submission 183958) | Wastewater bioreactor microbial communities from Cape Town, South Africa - Thiocy_cont_1000_plan (SPAdes) | ecosystem: Engineered > Bioreactor > Thiocyanate-remediating >... | reverse complement strand
GGATGTTAGATTATAACGAGCAACGACCTCATGAAGCTCTGAATAACTTGACACCCAAAGCCTATAGAGAAAGAATGGCCAACGAAAACTCTAGTTTAGAACTGTGTGCTTAACGGGGAAGTCTACGCAACGTTTTTAATTTTTTGCCTAAAAACTAGTTATGTGTTTTATTTTTTTGAATTACTATATCTCACCGTTTTATGACAATTGTTGGGCAATTTTCTAACTACAGTTTTCCAATTTAAAGAATAGAATAGATGAGGAAAGTATCATGATCGGCACAAATTTACTTGATATTATTAGAAAATCAGAAAAAAGACCTCAAGAAGAAGTATTGCAACAAATAAGAAAAATATTAGATAGTAATCCTAAGGCAATAAAACAAAAGAATAAATTAAAACAAACAGTGGTTCATTATGCAGTAAAGAAGCAAGCCTTCAACATTCTTGAAGTACTAGTGCTTGAATACGATGCTGATTTGGCAGTAAAAGATGTTAATGGAAAAATGCCAGAAGATCTTACCGTCGACAAGACGATGCGTAGTTTTATCGTTGGCTTAAAAAAGGAAATAAAAAGAAGAAAAGAAAGCAATGGAGAGCATCTTTGCGATCTGCTTTTTCTTGCAAAAAAAGATCCTGATAATGAGCGTTATTATTTAGCAAAAATAAAAAAGAGAATTTCATCTGAAAGTGAGATCAATGAGGAAACTTATCAGGGTAGAACTGCATGTCATTGGGCTGTTATTTTAGATTTGCCTTTAGTTTTAGATTTGCTTGCGCAAGGGGGCGGAGATTTTCGTTTAAAAGATAAGTTTGGAAAATATCCCCTTGATTATGCTAAAGGGAACGCGGTTGAAATTGTTTCACATGTAACCAAAGATCAAGATGAAAAAACATTTAATGCCTTTTTTACAGATGAACATGTTGAGAAAGAAAAAGACAAGGAAAAGGAAGATGAATCCCAAAGTGTTAAAAAGTTAAAGCAAATCACACATGATCTTGAAAGTTTAACTTTAGGAAAATTAAGAAAAAAAAGAAGATCACTCTCTGAGCCATCACAAAAATCCAAAGCAACCATTAAAACTAAAAATCGCTCTAAAACAGAAGCTGGGGTAAAAAAATTATCTTTACCTCATGCTATAAATACTATTGCAACTTCTTCAGATTCTTCTGATTTAATATCGCAGCATGGTGAGGTTGATATCGTTGATATAGCAATTATGCCTGAAGAGGCTAAGCTAATGGAAGCAATTGAACGAGATGATGATATTGTTGTGGGTGGGTGGCTCAATCAAGGGGGAAATCCTAATAATACCTGCCATTTTGATAGTAGACCTTATCTCTTGCATGCGTTTTTTCAACGTGCGACAAAATGTTTTTTGCTTTTGCTTCTTAATGAAGCGGATATTAGCAAGTGCGATAATCGTAACAGAAATATTATGTATTTTCTTGAAGAGGGAAAAAAAGAAGGAAATGAAAAATTAAGCAGAGAGAATCTTGATTTCTTGCTTTCTGTGCTTAATAAGGTGAATGCCTACATCAACTTGGATGAGATCCAAAAGGCTCAAGAAAAATTAAAAGTGTTAGAGAGGCAATTTAATCTGTCTTTAATCGAAAATGGGTTAAATATAAGATTTACTCGAAGCAATTGCCGTTTTCTGTCTTCAAGAGAATTGTCAGATATAATCGTATTAAATTGTTATCCAAAGCAACTTGTTAAAAGAATCTATGAGTGTTGCACAAATGTAAAATTCCCTAGAACCGATATCCCAGTTCATTTTAGCCCAAGCGATTTTAGTAATACAATTATTGGATTACTGGTGTATCAAGAGCAAAATGACAAAATTAATCGTCCCATAATGATTTTAGATATTTTATGCCATCTTTATCATAATCATTTCGAATTAAATCAAAAATTAATGGCCATCATGCTTGTTAAGGAAATGGTAAAATGGCTCAATTTTACGCAGCCACAAAAAAGAGCTCTCTTTAGGGTGAAAATAGAAGATTTCTATACTTTGACTTCTGAGGAAGGGTATGAAGATTTAAATAGACAGATTAAGGAGATAATTGAACAATCTGAAACAATTTCAAGCCCCTATACAGAAGTACATCATCAAATTAATGCGATGTTAAATCGTGCAGGATATAGCGGTAATGTCTTATTAAAAGAAAAAATAGAAGAAGCTGTAACGACTTCTATACAAACTAAAGATCTTAATCAACTGCTTTCACTTTCATCATTATTGGCTAATGAGTTGCGTGCATTTTCATTGCAGTTTTATCAACTTGTGCATCCTGGAGAATTTCTAAATAAAGGTTGGACACAAAAAAATAAAGAAGAACTTTCACCTGAGATTGTACGTCAGTGTTCAATGTTTAATAATTTAGTACAATTTTTAAAATATGAAATTTTATCGCGCCAGACTGAAAATGAAAGAGCAATGGTCATCTCTTTATACATCATGACACTTGAAGCGTTATTCAAGCAAGGGATCAGAGATTACAATATGGCCATGGCTTTGAGTGCTGTGCTAAACGACTCTGATATTTGCCGCTTAAAAAGATCTTTTAATGCCGTGCCTGAGGAGATTTTGGAATATTGGGAACAAATTCAAGCAGAACTTTCTGAATTATCTAATTATAAGAAGCAACGCGAATTTTTAAAAAGAACACCCGCTGCTTTACCATTTCTTGGACTCTATACTCGAGATATTACTTTTATTTACGACGGGAATGAAAATAAAAGCACCAAAAAAGAACGGTACCCGCTGCTAGGAGGGGTATTCTTCGATCTTTTTCAACGGCAAAGATTTGCGCGAACTGTTTTCATTCAATTTAAAACAAACCTACCATCGCTTTTGAAGCAAAAAATGGCGGTGAGCGATTCTTCTTTACAAGAAATGTCCATCTTATTAGAGCCACCTGTATTGTATCTAACTCCTGATATGGAGCCTAGTTATGTAAGGGGGATTTTGAATGCCTATATACACAGTAAACTGCCCTTAAAAGTTCAAAGTGATGGCAGATTAAAAGAAGGCGCAGCAGCGGTCGAATCTATTTATGAATATATAGAAGATTTAGTTAAAAAGCGTCGTTTAAAAGTGGTTGATGCTAATCAACTTATCACGCTGGTCTGTAAGGCGGCAGGAGGAGAGAATATGGGTTTCAATTCAATCCAATATAACCTTCGACTAAATGAAATCAAAAATATTATGGGAGATGAGGTTCGTGAGTTACTTACTCTTATCGGTGGCGATAGAGTCAAGGTGAAGTTAAGAGATGAGCAAGATGAAAGTGCAAGGAAAAAATCTTATAAGCAAGATACCAGTGATAAAAGAACAGTCACGGTTGCGATTGAAGTAACCATTAAAAAGGATAAAAAAGGTAGAAGCTTCATCCTTAGAAATATAAGAAATGAAGAAGAAATAGCCGAAACTAGCCAAGATATTCTGCAGGGTACCATTGCCAGTGCAGAAGAAGAAATATGGGGCTCAAATTATAATGCCGGGCTATTAAGCTCTAAACAATTATATGATGAAAGAAGACGATCACAATTTTTAGGAGGACAATCAGAGCGTAGTGAAAAAGGAAAAGCAAAAGAGAAAGAAATGAGAGAGCCATCCCTCATTGATAGAAGACGATCACGGTTTTCAGCAGAATCAGATGAAAAGGGAAAGGAGATAGAATATTCTGATAGAGCAGAATATGATTCAACCGTAATAGAATACACGGATTTATCAGGAGGGGAGGCTTCTATGTCTGAAGAATTTGAAGATGGGGTTTTAGAAGAGCTTTGCCAAGCATCATATAGTTCAGATTTTAGTGCTTCTTCAGATCAGGAAGTTATTTACAAATCTCGCAAATCAAGATATTTGTGGTAGTCGGTCAGCTGAATTTCTTTTTGGAATAGATCAATTAGGTTAAATCTCCATTATAATAATATTTGCGGAACCCATCGTTACGAGGCGACGGTGGTTTTCATGGTTCAGAAATCTGGCCACACATCATAGGGAAATATGCTGTGAGTCAAATTGAATTGCTGGTGCTCCTGTTTGGGATCGTCGCTATTGTAGGCTTTGTGGTTAGAAAATCAGTGATCCCGACATCACTATTTTTGGTTATTACAGGAATTATCCTCGCACCTCCTATCGATTTCCCTTTGATTTCAGAACATCCCGAATTAGTGCTGAATGTATTTTTACCTCTATTACTCTATCAAATCAGCAGCTTCACTTCTTGGCGTGAATTTAAAAAGCATATGGGGCCTATTGCTTTATTGTCAGTAGGACATGTGATATTTATTACAATTTTAGTTGCATGCCTTATACGTTATTTCTTCCCACAAATAAGTTGGCCTTTAGCTTTTATCATTGGTGCTGTTGTTTCTCCACCAGACGATGTCGCCATTATTTCTATTGCTGAAAAAATAAAACTGCCAAGTAGAATCGTTACAATTTTAGAAGGCGAAGGAATTCTTAACGATGCAACCGCACTAATATTATTCAGATTCTCAATAGCAGCATTTATAACGCATCAATTTATATTGGGAAAAGCTATTTTGACATTTGTCTTAATGGTGGTAGCAGAAACGTTATATGGAGTTGTCTTAGGGCATATTCTAGGAAAACTTAGAGTTCATATGCGAGATAGCTTATTGCATATGGTGGTTGCTCTTTTAACACCTTTTATTGCCTATTTACCTGCTGAACGTCTGGGAGGCTGCGGTGTGATAGCGACGGTCGTTTCTGGGTTCATCATTGGAAATTGTTATGCAATATATTTTACCCCAGAATTTCGTTTATTATCGAGATCGGTATGGTCCACTATCTCGTTTATGATCCAAAGTTTGCTGTTTATTTTAGTAGGCGTCAACATTGATAGTATTTACCAATCTATTTCTGCTGTGCCTATCGTTAATTTAATAAAATTTCTTGCTATCGTCGTTGTTGCTGTGGTAGTTGGGCGTTTTTTATGGGTTTTCCCTGTAACTTATCTACCCAAACTTCTTTTTTGGCGTAAAGCTAAAGAGGCATATCCCTCTTGGCAATCTACTTTTATTATTTCATGGTCTGGTATGCGGGGGGCTATTTCATTAGCTGCAGCGCTTGCGGTCCCTTCTGTTGCATTACCTATTGATAATATTGACGCTAGAGATTTAGTCACATTCTTAGTGTTTGGTGTTATCTTCTTTACCTTGATCTTGCAAGGTATTTCCTTATCGTGGGTGACTAAATGGTTGGGCACGCAAAAGCATCGCAATCATGAACTTTATCTTGAAAAAATATCAGAACTTTCTGCTCGTAAAGATATGACAGAAGGTGCGATAAAATGGTTAATAGAACATAAAGCATTTGAGGAAAATCAAGATATTCATGAAGAGATTGATTTACATATAAAAAATTATGAATTACTTAAAAATCAATTACAGGAAAAAATAAATAGTGCTCATCCTATCGAAAAAGAGGAAGAAGAGGAGTTATCGATAGAAGAAACCAATTTATCAAATGAAACAATTGAAATAGAAAAAAACATATTGCTCGACTTATGGGAACAAGAAAAAATATCATTGGCAGTGAGAAATAGGTTAATCGAGCAATTGGACTATAGGGCTAAATATAATATCTAAATAAAATAGAACATTTCTAAAAAAACAACTAAAGCCGGTCACAACCGGCTTTTTATTTTCTAAAAAATATAAAAATGCATTTACAGTGTTCACAGTATTTTATAAAATGCCGTGAATTTTTGTCTGTGAAAAAACAATGCTAAGGGGAAAGATATGAATAAGAAGAATTCTTTAACTGCATTTTTATTAACAGCAGGTATTTTGCTGACTGGTGCATGCACGCAGATGCCTTCAGTAGGGGACCATATGATTGAGCAAAGTTCAAATGCAAAAGAGCTTGGAAAGAAATGGAATAAAGGTAATTCCTTAGTTGAGAAAGGTAACAAAAACATTTCTGAAGGCGAGTCGATGATAAAGAAAGGCGAGAAACTTATCAGCCAAGGAAATATGAAAAAGTATGATGGGCAAATGATGGTGCAAGAGGGAAGCAAAATAATGCAGCAAACTGAAGTTTCTTATCACCAATCTCTTGCCAGAGCTGTGGTAGAAGATATGGATCCCTAGTCTTAAAGCTTGAGCGATATTGATTGTCCGCCGTAGCATAAGCTGCGGCACAAACAAAAACCCTCTCCCGAAATCGAAGGGGGATCAGAAAAGAGATTATCTCTTTTTTTTGTGAAATGCGATAGAGGATTACTGCATCGTCACAACCGCTCGAAAACGAACTTTTCCATCTCGCACCTTTTCAAACGCTTTATTGATATCATTAAAAGGGTAGGTTTCTGTAACAACTTTTACTTTTCCTTTAGCAACCATATCAAGGGCTTCAAACAAGAATTCTCGACTATTTTGTTGACTACCTATGATTTTGATTCGTTTTAAGATTAAATCAGCCAATGAAATTTGCAAAGGTTTGCTATCTAATCCCATGGCAACAAAACGTCCATCTGGACGCAAGCCTTTCATGCTGTTTATCATTGCTTCATTTGAGTTGGTTGTACTTAAGATGATATCTGCGCCGCCTAATTTCAAAAGACCTTCGCCATCTCTCACAATTTTATCAGCACCAAGACTTTTAATCATTTGATCTTTATCAGGGCTATGTGATACAGCTATGGTTTCAAAACCAGCAGCATGGGCGTATTGAAGTGCCAAATGACCAAGACCACCGATCCCAAGTATGGCTACACGTTCGTCAGGTTTAGGATCTGACCATCTTAATCCAGACCATACGGTATAGCCGGCGCAAAAAATAGGTGCAGCTTGTTCATATGAAACTTGATCAGGAATTAACATCGTTGCATCTGCATAGGCAAGCATGCATTCAGCATGCCCGCCAGAAAGTTCCATCCCTGTTGATTGCTGATTTAGGCAAAACATAGGTTTTCCTCTCAAGCACCATTCGCAACGTCCACAAGTTGCTTGGATCCATGGGACACCAACGCGATCGCCTATCTTTCTGCTTGTAACGCCTGCCCCAATTTCAACAATTTCACCAACAGGTTCATGGCCTAAAATACGAGGGAAGGCGCCTGGAAGATGTCCCTGGGATTGATGTACATCGGTATAACAAATACCACTTGCGTGTATTTTAATCAAAACTTGGTTGGGACCGACTTTAGGAACAGGCGTATCTTTAATTTCCCATTTTTCGTTTTTACCTGGTATAAATGCAGCTTTCATGGGGATCTCTCATTATGCAGATTCTATGGTAAATATGATTGTAGTCAAAAGACACCAGTATAAAATCACAGAAAAAATTTTTGATTAAGTTTTAATCATTCAGTCAACGCATAGTTAATGAGGCGATGTTTAAAAGAAGAGATGAGATCTCGTTATACTATAGTAACCGGTAATTGTTTTGAGGCATGTGTAGTAAAATGGATAAAAAAACAGCAGATAATCTTGAAGTGGCCGCATTAATTAAACAATTTAATGAGCAACGTCTTCCTCGAGCGATCCACATAAAGGAAAGAGTTTTTGCTGGAGAAAAGTTAGATGATTTCGATTTGGCTTTTTTAGAAACTGTTTTTAAAGATGCGCAATATATACTGCGCGTTTCAGATAAACATCCTGAACACCAAAAGCTTGTCGCCAAAGCGATTCAGTTATACACAGATATTACTGAAAAAGCTTTAGAAAATGAGAAAAAATTAAAGAAAAAATAATTATTTTCAACTGAAGGATGGCTTTGATGGATAAAGATCTTTTGAAAGGTAAAAAAGCGTTGGTTGTAGGCATTGCTAATGAGCATTCCATTGCTTACGGCTGTGCCAAAATGCTAAAAAAAGCTGGAGCAGATCTGGCAATAACCTATTTAAACGATAAAGCAAAGCCATTTGTGGATAAAATTGCTGATGAGCTTGAACCAAGTATTTATTTAAAATGTGATGTTACTTCAGAGCAAAATGTCGTAAATGTGTTTAAAGAAATTGAAAACAAGTGGCAAGGAATAGATATACTTGTCCATTCAATTGCCTTTGCTCCTAAAAAAGATCTCCAAGGACCGCTTGTGCGTTGTTCTAAGGAGGGTTTTTTAATGGCGATGGATATTTCATGTCATTCTTTTATTCACATGGCTAATCTAGCTAGTCCCCTAATGAAAAAAGGAGGGACATTGTTTGCAATGAGTTTCCATGGTTCACAAAAAATAGTAGAGCATTATAATCTTATGGGGCCCGTTAAGGCAGCGCTTGAAAGTGCAGTTCGCTATATGGCCTTTGAGCTAGGATCACAAAATATAAGGGTGATTACAATATCACCAGGTCCTGTCAAGACGAGGGCAGCATCAGGCTTAGAAGAATTTGATAAGCTTATTCAACGGGCACAAGAAAGCTCCCCCTTGAAATCACTAGCGGATATATTCGATATAGGTGCTATGGTAACCTATCTTTCAACTGATTACGCTAAAAATATCACCGGTGATACCATTTATATAGATGCAGGGTTCCACTTACTTGGGTAATTATTAAACCTGCGAAGTTAATGGAAGGGGAAGAGGTAGTTTAACCAGGCTGCCATTCTTAACAAAACTTTTCTGATAACCGCTAAATGTTTTGCGTGCTGTGTATAGATGGCAGATTGACCATAAGCACCACCAGGAACGGTATTGGCATAGTGCTCATAGGCAGGATCGGTAATTTCGATAATAACGGGAATACGGCCCGGATAAGAAGCATCACGTGAATCTATTAGATCACCTGAGGGTGAAACTTGTCCTTCAGCTAAAACAGGACTGACTTCTTTTACTTTCCCTTTGAATATCTTTCCTGGAATACCATCAAAAGTAATTTCTGCTTGATCATCTATCTTTAGCCGTAATAGGCTGTTTTGCCTATACCAACCTACGAAATAATGTCCTTCTTGAGGAATAAATACCATTAAAGGCTTAAATGGTAGTGAAACTGCCCTCATCCCAGGGCGAACGATAACCTGCGTAACAAATCCATTTGAAGGTGCGCGCACGGTAGTTTGCTCAAGATCATAATCGGTGATGGCTAAATCTGCTTTCAATTGGTCAACCCGAGCCTGGTTTGCTTCTAATTCACGTTCAGGTAAAGCTTTTTGTGCCACAAGTTGCTTAGCTCTTGCAAGGTCATTTTCTGCCATAGTTAATTGAGCTTGCAGGGAATTATGTTTGTTTTGGAAAGGGATGGGATCTATTTGAAATAATATGTCACCTTCTTTTAAAACAGTATTGGTACTAACAGGTACCTTAAGCACTTCTCCATTTACATTCGGTATGATGGGAGTAGAGATAAAATACTGTCTACTCATTTCCGAATAGGGATGATTATAATTCATGCCAAATAATAAAGCGCTAATAATGAAAATTCCACCCAATATAGCAGTGGGTACTGTCCATTTGTTAACCGGGATCTTAAATATTTTAAATATAAAAACACAAATGGCGGTATAAGTTAAGATCAGCAATAAGTCCATTAAGGTGTTTCCTTATTTTCTTTTGCCGCCATATCCGCAAGCTGTGCTTTTATTTGATTGATTTCTTCAAATAAAGAAATTGTTAGAGCAGTGCTTTCTGCTTCTACTTTTTCCAATCTGGTTTTTTGTTGTTCATTTAGCAGCACTAAATTAGAAATGAGTGCTTTTTCTTCTTTATCATCAACCATACCCCATCCTCTATCGGAACGGTATAAGGTTGCCCAAATCCAAAGGAATGGCCAAATGACATGCAGTGTAAATAAACTTACCCATCCTGCTATATGGATAGCATCTTGATGTGGATGTTGACGTGATTTAGCAATTTCGTAGGGAATATCATGGATAGCAATGATACCGTAGAATATTACTATAACTACAAAAATTAACAGTATCAGTGCAAAATAATCTAGCATCCGAGCTCTCCGACTTCCCTTTATTTATAGTAGTTGATAGGTGCTTTATTTATCAAAAATCTCCTAACACTTTTTCTCTTTTGAATGAATTTCCAATCATTTTTTTGAAGAGTGTTCATAATAGTTGAACAATACAGCCAATTTACTTATAATGTTTTTTTGTTCGAATAATATGACAATTCTTATGCAGTTAGGTGTAATTACATACTCTTTTAATGCCGCAAAAATCAAGATCATTAGCACTGATTTGACTCCTCCTTTCCTCTTTAAATTTTAATTTTACAGCTATTTAAAGTGAAGTATGTTCTTTTGTTACAAAAGACATACATTTCTTTACGACACGCATACGCTGTAGATTTCATTTTAGATTTAATGTTTTACTAGGATCAGCGATATATTAGCCGGTTCAGGGATAGATCTACCTTTATGTATATCAAATCGCTGGCATCCTACAATAATAGTGTAAGAGGATGAGATGTTAAGCAAATTTTTATATGAAAGAGAAGTATTTAGCCCAACCACTGAAATGAGTAAATTGCTGCAAGATTTACGTGAAGATATAAAAAAATCTCAAGATAGTGATGGGACAATTTCAAGGGATGAGGCACGGGTTTTACTAGATGGCTACTTGTTTAGCCTTAAAAGTCTTGTATATGGTCGTTTTTACCATGTTTTGTCTTCATCGCAGAATCCTTTAGAGCTGGCTAAAAAAATTTCAAGAGATGTAGGATTCCCTAGTTGTTCCTCAAATGAAATACTTTTTTATATGCGCCAACTAGCAAGTGAAATGATAGATTCATATGCTTGTGTTCATAAAATAATTGAAAAAAGTGAACCTTTTGAAAGCCTCTGGGTAGGCTTAGAGCGCCTTATTAAAGACCATCAAAGATTCGTGAAAGATATAGATTATAAATCTAAATTTTTCCAATCAGAGTTTAATATTCTTAATTTACTTCAAGGTATAGTAACTCCTTTTCTAGATCCTTATTTTGTAAAAATAAAAAATTTATATGTTTATAAGTTACACAACAATAATATGAAGATTGTATTAAATCTTGATAATAAATTTATAAAAAAATATCAAAATTTAAAAAAGCTCAAAGAAACATATCAAGAAAATTATAATAAGTGGCAAGAAGAGGAAAAAATCCTTTTAAATTTTGATGTAAAATTTTGTAACGATGTATCTGATGAGTTTGAATCGATTGATCAGCAAATCACTATTTATTCAAAATTTTCTAAGTTACTTTGCAGCACTATTAAAGAAGATAACGTTGACGATGTAGACACTATTTTACCTGTTATAAAGCAAATGTTTGTTTGTGCAGATGCTGCTAGAGATAATCAAAACGTAGACTCCCCCTAAAAAGACACATTTCATAAATAGAGTTTTCCTGGCAAAATACTTACGAGCTAGGAGACTGAACAATGAGAAAATCCCGTTTCACTGAACATCAGATTATTGCGATTTTGAAAG
>Ga0209935_1005101_pt1 | contig 11410 bp, 6 predicted proteins | sample ThiBio_1000_plan_2_FD_183958 | JGI IMG/M metagenome (GOLD analysis project Ga0209935, IMG submission 183958) | Wastewater bioreactor microbial communities from Cape Town, South Africa - Thiocy_cont_1000_plan (SPAdes) | ecosystem: Engineered > Bioreactor > Thiocyanate-remediating >... | reverse complement strand
TACATACTATCATACAATCATACAATCATACATACAATCATACACACAATCATACAATCATACAATCATACAATCATACAATCAATCATACCTACAATCATAGAATCATACCTACAATCATACAATCGTACAATCATACAATCAATCATACAATCATACAATCATACAATCATACAATCATACAATCAATCAATCATACAATCATACAATCAATCAATCATACAATCATACAATCACACAATCATACAATCATACAATCAAACAATCATACAAACAATCATACAATCATACAATCAATCATACAATCATACAATCATACAATCATACATACAATCATACAATCATACAAACATACTCTCTCTCTCTCGCTCTTACTCATGCTCGATCAATCTATCCTCCCTCTCTCCCTCTCTCTCTCTCTCTCGCACACAGTGACACCGCCGCCAACCGAAGAGTCTGTCGCCCTCCTTGCATCTCTTCCTCCCGAAGTGCTGGCGTTGATCTTCTGCGAGCTGCTTGTTCCAGGATCTCCAATCGAATCAGCTCGATCTCTTGTTCGAGTTGGAAGTGTCTGTCGATCGTGGCATCATGCTGCGAGTGCTCCAGAGATCTGGAGAGCTCTTGTTCTCGAGTTCACAGAGTATGTATCTCTCTCTCTCTCTCTCTCTCACTCTCTCTTTGAGTCTGTCTTCGAGACTCACACATTGACACGATGCATTGAATTGATGGTTGATTGGAATTGGGATGCGGTATGCTCAAGACAACACAATGTGGATGTACCATCACAGTTCATGAGCGAAGAGTTCATGATGAGAGTCGGAGGAATGAAGAGATACTTCATCTTGATGCAACGATGGATCTATCGCACCAACCCCAACAACTCTCGGCCCTACAACCTCAGCTCCAAATCGAAGCGGTCTCTTGCGGAACGAGCATTGAAGGCAACGGCGATAGGCGGCCTTTATGCTGCAGGAGCTGGAGGAATCATGTCAACGTATGAACTCGCCACTCTCGAGCTTGAGTGCTCATTCATGCATCTCGTCCTCCCTCACTCACTCGCGATGGCTGGCTGGCTGGCCGAAACAGATCTCTCGTTTGGGGACCCTTTTTAATCCATGATGGAGAGAAAGGATTTGGAGCAGCAGCCATGATTGCAGCACCACTCTTGATTCCTGCGGTACGATGTGCGCAATGACTCTCGCATTCCCGAGAGCCACGATCCTCATGACTGAATTGAACTCGTCCACTCGAACCACCAAACCACGATCAGGGCATTGCTGCGACCATCGGAGGACTGGCGACCTCGGCCACTGCAGGAGCAGCTCTGGTACTTGCAATCGAGCCTTCGAGTGACAGTTGCTCGCACACATCGACACTCTCGACTCACACACGTGCCCCTCTCTTTGCAGCTGGGAGTCAAGGCCGTCAAGCTTCCCGTCAACAAGGTCTCAACTCTCGTCAAGCATGCCACTACAAGACGAAAGCGTACGCACATTGCGATTCTCTCTTTGTCGCTCACCCACTCATTCTCTCTCTTTGCATTGGTTGTTGTTGCGGTGGTTGTGGCGATTGCGAATGGGAGATGCATGCAGTTCGCCAACAATCTCTCGCAGCCGCTGCACAACAAAACAGTACGTCCATCCATCCATCCATCCATCCATCCATCCATCCATCCATCCATCCATCCATCCATCAATCAATCAATCAATCAATCAACCAACCAACCAACCAACCAACCAATCAATCAATCAATCAATCAATCAATCAATCAATCAACCAATCAACATCAAGACGACGACTCTCGAGCAACACATTGACGATTGGACACGATGGTGCATTGTTGCGTCGTTTGGGGCCTCGACAGAGAATCAAGCAGTGCCCGAGGAATCGTTCGAGCTTCCAGAGGCGATCGTCATCACACTCGAGTCGGAGAATGCCGCACTCCAACTCGCAGCAGTCGGCATCGACTCGCTGGGCCAGCAGCTCATCCAGGTGCACAGCTACAATAACAATGCTCCAGGCGTTGGTCACTCGGAGAACGGGTATGGACGACAAGTCGATGAGTGGCACATTGACGATGGTCTCGGTGGGACCTTGGGAGCCTTGCTCTCTCTCGCTGACGGAGAATGATGGCTGGCGAATCGCGGCACACTCACACACACACACACATATTCACAGAACGATCTCGACGATGGTCGTGGACTTCACGCAACTTCCATCCGATGTCGTGTGCATGCTGATCGTCACCAACACGGTCGGCGATCAGCCAGCAAGCAACGCATCGATCTCGGTCAATGCGCTGACTTCAGGAGACTTGAGCAACTCGTTCGTGTGCACCGAGCCACTTGCATCGTATGTGACTGTCGACACGGGAGGCGTTCGATCATACATCATGGCCAAGTACGATGACGGTGTCTCGAGTCAAGTGATTTGTTGAGCAAGCGTGCGCGCGCACACACACACACACAGCTCGAGAGATTGATTCGATTGATTCGATTGATTCGATTGATTGATTCGATTGGATGGGTGTGGATCATGTTGAATGGAGAGCAGGTTCGTCAAGAACACCGAGACTGGAGTGTGGACCTTTGTTCCCGTTCGCATTGCATCGTTCAAGTCAAGCCCGAGCATCTACAATCTCTTTGATCGAGCAGTTGCGTTTCATCAATCGAACGCCAAGTTCTCGGCAGCAGGCGCAGCAACGATCCAAGACTTTTAGATTGAGCCTTGAGAGCTCGACCAATCTCTCTCTCTCTGCATTGACTCCCAAGCACACACGAAATGCAAGGTTTGCAACAACAAGTCATTTGTTGTCGAGTCGAACCAAACAAGTCATGGAGATCTGGAGATGAATACACAGATGACTTCAAAGAATGATCAAGAGAGGCTGGTCTTCTTCTGCTGCTGGTGGTGGCCCGAACGGTTCCAGAGTGAGCCATACCAACCAACAACATCGCTTGCCCACTTCCAGTCACAACCACAACCCGACACCAAATGCTGCCACTGATGATGATGAATACTTCCAACTGTCATGACGAAGAGATCCTTTCCAGACAAGTCGGAGAGTGTCTTGGCGATCGAACCACAATGTGGAGTTGAGAGAGAGAGAGAGCAAGAGGGCGACAGATACTTCGATGTGGAGAGGAGGAGGAAGGCACAGACCGAGAGAGAGAGGCGGGTAATGGTGGACCATCCAATCATCGCCTCTCGTTCTCTCTGTGGCGCTTCGTCTTTCGCTCGTCCGCCCTTCCTCCCCCCGCTCTCTCTCTCTCTCTCTCGCTGCTGCTGCCCTCGCTGCCTGCCCCTCTCCAATCCACACCTCCATCTCTTTCGCCTCGGAACAACACCTCGTGCTTCCTTCATCTCTCTCTCTCTCTCTCTCAAAAGCATTGCATTGCATTGGTTCTCAAGTCGTCGATTGATCGATTGATTGGCGTGGATTGAGATCTCGAGATGGCTGACTTGACCGAGAGCACCAGGACCTCTCTGGCCTTCACTCCCGACGAGACGATCCTGCTCGAGATCCTCCTCGCCACGCTCCATGCAGTCGGCGTGGCGATACCCGACGATCTGACTCGCTTGGACGACGACGAGTCTCCCGAGGACGGCGAGCACATCCGCGAAGGTCGGCAAGTGCTGGCGTTGAACGAGACTCTTCGACCAGTGTTCGATCGAGTGGTGGCCGAGCTTCATCGTCGACGCGCTGCTGCGGCGGCAACACATACAATCCACGCACCTGCAACTGCCGATCTCGACGACGAAGCCGCGGCGCCCGATCGCTCGGAGCGAGCGCGCACGATCGAGCTCATCACACTCATCAACGACAACGATGGCTATCTCAGCTGCTGGCAAACCTATGAACTGGTCGAACAAGGAGCCAATCCTCTGCTGGACCTCGGCGTCACCTACAATCCTCTGACCAGCATTGAGCACGGCGATGGCGATGATGACACCGAGGCGGAGCATTCCGACACGGCACCGAGGCGCCATCGGCTGTGGGAGTCGACCGACTATCACTGTGCCGTCACGATCGATGGCTTCCATCCATATCGATTCGGATCCACTCAATCCGACCTATTGACCTCAGTGGTCAGGAATCGATCACGATTCTCGGAGGAGACCATCGCTCGTGTGGCCAGCATATTGGCGTTGTCGCGAGCGACACCGCCGACGATCTTTCGTCAGCTACGCGCCGATCTCGGACTGCAACTCGACGACAATCCCTTCCACCTGTCCTCGCTCCTTGTGAGAGCGAGGTTCGGGGAGGACCCGATGCCTGACCTGGCCGAAGAAATCATCAACAAACTCGACTCATGTATGTTCAATCAATCATACATACTATCATACAATCAATCATACAATCATACATACATACAATCATACAATCATACAATCATACAATCATACAATCATACAATCATACAATCAATCATACCTACAATCATACAATCATACAATCATACAATCATACATACAATCAATCATACAATCATACAATCATACAATCATACAATCATACAATCATACAATCATACAATCATACAATCATACAATCATACAATCAATCATACCTACAATCATACAATCATACAATCATACAATCATACAATCATACAATCAATCAATCATACAATCATACAATCAATCAATCAATCAATCATACAATCATACAATCAATCAATCATACAATCATACAATCATACATACAATCATACAATCAATCATACAATCAATCATACCTACAATCATAGAATCATACACACAATCATACAATCATACATACATACTATCATACAATCATACAATCATACATACAATCATACACACAATCATACAATCATACAATCATACAATCAATCAATCAATCATACAATCATACAATCAATCAATCATACAATCATACAATCATACAATCATACAATCATACAATCATACAATCATACAATCATACAATCATACAATCATACAATCAATCATACCTACAATCATACAATCATACAATCATACAATCATACAATCATACAATCAATCAATCATACAATCATACAATCAATCAATCAATCAATCATACAATCATACAATCAATCAATCATACAATCATACAATCATACATACAATCATACAATCAATCATACAATCAATCATACCTACAATCATAGAATCATACACACAATCATACAATCATACATACATACTATCATACAATCATACAATCATACATACAATCATACACACAATCATACAATCATACAATCATACAATCATACAATCAATCATACCTACAATCATAGAATCATACCTACAATCATACAATCAATCATACCTACAATCATACAATCATACAATCATACAATCAATCATACAATCATACAATCATACAATCATACAATCATACAATCAATCAATCATACAATCATACAATCAATCAATCATACAATCATACAATCATACAATCATACAATCATACAATCAATCAATCATACAATCATACAATCAATCAATCATACAATCATACAATCAATCAATCATACAATCATACAATCATACATACAATCATACAATCAATCATACAATCAATCATACCTACAATCATAGAATCATACACACAATCATACAATCATACATACATACTATCATACAATCATACAATCATACATACAATCATACACACAATCATACAATCATACAATCATACAATCATACAATCAATCATACCTACAATCATAGAATCATACCTACAATCATACAATCGTACAATCATACAATCAATCATACAATCATACAATCATACAATCATACAATCATACAATCAATCAATCATACAATCATACAATCAATCAATCATACAATCATACAATCACACAATCATACAATCATACAATCAAACAATCATACAAACAATCATACAATCATACAATCAATCATACAATCATACAATCATACAATCATACATACAATCATACAATCATACAAACATACTCTCTCTCTCTCGCTCTTACTCATGCTCGATCAATCTATCCTCCCTCTCTCCCTCTCTCTCTCTCTCTCGCACACAGTGACACCGCCGCCAACCGAAGAGTCTGTCGCCCTCCTTGCATCTCTTCCTCCCGAAGTGCTGGCGTTGATCTTCTGCGAGCTGCTTGTTCCAGGATCTCCAATCGAATCAGCTCGATCTCTTGTTCGAGTTGGAAGTGTCTGTCGATCGTGGCATCATGCTGCGAGTGCTCCAGAGATCTGGAGAGCTCTTGTTCTCGAGTTCACAGAGTATGTATCTCTCTCTCTCTCTCTCTCTCACTCTCTCTTTGAGTCTGTCTTCGAGACTCACACATTGACACGATGCATTGAATTGATGGTTGATTGGAATTGGGATGCGGTATGCTCAAGACAACACAATGTGGATGTACCATCACAGTTCATGAGCGAAGAGTTCATGATGAGAGTCGGAGGAATGAAGAGATACTTCATCTTGATGCAACGATGGATCTATCGCACCAACCCCAACAACTCTCGGCCCTACAACCTCAGCTCCAAATCGAAGCGGTCTCTTGCGGAACGAGCATTGAAGGCAACGGCGATAGGCGGCCTTTATGCTGCAGGAGCTGGAGGAATCATGTCAACGTATGAACTCGCCACTCTCGAGCTTGAGTGCTCATTCATGCATCTCGTCCTCCCTCACTCACTCGCGATGGCTGGCTGGCTGGCCGAAACAGATCTCTCGTTTGGGGACCCTTTTTAATCCATGATGGAGAGAAAGGATTTGGAGCAGCAGCCATGATTGCAGCACCACTCTTGATTCCTGCGGTACGATGTGCGCAATGACTCTCGCATTCCCGAGAGCCACGATCCTCATGACTGAATTGAACTCGTCCACTCGAACCACCAAACCACGATCAGGGCATTGCTGCGACCATCGGAGGACTGGCGACCTCGGCCACTGCAGGAGCAGCTCTGGTACTTGCAATCGAGCCTTCGAGTGACAGTTGCTCGCACACATCGACACTCTCGACTCACACACGTGCCCCTCTCTTTGCAGCTGGGAGTCAAGGCCGTCAAGCTTCCCGTCAACAAGGTCTCAACTCTCGTCAAGCATGCCACTACAAGACGAAAGCGTACGCACATTGCGATTCTCTCTTTGTCGCTCACCCACTCATTCTCTCTCTTTGCATTGGTTGTTGTTGCGGTGGTTGTGGCGATTGCGAATGGGAGATGCATGCAGTTCGCCAACAATCTCTCGCAGCCGCTGCACAACAAAACAGTACGTCCATCCATCCATCCATCCATCCATCCATCCATCCATCCATCCATCCATCCATCCATCAATCAATCAATCAATCAATCAACCAACCAACCAACCAACCAACCAATCAATCAATCAATCAATCAATCAATCAATCAATCAACCAATCAACATCAAGACGACGACTCTCGAGCAACACATTGACGATTGGACACGATGGTGCATTGTTGCGTCGTTTGGGGCCTCGACAGAGAATCAAGCAGTGCCCGAGGAATCGTTCGAGCTTCCAGAGGCGATCGTCATCACACTCGAGTCGGAGAATGCCGCACTCCAACTCGCAGCAGTCGGCATCGACTCGCTGGGCCAGCAGCTCATCCAGGTGCACAGCTACAATAACAATGCTCCAGGCGTTGGTCACTCGGAGAACGGGTATGGACGACAAGTCGATGAGTGGCACATTGACGATGGTCTCGGTGGGACCTTGGGAGCCTTGCTCTCTCTCGCTGACGGAGAATGATGGCTGGCGAATCGCGGCACACTCACACACACACACACATATTCACAGAACGATCTCGACGATGGTCGTGGACTTCACGCAACTTCCATCCGATGTCGTGTGCATGCTGATCGTCACCAACACGGTCGGCGATCAGCCAGCAAGCAACGCATCGATCTCGGTCAATGCGCTGACTTCAGGAGACTTGAGCAACTCGTTCGTGTGCACCGAGCCACTTGCATCGTATGTGACTGTCGACACGGGAGGCGTTCGATCATACATCATGGCCAAGTACGATGACGGTGTCTCGAGTCAAGTGATTTGTTGAGCAAGCGTGCGCGCGCACACACACACACACAGCTCGAGAGATTGATTCGATTGATTCGATTGATTCGATTGATTGATTCGATTGGATGGGTGTGGATCATGTTGAATGGAGAGCAGGTTCGTCAAGAACACCGAGACTGGAGTGTGGACCTTTGTTCCCGTTCGCATTGCATCGTTCAAGTCAAGCCCGAGCATCTACAATCTCTTTGATCGAGCAGTTGCGTTTCATCAATCGAACGCCAAGTTCTCGGCAGCAGGCGCAGCAACGATCCAAGACTTTTAGATTGAGCCTTGAGAGCTCGACCAATCTCTCTCTCTCTGCATTGACTCCCAAGCACACACGAAATGCAAGGTTTGCAACAACAAGTCATTTGTTGTCGAGTCGAACCAAACAAGTCATGGAGATCTGGAGATGAATACACAGATGACTTCAAAGAATGATCAAGAGAGGCTGGTCTTCTTCTGCTGCTGGTGGTGGCCCGAACGGTTCCAGAGTGAGCCATACCAACCAACAACATCGCTTGCCCACTTCCAGTCACAACCACAACCCGACACCAAATGCTGCCACTGATGATGATGAATACTTCCAACTGTCATGACGAAGAGATCCTTTCCAGACAAGTCGGAGAGTGTCTTGGCGATCGAACCACAATGTGGAGTTGAGAGAGAGAGAGAGCAAGAGGGCGACAGATACTTCGATGTGGAGAGGAGGAGGAAGGCACAGACCGAGAGAGAGAGGCGGGTAATGGTGGACCATCCAATCATCGCCTCTCGTTCTCTCTGTGGCGCTTCGTCTTTCGCTCGTCCGCCCTTCCTCCCCCCGCTCTCTCTCTCTCTCTCTCGCTGCTGCTGCCCTCGCTGCCTGCCCCTCTCCAATCCACACCTCCATCTCTTTCGCCTCGGAACAACACCTCGTGCTTCCTTCATCTCTCTCTCTCTCTCTCTCAAAAGCATTGCATTGCATTGGTTCTCAAGTCGTCGATTGATCGATTGATTGGCGTGGATTGAGATCTCGAGATGGCTGACTTGACCGAGAGCACCAGGACCTCTCTGGCCTTCACTCCCGACGAGACGATCCTGCTCGAGATCCTCCTCGCCACGCTCCATGCAGTCGGCGTGGCGATACCCGACGATCTGACTCGCTTGGACGACGACGAGTCTCCCGAGGACGGCGAGCACATCCGCGAAGGCCGGCGAGCGCTGGCGCTGAACGAGACTCTTCGACCAGTGTTCGATCGAGTGGTGGCCGAGCTTCGTCGTCGACGCGCTGCTGCGGAGGCGGCGGCAGCGGCGGCGGCAGCGGCGGTAGCGGCGGCGGCGGCAGCGCCCGATCGCTCGGAGCGAGCGCGCACGATCGAGCTCATCACACTCATCAACGGCCACCTTGGAACGCTCAGCGCCTGGCGAGTCCATGAACTGGTCGAACAAGGAGCCAATCCTCTGTTGGACCTCGGCGTCACCTACAATCCGCGAGTCAGCTTGGCGATCCACCATGACGATGAGGACTCCTCCGACGACGACGACATGCTGCCCAGGTGCCGCCGCCTGTGGGAGTCGACCGACTATCACTGTGCTCTCACGATCGATGGCCTTCGAAGCGACCTGCGGTTCGCAGCCACTCAATCCGATCTGTTGACCGCAGCGATGATGCATCGAAGCAGATACTCGGAGGAGACCATCGCGCGTGTAGTACGCATATTGGCCTTGTCGCGAGCGACACCGCCGACGATCTTTTGTCGCATACACAACGAGCCTGCACTGCTGCTCGACGACAATCCCTTCCACTTGTCCTCGCTCCTCGTGAGAGCGAGGTTTGGATACGACCCGATACCTGGGTTTGCCGAAGAAATCATCAACAGACTCGACTCATGTACGCTCAATCTCTCATTTGCGCAAACACGCCTACAATCAAGCATACAATCATACAATCAATCAATCATACATACAATCGTACAATCCTACAATCATTCAATCATTCAATCATACAATCATACAATCATGCAATCATACAATCATACAATCAATCATACAATCAATCAATCATACATACAATCATACTATCAATCATACAATCATACAATCATACAATCATACAATCATACAATCATACATACAATCATACAATCAATCAATCATACAATCAATCATACCTACAATCATAGAATCATACAATCATACAATCAATCAATCATACAATCATACAATCAATCATACAATCCTACAATCAATCAATCATACAATCATACACGCCTCAATGATCGCGCCCATCTCACGACACGACATCCCAATGACTCTCTCATGCTCGATCAATCTATCCTCCCTCTCTCTCCCCCTCTCTCGCACACAGTGACACCGCCACCAACCGAAGAGTCTGTCGCCCTCCTTGCGTCTCTTCCTGCCGAAGTGCTGGAGAAGATCTTCTGCGAGCTGCTTGTTCCAGGATCTCCAACCGAATCAGCTCGATCTCTTGTTCGAGTTGGAAGTGTCTGTCGATCGTGGCATCATGCTGCGAGTGCTCCAGAGATCTGGAGAGCTCTTGTTCTCGAGTTCACAGAGTATGTATCTCTCTCTCTCTCTCTCTCTCACTCTCTCTTTGAGTCTGTCTTCGAGACTCACACATTGACACGATGCATTGAATTGATGGTTGATTGGAATTGGGATGCGGTATGCTCAAGACAACACAATGTGGATGTACCATCACAGTTCATGAGCGAAGAGTTCATGATGAGAGTCGGAGGAATGAAGAGATACTTCATCTTGATGCAACGATGGATCTATCGCACCAACCCCAACAATCCTCGACCAAGTCACATCGAGATCGAGCCTTCTCGAATGGAACAAGCATTGGAGGCAACGTCGAAGCGTGGCATGAGGGTCGCACACACTGGAGGAATCATCTCATCGTATGAACTCGCCACTCTCGAGCTTGAGTGCTCATGCACTCCCTCACTCCCTCACTCACTCACTCGCGATGACTGGATGGCCGAGACAGGGCTCCTCTTTGGGGGCCCATTGCGATGCACGATAAAGTCGGAGCGGCAGCCGTGATTGCAGCACCACTCTTGATTCCTGCGGTACGATGCGAGCAATCACTCTCGCGTTCCCGAGCCACGAGCCTCATAGCTGAATTGAACTCGTCCACTCAAACCACCAAACCCCCACGATCAGGGAATTGTTGTGGCATTAGGAGGACTGGCGACCTCGGCCACTGCAGGAGCAGCTCTGGTACTTGCAATCGAGCCTTCGAGTGACAGTTGCTCGCACACACACACACACACACACACACACACACACACACACACACACACACACACACACACACACACAACACACACACACACACACACACA
>Ga0209935_1005094_pt1 | contig 11419 bp, 15 predicted proteins | sample ThiBio_1000_plan_2_FD_183958 | JGI IMG/M metagenome (GOLD analysis project Ga0209935, IMG submission 183958) | Wastewater bioreactor microbial communities from Cape Town, South Africa - Thiocy_cont_1000_plan (SPAdes) | ecosystem: Engineered > Bioreactor > Thiocyanate-remediating >... | reverse complement strand
ATGCCGAGCAGGAAGCAGAACCACGGCTGACAAACACGCCTCGAGCTGTCGAGCGGGTCCACCAAGCGGAACTTGCCGTCGTGCTGGCGCATGGTTCGAAGCATTCTTGCGACCGCCTCCGTGCGACACTCGCCTTCTGCTTCTCGCTGAGAGATGATGCGCTGCTGCTTCCTTCTTCTTCCTCTGTTGTTGCTTCATGCGACGCCCCCAAGTTCGAGAACTACCATATTAGGTAAGAGGCAGGAGACACTCGCCTCAGGCGACCATCGCGCTTGCACGCATCTTGGCCGGTGTCCCGTTTACCCGTCCAATGCATTCCAGCACCTTTAGTGACACTGATGGACTCTCTAGCAAGGGTAGATGCTAGGTACCAAACGTCGAAGCTCAGATGCTTTGCACTGCAACAGGAGAGCTGCCCCAAATCACGATTTTGATCGGCCTCAAATATCGACCTCGCGCATGAGTTTGCAAAACATCTCTCGTGAACAGCGCGCAAAACGGGTGAGATGTTGCTAGCAGGTAGAAGAGTCACTCTATAGCATGGTTTTATCCCCTGTTGCCCGGGATAGTGAAGAAACCGTACCGATCGATCGCGCGTATTTAGTAGGTCGTTTCTCAGTAGGTTGCATTTTGGAGCACTGCCACGCATCGCCAGCGCAGAAGCCCCAAATACGCCGGGCACACGCCACCTATTCGTAACCACCTAACATGCGACTGCAATCACCCTTACGGATGGGGAGGATTTCGCTTTCGTGAAGGAGTACGAGGGACAAATCGAAAACGACAGTGCGGCAGCGGTATGCGCGAGAATCACGTACTTTATTGGTGGCGCTCACGCGGGAAGTACACGCGGTATACCTGGTCTACCAAGTTCGGCGGAGCTGTACCAGCCACGTAGCGTGTGTTCATCGATAAACTGGAGGGCGAAGTAGCTCTTGATGCCGTGGAGAGACTTGAACTTCGCGAGGTACTGAGCGGCAGGCTGCTCGATGAAGAAAAACACTCGCGAGGCGCGTGGGTCTTCGAGCCGTGCGAAGTCCTCGTTATTCTCGAACTGCCCGTGACGCGATTCATCAGAGTGTTGCGCAGTTTGGATGTGATGGGCTGCTCCATCGCAAACGCTCTCGCCGTGGTGAGGCGCAAAGAACGTGTATCGAATATCAACAGCGGCACCAAAACGCGCCTTCACACTGCACCAATAGTGTAAATGCGCCGTGGTCTTGAAGTGTTTCGGGCCACCGTCGCTGAATATCTCAAGCCGGGACCAATTGGTGTTGCTTAGAATAAAGTCGTCTGCAAAGAGTTTGTCCCAAGCAGCGGCCACAAAGGCCGTATTGTTGCTCATGCGCGTCTTGCGTTTCCGATCCGTGGAAGGCATAACAAAACGGTAAAACCGCGCCAAGTGGTCCGGAGAAACGGGATCATACATGTATAACACAATGATAAGCACTGGGATAGGCTCCTTGTCGATGAAGAAGGTCGAAAAGTCTTGTACTGCCACGATGCGAGTCGCATCTTGAGTGGAGACAATCTCCTTCAAAGTCTTGTAGTAGAAGTCGCGTTGTTGGTGCATGAGTTGCTGGTGCGCAATCGCTTGATTGAAGTCAGCTTGTTCGTCTGGTGATCGATCCACTCGGTGCTCGAGAGTACGAAACGTGTCGCAATAAGGGCAGAACAGTGGATGCTTCTCGAAGCGCCAATGGAAGCCGGGTAAGTTCATGTAGCGCCGCACCGACATGTACGACAATGCCCGTGTCTGCGGCGACCGCTGCTCGTGAAACTTGCAATACTCCTCATAAAATTGCTCCAATGTGCATGTAACAACTCGATACGTGTGCTTGCTGCTCATAGGATACTGTTCAAAGTATTGCTCGAGCAGTCGAAACTCGGCCGAGAACCGAGCTGCATCGCGGTTGGGCGGTTGCATTCGTTGGTGCGTCAAGTAGTAGTAAGAGAACGACGGCCCGAACCAGCTGCACACTTGTTCATGTGAAAAGCCATCGGTAAGCGTTTGCCGCATCTCGGGCCGCAATTGATGCCCACGAGGAAGGAGCTCAACGGCGTCGTGCGCATTGCCAATCAGCTGTCGTAGAGCTCGTTGTAGTTCGAGCTTCATCTTTTGCTCGTGCAAGAGCTCCTCTCGCACGCGTTCAAGCTCCTCGGACAAGCTTTTAAGCTCAATGTGATTCCTATGCGTAGGCCATGGTGCATCGCGTCGCAAAAGCGCATCGTGGCCATTACATCAATACCTACACCAACGAACCGAAGCAAGCGTCGAGAGATGCCATACCGGTACTCGAGCTGTCGTTTCGCTCGTCGATGATGATACTCGGCCACTTCGAGCTCTGCGAGCACTCTATCTCGCACCCTCTCTTCGATCACGTCGTCTTGGTGCTTCTCAGCCCACCGCAGCTTCCTCCGCGACTCGGCGAGCGAGCTCTCGAGCTCGGAGATGAGGTTGTGCGCGACTTCGAGGCCAGTCTCGCGAGCCTCATTCAAGGCGCAGTGGCGCTGGTAGTATTGCTGCTGCGCCTTGCGATGACTATCCATTGGAGAGTTGCTGCGGTCTTCTTCACGATTCAATGCCATCGCTCGCGGGCGGGTGGAGAAGCGCGGTGCTAGGCGAGCGGCAACAACGACAAATACCTCGCGAAAGTATCAGCTGATGAAGCGATACGAACGCGCTGGCAGCGAGTAAACCGGGGTATAGCCGGGGTATATCGCCCAATATGGTAGTTCTCGAACTTGGTGGCGTCGCATCTTCTCGTCGTCGCTTGTCGCTCGCGTTCTCGCCGCATGGCCGACGACAATCACTCGCACACGTGCCCTCTCTCGACACCCGTCTTCGTGAATATAACCCCTGCCACATGTTGCGAACCACAACCTGAGATGACTTGCACGTCTTCGGGAGGTGAGCGTGCGACGCCTTCACACGCGCAACACGAGCGCACTCCATCAGCGTGTGCCACCGCCAATGATGCGCCTTCGTGCGGCCTCCCGTCGCCGAGTACTTGCCATGAGACGGAGCTCATAGTGATTCCAAGCAAATGGATTTCTTCTCCGGTGTGTGCGAGTCGCGGTGTTGTCGGTGGCAGGCGAGCAACTCACGACCAAGACAACGACGGCGCAGTGCAGCAATGGCTGCGGCAGCGTGTGCCGGATCAACGCGAACCAGTCGCCAGTTGCGTTCTCTGCGACCTCCAACGCCAGCCAAGTGAGTGCCATCGTTGGGTGTGTGAACGAGACCAGGGAGGAGATGGAGCCGGCGCTCGTGTTGGGCCTCTCAGAGTCGGAGGAGTGTTTCTGTCGCACCAACGTCTCGGCCTCGACGATGGGAGAGTCCGACATCGAGCGCGCACCGCCTGCCGACTTTGCTGCTGCTCGCTTTCATGCGCCGGCATCGAGCACCTCACCTCCGAAGCTGGCGGACTCACTCTCTCGGGGACAAGAGCTGCTCGATCAGCAGCAGGAAGCTGTGGTACATCATTCATATGCCAACAAGAGTCTTGCTCCCCACACGCGAATCATCGCTCTCACTCATATCGATGAACCGATACTCGTCATCAAAAGAGAGAACTGAGTGCAAGGCACTCGAGAAACGAATCACACACGGTCTTGACCTCAGCCAAGCCCACCAGGGGTCGAGCAATCAGTGTGCCTCAACGCCAACCCATCGTACAACAAGCGCGAGACACACGATTGCGTCCAGCAAAGAGAACGAATGTTGCGCCCGAGAAGCGATGAGTCGCCATGTTGATCACGGTGCGTGGGTCTTGTGGCAGACCACACGTGGGGATGGAGTGTTCGGGAAAGTCAGACGGCAGATTGGCCACAAAGTCCTCGTGGAGAGAGCGGCCGAACTGAAGGATGCCCGCGAGCACCGCTTCAGGAATGGCCTGCTTGCTGGCTCGGACGATATCGAGCAACGGCGCAATCTGCTTGGCGTTGAAGTGTGGCTTGTGGTGCACCGGCAGTTCAGGCAGACCAGCGAGTCGTCGAATGCAGTGCAACGAGCGAGAACCACGCGCTGCGGGACAAGGGCACTTTGCTCTGCCTTGCGGGCACTTTGAGGAAGAGCGGGAAAGCAAGGAAGGAGCCTTGGTTTGCTTTTCACAGCTCATTTCCTGACTTCTTCCCACCTTCGTTTCTTCGGTTATCCTGTTCACTTTGGCCTGGCGGTGTTCTTCATTCTCTCGTCGCCTTCTGCCTGCTCCAACCAACAACAACAGACCAGCTTCTTCACCACTCGAATTCTGTGCTTTCCTCAACCCCATGGCTCGTCTTGAGATTTTGTTCGACCTCAATAATCGCAGCGAGGTCCAGCGAACACTTGAAGATCTCGGTTGTTCCACGGCGGTGGCCGACGCCTTGCAGATGTGTTCCATGAAAACTCAACAAGATGCTCTTGACTTCTGGCAGGAGAGCCTAATGTGTACGACTGAAAAGACGACACTGAATGGTATGTTCTCCGCCACTGAAACCATGGAACCAACTCTAATGTAATCGGGTAGTGCAATTCGTGCTTCCTGACGGTGGCGCTCCCGCTGGTGATGCTCCTGCGCAGCCTCCTAGTACTTCCTTATGCACAGCGGTATGCTATTCAATATCTTGTCTCCTAAAGAAACTGCCTAACGATCTCAAAGAGTACTTCATCACAAAGTTACGAAGAGAGCGCACTAGTGGGGAGGAGAACATTGACCAACATGGCGGATGTTAGCATTGCCGGTGTGAACTTCTCCAACTGCCGAATTGTTTTGATATCAAACCTGGTATGTAAAAACATGTGCCTTGCCGTTATCAGGGTTCTCACGATTTTACACTATATATATATATATATAGGCTATGGTGCATGCGGGAGCGTTGGTATGGGCCGCAGCTACCCCGGAGCAAGCACAACCTATTACATGGACTTCCCTAGTCCCGGGAAGAAAGGGCAAGAAGGTGGCCAAAGAAATACGATTTCCCTACTTAATATTGGACCTTGTGAAGTCGGGAATTAGAGCGCGTGGACTAATCAACAAACCTACAGACGAAGGTGCGAAGCTTCTTGCATGTCCATTGATTACAAGGAACGCAATCTGACAGCAAACTGTAGAGCTTGCGACTTTTATCGAAGTGAACCTTGAGTACACAACGGTTAATTACGTTACTCTTGTGGGAACCTGCTCTGCCACGGATCTCACAACTGTTCTGAAAACCCACTTGGATCTACCCTTCTCGGTTTCTTTGGAGAGTACAGCACATACGAACTGTATACTGTTCGTGGGTGCCCTCGCTCTTGCCTTTGGTGCCCAACATGCACAACCCACTTTCGAGAAGACGGAAACCTCCTTATCGATCACACTACCTACCACAGTCCATTGCGAGCATGTTCGCATTCAAGCTGGCGGTGGAATAGGGCTCCGTGCATTTCCGCACCTCTCCTTTACGTTTCCAAGACAACTCAAAGCAAAGCAAGGTGTACCGAAGGAATTGCCCCAAACTCTCCCTCTCACTACTGTACTTGTTTCCAATCTATACCCTGTCTAAGCGAGCAACAGTGCTGTTTATTCGCATTACTCTTTTTTGTTCTTCCCTCTCCTGTGAACCAGCAGGCGCTCCTGGTGAGCTCAGCTTTACAGTTAGCACGAGCCGCAAACTCTGGCCACCAGCCCAACTCTCGCCTGAGGAAATCGGTGGGCGGTGGTCCAACACGAACAGTTCCTCAGGCGCGCAGGAGGCACTTTCGTCGCTGCCGTCCCTCCCCCACTGCTCGCCTCTCCGTCCCTCCGTGTATGTCCCGTGGAACGTGAACCCACACACTCCCCACACCCCGCACCTTGAATACAAGACCCTTGTGAGTCACCCTGGCGGCTGTAGCGGACAAACTCGCGCAAGAGAGGCTCCGAAAGCTCGCCACCAGCCAGGTACTCGCAGCGCCTCGTTGCTCGGTGCTCGCGTATCGCGCATGGTGATCGCGCACCAGCACCGACACCAGAGCGCCTGCAGCCGCCAGAAACGCACGCGACACGACAATATGATAATAATACTCACGAGAGCACAGTGCAATGCTTTACAAGGGCTCACGAGCAACTTAGCCAATGAGATCATCAATGTGTACGCGGTCCTTAACTCGAGTGATATGACCCGCTTCCCCCAAGGCTTCGGTCGCGCGCTCGAGTTCATCGAGAAAACCCCACATCGCAAGATGGAGCTCTTGGCGCGGCTGCATCGACCAACGAGCGTGCAATCGGTCACTCGGTTCGTCACCACCATCCACAAGAGGAGGATCGCGTGGCAGCCAAGTCGTCGGCCACGTCCCGTCGTCGTCGGCCACCGCCACCGACGACCAGAACGATGGTTGCTTCTCGTACGACGGCGACGATGATACCGACACCAAACACAACCACACCACCTGGCAGCGACGTGACCACACAAGAGGCATTGGTTGTAAGCCGCGCCCCAAGAGCAACCGCTCCCCCGAAAGCTTGCTGACGCGCCGGCAGAGCACCAAGGCGGCCAGGCGCTTTTGCGAGGACCACGACCTCGTTTGGGATGTGGACGATTGCTTCACCTTCGAAGACGGCGCCGATGACGACGACGACGACGGCGATGACAACAACGACGACGACTGCACTTGTGATGGCTCGCAAGGCAGCCGACAGCGCGCTGGTGATGATGCGCAAGGCAGAGCAAAGTGCCCTTGTCCCGCAGCGCGTGGTTCTCGCTCGCTGCAGTGCATTCGACATCTCGCTGGTCTGCCTGAACTGCCGGTGCACCACAACTCACAGTTCAGCGCCAAGCAGATTGCGCCGTTGCTCGATATCGTCCGAGCCAGCAAGCAGGCCATTCCTGAAGCGGTGCTCGCGGGCATCCTTCAGTTCGGCCGCTCTCTCCACGAGGACTTTGTGGCCAATCTGCCGTCTGACTTTCCCGAACACTCCATCCCCACGTGTGGTCTGCCACAAGACCCACGCACCGTGATCAACATGGCGACTCATCGCTTCTCGGGCGCGCATACCGTACCTTGCGTGCGGTGAGCCAACGTCTGCTGCAGAGGCCGTATCGTAGCTCTCTGTCTCACTCAAGCACGGGCGCACCATGCTCGGCTCTCGCGTAGCTGGAGCTGCCCATCACAGCCACCGTGAGCAACTTGTCTCCGAGCTTGCGAGTCAAGGGCTCCGAGGTGTTGGTGCTGGGGATCAAACCTGGGCCACGCAAGCGCGATATCACACCATTCATCAAGGTGGTTGTAGATAGAGGAATGAAGAGCTTATACGAGCCTTCCATTGGTATCGATAATACAATAATAGGCTTGGAGAGCATCGCTAAGCCTACCGTTGATATATGATCCTCTGGTCCTTCTCTAAACCAAACCGAGCTTGAGATCTTCCTACCGAGATGGTGGCATTTGGGTAGCAAGCTCCTCATGCCTCTATGGTTGGGCGAGCACAGCTGCAGCTGGTGATGCAGTGTATCTCGTGGTTTACTTGCTTGTATCAATCCAGAAAAATCCAAATCGCTCGGTATCTCGAGTATACGATCATACTAATCGAATAGCATGCATAGAAGATTCATTGGAGGTGACTGGCAATCACACAGCAATATTCTCGGTTGATAGGTTGTGCCTGCGGTTGTGGGCAGATCGCGTGAGCTTTGTTGAGATACTGGTCGATGGGACGACGCGCTCCACATTGGCAATTGCGATCACCATCATCTCAGCTCATTGTTCTTGGATCTTGATGTCCGGAGCTGCCTTGGTTCGTTGGCTTGATGTTCCCATTCGGTTGGTCGGTGCTCATCATCGCGGCGGTAATAATCGGCGTATGTCGGGTTGCTCGAATGGCACCAGAAGAGAGTGGGCACGCTGTTTCTGGGTGTTGGGAGCACCTTGAAGATGGAGAGACTCGATGACGCACCTCGTATATCTCATTGGCAGAGTGGTGATTATCCTCACTTTGATATCATCGTCTGCAGTGGGTGGACCAGTAACGAGAGTGTGACAGATAAATACGTATCGGCGGCGCAAAGTACATCCATGTGACCTTGGTGCACCAAGTAAACTACAATCACAACAGCGATGAAGGACATGAGTGCAACGTACTTGGACTGAGAAATGGGGTGAAGCACCGACGTCTGCCATTGCCATCACCCGTCAGTGCAGACGAGGAGGGCATGCCAACGAGCTGGAGGGCTTGCGAGGCGCCCGTAAGTCACGATCTCCAGAAGAATGATCATATTATCCTCGATCCAGGGCACAGAAGAGCTGCTTGGTGAATCGAGGGCGAGTACAGTGATGTTGATGCTGTGTCGGCTGAGAGAGTATGGCAGTGGTTGCACAGAGCCGATGAACACGAATATGCGAGGTGATGCAACAAGAGGCAACCAGATATCTACGAGGGACAATAAACCATGGATATCGATCACAGGGTCAGATTCATAAGGATTCAACGTTGGGAGAGGGGGATAGTGGGTCATTTGTGGGCAACAACATCAACAACCACACGACAGGGCGCGTTCTCTTGTTGGCTGTGTGTGCTCATCAATAAATCCGTATCTGACTGACCGCAGAAAAATAGATCCATCATCACAGACCCACCATATCGTGTGTCAAGTGATGAACCCGACGTCTACGAGTCGAACAAGCAGTTAGTTCGTGAGAACGAGATTGATATGTTGACGATATGAGAGAGACAGAAGCAAACGAATGGGACGGGGTACATATTACGGGGTACGATACGATGCTGCCTCTGAGGAACTCCATATCGCCGCCACGAGAAACATCAATACCATCCATCAAATCAACTCTGATGCCCTCCAAACCACTCAAAACTCACATCGGTGATAGCTGCTAAAAACATTATGATTATTGAATTTTGGTACCTTGGATCGACCGTACATGACGCGAATCGGTCGGATTGGATGGGAGATATCGGTCTCGCTCGTTGGAAGAGATACTGGTGCTCGAGAGTCGGTGGGTATCGTCGTCGTACTGCTCCTGAGATTCTCAGATCCAGGTCTCCAACTTGTTCCGTACGTTCACATCCTCCACTATAAATTGTCGCTCATCAGAAGCAGACATCTGCAAACACAAGGGGATCGCGATATTCTCTCTGAGTAGGTGCTGCTGCTTCTTGTTGTCGCAATGAGTAAGGTCAAAGTAAGGCTGCGACATCGACGTACCACTACTTTTGCTCCATGTTGATCATGGAGCTCTTGTTCGATCATGGGGAGGTATTCTTCGAGATGCACCTTGTCGTTGCAGTCGAGCAGTTAGGTTGGTGCGCCTATCAGAAGCAAGTTGGTGGTTGAGCTTGACAGCCATCGGCACATATGGCAGCTGCCAAGTCGTCGCACTCGTCCTTGGTGTCCACTCGCAGCTCCGAGAAATGATAACGTGCATCAATTCCCGAACGGCTCAGTGCTCGAGAGTTCAACAGCATCAAGCAACGGGTCAGCGAGTGGCAGCAAGATCACACAAGGGAATACAGTACTCATACAGTGCGCATTCCACATCATTCGTGCATATGCGCGGCTCGTCGTTCTTGATATTGGCCAACCCGAAATGCAATATCGCCAATGAAGTTGTGCTCGATCAAGGGGAGCAATGGAATGTCACTGCAATACTCCCACCACCGCCAATATGACGCGTTGTTGTATGGAGAGCAAGTGGATACGTCGCACACACACGAGAGAGCCCAATAAACGAACAAGGAGCACATTCATCGATGGCTCCCAAGAAACTTGAATCGAATATCCGAGTTGCAAACACACGGCGGTCCCTCGTTGCGGTTGTTGTAAACAGCAACAATCGATCCAGATGTGCGTGCAGGTTGTTGCAGCAGAAGAAGGTATCGAGAGCGCACACGCCTCAAGCAAGGCAACCAAGGTCCCTCCCCAATCGTGCAATCGATCAACACCCGATCAACGACACACACGTGGGAGCACGCTGACCGAGGCCGCCAGTGAGCGTTGCGGTGAGAGATACTTCATCACCATCGAGCGATGAGGCTCTCGAAGGTCGCAAGCCCACGACCATCGAATCACACTCGCACACGTGTGAGTCTGCTTGAACATGACCTTCGCAACGCCAAACACCCACACCGATTCGATGTGCCAAGGTCCTCGTCGATTGGTTGCAAAGTGGTTCACCATGCTCAATCCTCAGACTCGTGCATCAATCGTCGGCGCTGACGCCACGAGATCGACACAGAGGGAGGGAAGCGATGGGGCCCAATTCGAGACACCAACGCCAACCACCAACACGCGAGAGATGCTCTCACGACCATCCATCCATCGATGTGCGTGTGCCAAGCCCACCGCGAAGGAACATCATCACCACAGCGTGTCTCTCTTGCCTCACCTCCAATCGTGTGGGTTGCGACCAAGAGGACAAGACTCGAGAGACAAACACCGAGCCCAACAAGAGCGACACGAGCAGCAGAGCGAGCGACGAGGCAACAACGAGACGACGAGACGAGCAGACAGCACCATCACCGACGCATCGTCGATCGCTGAGGCACCCGCACACGCACACGCATCACACATGGCTGCGTGCCGCATCGCGAGCCTCCTCACTGTTGCCACTGCGGCAGTGCTGCTCGGGCTTCTGACCCTCGAGCCCGATCCCCAAGCACCACCACCGCTGCAACAAGCACTCGCGAGCTTCACGAACGTGCCGTCGGTGGAGCAGAGGTCGGCGATCGAGAGGCGGCGATGGTCGTCGAGCGTGAGGGAGTCGTTCGATGGCGCAGCGGCGGTGCCTCGCGTCGCGCACGACGGCCGCCGCCTCGTCGACTCGGACCTTGCTGAGCGACTCATCGACGCCGATCGCACGGTCGTCATCTCCAACATGCCCGTACGACCTCGCTCAATGAGCCTCTCCATCAATCTTCTTCTTCTTGATTGATCGATGATGATGATGGGCTCACTGATGATCTCGATGGCTGGAAGACAGACGCGAGATTGGAGCGCCATCGAACGTTGGAGAGACGGCGAGTACGTTGCGTCGAGGCTGCCGCGAGTCAAGGCCCACGCACCGAGGCGCTCGGTGGTCCGAATGCACCACACCGATCCGCTGCAGCCTCTGTCGCTGCTGCCTGATCCCGTGCGATGGACCATGCCGTGGACTGTGAGTATCCAACCATCCCCCACTCACTCTCTCGAACATCAAGATGTCCCTCTCTCTCGTGCTCCAAGGAGTCGCTCTCTCACACGCTGCTCTCTCTCGCACTCTCTTGGTGTTGGTTGATTGGAATGGGTGGGTTGGTGGGTGTCGTGGAACGAGCAGGAGCATGAGGTGTGGACGCGAGAGATGATGCGAGCAGACAAGCTGATGTATGTGATGCGCAACGTGGCCGAGCTGCCGCAAGAGCTGCTGCGCGACCTCGGCACCGTCGAGTGCATGTCGCTCGTGTGGTCGCCGCCGCTCGAGATCAAC
>Ga0209935_1005093_pt1 | contig 11420 bp, 12 predicted proteins | sample ThiBio_1000_plan_2_FD_183958 | JGI IMG/M metagenome (GOLD analysis project Ga0209935, IMG submission 183958) | Wastewater bioreactor microbial communities from Cape Town, South Africa - Thiocy_cont_1000_plan (SPAdes) | ecosystem: Engineered > Bioreactor > Thiocyanate-remediating >... | reverse complement strand
TACAACGCTTCCGCTTTCAAGTCGTCTACTCTGGCTACTACAGTGTCGACACGTTCTTTGTGCTGAGCGGCTTCTTGGTCGCTTATTTATTCATCAAGCAAATCAGTCAGGTATGGCTCTTGTGTCACACGTCGTTCGCTTCTGTTGCGAGTTTATCTATTGACAGAAATGCACCCGTTTCAGTCTGGCGTGAACGCTCTCACCTTCCCAGTCTACTACCTCCATCGCGTTTGGCGGTTGCTGCCGAGCATCGCTCTGAGTACGATTGCGCCGCTCTCCTCGCTTCCAGTACCTCCACCGACTGACTCACCATGCGCCTGCCTCGAAACCTGTATAGTGGTCTTCACGTATTGGCTGGTCGTGCCATCCATTGGGAATGGACCCAACTACTCAGACCTGGAAGAAATCGTCGACGGCGTGTGCCCTCAAGGTTGGTGGTGGACCTTGCTCTTCATCAACGTACGTCCTGCGATCACTTGAGCAACAGCCGACGTTCTTCTCCTTCTGGATAAGACGTCGTGTGGGTATTGACCGCGGTAGGATGTATGCAGAACTTTACCAACAACCGCTGTGCTGGTTGGACCTGGTATCTCTCGGACGATATGCAATTCTATGTAGTTGCTCCGTTGGTTCTGCTGGTATACCTGCGCAATCGTATTCTCGGCTGGGTTTTCACAGGTCCGGACTTGATCAATGACCGAGCCACTGTGTATAATCGAGAACATTGAACTCATGGTCCACCTGGCACACATATACACGCACACACAGGAGCGCTGATCTTGGGTTCGCTCATCTGGACTCTTGTGATCGTGATCGTCAACGATGTGCATGCCTTCCCGATTCTGGACAGCATCGGTCTCGGACATCTCGAAATGCCAAGCGAGGCCGCAGGAAATGCGCTCAACATCATCTACGTCAGGCCTTGGACTCGATGCGGCCCCTACCTGGTCGGCTTCATTCTCGCCTTCATCCTGATCGAGCAGGGTTTCAAGGTGAGAGTGCGGTGGCTCACGCGGACGCTGGTTCTCTCCACTTCAGCTTTCGGCGTCTTTGTGCTGACGTTCATCACGTACACCGAAGCGCACTGGGGTTGGAGTGCCCAGGCGATCCACACGACCTTTCTGACGTTCGCCCACCCGGCATGGGCCGTAGGTACTGCTCGAGTGCTCGCAGACGCTTGATTACCACCGATGCATGCTAATCAGTGAGTGGGGTGTTTCTCTTGTGTAGTTGTTGCAACCTGGATGCTGTTCATGATATGGGGCTATGGCGGTGTCGTTCGCTCGTTCTTGTCGGCAGGCTTCTGGGTTCCTCTAGCTCGTTTGAGCTTTGGTGCCTATCTCTGGCAGTCGGTGGTGATTGTACGCAACTCGAAATCCTCGCCTAGGCCTCTCTCTCTCGATACAAACTCACTCACTCACTCACGGATCGACACTACTCTCTTTACATTGGGCAGTTTGTTATCTACGGCTCATTTTCGTTTGCCATCCCCTATACCACTTGGTGTACGTGACGTTACTGGCATCGAACTCGACACACACACACACGAAACTCACTAACTCACTCTCCCACAGTCATGGTGTTCATGTGGTGGTCGATCATCATCATGGCGTTCATATGCGGACTGGTAAACTACATCCTACTCGAGAAACCCTTGATGAACATCGAAAAGATGCTGTTGGGCTCATTGAAACACTAAGTAAAGCCGGAACGTGGTGTGCTCTCTTGTACATATTGAACCGAGTAGTTGTGTTGCAAGTAGAACCAAATCTCTCTCTGTGAACTACGATACATCTGAAGCGTGGTACAAGTGCGAGCGAGATACGCACATTGCGGCGTTACTTACAATAGCAGCATGATCTCGTCGTGCTCCTCTCCGTCATCTGCTTGCTCTCCATTTCGGCCGCTGGATATTGGCGGGCGCCTTCGTGGTGATCGCTTGAGACGTGGCAGCTCTTGCCGTTTGTGACGCGGTGAAAGTAGCTCGGCACCGGGCAATGGCGCACTTGACAACTGGAGCTGCAGCGCATGGTCCATGAGCTCGACTACCGCGGGGCAGCGTGCCACAAAGAGCTTGCGCAATGCTTGCTCGTTGTCATGCCACGCCAGCTGCAGCGGCCGCACTGGCAGCGAAGGCGGTGTAGTCTCGCTGGTTCGAGGGGCACGCGTGTCAAGGCGCTCCACCAGGCACCGCCAGGCACTCTCAAGCTCACCGTCATCAGACTTCCAGCGATAGCAAACGACACGCAGGAGGCTCGAGGCCAAGAGCGCACCCACTGCCACATCCGCCGTCAGCGATAGAATCGGACACCAGAGTGCATGTAGTGCTGCCGCCGCATGCGTGGTGTCTCGCGGAAGTAGCAAGGCGCCCGGCATATGAAGCAGCAGGAACGAGAAAGCACTTTGTGAGGTTGTGTTCTCGACGAAGGCCCCAGCGTCGCGAATCGCATCGAGCATCCACTCGAGAGCACTCACGTCCGAGTCTCCGAATACCGTATCCGAGAGAGCCGACATGACCGTGTGAACAAAGCTTCGTTGCCGCTCCAATGTGTTGTGAGTTGTCGTCGTCATTCTACAGATGTAAGAGAGAGAGAGAGAGAGAGAGAGAGAGAGAGAGAGAGAATAAGAGAGAAAGAGGTCATCGATTACTACACTGTCACCCCGAGCAAGAGCAAGGTCGGCAGTGACACTCGTACCGCGCGAGGAACTCGAGAATCGTCGTAAGGAAGGTCGTGACAGAGGCGGCTGCGGTGATCGAATCGCTTCCACACAGACGCTCATGCACCATGAGTTGTATCGCTCGCTCTTGCTCGACGATCGGCAGACCCCACTGGTGATGGACGTAGTGGTTGTGTGCTAGTTGCCAGCGAAGCCACAAGGCCGGCTTACTGCGTAGCTGCACGCTGCACTCCTCACGCCGTAGTAGGTTGCGAATGGTTGACCGCGCACGTGGTGGCTGAGAGGGATGCTCGGCAAGCCAGCACAGGCGGTGGTACAATGCAGGCGCCTCGATAACCGTCGACTCGAGCGATTCCACGCGTTCGAGGAGAAGCTCCCAGAAGCGTACATGACACGTGGCGGCGTGAGTGGCGTCGGTGCACGCGCATGTACAGCAGCATACTCGACTGCAAATACCCATGCCGCTCTCGGTGAAGATCGAACACCAGTCAACGACACAAGCTTTCCCGAAGGCTGCAGCCACGGCAATCAATGGTGCCCCGAGCCACAGTACATCATTCCTGATGATTGCCGAACCAACCGCTGTCAGGGGCGAGCGGCTTGAGTGTTCGACAGCTCGGTCGGTCGATTGCTGGTGCTTGACGATGTGGTCGTGTACGCAGCCGCATACATGAGCAAGCAGCCTCCGCAAGAAGGCTTGTACGATTCGTGGCGATATCAGATCGCGGTATGGTTCGAGAATCGCCATGACCGATCCAGCATACTCGAGCTGACGACCAAAGTCACTTGTTGCACTCACCGTTCCAGCTGAGGCACGGAAGAGCGCTGGAGCAGCGTAGTAAGGTGTAGCCGTGATGACAGAGCCCGATGCGGCGTGATCACGTTCCACCAGCAGTAGCCATAGTAGAAAGCATGCCACTTGGTCGACGATCGTCGTGCTGCATTCCATCGGCGATGTCTGAGCGCTCGAATCGGCTGTTAGCTCGAGCGGATGAGTAGCGAGTTGAGTTCGAGCCCGATTCAGTAGCGGGGTCACTACGGCCTCGAGGAGCAGCAATCTACTGCTGGTGGTGGTGGTGGCAGCAGTTGCGGTACTCTTGCCAGTGACCACATGGTCGGTAGGTTGGGCCACCATGTCACACAAAGTACACTGCGGCGGAACGACCGAGATAGTGTCAATGTCGGTGTCAATGTCGATCCAGGTGAACATCTGGTGACTTGTGATTGAGGTTCGACCTTCGGTTGCTTGCCACCAGCGCAAGAACGACGGTGGAGCGAATTGCAGCAGTTCGGTCGTAATCACGTTCAATGAGGAGGATACCTTCGATTGGTCGAGGCCACACGACGGTGAAGACAAGGACGAAGAAGAACGGGAAGCAGCGTAGCCGACGGGCTGGTGCTCACTCGCATGGCATGGGAGTGAAGGTGTAGCTCGTCGCTGACGGCGCTGATGATGTTTCAGGTGTGCAACATGACGAAGCGCGGATTCGACCAACTCCCTTGACTGACGATCGAGCAACGGGGTCGTTGGTGTCGAGGCTAAAGTGCTCATCGACGAGCGCCGATACAAGAGCTCGAGTGCCTCGAGCACAACTGTCCGATCTGACTGGTCGATCGGCACACTCTCGTCATTGTCCGTCGTGTTCGCAGTGCGTACAACATACTCGAGAGCGTACTGTAGCAAAGTTCGGTGCTGCGATTGTACAAGGCGTGAACATAGCCAATCTACGATAGTGCCGGTGTTCGATAGTCGTCCGCCACGCTCCTCGTTGCCAAGCCACACACAAGTGGTCACCAGTACTCGGGCAAACTCGGCTCTGCTGTCGACGCGAGCCTGTTCGATTGCGTAGTGGTTGTCGGTTGGAACGAGTGTACTTTGTGCCAATGCAATACTCGGTACGACCGACAGTGCCGTCAAGTATTGCAACAGCTGATCGAGAAACGCTGTTGGTGCCGCGGACGTTGCTGTCGGTGTTGCAGACGTCGACGCCGTTGTCGAAACATTACTCCAAGCGCGTAGAATCAAGAGTCTCAGTAGGCGAACTTGGGGTGTGCGGTGAGAATGGTGGCGTCTCATCGAGTGTACGAGCGGTGATCGATGCTGGCCAAACAGAATGCCCGTTGAGCGAACGAGCAAATGCCGAAGAGGCTCTACATGGTGTTGCGGCAGATAGACCAGAATCCTATGTGCAACGACCAGTGGTGCTGATCGAGTGCTCGCATTCGATGATTCACACTCTACCGTTTGCATAATGAATGTAGCCCAAGACTCGGAGCTCAATGCTTGCTCGAATAGCTTGAGCGGCTATATCCACAGAGGTATTGCTCGAGTGTTAGTTCGCTTGATAGCCATAACTGACAAGGTGGAGTGCGGTCTCTCTCATACCTGTAGAAACCGATAGACGAGACACTGAAATGCGCCACCATATCGAGAAACGCTCGACGGAAGAGCTACTGCAGCTTGGACAGCTGCAATCAGCAGGGAAGGATGAGGTAGTAGCGATGATTGAATCAAAGCAAGGGCGACATGAAGGTGGCATGGTTCGTTGGATGAGAGTTCAACATCGAGATGCTCGACAAACTGTGCAAGTAGATGCGCTGGCACCGAAAGGTCTTGGAGAGTGGCGTTCGATGGAAGTTGCTCGAGCTTCTTGTACACTGGTGATTGTGATGAGAGCAACGGGAGGCCGGCGAGCAGAAGCTGTGCGGTGACCTGCATCAGCGCCACCAGCGCCGATGGTCGAGATATGCCAGTGGTATCGATGAGCCACGTTCCGACTGTGATTGCCAGCTGCTGAAGTGCGTCGGAGAGAGTAGCGTTGGCGTTCGAGAGTGCAAGCAACAGGTCGAGAGCGACGCTACGTGGTTCGCCGAGCATTGTACCAGTATCATTGATGCTCGCGCATTTGCGTTCATCATCCGCTCGTTGGTCTTGGTGGAACAAGACAGCCGGAAAGCGATCTCGGAGCCAGTGCTCGAACCAAGGTGCGATACGAATCAAGTCTGAGGCTTCAGCGATACGATGACGCGACCGAGCCGAGGCGACATCACTCGACACCGTTGATCGACTGACGGCATCGCCGAGAATGCCACGGATACGCAGCGCAAGGCCACCGCTGTCGGAACCCGATGCTTTGCGACCAGATTCACGCTCGCACGAGTGTAGCGATTGAGCAGCATCCACCGCGCCAAACGCGAGTTGGGACAGCACGAGAGCGCACATGCTGCGCACCAGCACGGTCAGTGGACTTGATGGTGATGACGACGATGAAGTGCTCGACACAGCCATCGCATCGACGCCGCCAGGCTCGGGTTTGACCATCGATGGCTGGTGTCGCTCGATCGTTGCATGGATGGCGCGCAGTGCGATGCACTGCCACGGAGCGATCCTCGTCGCGGCCGCTCGTTGTTGTTGTTGTTGTTGCTGTTGCGACGAGAAGGTGCGGAGCGTCTGCACGACGGCAACTTTGGCGATGGCTTCGAGGAGTGTGGGCTGACTCGTTGACGAGCCGAGCCGATAGGAAGAATAGGAGTCGGCATCAAGGAGAGACTCTGGCGCGAGCGATACGGCGTCGGGTGTGGCATTGGTGTCGGGGCCGAGCAGCACACACAACCATGCAGCGACGACGTGCGTGGCCATGGCGAGTTGAGCGCTACAGCTAACGAGCCCATCGAGTTGCACCATACTCTGGAACAGTAACGATCTCCGAGTGTGCAGCATCGAGATCCAGAGCGGCTGCAGCGAATCTACGTGACTCAGCCGCCGGCGTTGAGTGAGAGACGCGCCTTCGAGCGCCGAGAAGGAGCCATCGTCGCACCTCGGCGTTCAAGGCACCCGCAGCCTTCAAGCACTCGCACGCGATCTGCAACGACCGAAGCCAGAGTCTCGGCGCTGGATTGATCCAGAGGCTTGCAAGGAAGCCGAGGCGGCAGCAGCCGCTCGATCGCCGAGCACAGACGAACGACAGCAAAGTCGCATAGCATCGGATAGGCGCCAAGCACGCTGGCGCTCCTCGCGCGCGCCGCGGAGTCTCGCTCGACGTCGTTCCATGCTGCAAGATCAAAGTACTCTGCAAGGGCCGAGCGGAGCGAGTTCATAGCTCGGCGGTACCCATACCCATCCGCAGCAGAGATGGCGACGAGGAGGAGCGAGTGAGAGACGAGCGAGCGCGAGACGAGCGAGTGTGCGCCGGGTGTTATGGGAGGGTATGCGCGCTGTAAGCCAAGCCGAATCGTTTCCTCGCACAGCCGCTGTTCTTTCGATCGCGCGTTCGTTGTTGCTTGTTCTCCCTCTGCTGCTCGCATCCTCGCTCGCTCGGCAGTCCTCAAAGTCAGTTGGTCGCGGTGGTGGCAGAGCATCCTTGGGGCGTTGGAGGAGGAGGAGGACGAGATGTTCGTTTCGGGTTCAGCTTCTCGGGTGTGGAAGCCTGATTCGGCGAGCGCGCAGTGCGATGCATGTGGGTGCGGGTTTTCGTTCACGGTTCGGCGCCATCACTGTCGGTACGACGGCACATGCAAAGCAGTGATCTTCACCCGTTGTTGTTGCTGCTAGTTGGAGTGTGAGTTATCGTTGTTCTCATGCGTGGCGTAGAGCGTGTGGCGGCATCTTTTGCGGTGGCTGCTCGTCGCAACAGCGGCCGTTGCCGGTGCACCAGATCGTGCAGCGACCTGGCAGCGCACCTTCACTATCGTTCGCGCCCTTCGAGTGGGTGCGAGTGTGTACGGCGTGTGCACAAGTGCATGACCAAGCGGCACCGCAGCAGCCGATGGGCATGGGCGTGGGATTCAGTGGGCAGCAACCGCCGGCAGCAGCACCGCAGCCTGCTCCCGCCAGCGGCGTGCCTGACCAAGGCCCTCCACCGCCGCCGACGGCATTCGAGCAGCCGCTGCCATCTCTTCAGCCGCCCCGAGCAGCAGCATTCAATCCATTGGCTGCAGCAGTACGTTGATGGTGTTGTCCTTCCACGCGTGGAGGCTCACTCGCCGGCTGTCTCTACGCGCACGCGTGTTGCTGCCGACAGTTTGGGTCGTTGGGCGCTGTGCTGTCACACCAGAACGACCCGCATCTCAGCCGCGAAGACAACGCCGCGCAACTTGCCCAACGAGTGCAATCGGCCAGCGGTGTCAACGCCGGCGAGCAGTACATTGGCCAAGCGATCCAAGCGCTCGAGGCACACCATCTGCCGGCCGGCGTGCGCGGCTTCGTGGTCATCGAGCCGCCAGCTCCCGGCACTCTCGCTGCCAGCATCGGACTGCAGCCGTACGATCTCATCTTTGAAGCCGAGGGATTGCCGTTGGTCGATACGGCGACCGGCTTGCCGTCGGTGACAGAGTTTGCGCGCATCAAGGCGGCCTCGTGGGAGGAGCGCGGCATGTGCGAGCTGCGCGTCTACTCGTTCACGACGCGTTCGTATCGCCGCGTACACTTTGGCATGCCGCCCGGCAAGCCGACTGCGATTCTCGGTGCCTCGATACGACCTATTCCCTATGTACTCGAGCACGTGCAATCGCTGGCACAAGCTGGGTCGTCCGGCAGCAGTGCGGGTCAGGAGGAGCTCTTCGTCAAGGGCTGGCGCAAGAGCGGCATGATGTACATTTCGTGCACGCCGAACCACTATCCGCTGCACGGCGTGCTTACGCCCGAGAATGCCGACATCTATGTCAAGGTGCGTCGCACGCGCCGTGTGCTTCTCGGTGCGTCTATCTACCGTACTCATCGTGTGGCGCGAGGGTACTCAGGTGTGGCGCAAGTCGGGATTCGGCATGACGTCCACGGGAGAGTATGCGCCGCTCTACAACTACTCGGCACTCTCGGAACCGCTGTACGTCGAGACTTGGCGTCGTGTTGGCTCGATGATGGTGCAGGCTGGAAACAAGTACGCCATGCTGCCGATGACGCGCGACCATGGAGGCGCGACAGTGTTTGCCTCGTCCTAGTGCTCTTCATCTCGCGGCCGGCATCATTCATACATACAAGGTGTTGCCAGCCACCAATTCTCTGTGGCACACCGTTTTCATTGATGTACAAGATGCACCATGCATCGGAGATTGCAATCAATCTTGATTATCACGAGTGCTTGCGCCGCCGTTTGCGTGATCGACCATTGCGACGCGAACCGGGCTTGCCGTCGTAATCAGCATCATCGTCATCCTCCTCCTCATCCTCGTCGTAGTCATCATCGATGGAACCAACAGCCGATCGACGGTTTGTAGTGCGAGGCAGAGCCCTGACCAAGGTGCCAGACTCCTCAGCCAGTAGAGCTGCGAGGAGTGCATCGTTCTCCTCTTGCTGCCGTTGTTCTTCGGCTCGAACCTTGTCAGGAGTGTCGGCAGCCGCACCAGCAGAGACGCTCGCTGCAGGTATCGATTCGCCCGTCGGAAATGCAGTGGTGCCTGCAGCACTCGAGGCAGAACTCGAGCTCGATGCTGAAGGTGACGAAGTGAGCGCAGGCTTGACCTTGATACGGATCACGGTGTTCGAGGCGCTCGATGGCGCCGAGGTGAAGGCAGAGCTCGAGCTCGAACTCGCACTCGAGGACGGGACACGTGGCTTGGTTGGTGCCCTTCGCGCTCCACTAGCGGCTGCCGACCGCTGTTCATCAGTGGTGCTATTGGTTGAGTCGGATCCAACGCGTTCTGTCTCGCTACGCTTGCGTTTGCGGCTGGTCTTTGCGTCGCTACCACTGCCGCTGGTCGAATCGCCACCAAGCGACGACGACAGCGACGAAGCCTTGCTGGCCGACGACGACGACGAGGAGGTCGACAGCGATGCAGCTCGACGAGCGTGTGCCGTCGACTTCTTGGTCTTCTTCTGCTTGGCAGCTGTGGCAGCGGTGGTAGCAGGGGCAGCGGTGGCAGAGTCCGAGTGGCACGGCTCGGACGACGACGACGACGACAGAGACGGCGACGACGGAGCGTCGACAGGCTGGCGCACCTCGCGGCCGCCGGCCTGCGGCATCAGCTTGTCGCCGAGCTTGCCGTTGTCGATCAGCAAGCCGCCCTTCCACAGGCCCATGGCGAGGCCGATCTCCTTGTTGCGCTGGTACTCGCTCTGAACATCGAGGGCGTTGCCGCGCCAGTGCTTGTAGGCCTTGAGGCTCTGGCGTCCGAGCAGGCGAGCCGTCTTGACGCGCAGCTCGTTCTCGGTCTGCCGCAGCCAGCGAGAGCGAGTCAGACCGCGCAGCGATTGTCGCGAGCTTCTCCAGCCGTCACAAGCGCCGTGGCACGCACGTACCCAGTCCGGCAGCAGACGCATGCGGATCGTGCTCCAGGCGCCGATGCCGTAGCGCTCGATGCCGGTCAGCAGCCGCTCGCGCTCGATGCTGCTCCACTTCTTGGCCTCTTGAAACTCTCGTGGTCGAAAGTACCTACACCAGAGCGCACACGCACGCACGCACGCACACAGCGGATATCGAGTGAGGCCGGGTAGTGGGATCGGGGCAGCAGGGAGGGCGCGGGCGTACTCGGCGCACGGGGCGCCGTCGGGCGTCAGCATCTCGGGCAGCGAGAAGCGCAGCCGCATGAGGCGCGCCCACTCCTCGCGCGACGCCGCGGCCGCCAGAGCCCCACCGGCCGCGATCTCATGCTCTCCAGCCATCGACCAGAGCACCGCGACCTCTCCCCTGCTGCAGCGGCGACCACGGAGCGACGACGACGACAATGATGATGGCGGCTCGACGCTCGTGTGAGCGACCATCATCTGATCATTACCATCATCGCCCTGTCCCGCACACACACATCTATGGGTGGCGTACACTCTCATTCCACACCGGCGTACGAGCAGCCGGCGACGGAGGTCGAGGTGGACCGCAAGCTGCTGCAGTGGTACTGGGGCGAGCACGAGCGGACGCGGTCGCGCGAGCAGACGCTCGAGCTGCTGCTGCGCGTACGGCACGAGCTCGCACTCGAGCCATGCGTGTCGGTCGACGAGTGCCGCGAGGCGATCGCGGCGCACTCGAACCAGAGCGTGAGCGCCTCGTCGTGGGCGTTGATCACAGCCGAGCTGTTGCGCGCGCACACATCGTTGTCGTCGTCGATGCAGCTCGCGGCGCACGAGGCCGGCTTCGAGCGCGCCATGCGCCGCACGATCGCCAGCGGCTCGCGCTCGCTCACCGTGCGACTCTCGAACTACCACTCGATCCTCTACGACCTGCTCGAGGAGTATCGCGTGTCGTTGCTCACGAGCGTCGATCTGTCGAACTCGTACCTGATGGCCGAGGACCACGAGAGACTCGCCGAGGTGCTGCCGCTCGAGGTACCACTGCCGCCATCATCATCATCGTCGTCGTCGTCGTCGTCGTCGTCGTCGTCGTCGTCGTCGTCGTCGTCGTCGTCGTCGTCGTCGTCGTCGTCGTCGTCGTCGTCGTCGTCGTCGTCGTCGTCGTCGTCGTCGTCGTCGTCGTCGTCGCACCAGTCATATCTCTCGATACTGGACATCGATACTGACGTAAAGACAGTTGCATTCGCTCAACCTGTCGAGCTGCCCGATCTCGAACGAGTTCTTGAGCAGGATACTGTCGCGGCTGCGGGGGCTGCGATACCTGAACCTCGCGCACGCGTTGCATCTCGACGTCACGTTCGCGCCGGCCGTCATTCAGGCGTTCGGCACACTGAGCGAGCTCCACATTGAAGGCATCAAGCTCGAGGGTGCCGCGCTCGCATGCCCGACAGACGTCGAGGCGGCAGAGCGCTGGACCGCCAAGCCGTGGCTGCTGACGCTGCAGCACACGCGCTCGCTGCGC
>Ga0209935_1005091_pt1 | contig 11423 bp, 6 predicted proteins | sample ThiBio_1000_plan_2_FD_183958 | JGI IMG/M metagenome (GOLD analysis project Ga0209935, IMG submission 183958) | Wastewater bioreactor microbial communities from Cape Town, South Africa - Thiocy_cont_1000_plan (SPAdes) | ecosystem: Engineered > Bioreactor > Thiocyanate-remediating >... | reverse complement strand
TTGTGTGAGAAAAAGACGGAAAAGAGAGAGAGAGAGAGAGAGAGAGAGAGAGAGAGAGAGAGAGAGAGAGAGAGAGAATATTATGTACCGCTTCTATGGTAGCCCAATCCAGCACATACACAAAGAGCTCGTCTTTCCCCGTCGGGATGAGTTTGACAATCGCCTTGGCTTCCTCTTCTCGTTCCTTCTTGATTTGTTCTTCGGATTTGATAGGATCGAGCGGGACGAGTTTTTTCCTTTTGGGTTGAAGGAGGGGGTTGGGCTCCTCATCAGGAACAAATCCGGGGGTGATCCGAGGTAGCCGCTTGGCATCGGCAGCAAAGTTGAATCCAAGCTTCTTGGCATTGTTGATCCTTTGATCGATGGAGGATCCTCCCAGGGTGCTCATGATGGGACCCTCTTCTTCGTACTCTGTAAACATGTCGATCTTCGTTGGTGGTCGTCTTCTGTATTCCTCCTCTATAGTAATTGGCAATTCGAATAAGAACGAGAAAAAAACGCGGAAAAATAGTACAAAAGAGAACAAGAAAGATAAGAGAAAAGATAAAAAGAAAGAAAAAGAAGAGATAAGAAACACAAATAAACAACACAAAATAACAGAAAAAGAAGCAACACATACCTTGTCGTCTTTCTTCTTCCTCTTGTCTCCTTCGTTCCTCTTCTTCTTGCTGCTGTCGAATCACTTCCATTTCGCGTTCCTGCAGCAACCTCTCGGCTTCCAATTCAGCCTTCCTGTCCTCTTCATCCTCTAACAGCTCTCTCTCCCTCACCCTCTTCCTTCTCCCGGCCTGTCGCATAGCCTTATCCTCCTCTTCATCGTAATTGAGTTCCCTCTCCAACTGCCTCTCGCGCTCTCTCTCGTCCTCTCGCTCCCTCCTCTCCCTCTCTCGCTCTTTCTCCTTCTCTCGCGAAATCCACTCTCGCTCTCTCTCGCGGAACTCCCGCTTCTCTCTATCTCGCCGTCTAGCTTCCCTCTCGCGGTCTCGCGAACGCTGCTCCCTGACTCTCGCTCTCTCTCTTTCCTTCTCGCGCTGCTCGCGTTCATAATCTCTATCACTCATCCTCTCGGGCTTGTCCTCATCCCCTCTTTCGTTTTTCTCCTTGTCTCTCGCGGCTTGTCGGACCCGAAAGTTTTTGATCTCCTGGGCAACCACAACTGCCTTCTGCTTGTCAATCTCATGGCCCGCCACAACCTCCCCCTCCGCCACGGGGATCACCACCCTCTCCTCGCCGTCTTGAAAATATTTCTCGAAAAATTCGCCCGTTGTCCTCTCGGCCACGAGGGTGTTGATCTTGTTGCGCACCTGCTGATCCAAATCCTCGGCAGAGATTTCATGGGGAGTCTCGCCGTTCTCTCGTGCCTCGGCAAGGACGGCCTTTGTTTTATCTTCCAGCAACTTCTTTTGTTTTTCGTATCCATCAAGATACTGTTGTGTGTTGTCATCTACTTTGACGAGAAGTTTCTTTCCGTCAATCTCGAAATCATTTAATAATCGAAGAGCCCGCAATACTCCCTCTGCATTTTCATAGGTACAGAACCCAAATGCCCTCGCCTGATTGTTGATGGGATCTGTCACTCGTTTCCAACTTGCAACTGGTCCACATTGCTGAGATTTAAAAAATGCGTCAAAAACGGTTAAAACAAAAATGTTTGACACAAAAAGCCATACACTACCTGAAGAAGGGTTCGCAAAAATTCATCTTCAACGGTCGGAGGGATTTTGCCAACATAAACGGTAGTATGCTTTTGGCCTTGCGACACAGCGGCTGCAGGTGCTTTGACAATCGTTCCAGTAGTTTGTGGTGCTTGATGCGCGACGAGCATGGGTTGGGGCGGTGTCGGTAGAATGCCCATAGGGCCCATCGGATAAGGACCCATTGGCATCATCGGAACTCCCATACCCGGGTAAGGAACAGGATAAGCTACAATATTAAGAAAATTAGTGCTAAACTGACTTCTTAGGAAGAGAGATACATACTCATTGGCGGCGCAGCGTATGTAAATGGCGGTGTGGCGAGTCCCGGCCGCATTTGGGGCGGGTAGCCTCCCTGTGGATAGTTCATGTCTTCTTCCTGGCGGAGAAACTCCTTTTTGTCGACATCCTTTTCCTGGAAGCGGTTCAGTTGTTTTTTTCTTCATAAATTTGTTTTTGCGTCAAAGTGCTGCGTTAGCACGATGACGGCGCTTTCTTCAACACTTGTCTCAAGGATCAGCAAAGGTTATGCATGATACCAAGGCTGAAATGCGTAAGCAAGAAAAAGAATATTTGAACACGGCCCGGGCGAGGCTTCCCATCTTGAGGCATATCATGCATACATCCATAACGGTTGGCGGCAAATCATGGTTGCTGCTCCCAATCACAATGCTAACTCGTTGGCATCCATCCCATTCGATGATATCTCCATGTTAAAAGCCCACCCTGATGCGCGGTAATCTACGTCCGAAACTTAAAGAGAGAGGGGTCTAATGCTCGTACAGGATAACCGCTGTAATATTCAGGCACGATTGCTTCGTTCTGAATTTCAAGTCCCCCAAAGGAGGTTGGCAACAAAAGCAAACTTATTATTACGAACCAGCCCCCTAACATCCCGAAAGTCCGTTCTCAGAATTGCCGCTGGAGCTTCTGTACAATATTATTGCCGAGTTGGCCTATGTGTATCAGTAGATGATATCGGTACGCAGTACGAATTCGAAATTTGTACATATCAATCAAACACCCATGTTACAAATCGGTACAAATAAAACAAAATCACCAATAATCGTTGCACCCACACACGCCAATTGGGTTGAAGTGGTGCCAGCTAGACGCATCCCGCACGCTGATCTTGCGGCTAGTCAGTTTGGCGATGAACTTAGTTGCCTCGTGACAGTCAGGGCACATACGAAGATTCTTGGTTATCACAAGGGGAGTCCCAGGTGGCGTACTCAGCAACCCAAAGGCAAGTGCTAGCTTTTCGCTGTGGTGGCAAAGATGGCTGTCCTTTTCTTCATCCGACATGTCGTGCAGCACAGTTGAGAGCTTAGGTGAGAAACCGGCCTCTTTCATATCTTGCCAGAGTTGGTGAAGCAGAGCGTGAATCTCCGCGCTTTGAGGGTGTCGGGTGTCCCCAACCATGAATTCATGCACCTGTCCGCCAATCAAGATGTTGCTCACTCCCGGAGTCTTGATTAGCTTTGAGGCTCTAATCTGTCCCTGTACATGCTCTTTCTCCTTCCATCTGTTGTCTGCGGCATAGATATTCGACATCAGTACAAGCGGCGCGGCAGTCTTTCTGGTCCCTTGAAGCTTCTCAACTTGTCTCATAGCCTCCTTTGCAATTTCCACCTCGTTGTGAATCCGACTCGCCCCCAACAAGGTCATCCAGGTAATGACGTCAGCATCTGAAGGGATAGCATGTGCGATGTATTCCCGGGCTGCCTTCACGTGACCCGCTCGGCCAAGAGCGTCCACCACACAGTTGTGATGATGCACAGAAGGGACGACACCCCACCTCTTCTCCATGGCTTCAACAAGTTCGATTGCTTCGTTGAAAAGTCCCCCATGGCTGCAGGCGTTGAGAACCGCAGTAAACACTTTCTCATCGGGCTTAATGTGTTCTATCTGAACCATGTCCCGGAAGGTGGCCAGGGCCTCTCTCGGAAATCTGTTGTCCCCATACGCACCAATCATGGCTGTCCAGGTGAAGAGACCCGCTACCGGGCCTCTATCCTCTTTGTTGGCGCGGGTCTGAGTGAACAGTTGAATGGCTTCGTCGAATGCGCCAGCTCTCGAATACATCGAAAGAAGGGCAGAACAAAGGACGTCACCCATCGGGATGGAATTCGCGATGACGAGCTCATGGATCCAACGGCCAAGAGCCAGATCTCCGGTGGTGCCACACGAAGGCAGGACGGCAGACAGCACATCGGGGTGCATGAAGGTGTCCCGCTTCTTCTTTTGATCCTCTTGCGAAGTCAATCGGACAAAGAGAGAAGTAGCCTCTCTGTCCATTTTGTGCGTCGAGTAGGTGGAGAGGATAGCAGCCCAAGAAAACGGACCAAGATTGCCCTTTTTCTCCGCATTTTCGAATACCGCGAGGGCTTCCACAAGGCTTCCGCATCGGGAATACATTTTGATGATCGCCGCCAGCATTTGGTCGTCCAGTTCATTTGCAGCCACCAGCCCATGGAACCTCCTTGCCCGCTTCAAGTCCGTGCAGATAGATAGCATCGAACACAACACCATTTTGTCCGGCCTGACCCTTGCTCCTCGGCCTCTTTGATTTGAGCCGGAATATTTTTCTTCGAACACCCGCAGGGCCGCGTCAGCCCGCCCCTTGCGTAAATGCGCCGCAATGACTGCATTCCAAACACTGGACACGTCCTCATCCTTGGCCAGTGTACTCTGATTCGACCCAGTAGATATCTCATCAAACAGGCTCATAGCTTCGTTGTCCATGCCACATTCCGAGTACATGCGAATGAGAGCAGAGGCAAGATGCCCGTTCATGACCCCACTGTCGCGGAGGAAAGTGTGGATACGTCGCCCAAGTGAGAGGTCGCGGACTTCACTGCATCCTTTTAACAACAATGCGCAAAGCTGTACACTAGGCGGCAGATTCCATTCGGTTTGCATCAGGCCAAAAAGCTCTGACGCCCGCGCGAAATCCTTGCCTTTGACGAAAGCCTTGCACAGTTGGCCGCAGTCAACAGCACCCACCTGCCATCCAAGAGAAGAAGAAGAAGTCCCCTTTTCAGCCATGAAAGTCTTCAATCTCGCTACGATCTTGCCTGCGGTTGCTGCGTCTCCTTCCTCGCCGCATGCAGCAGCAAACAAGTGAAAGCACATGTCATCCACTTTTACACCAAATCTTTCGACATCTTGCCAGAGTTGCTGAGAATAGGCTTGGCTTTCGTTATGCTTGTGGCGTAATTGGCGATGGGCGGATAGCATTGACTTGGTGACCGCTGTGTTTGGTCGAGCCTTTGAGGAAGGCGCAACGAGGAGGCGATATACTTCGAGTGCTTTCGCCAGATCTTGAATGTGTTTGAAGGCGGAGATGAGAAAGGAAGCTCCGATTGAGTCGGGTTGTTGTTTGTATATCGCAAAAGCTTGAGCAAGAACGTCTGGATTTGTTGGTTCAGCCTTGCATAGGGCCACCACTTGTTCGCCAAGCAAAAAATTATTCCCTCTTTGTGGCTGATTCGTAAGCCGCGATACACCGTAAGATGATCTGAATTGCTGGTTTGCACCATTCCAAATGTGTATACTTTACCTGTGTGCAAACACAAAAATACTTGAATGAAAGGCATAGCGCGTTCTGTGACGTAACGGTGCAGTGCCCCACAAAGCAGCCGACCTCCGCATGAAGAACAATTCCTGGAATGACATGGAGGACGAGGAGGCAGAGTATGCGTTGGCTATTGGATATTTGCAAACAGCAATCAGTCTATTGCATCCCAAATTGTGGGCATTCGTAAAGCGGATAGCGCCAGTTGATCCTGCACTAACAGCAAAGCAGCCAGACTTCGCGTTCTCCCTAAAGTTTGTTCGCCAAAACTGGGAGGGTTACTTTCTTGGCAAGTGCCCCGCTAGCTTGAAGCGCATCGCAGAACGAGCAGAGAGAATCAGGAACATCGTTTCTCACCAGGCGAGACTTGAGGATCCCGACAGAGCGCTTGACACACTTGCGCGGCTTGCCGTTGGTATTGGAGAGGAGAAGCTAGCAGAAAAGATTAGGAGCCTCCGCCGAGTACCACAGCCTGCAGTAACACCAAGCCCACAACCAACTCAAGAACAATCTCCAACATCATCACACCAGACCAAAAAACAGCGCCAGAAACAAAACCCAACTCTACCCCCGAAACACCAAGAAAGCCAACCTCAGCCCCAACCGGTGAAGAAAAAGAAAAGGAAGAAGAGCAAAAATAAAGGCGGGGTACCGAGCTGGCAAGCGTTCAAGGACAAGGGTTATGCAGCGTTCAAACAAGGGCAGTTCACTGAAGCAATGACGTGGTACACTCGCGCGATTGGCCTTGCGCCCAAGGAAGCTATCCTCTATTCCAATCGAGCCTTATGCGAACTGCGTCTGAACAAGTTTGCGTTGGCCCGAGAAGATGCCGAGGATGCCATTGAGCTCGACCCGAAGCAAGTGAAGTACTACCGCCTTCTCTCTGAGGCTCTGTTCAATCTTAAGCTGTATCAAGAAGCCGCTGCAGCTTGCGAAGCTGGCCTGGACCTTGACCCAAGGGACGAGTCTTTGTCGGTGCGACTGCGAGATTGTGGGTCTTGCCTCAGCATACAGGCCACCGACAGAAATCCACACCCATCCCCTCCGGAAACTCTGAAGGAGCTTAGTGCAGCAATCGCTGCTAAACAGAAGCTGTTTGAGGGATTGAATATACAGCCAGACGAAATCCTTGCCTTGTCTGCAAAGGACTACAAGCCTCGCCTCGCCTTGACCTGTTCATTGTGGGACGCCCACAACTACGACGAAGGAATTCGAGGAAGAACCAAACAGCCACGCAAGGCGTTTAAAATCTTTGAAGCCGCGGCGAAGGAGGGCTGTGCTGAGGGGCTGTACAACGTGGGTCAGTACTACCTCCATGGTGACGTAGTGCCGCTAGACAACACCCGTGCTTTGGAGTGTTTTAGGGAGGCCGTTCAGCAGACGCCTTTTTACCGAGTCGAAGGCAGGCTGGAAGAAAACATCGGGGTGCGTGAATCCTTTCTTGCCCTGGGCAACGCGTACCGAGATGGATCGGGTGTGGATGTTGACCGTGATGTTGCCTTCGACTGGTATATGCGCGGTGCCCGACTAGGAGTTCCCGGGGCAGAAAACAATTTAGGGGTAATGTTATGGAACGGTGACGGTCGCCCTAAAGATCTCAAGTCGGCACGTGAGTGGTTTCGACGTGCTGCTACGAAGGGACTTGCAGAGGCAATGTGCAACTACGCGGATTTCCTAGCTGATGGGCGGGGCGGAGGTCCGGCGGATCCTCACCTCGCGAAAGAGTACTACGAGAAAGCGATAGCTCTAGGGGTTCCCAATGCGTTGGAACACCTACAAAGGCTTGCCAGGGGAGGCTCTCTCGGGGGCTCGGCATTGACAGGGATCGAAAAGCTGATGGCTGATCTTGTGAAGAAAAACGATCCCGATGCGTTGTTCCTCTTGGGCAACGAGTACTTTGAAGGCACATCGGCTCATCCGAAGGATCAGGACAACGCCCTCAAGCTGTGGGAAGCCGCAGCTAAGAAGGACCACGTGGAAGCAGCCTTTAGGGCCGCTACTCACTTCTTAGAAGAAAAGAAGGATCCTTCAAAGGGGTTTGGGTACATGCTGCAAGCTGCCGGGGCTGGTGACCCGCAAGCACAACTGCAGGTAGCTAAATTATATGCATATGGACATGGTTGCACCCGAGACGAGGTAGCTGCGCGCAGGTTTCACCAGCGCGCGAGTCTTCAAGGAGCCTACTGGGATTGTGAGATATCGATGGAGAGTCTAATTAAACGCGGAAGAGAACTTGTAAGGTTTGAGCAAGAAGAATCTCTGAGCATAGAGGGGCTGACTATCCCTGAGCGCGGCCGAAGGGCCATCAAGCGACACGCCACAGAAGAATCGGCTCCCAGGAACAAAATACTCGAACAAATTCAAGCGCTGAAGCAGCCCACACCCGATTGCCCCATAATCGAGAAGGATGTGAGACTGTGGCTGCAACCAATGGCCGAGAGAGCAAAGAGCGGCTCGGTCATGGCGCTTGCCTTCGTTCAAGCAACAAAGATGATTGAGGAGGGCATGCAACTTGTGAGAAGCGGGGAAGAAGAATCTGGTTTAGGCTTGGTACTGGATTCCTATCGCGTGTGGGAGGCGGCAGTTTTCTTCCAAGGCAAAGATGTTGATATTCTAAGAAGTATCGCGAAGAGGCGATTGGACGAGAGGCCCAAGGATTTGCTGGGCTTGATGCTGATTCTGCGGATGGTGCGCATGGGAGTGGAGCAAACGATCTTGTTTGTGCGGAACTGCATCGAGGCACACCCCCGCGAAGCAGTGTTTCATCGCCACCTTGCATGCATGTATGGCTTCCAGCAAAAGTGGAGTGACGCCATCCGAGTCAACGATCGGGCACTCGAGCTGGACCCAGACGATTCGGGTATGCTGTACGAGCGAGGGACGTTTCTAAGACTCCTGCAGCGACCAGCCAAGGAAGTCATCGCAGCTTACCAGGCCTTTCTGCAAGCAGTCCCAGGAGACCATCGAAAGGTGCCTGAAGCGCACTATAGTTTGGGTAGCGAATACTTTCGGTCAGGAGATAGAAAGCAAGCTAAGTTGCACTTCGACCTCGGACGTGCCGCTGAGGATCCTTCCGTTCGCTTGCCCTGCTTTGGCCCAGTAGAGGACTTTCCCCCAAAGCTTTACCTCTCCCTGGCCTTTGGGGTTGACCCGGTGGACCATGAGGATGCAAAACCGTTTCGCTCCGACGAAGCTATGCATACCTGCGAAACTTGTCACAGGGCCAACCCGAAATTCCGCTGTCCCTGTGCCACGGTGGCCTACTGCGACCGAGATTGTCAGAAGCAGGCATGGCCATCACACAAACTGCTGTGTAAGAAGGTCAATTCTGTATACCCAATCTAGTAATTAAATGTATTTTACATATGCCAAGGGATGTGGTATTCAACAGAACGGGGAACTTCTTTTATGAAGTGGGCGGAGGTCGCAACAGGTCTTCTTCGAACTGCTGATTGATATTGAGGATTGAGGAGGTTGGAGATCGGATTGAGAGCAAGATCTACGCTACGAGGATTTATGAAGAGCTGTTGTTGTCGTGGCTGGTGTCTGTGACGCGGAAGATGATTGGGTTAGCATGTTCTTCACACCTCCGATCACGTACAAAGCTTGCCACATTCATTCGATTTACTTGCTCACACTGGTCCCATTTGAAGTACGCCAGCTGATTTCCCGCCAATACCCTTTTGTTTCTGGACCTGGATCACTGTAGTTGCTGTTATTGGGAGGAAAAGGGTTTGTTTGTGCTCCTATCTATTTTTTAAATCTATTTTATCTTTTTCTTTGCTTTTAAGAACATCCCCTTTTGAAGCACTGTTTCAAGTGTTGCAATATCATCTCTTTCAGTCCCTCTTAAGAATCCAAGTGCTGCCTGAGTTTGAGTCTTTAATGATGAGAGTCTTGCCCCCATCACCAGTCAACTCAAAATCGAAGCTGCGGGGAAACCTCGGCATGAACCTATCTCCCTTTGCTTGATCAGGGTCGGAGGATATTCTTGCGCATATCTCTAACCGAGACTCGGATACTTTTCCTCTATTTCCACTGAAATCGTCCACCATGCAATAGCTATCAAAGTACGAGACGCTGGTGGGGGTGCTCAGGTGGGCACCATGGGAGCCGATTGGTGGCGGAGACACATGTCCTCTGTACCCCATCTGCTGCATCCTGCCAAAATCTTTGCGATCTTCTTCGTCTGTTATTGTTTGGCTATTGACTTTGAATGTCAACAGCTTCTTCGTCTCTGCTGAAAAGTCAATCTCCTCTTTCCCGTCCTTGTCCTTCACACTGTCCACATGCCATGTGATATCGTAGAGCAATTGTTGTTGCGCATCCATTCCCCTTCTTCTCTCCTTTGTTGCTGTTGAATGAAAGAACGACTGAGGCCCGACAGTCGTTCCGTTCGCCCGATCCTCCTGTCGGGTTACTGAGGTTTCCGATACCCAATATAAGGCCGGTTTGAAATTAGTGCCTATTTTAGAATAAAGTGCTGAAGCTTCTCCGCAGATTTAAATCTGCGTATGTGTGGAGACTGCCACACCGCTTGTCCTGATGTCGAATATCTTTGCTGGCGACAAAAGATGGAAGGAGGAGACAGCCTCAGGTGGGAGGGTCTGCCACAAGAAATAGTTCTTCAGATGTTCTGATTAATTCCATGATTCGATCTTATTTCTTGTTCCGTGGTCTGCCGCACGCGGCGCAGGGACAACTCCGAGATGCGAAGCTAATCAAGACTCCGGGCATGAGCAACATTTTGATTCGTGGGCAAGTACATGAATTCATGGTTGGGGACACTCGACACCCTCTGACCGCGGAGATTCATGCGTTACTTCATCAACTCTGGCAGGACATGAAGGACACGGGTTTCTCTCCTACCCTCTCCGCTGTGCACGACATGTCGGATGAAGAAAAGTACAGCCAGTTTGTGGCTGAGTATTGGTGATTTTTGTCTTGTAAAACCTTTTATTCTATTCGTTAGAGTTGCCCAATAGGCTTGGCCGCCTTCTTACCTTCCTGTTTGTGTGTTGGCCATGCACGTTTTTGACATTCTCGATTACAGTAAGGCAGTGCAGCGGAATTTCGGATTGGTACCACCACAAGCACCGCAAGTAGGCAGAGCGTCTTGCGACGGAGATCGCCCGTGCCAAAGATGCCGCGTAACGGGCAAAGGATCCTCTTGTCAATCCCTCGCTAAAACGCTTGGAAATTTGGCGCTGAAGTACCGGCCCCAGTTTTGGCGGATAAACTTCAGGGAGAATGCAAAGTCCTTCTGCTGCTTTTTGAGTGCAGGATCTGCTGGAGCGATCTGATTTACGAACGCCCACACAATTTGGGATGCAGCAGACTGATTGCCGTTTGCAAATGCCCGATTAACAGTGCATGCTCTCCCGCAGTGTCCCCTCCATCCTGTAGGGTTCCAACTGCTCTCACTTCTTTTTCTAAATTTTGACAAAGGCACAATGTACATTTTAATAACACGGGTTTTATCATGAAACTCTTGCTGTTTGCACACCCTGCTTTGGTGGGCTCATGCCGGGCTTTCTCCCAAAGCTGCGTTATCATGGGAAGTTATAAAGCAGAAGATCTCGTTAAAGTCGAGCACAACAGCAAAGGCACGAGTGCGCATAGTCATCAATCGGTAAAGCTTGTTTGCCAGGAACCCGGTCTTGCCGTCGATGAACAAGGGAGATGGTAGCGTAAAGTGTCAAGCGAACGCTACAGACTATGTTTATTTCTCTTTTTTGTGTTTGGAACTGAGATTTTGTACAAATATTTTACAGGCAAGTCCTTCATCAAACTATAGTACCCTCATCAAGTCACAAGCATGGCCAGCTCGTAGAGCACAGGAGAAATGAAAGAAGCAAGCTCCGTTCGGGTTACCAGTATCAAATTCGGGCAACTCTGGAGGAGATTATCGCGATTCCCACGCAGCATCTTGTTTGTAATCCAAACACAAACTTGCTTCGAGACCACCGGCAAGTGGTTGGGCTCCTCCACACGGAGTTTGGTCACCCTCTGATACCATGCGAGAATTTCATCATCAGAAACCGTTTGCGTTATGCTTGTAGTCGAAAGTTTGTGCTTGAATTGATAGAGAGCTTGCAGCCTGTGTGTGTGTGTGTGTGTGTGTGTGTGTGTGTGTGTGTGTGTGTGTGTGT
>Ga0209935_1005088_pt1 | contig 11428 bp, 17 predicted proteins | sample ThiBio_1000_plan_2_FD_183958 | JGI IMG/M metagenome (GOLD analysis project Ga0209935, IMG submission 183958) | Wastewater bioreactor microbial communities from Cape Town, South Africa - Thiocy_cont_1000_plan (SPAdes) | ecosystem: Engineered > Bioreactor > Thiocyanate-remediating >... | reverse complement strand
GCCACACTCTCCTGTCGATGGCACTGCTGTCAGGCTAACACACTCTCACCCAGAGACCGACGCATTTCTCGAGAGTGCACTCTCGCGACGAACCTGGATGGCAGATTTGCTGGCAGCGATGGCGGCCGCACGAGAGCAGCTTGTCGCACAGTTCATTGCACGACATGCCTTCGACCTCCTCTCCACATCGTAGCCGATAGGTGCTGCTGCCGCAGTAGCACTGAATTGAGTTACCAAGCGAGGAGCACGGTGGACATGGGCCAGGATGACAGATTCTGAAGGATGCAAGCAAAGTTAGCGTGAGTGGGAGTTGGATGGTCGAGAGGCGAGAGGCATATTCATACAAGCTGCACCGATGCGGACACGAGGATCCGACTCGGTGTCGCTGGCAGAGAGCACCACAGCTGTGCGGCAGCACGTAGGGATTCCACTCGAACTGTCGCTCCTTGCCACAGAAGCACGACGGCTCCGGTGTGCCCTCGTACTTCTCCTGACAACCGGGACAGCGCCAGCGCGAGACGCCGAACTTGCCGGGCTCGTAGCCCTTCTCCTGCGCCGAGCTCTTGCTCCACTTGTCGATGCACGAGACGTGGAAGAGCGCCCAGCACTTGCCACAGCTCCAGATGGGGTTGCGACGTCGGATGAGATCGTAGCACACCATACACTCGTAGGAATCGGTCTGTATCGTTCAGGGATGAGTGAGTCGATGCGATATTGAGCTCGCTTGCTCGCTTGGTTGCCAGCGAGGTCGCTGGATGGTTGGATGGTTGTAGTACTTGGATCTTCTCAGCAATCTTCTCGGTGAGCTCGGTGCCGCCGTTCAAGGCAGCAGCGATCTTGCGCTTCTTGCTCTTGCTGGAGCTTCGGGATGCTACCTGACCGGCACTGTTGCCAGTGCTTCGATTCGACGGGATGGTCGCTGGAGCACCACTGCTCGTGCTCGTCGGTGTGGCGCTCGAGTCGCCGGTGCGTATTGGACTCGAAGCAGCAGCAGCAGCGCCGCCGCGACCTCGACGTCTGTTGTTGCTGGTACCACGGGCCGAGCGTGATGCGCCACGGTCATCGGTCGGAGCCTGGTGGGAGGTGGTACCCGAAGAAGCTTCCTGAGCAGTGGTTGCTGCTGCTGGTGCTGTCGAGGTCGAGGTCGGTACGGCGTGCGAGCGCGATGAGAAGGCCGAGGTCGAGCTGCTGCCTCGTCCTCGGCGATGTGACTGGCTGCTCTCGGCCGGAGAGGCGGTGAAGGCATTTCGAGCATGTCGCGTGAATGCAGATGAGGCCGAGGTGTCGTTGCTGCTGCTGCTGCTGCTGCTGCTGCTGCTGCTGCTGCTGCTGGAGGTCGTGGTGGTGCTCGAGTGTTCTGCAGATGGCGCCGCGGCGTCGGTATCCCGAGAGGGAGATGGTGCGTAGTGCTTCGTGCGCCTCCTAGAGCCGCCACCACGAGCGCCACTGCCACTGCTAGAGCTGGAGCTGGAGCTAGAGCTGGTACTCGTGGTGGAGCTCGTGGTGGCGGTCGAGGTGTCAGCTCCGCGACGGGAGCTGCTGGTACCACGGCCACGAGAGCCACCGCGAGCTCCTCGCGACGAGGTCGTGGTGGTGGTTGTGGTTACTCCATTGTGTTGGTGGTCCTTGGACGATGGTGCTGAGGAGGCGGTGGGTGGTGGCGCGGGGTCTGGCAGCGTTGCGGGATGCGAGCGCTTGGGCTTCTTGGCTGGCGAGGAGGAAGAAGAGGAGGCTGCTGACGAGCTGATGAAGGGCGATGCGTGTATCGAGAGACCTACTCCGGGAGCAGCAGCTACCGAAGGCGCGCTCATTAACGACGCGAGCGAGCGAGAGGGCGAGATGCGATAGAGATGAGAGATGCGAGAAGAGGAGGTGGAGGTGGTGCGCGCGTGCGGACGAGCAGCAGACGAATGGCGACGACACGGCAGCGATGGTGGACGCGAACCAGGAACAACGCAGGATGGGAAGGAACGTGGAACTCTCCCGGTCACTGGGGGTAGCAGAGAGAAGGGATAGCGGCTGTGGTGGTGTATGTTGGTGATGTATTGGTGTGGATGTGCGTGTAGAACGGCGCTGCTGCTGGTGGCGCCTGGGTCGGCCGGGCGGAATATCTCGCGAGGGGGAGAGGAGGACCAGGCTCTGAGGCAGCGAAGGGAATATCTGCGGCATCACCAGCGAATATGGCAAAGCCCAAACTCACGCAACAAACCAGAACCCAATCGACCAACCAATCACTGGCCCAACCTTGCGCGTACGAGGTGTGGCGATGGTGGTGGCGGGAGGAGGAGATGTTGTTCCGCGGTGTTTGCGCTCCGCTCTCGGTGAGCGAGGTGGGTGAGCAGCAAGATGAACGCGGCCGTGTGCGTGGTTCGAAAGGTGTCACACTTTACCGAGCCACATGATTGCGTGCGTGCGCGTGGTAAGATGCTACAACACTCGGCGTGCACTCGACCGCCGTCCGGAAACCCCACTCCCGCCCACGACCGCGGCGCACTGCTGGCGCCACTCGTTCGGCGGGCTGCGTTGCAGGGAGGCATGCCGCGGGCGTGCTTGTTGGAGAGGAGGGCCGGAGCGACGTGGGGTACGCGCTCTCGGCAGAGTTCTGCTGCTGCTGCTGCTGGTCGGCGGAGCCGCGAAGCGGCGCGTGTGGGACAGCACGTCGCTCTCGATCGGGGCCGGTGATCGAGTGTCGCTCGCACGCAGGTGTGGCGGCGCTCGCAGGAGGCGCAGAGGCACTCCGGGCCGTGAGGGTGAGGCGGCGAGGCGCGCTGCCCCCGATCCGAACCAGCCCAACCAACAGCAGTCGGCACCACCACAACCACCAGGCTGGATTTCGTGCTGTTCGATCGACCGGCAGCTGGCATACGCTCGTGATCTCACCCTCACTCGCACACGTGGCGCTCGCGCAAGGCCGTGGAGCAGCGGTATACAGAGCACGAGGGCGATGACAGCGCGCAAGGGGTGGGCGAGGCAGCCAGTCGAGGTCGTTGAGCAGCGATGTTGTGGTCGTTGTCGTTGTTTGTCGCCGCCGCCACTGCCACCTCCGCTCGCCTCTCCACTCCGGCTGCTGCTGCTGCTTCACGGCTCGCTCGCTCGCTGCTCGCCCCCTGCCGCCTGCACCTCTCTGTCCAGCGTGACATTGTGAAGCCGGTACGCTCCGAAGCGCGCCGCGCGGCGCGTGCCAGCAGCACGCTCGTGGCGCGTTGGAGCTGGCGCTGGCGCTGGCGGCGCTCGTTCGGCTCGCGCGTGTCGGTCGCGTGGTGGACACCTCATCCTGCTGGCAATCGACTGACGAGCATCTGGCATGCATACAGCAGCGCCTGCCACACGCGCCACGCGCTCCCGATCGTCACCAGCCGCTGGCACCTCGTAGCAGATCCGATCCGCGCGCTCGGCCACGCTCCTGCCACACACACACGCTCGCACGGTTCGCTCTCGCTCGCACGCCCGACTCCGCCACACCCCTTCGAACGCTCTTGTACGTGCCCTGCCACACTAGCACAGCCAGCATGCCAGCTGCAGCACTCCACGCCGCGCCACACAGCAGCAGCCAGCAGCCAGCAGCGCCCATCGCCACCTGCAGCCGCAGAGCAGCGAGGCAGCGGCAGAGGAGGCAGCGCGAAAGCCGATATTTTCGGCGTGGGGGCGAAAATTGCGGGTGGCAATTCATCGGTGTTTCGCGATAGAGCGTTAGTTTCGCAGTTTCGTGATTTCGTGATTTACCGCCAAGTGCTCGTCGTTCGTTGTTGTGTGTCGTCTCTGTCGCCCTCGCATCTCTCTCATCATCAAACACATCAAACACACGAGAGGAGAGAGAGAGTCTGTGTGTGCTGTCGTGTCGGCGTTGCGGAAGTCGTGAGAGTGAGGCACATCGTTTGTACGATCGTGCACTGCAGAGGGTCTTTGGTGTTGGAGTTGATTTCGCATTGATCGAGAGAGATAGTGAGTTTGGCGTGCTCGTGCTCGTGTTCGTTTGAGCTTTGGAGCAGACTAGCAAGCGATCCATCGTTTGTGAGTGAGTCAGTGAGTGAGCGCAAGCGAATAGTTAAGCTTGCTTGTTCGCCCAGCGAGTGTTTCGAGTTTGAGTACGCATTCAGTTAGCTTTCATGGCGGCAGTGCACGGCTGCTAATTCAACCAAACCCCAACAAACGCTCACTCACTCACTCACGATCGAATCAATCAATCAATCAATCAATCAAGAGATCGATTGTTGGATGATGCTCATTCTCACCATGTGCGCATTCTCGTGTGTGATTGTGTAGAAGCGTGTGAACCTACCAACAAGGTCGATCTCGGTCACAGCGACGGGATCGATCTTGTGTTCACGAGTCTTTCCTCCTCGATACTCCAGTAGTGCGGATTTCTCCAGTACGTTACTCAATTACTCACCCAATCAATCAATCAAACAATCAATCAACAACAATCAATGCAATCAGAGTCAGAGGATGATGAGCTCATCTTTCGTCGCTCCAGATCCTTGATCGTAGCAAGCTCATGAGCAAGGCCACCTGCACGTGTTGTCACATTTGTCACACATCGCTCAAGACTTCCAAGCGCTCCTTCTACGCCTGCACCTCGTGCTCCAACATCGTCTGTCGGCCGTGCATCGAAGCCGCCGGTGAACCTTGGATCGACGTCATCAACAACTCCGATTGGCAGTGTCCGCGTTGCTTGCAGCAGTGTCCGTGCAAGCGTTGTAGACAGCGCCCGCCCATCTCGTCGACCGAGCAGCAAGCGTCGCACTCGCCGCCCAGCCAGCCCGGCATCTGCCCGCCGTTGAACCACGCCTCGAACCACCTCAACCACTACAACCACCACCACCACCACCACCTCGCCCCGCACTCGCCATCACTCTATCTACCGGCCTCCTCCTCCTCCTCCTATCAGCACTATCACTACCAGTCGCGTTCGCCGTCGCCGTCCTCCATGGGCAAGCCGAAAAAGTCCACCGCCGCCGCCGCCTCGTCGTCGTCCTCCACACCGGGCGCTGCGGCCTCGCCGCGCGATACCTCGCCCTTCAAAGACGTCGTCACCTACACCTCGAGCGGCCGACAGACGCGCATGACCGCCAACAGTGCCGCCGCCGCTGCCGCTGCTGCTGCGGCCGCCGCCGCCCACTCGCCCATATCGCCCTCGTCGGCCGCCGCCGCACACTACACGCTCGACGAATCGGACTTTGCCGGCCGAGGCTCGGCCTCCAAGCGCGGCGGTATGAAGCGCAAGCGCTCGACCGGAACGCCGACGCAATCCAAGTCCGCTCGTTCGCGCACCTCCGATTCGCCCGAGTGGGAGGGCGACAGCAACCCCGACGCCATGGACGAGGAGATCTCGTCGCCGTCGCAGTCCTCCGCTGCCGTCGCCGCCGCCGTCTCGTCGCCCGCCTCGACGCCATCCATCAACTCTGCCTCGGATGGTGCGGCTGCAGCTGCCTCGGGCACAAGCAGTGCCACCACGCCGTCGCACTCGAGCTCGAGCGCCAACGACGACACCAAGCCCATCAAGCGCGAGAGCAAGCCCACTCCCAGCCGTCGCGGCGGCCGCGGAGGAATGCGCTCGCGCGGCGGTTCGGCCTCGGCAGCCAGCTCGTCGGCCTCGCTCGCCGCTGCCTCGAGCGCTGACGAGTCAGTCGACGAGGACCTCTTTGACCCGACCGACTCGGCGACGCATTCGCCCTCGGGCTCCGGCGGCTCGGCGACGCCCGCTCCCAGCGCCTCGTCTACTGGCGTCTCCAAGGCCGAGGGCGACTTGACGCCGACCTCCACCACCTCGGGCTCGACTCGTGGCGGCAAGGGCCGACAGCCACCAACTCGCGGCGGTCGTGGCGGAAACCGCCGTCCACCGCGACGCTCGTCGCCGTCGGACTCGAGCGGCATGAGCGACTCGAACGCCATGAGCACCAACGCCAACAGCAGTAGCAGCAAACCATCGTCGCCCTCGAGCCCGTCGTCATCTTCGGGCTTGGTGCTCGGTGACAACTCGTCCTCCTCCACGTCCTCCTCGTCCTCGACCTCCTCCTCCTCGACCGCGGCCCTGTCTGGCGGCGCGGCCAACACCTCGTCGGTCAGCTCGTCAGGCATCGCGACCGCAAGCGGCTCACCACAATCCGCTGCCAAGGAGGCGCTCGATGCAGCGTCGCGCCGTGACCGCGAGCGCATCACCGAGCTCTACACGCGCCACGACAAATGCATGCGTGCCATCACGGGAACCGAGCGGCTGCTGAACATGATCCGCGAAGAGCAATCCACCATCATGGAGCAGATCTCTCACCTGTCACGTATCTTCAACAACCATCCGGCCCTCGTCGCCCTGACCGCCAAGGAGGCCGCCGCTGCCGCCGCCATCGAACCGACAACAAACGGCAGTGGCGCTGTGAATGGCGCCTTCTCGGCTGACACCTCAGTAGCAGACGACTCGTCATCAAGTATGATGGTCACGGACTCGACGCCCGAGATTGCTTCCCGATAAGATGCCCTCCATCGCTCATCCAGCCAACTCGCCCATTTGTACCAATCCACTCCTCTATCCACTCGAAGCGATGATCTTCCCACACCCACACGCTCACACCCACACTCAAATCACAGAGTTTCTCCTCGGCCTCCCTCTCTCTTGCTCTCTAGCCCTTCCTTCCCTTCCAAGCGGTTGCTACCTAATCAAAACTGCTTTGTCGATCTATAGACCAACCATTCCTCGGCTGTATTCACAACGTATTCCAATCCATCGTTGTTTCATCTCCTCCTTCTGCTTGTCCTCGTCTTCATCGTCTGTCTCCTCCTTCAAGTAAACAAACCATTCAATCTAACAACCTAACGAAAACTAGCCAATATCGTTCAAGCGCACTATTGCGGCAATGGTGGGCGGCACTAACTTGCTCGCTTTAACGGCACGGCACGGCATGGCTCAATCGTCGCTGCTCTCCTCGTCGTCCGTCTCCTCGTCGCTCTCCTCATCGTCCTCGTCGTCGTCACTCTCCTCGTCCTCGTCGTCGTCGTCCTCGGAGCGACTCGGGCCGTCTGAGTGGCGCACGGGCTTGCCGACCAGCACGGTGCTCTCGCGCTCGTCGGCGAGCAACAGCAAGCCGACGCTGTCGAGCTCGACCGATGGCGGCGACGTGCCCGAGTGCGGTGGCGTGTAAGCACCACGTGGCGTGAGGTACGTGATACCTCCGAGCGTCGTGGCGCCTCCACCGCTGCTGGCGGCTCGGATCATGGCCGCAGCGCTGTTCGACGAGTTGCGCTGCACCGCTTGAGCATGGCCCAGTTGCAGCGGTGACCAACCGGCCGATGAGATGATCTCTCGCGCACGAACACGCGGTCCCGACGACAGCTCGTGCTCCTGCTCCATGACCATGAAGCCTGCTGCGGGTGACGAAGGGTCGAGCAGATCAAAGTCGCTCGTGAGGCCGCCGTGAGGGCCACTCAAGAGTTCGTCATCGTCGTCGGTTCCAGCAAAGCCACTCGTGGCATAGTAATGTTGCTGTTGTTGTTGTTGCTGTTGCTGCTGCTGCTGGTGATGGTGGTGATGATGCTGGTGGTGTTGCTGGTGGTGATCGTCGTAGAAGGCACCAGCGCTCAACGGCGATCTGTTGACCGGAATCGCAAAGTTGATGCGACTTCCGCGGCGGCTGTGGTGCCTGCTTCCTGCAGCACTCGTGACGGTCGACGTGGCGGCCGACGAGCCTCCGGCATCGTCGTCGTCATCGTAGTAGATGGCCTTGGTGGCGTCGTTATTTCGCGGTGCTCGTATCACCGATCCATCGAAGCTGACCGGGGTAGCCACGCGACCTGCAGCGTGCGTTCCGGTATAAGTTTCCGTTAGCGCGAGAAGGTGCTCTGGCTCATAGTACCAGTGAGAATGTCGGCCTCGTTGTCGCCGTCGCTGTGGTATGCATCTTCGCCAATGCTGCTGCCACCGCCGCCAAAGTGATCTCTCATCGTGCCGATGAATCCTCCTCCGGGACTGTCATCGAGCGCACCGCCAAACTCGTCGTGATCGACACCGAAGCTACCACCAAGCATCTCTTCGTCATCTTCGTCATCGTCGTCGTCGCTGGCGTTCATGTAGATTGACTGCTTGCGCGAGGCCCTGGGTTGCGCAATGGCGGACACTCGCTGGTACTCGGGGATCGGTGAATGTCGTTGCGGAGCCGGTGTCATTTGATCGTACACCGACGGGCTGAAGTTCATGCGAGCTTCGGGAACTACAATGTTCAACGAGTACGATCAGGCGATCGCCAATACAAACAGACACACAACGAGAGAGAGAGAGAGAGCACGTACCATAAGCAGCGGTACCGTGTGCGGCTCGTTTTACCGACTGTGTCAGCCTGCCGAGCATCGCTGCGTCGTACTCTGGCGCAGAATCTCGTATGAGGAGCGTGCGGAGCATAGGAGGCCAGCAGCAAGCTCAACATACGAGGTTGGAACAGTTGCACTGCGGCAGCCTTGGCGGCAGCGACACGTTGTTGAATCATGGTCGTGTCATCCATCGGCGGCGCGGCACCGAGGTGCTTCTCGACATCAGTGTAGAGGGCCGGCAAGCCGCGAACGGCAGCCGGCGTCGGAGGAATGAGATTGCCCACGCGACCGACGAGCGTCTCTTGCACCTCGGCTGGGCTGCTGAAGAACGACTTGCGCTTCTGGTGACCGCGATCGACTCGCTGCTTGAGCTGTGCGATCGACTCGTGCAACGACGCAATGGTGTCGCGCAGCCGCTCGTTGAGCTGCCGTGCGCTGGCGGCGTGCTTGCGATGTGTCTCGACTTGGAGCGTCAACTGCGCCACCATCTCCGAGAAGTCAGGCATCGGCTTCGGGCACATGAGCGACGCATTCGAGGCACTGGCTGCTGCAGTTCCGTTGCAAGCATTCGTGCTGCTGCTGCTGCTGCCACCGATGCCAACGCTCGAGCTCGAGAGCTGAGAGTGGCCCGCTTCGGCATCGACCGCACGCTGGCCTTGCAGCAAGGCCGCGAGCTTGTGCGTGCGAGTGTTCCATCGCATCACGAGCGCGTTGACGTCGATCGTATCGCTGGATTCGAGCTCGCCGCGTGGCGTCATGCCTGATGCGCTGCGATTGCTCAACGCCTCGGCGAACAGGCTCCGATCGATGCGGAACTTTTGCTCTCGGTGCGCCACAATGTCTTGCAACAACTCGCGAGACGCTGCGTGCTTGGTGTAAAACTGTTCGATACGCTCCCAAGCCGCGCGGATCGCAGCAACGGCCGCCTTGCGCGATGCACACGCCTCATTCGTATACAGTGCATCGATCGCGGCGCCCTGGTGCGCATGGTACTGGAGTTGTTGCTGCGCGAGAGTTCGATCGATCTCTTGTTCTTTTCGTGTCAGCGATACCTACTCACGCGTCAGGTGCCACGAGCCAGAGGATGGTCGATTAGAATCAAGGGGGAGCTTGAGGCAGCACGAGAGACACAATGTAACGTACGCCTTGCTTCACCAGCTCCGCTCGTCGCTCTTCGAGATTCGCACAGAAATCGATCCACTGTTGTTGAATCTCAACGCGGCGCGTATGATTCGTCAAGAAGCGTTGTCGTTGCTTGGCGACGTGGACCTGAGTACAGCAACCAAAGCCACGGCCATCGCCATACGGTGATTCGTTCGTTAGTTGGTGGTAGGTTTCCTCCAACACACGCGAGAAAGGTCCGTCTGAACCGACGAGGAGCACCACCACGAAACGTACAGCAACTGCTCGAATGGCTGTCCGAGACAAGGCACTCGATGGGAGTTGCGTTGCACTCGGTAGCACGGGAATGTCGTAGTCCGAGTGTTCACGAGCGAGAATGAAGCGCATGGCGGCGCACGAGAGATGCCACACTAACGAATAGAACCTGCGACGCATTGCCAGCTGATTAGTCACAGCCTCCAGGAGCTAGAGATGGAGATGGACAGATGACTGGGTCACTCGATGGATCATCGAGCTTCATCGATACGCACCTCTCGCCCGAGCAGGTTTGGATGGTTGATGGGCGCACGAGATGCGGCGGTATGATGCCATCCTTCTCCAAGGCCTTGAGCGCATCGACGACACGAGTGATGAACTCGCGCGCTTGTTTCGTATCTCGAACAGGCCATACGTTCTGGAACAACTGTATCGAGAGGGTTAGCATACCAAAGCGCCGGCACCAACGCCATGATCCATCGATGGATCATGGCGTTGTCGTTGAATGTAACGACCATCGATTGGGTCTCGCTCGTCGACGAGCAACAAATCGATCGCCGTGTGTAGGTTTCGTGTGTTCGTGCATATGTGCGTGTGGGAATGCTATATACCTCATTCGCTTGTGCTGGATACAATCGAGAGATCAGAAAGTGTAGCACCGCTTGCATGGCCTTGGTGTTGGTGCGATGAAACGTTAGGTCCAACGCCGCGACATCGGGTCGATTGAAGAAGCCCAGCAGCGCCAGATTCGTATGGAACTGCCGTTGTATCTCGACGAACTCATCGCCACCCATCCCGCTGCCACTACTACCACTACCACCACCGCCGCCACCTCCTCCGCCACTAGCGCCCCCATCCTTCCCGACGTCGCGGGAGGCCATGATTGTGTAACGAGCGTGACGAGGCGACGAAACGAATGATGGATCGAATGATGGATTTTCCGTCCCAACGCGATATTTAGGCCGCAAGTCCTCGCTGCTCCCCCTCCGGTTCCGGATCGCTGTGTATTTATTCTACACGACCATATGCTGGTGCCACGGCAGTAATCGATGGCTCAAGAAGCTCGAGCCGGTACAACAGCAAGAGAGCAACGACGCACTCACGTGAGTTTGGTGATGGGTTCGTAGTTGACACTCAGTTCAGTCGGTTCCGCACACCAGCGCGCTCGCCAGCCCGGCAGGTAGTCGTAGTAGATGAACTGGCACATGAGCACGAACATCTCGCAGCCCGTCACCAAGTACGACACGGTCACGGGCCATCGCTCGCCGCTGTAGAGGTAGTACCCGGCCATGATGAAGCAGCCTGGGCATTGGATCAGCAGCGACACGAGCGAGAACGAACCGGCCGTCTGTGCAATCGCCACATTGTCATTGTTTGAGCAGGCCAGGCACCGCATTCACTATTGGCACCTTAACGATGACGATGCGATGTACCTTGAGCTGATAACACTTGTAGATCTGCGGGAGGAACTGTAACAGCACTGCCACGATGCCAACCGAGCCCCAGATGCCACAGTATCTCGTTACCAATGTCGATTGTGACGATGTCATGAACAACTGGTGCAGGTGAGCGAGTGCAGGTGAGCGAGTGATTGAGTACAATCACGAGGTGAGGCATCTACGTACAAACCCAAAGCCCACGGCGAAGATGGCAAAGATGGCGAGATGGAACGACGCGTAGGTCCAAGCGTGTACGCGACGCATGGCCTGCTGGTGCCGCAGTGCGTGCTCATCGTCCTCACCGTCTCGCTCGATCT
>Ga0209935_1005086_pt1 | contig 11433 bp, 18 predicted proteins | sample ThiBio_1000_plan_2_FD_183958 | JGI IMG/M metagenome (GOLD analysis project Ga0209935, IMG submission 183958) | Wastewater bioreactor microbial communities from Cape Town, South Africa - Thiocy_cont_1000_plan (SPAdes) | ecosystem: Engineered > Bioreactor > Thiocyanate-remediating >... | reverse complement strand
AGGCTTGGAAGCTGCCACCTGATTTGCGCGAGGGCCATCTGATACACTCGATGCGCATGCTCACTCGCAAGGCCATGGTCGTCATCAAATACGTGCAATCCAAGCTGTACGTTCTCGTGCTCGCTTCTTCATCGTCGTCGAGCGAGAGCGCTGACTCAAACGTGCGCCATCACAGTGAGCCTGGTGAGGTGCTGCAAACGAGCGTCATCAAGAAGCTGCGTCAGGATCTGGAGATCTCCTCGGATCCGGACTTTGATGTCTTGCTCGCAGTGGCCGAGAAGCATGCGCCTGGTACCTTCAAGGCCGTCGCAGGCGATCCAGCCATCATCGAGGAGGTGTTCCTCGAGCTGTTCGAGAGCTTCTAGCACGCATACCCACACTCACACAGCCACCGCGTACTCGCTCTCCACTCCCACTCTCTTTTCGTGTATCATTTCGATTTCGATTGTATGTATCGATCGTGCATTCAAGTGCGCCATTCGGTATCTGCGTATGTTACTCTGCGATTTGCATTTATGAAGCTTTGATGGTCTACCTCCGTTCGTTCTATACTGTACGCCCAAGAGATCGAGGTCTCCTCTTGCTCTCTCACATCAACTGGCCAAAGACTATCTTCTCGCCAAAGGTCGCGACACACTTATCAATGTGCTCGAGCAAGCGAGCGAGCTTGATGTCCATGCCCTCGTAGAACTCCTTCTCCGGGAATCGAATCAACTCGGTGGTGCCATCGTCACGAGGGAAATAAATACCGTACTAGCCAGCGAGTCGCGCGATGTGAGTGATGATGCTGAGATCGATAGCGAGGAGCTCTCGAACCTTGAAGAGATTGTCGATTGGCTCGCGACGCAACGATGCCTCGAGCAAGGCGCCGAGCCTCTTCTCGGGAGCTGGGATATCGTGTGATTCGTCAGCGTATGCCTCGATCAGTGGCCAGCTGTCCATCTCAATCAACAACGTACAAGCATTGGGACCCATGCTTCTCAGCCGTCGTACGACACTCGGTCGAAAGACGCACACTGGCGAGCACGTTGCGGCGTACTTGCCTCCGCCATGATCTATCGCACCCCCTCGAGTCAGCAGCCACTTGCACAACGACACGCGCCACCACCGCAGCAGTCACATACGGCCACAGAGAATCGACTTGCAGGTCGAGTGGCCGTGCGGACCATGGTTCCATCCGAGTCCACTGTCCCACAGCAGCAGATGCGAGTTGTCGCGAATCCAGTTCTTGGCGAACGAGCGGTCGTGATCGTCGACGAGGAAGTCGAACAGCAGCGTGTCCGACACCTCGGCCAGGAGCGATTGTCGCCCGCTGGGCACCTCGACGCTTCCCGAGAGTGCTACGTAATCCACATCCAGCAGCTACAACCCTCATTGTCAGCAAGGTCACGATAGATCACGACAGATCACGATAGGTAGTTAGCGATAAGGATAACCAACCTCTTGCTGGTGTAGGTTCACCATCCAGCCGCTCAATGCCACGGGCACGTCGAACTCAGGCTTGAGCCACAGCAGCGTGTTGGTGATCGAGCGCCACAGCCCCGTCAGCGACGACAGGTCGAGGTGCGGAACGAACAGCAGCGAGCTCGGCAGGTTGCGAGCGACGGTCGGCGGCTTGCGGTAGAAGTCGAGTATGCGGTCGAGGTGGAAGGCCACGACCTCGGGGAAGCCTTGGTGCAGGCCCTTCTCTGCTCGGCGCACGCCGTCGTGGCGCTCTCTGTGCAGGGGCAAGGAGTGTGCGGTTATGTGAGGGAGTGGTTTGATGATTGGATTGGTGGTTGGATTGATGATTGGATTGATGATTGGATTGATGATTGGATTGATGATTGGTTATGTGATTGGATATTGATGATTGGATTGAAGATTGGATTGATGATTGATGATTGGATTGATGATTGGATTGATGATTGGATTGATGATTGATGATTGGATTGATGATTGGATTGATGACGTACGGATCGAAGCTCTCGACAGGCAGCTTCGAACGATCGGAATAGAACGGATACGGCAATCGCTGCATCAGCTTGGCCATGGCCTTGTAGCCGTTCTCGAACGTGATGAGATACTTCTCCGCAAAGGCATTGTCCGTGAGGAACAGCGCACTGTTCGTGATCGTGCCATTGGCGAGCAGCGGCAACCATTCACGATCGCCATTGACCGAGAGTATCGAGACGTGTTGACCAGGCAGCACCGCGAGTGCGTTTCGTTGCGAGAACGAGTGAATGCGCGAGAGCACGAAGAGTGACGCCAGGATCACGAGGAGCACGTAGGCTCGATAGAGCGTGAGACCTCGCGAGCTGCTGCATCGTTGCATGAAGCCTCGGAGCCGCATCGAACCGATGCTGCTCCATCGCTTGTCCTTGCGGCCCATGATGTGAGATATGTGCTGAGATTGATAGATATCAGAGATGCGCTTGATACTTGATGATGATGATGAGATTGATAGATATCAGAGATATGCTTGATACTTGATGAGATTGATAGATATGCTTGCTACTTGATGATGAGATTGGTAGATATCAGAGATATGCTTGCTACTTGATGATGAGATTGGTAGATATCAGAGATACGCTTGATACTTGATGATGATGAGATTGGTAGATATCAGAGATACGCTTGATACTTGATGATGATGAGATTGGTAGATATCAGAGATACGCTTGATACTTGATGATGATGAGATTGGTAGATATCAGAGATATGCTTGCTACTTGATGATGATGATGAGATTGATAGATATCAGAGATATGCTTGATACTTGATGAGATTGATAGATATCAGAGATATGCTTGATACTTGATGAGATTGATAGATATGCTTGCTACTTGATGATGAGATTGGTAGATATCAGAGATATGCTTGCTACTTGATGATGAGATTGGTAGATATCAGAGATACGCTTGATACTTGATGATGATGAGATTGATAGATATCAGAGATACGCTTGATACTTGATGATGATGAGATTGATAGATATCAGAGATACGCTTGATACTTGATGATGATGAGATAGATATCAGAGATATGCTTGATACTTGATGATGAGATTGATAGATATCAGAGATACGCTTGCTACTTGATGATGATGAGACTGATAGATATCAGAGGTACGCGCTTGATGCTTGATGATGATGAGATTGATAGATATCAGAGATATGCTTGATACTTGATGATGATGAGATTGATAGATATCAGAGATATGCTTGATACTTGATGATGATGAGAAATCCAACGCCGAAAACAGCCGAAACCCGCGAAACCCGAATCATCAACCAACAACGAGAGGAGCAGCAGCTCACTCGAGAGCATCAGTTCCCTCCTTTCCCTCTACAACACACACAAAGAGCACACGTTCGTTCTCTTACGTACACGTGGAGACACGGAGCACTGCTGTAGCAACCAACCATCGAGGTCGGTGCACGTGTAAGATCCAAGAGATAGTTGTGGTGATAGATACTCGCTACCTTGCTATCGAGTCAGATTGATTCAGTAGTCGATTCATTCGTACGTCACAAGTTATCGCTCGCTATCTAGCTATCTTTGTATCTGCCTGGATAGGTCGTACTGACGCATCATCAACATCATCAGCAACAACAGTAGCATCAGGAAGGAACGACGCCCGTTCTGTTCCTTCGTTCCTCACATATCTACACGAGATATCAGCATCATCATCGCCATACACAGCGACAGCACGTGCACACCACACCGCTGCTGATCGCAGCCAGCTCCCCCCCGAACAAACTATCCATCCAAACAACCTATCCATCTATCTCGCTCCTCGCGTACGAGAGGCCGACATACCTCTCACAGTCGAACGTGGCCTTTTATGACGTGACGGGGCCTCCGCCAGCCGCTCCAATCAATCTCGCACATCCACACACACGCTCAGTTGCGATACTGCACCATCATTAGTAGCCATGTACACCAGCGGTATCATCGACCTTACTGATTCGACGGTCGATGACGATCTCCGCTACCAACAACAGCACCAGCAACAACATCATCAACAGCTCCGACAACTCCGCTCGCATCCGATTCTCGTACCTCACCAGCAACAACATCAACATCATGACCATCATCATGCATCATCCTACCAGCCGACGCACCATCAATCACTCTCGACAACCACTGCATCATCATCATCGACTCCATCTGTAGCAACAGCGATGGCGGTCGCATCTCCACCGTCATCGCCTCCGCGGCAACACCACCACATGCGTCATCTGACCTCGTTCCTGCCGTCGAGCGTCCACTCGATGCCGTCGCTGTCGCCGCCTCCGATCTCGACGCCGCCATTGACCCTCCCGCCATTGGCCTCGATGATCCCGTCTCTGCGTTCGCCCTCACCCTACGACAAGCCTCCTAGTCTCTACGAGCAGCCCCAGCGTTCCCCACAGCAGCAGCAACAGCATCACCATCATCTCAATCATCGAGCACTGGCATCATCCAATGGCACATCTCCCTCACCGCCACCATCCACCTCGTCGTATCTCGCTCGAGCCACGCCGTCGACAGCGTGGTACTCCGATGCAGCGCCTTCCTCGCAAACGCCATCACCGCCACTCCCTCGTGGTGCTACCACCGCCACGGCCACGTCGTACATTCCACACATCTCGACCGATCCATCGATCTATCTTCAACAACAACAGGAGCATCTGACGCACGACCTCGACTCGCTGCGGGATCATCAGCCACATCTACAACACCACCAACAACAGCAGCAGCCACCACGCAAGCAAGGCAAGCACATCCACGACATCTACGACAACTCGATCGCCGCTCATTTCCAACAGTCCTCGCGACCCAGGAAGCGCAGAAGCAAGCAACAACGCCACCAGCAGCAACAAGAGTGGTCGTATGAAATCTACGATGAACCAGACGATAGTCAACTGGGCCATCCCGATGATCCCGTGCAGTACCAGCAGCTGCGCCAGCGTGAGCAGCAACTGATGGAGCTCTACACCATCGCTCCGACCACGAGTGCCGTGAATGCGGCCGAGTACCACACGACGCTGCCAGCTCCTTCGGCTCCTCCTCACTCCAATGCCAGCCATCACATTGTGACGACCAAGCACTCCACCACCAACAACAACCCCGCCAACAATACCAGCCACCACAACAGCAGCAACACAACGAGTAGTCACAGCACCAACAACAACAATGGCAGCAGTGCTTCGCAAGCGATGGTCGTCGATGATCTCGAGGACGAGTCGGTGCTCGCTCTCGATGAGTTCCACTTCACCGACCACTCCAACAGGCCTTGTCGCTTGGAGAACATCGACTCGATACCAGGTACATCCCGTTGCCACGTCGCGAGCACTCCTCGATTCGATACTCACTCTCGCTCTCACTCGCTCGCACAGAGGTGTTCGGTGAGGGTTTCGTGTCCTCCATCACGTCGACCGAGCACTCTCGCAGACGCGATCGTCAATCCTTTCGAGTGCTCGAGTGGTGCATCGAATACGCCGCTCCTCCTGCGCTCTGGGTGCTTGGAAGCGAAGGCCGTACTGGACGACGGGTGTGGTATCGATTGATGTCGCCCGCGCAGTGGTACGAGGCATTGTTCGAGTCGGTGCTGGTCAAGTTTCGCATCGCCACCGTCTTGCTACGATTGCTCAAGCTCTATCGAACGCAAGTGTCGTTCGCACTGTTGGAGGATGAGGTATACCATCGCATCACGTCTCGTGATCAATCGAGCAACCACTGACGCCATTGATTCGCTGATTCGTTGATTCTAGCTCGCACGGGACAACCAACTTCAAATCTCGGCATCCGATATTCAGAGCAACATTGCCTTTATTCGATCACAGTTTAGTGTACGTCAATCACAAGCCAATGCACCCACGTACAAGGCCCTCACACACCTCGCCAATGCACCATTCCAATCCACCAGGGAGATGGCCAAGAGGATGCCGACTTTGCAGCGTCGATTCTCGCTCGTGAGCTGCAACCTGCACGACCTAAAACCATCCATCTCAGCGACTTCTTTACGAGTGCCACTGCAGGCAGCAACTCCTCCAACACCAACCACTCGTCCGCCACTACAACCTCGAGCAGTACGCTGTCAGATCGAACAGATGTACCGCCATCGTCGTACGGTACAACACCGATGGCCACCACCTCGGCTGTCGTTAGCGGGCGCAACTCCAAACGCAAGGGCAAGAATGCCGTGTCGCTCATGCCGCCGCTATCGCCACCGAGTTGGAGCATGGGCGACGCTCTGTATCGCATCTCGTTGCCCAAGACCAGCTCCGAACAACGACAGCGAGCCAGTGCTACCACTACTCAACAGACCTTCGAAGTCCCAGAGCATCCGCCGCCTACTGCTCCACTGCCGCCCCCTGCGCCTTCCGCATCATCGCGCAAGTCCAAGAAGAAGGCTGCCGCCGCGGCAGCCGCTGCGGCTGCTTCATCGACCTCGACGGCGCATCTGCACGCCCAACTGTTCAAGCAGCTCCTCGAAACCTACTCCGTGCCGCCACCGCAGCAACAAGCACCATCAACCAAGCCAGCCAAGCTCCCCAAGCCGCCCAAGCCTCCGAAACCTCCCAAACCTCCCAAGGCTCCCAAGGTGCCCAAGGAGAAGCCGCCCAAGGAGCCCAAGGCCGCCAAGCGCGCCAAGCGTGCGGCAGCCGACAACCCCGAGGATCCACCGGAACCCAAGCGCGCCAAGCAGCAGGACGCTACCATCATGGCCCACTTTGGCTTGCATACCGCTGGGTACGTCGTCCTTACATTATTCACTCCTCCCTGTGACCTGACGTGTGCGGGTGTGACTCTAGACAATCGAAACGAGCACGGCAAGCATCGAAAGCAGAGGAGCTTGCCGCTGAGCGTGCGGCACAGAAGCGCGAGGAGCAACAACGCCGTCAACAGGAGCGCGAGGAGAAGATACGCCAGAAGCTCCAGGCACGCGAGGAGGCCCGCAGGCAGAAGGAGGAACAACGCGAGGCTCTCAAGAAGCAGCGCCAACTCGAACGCGAGGATCGCTTGCAACTCAAGCGCCTTGAGCGTGAGGAGCAACGCAAGGCCAAGCTCGAACGTAGGATGGCTGCTCTCGCTGATCGAGGTACGCATTCTTCATCCTCGCACGATGGCAACCAGTGGCACTCACGCACGATGATTGCGTTCGTGTAGACCTTCACAAGAACCCGATTGAAGATTGCGACCTGCCGAACCCGCATCCACTGCCCTTGAGCACGTTGCTGTTACCGGCAGTCATTCCGTCGCTGCCATCGCAAGAGCTCGTCGGGCCAGTGCTGATGATCTGGCAGCTGTTCTCGACCTTTAGTGCCACGTTGAAGATTCCAACCTTCTCTTCGTTGGCGTCATTCATCGAGCTCCTCAAGAACACCAATCCACTCGAAAGCGAGGTATGTTGCCGTTATCATTTGCTCGCTCGCTCACTCACTTGCTCACTCATTTGGTTCAATGGATACAGTACACTGTCATTGCCAATCTCCACATTCAACTGCTGAAGCTCCTGATATCGAGCGAGACCCTCGCCGAGTTGACGATCGTGCCCGACCTTCCATCAGACGACCCGCTCGCTGCCGATGACGACAAGGCGCCTGACGCACCTGATACGCCCAGTACCACGGCTTCGGCATCCACGACGCAGTTGCCATCGTCACCGACCGCAACCACCACGACAGCGCAATCACGATCAAATACCGACCTCACCAACGTGGCCGCCATCGACATGTCGCTCTTGTCGCCGCTCGAGTATCACATTCGTGAGACGTTCGTCGTCGCGTGTGCGTCGTTCGGTTGGAACGGCGGTGAGAGATGGAACCTCACGTCCGAGAGCGACCCGTACGATCCTGCCACGTTCGCATCGTGGCTCGAGCGGCTCCCGGTCGACCGCACGACATGGCCGAGTATCCTTGCCAAGGTTCGCTCCATCTCTCTCTCTCTCTCGCATGCTGTGCGACTGTTTGCTAACGAGTTTGCGCGGCTATCCAGTACCTTGTTTATCGCGACTTTCCTGACGAGCAACAGCGACAGCTTGCAGCTACCGCTGCTGCATCGTCTCAAAGTGGCACCGTGCCGAACGGCAACGCCAAGAAGACTCCCAAGACTCTGCGCAAGAAGAACAAGCACAAGTCCGACGCCATGGAAGTCGACCGCAACAAGGAAGGCAACGACGATGACGAGGACGATGCCGATGATGACGATGAGGACGACGAAGACGAGGAGGACGACGATGACGAGGACGACGAGGACGACGATGAAGAGGACGACGAGGACGATGACGACGAGCGTATCGAGCGTGAGGTGACGCACGAGAAGCCCTTCATCACGGAGCTCGTGCAGCACCTGCGGCAGCACTCGTACTTGACGTTGCCGTTCGAGCACAAGGTCCGCGCCCTCGAGTACTTGTGCAACGACCTGTTACAGACCTCGCAGATTCGGTACGTCGCACTGGATTCGAGCGTGAGACTCGAGGTTCGCCACAATGGTATTAACTCATCGTCATCGTGTCCTTGTGCTAGTGATGCAATCGGTGAGGGCGTTGAGCGAGCGACCGAAGTCAAGCGACAGCTGCGCGAGCTCGAGCACGAACACCGCACCACGACGCGTCAGCTCACCGAGCAAGTGACGGCCATCGAAACCGAGATCGAGTCGCATCGCCAAGGTCTCGAGGAGTCCGAGAAGCAAGCTGAGAATGCGGCGGCCGACAGCTCGGCGACCAACACAGCAGCTGCTGACGGCTCCTCTGCGACCGAGAGCTCCGCCGCCAGTTCGGCCAAGAAAGAGGCCAGCGCGCGCAAGGCCACGTTGCAGCGCAAGCAAGACCAGCGATCGCAACAGGAGCAAGTGCGCAAGATCATCAAGACGCTCGAGGCTCGGCAGCGCAAGATCAACGAGGAGCTCGCCAAGATCAATAAGAGCCACAAGACCGCTCGCTCCAAGGTACGTCCTCGCTCTGAACGCCTCCATTTATTGTTGTACTCGCTCTAACTCATCAATCAATCAACCACTCAATCAATCACTGTAGCTACTGGCCGAGAGGTTTGAACACTGCTGCTGGAATGGTGTGCAGCTACTTGGTCGCGATCGCAGCTTTAATCGCTACTGGTGGTTCACGGCGAAGGATCTCTCGTCCGTGGTGCTCGTCGAGTTGGCCAATTCCACAAGTAACCATCAGCAGCCCAAGGAGGAACCGCCACTGCCACCACTGCCACCGCTTGAGCCTGCAGCACCAGCACAGCAACCAGGCGAAGGTGCCAGCGAACCGACTGCCACTGCGGATGCCGCTCTCATTGCTCCCTCTCCGGTGGTCGTCATTACTCCTGATCCAGACCAGCCGACCTGGCTGCTGGTGGCCTCACAAGAGATGCTTCAAGCACTGATGCAGAGCCTCGATGTGCGCGGAGTGCGTGAGGCCGCGTTGCATTCGTTCCTCTCCAAGCACTCGGAGAGCTTCAAGCTGTTCCTGCCTTCCGTGCCTTCCTCCGCGCCTCCTGACGCAAGCGACCAGCAGCCTGCGAGCTCGACCACCGACGACACCGAGGAAGAGAGTGACGACGATGAGGACGACGACGACGAGGAAGAGCTGGCTCTGCCGGTGTTCGGTATCAACCGCAACGGCGGTCGGTACGTGCAGCCAGAGCCATCGGCGAGTGCTGCGGCAAGCACCAGCAGCAACAGCAGCAGCACACCGTCGCCACCGCGTCGAGACCGCCGTCGTGCAGGCAAGTCTCGCAAGGACGACAAGAAGAAGACGCGGCAGGACGAGTCGCCGACGGCCGAGCAGTCTGCAGCGAGTGCAGGTGCCACGCCACTCACCGGTGAGGTGCTGCTCGCGCATCTGCTGCGCTCGGCGTTGCTGGAGTTCGACAGCCGCTTGCCGTCGTCGCTGTTTGCGCGCCGCTATGCGCAACGGCGCGATGCGTGGCGCAAGGATGCGGCCGAGACCGGCGCGAACAGCTCGGTCGATGCGGTCGTCAAGCGACTGCTGACGCTCAAGAGCAACCTCATCTCGAAGCCGCAGTCGCCGTGGTTCGTGGCGCACCAGACCGAGTGGGAGTACATGTGCAAGGCGACCGCACACAACGTCGCGCTCATGCTGCGAATGCTCGACTTTTCTCTCAAGGTACGTACTGCGGGGCATCTCACGCTCGGTCACGTGTTGCTGATTAGAGTCGTTGTCGGCCGCACAGTTGGACGACAGCAAGAGCAAGACCGAGTGCGTCGAGTGCAGGTCCTCATCGAAATCCAACGAGATGGTGACGTGCGAGCAATGCACGAGGGCATACCACATTGGTTGCGTTGTGCCTGCCTTGCACTCGGTTCCAGCTGGCGAGTGGCTGTGCAAAACGTGTTCACGTTCGGTGCGTGTGGTCGCTACTGCTGCTGGCCGGCGTCGTGGCAGTCGTTCTTATCGTTCCGCGGATGGCATCGATCTTGGTTGGCAGAAATCGAAGAAGAAGGCCACGCGCGGCGCCAAAGGCAACGAGTACTGCGAAGTGTGTAACGATGGAGGTGAGCTCATCTGCTGCGACAAGTGTCCTCGAGTGTACCATATGTCTTGCTTGTCGATGACGCACCAGCCGCGAGGTCGATGGCTGTGCGCGTACTGCAAGTAGACACCATACCAGCCCCAACCCAAGCCCGACGTGAGCGAGCGAGTGAGACACTTGTTCCATTCGATGGAGCCATGTGTCTCCTTCAAGATTGGAAGCTCTGATTGTATTCCAAGTGGCCACTTGTGAGCGAGCGAGTGAGTGAGTGAAAGAGCTGCTCTCATGGCAGCATCGATCACAGTGTATTGTGTACAGACTGCCCCAACACCTGTCTCGCAACTTGGCCTCAAATCTATCCAAATCAATGAATATATCTCAATCTCAATCTCTACAATCATGAATCAACACCAGCTGTGCCTCGATCCTCTTGGTTGGCACGATCGCCAGCCAGCCTGACGAGCGACGAGCGAGAAAGCGGCAGCGAGCTTCGAGTGACACGCGAGAGCTTCTCTGTGCTCGATCGATTCATTCGCTTCGTTGCTCTCTGCTGCTCGCACCTGCTCCTTGCCAAGGACTTGATCGGTTCGTTGCTCGTCGATTGGATCTCTCGTGCGGCACACAGAAAGAGAGCGCTCGATCATGAAGCGGCAGCACAAACGAGCACGAGAGCAGGCACTGCGGCTCGTCGGGTTGTTGATGGTGGTCGTGGTGCTCGTTGTGTGGTGTCTGCAGGTCCTCACGACTCTCGAACCCCACGACCACGACCACCACCACGACCACCATGACAATGAGCACACCAACGATCACGATCACGCGCATCGAGACACGGCATCAACGTCGCAAGTGCAGCTGCCACTCGATGACAGCACCGATCGACGCTTCGAGGTCCATCCATTCATCAAGTCCATCGTACCAAGCGTGTGGACTCGATCACAATGGCCATCATCGAAGCTCGATCCATCAG